>JAEEGL014519154.1_pt1 | contig 22488 bp, 18 predicted proteins | sample 9134231 | NCBI WGS metagenome assembly JAEEGL01 (sample SAMN16246548, study PRJNA631951) | gut metagenome | biome: gut microbiome; feature: rumen; material: fiber-attached | host: Bos | place: Iran: Karaj | collected 2018-10
CTAAGCAGTTTATAAGTGTGAATGACAAGCCCGTGCTGATCTATACACTGGAAACCTTCCAGAAGCATCCCGGGATCGATTCGATCCTCCTGGTCTGCCTGGACGGCTGGCAGGATGTGGTCAGTGCATATGCGAAGCAGTTCGGGATAGACAAGCTGAAAGGGATAATAAAGGGAGGAGACAGTGCGCAGGATTCCATCAGAAACGGTGTCTTTGAACTGCGGGAGCAGCTTAAGGATGATGATATGGTGATAATCCATGACGGGGTGCGTCCCTTTATAGATGAAGCCGTTCTGACCAATGTCATCGTGACCTGCCAGAAATACGGGAATGCAGTGTCTTCCATGCCGTATAACGAGCAGATCTTTCTGGTGGATGACGAGCTGTCCACCACCAGTTATATCCCCAGAGAGACCTTGAGGCGGGTGGTCACGCCACAGGCTTATACCTATGGTATCCTTTATGAAAAATATAAAGAAGCATATGAGACCGGGAAAGGCATTCATGGCTCCGCTTATGCAAACACCATGATGGTGGAGCTGGGAGAGCGGTTATACTTTGCTCCCGGATCGGATAAGAACATAAAACTGACCACAGCGGAGGATCTGGAGATATTTAAGGCCTGGGTGAATTCGAAAATAAGCCTTTAAATGTGGATATGTGTGTGATAAGATAGATACGTTTGGTTTGAAAAGCTTTTGGAGAAAAGAATGGAAAGATACGGAAAGCCCCTGGGGGATCTGATCAATATTAAAAGTGATTTTTTTGAACATAATGATAAGAATCTTGCCATGGCCGATGATATGGCGGATGCGTTGCTGGCCCAGCCTCTGCGCCGGGAGTGCAAGATATGTCACCACCCCATAGAAGGAGAGATCCTCTTCAGAAGTCATAAGATGGGATATTATCAGTGTCCGGTGTGTTCCCATCTGAATTCCGAGCATGAGGATACGGACGCCTTTGCACAGAAGGTTTATATAGACGATGACTACGCCGGTAATTATTCCGCCCAGGATAAGGAACGCTATGAAAAACGTCTTGACATGATATATGTACCCAAGGCCCGTTTTCTGCTGGATGCACTGAAAGATGACGGCGTGGAGCCTGCAGATATCAGGGTGCTGGATGACGGTGCCGGTTCCGGATATTTTGTGGGCGCACTAAAAAAACTGGGAATAGATGCTGTGGGTATAGAGATATCCTCATCCCAGGTCAGGTTTGCGAACCGGATGTCGGGGGAAGAGCTTCTCACACAGATAGATGCTGATAAGATAACGGATGCGATCCGCTCTACGGACAGAAATGTCATATCCGCCATCGGAGTGCTGGAGCATATCATCAGGCTTGATGAGACACTGGACGCCATCAGGGATAACAAAAATATTCGATATATGTATATATCGGTGCCCATGTTCTCTTTTTCGGCCCTGTTTGAAGCTTCCCATCAGCAGTGCTACAACAGGCATCTGGGAGGTACCCACACTCATCTTTTCACCGACGGATCCCTGAAATATATGGCGGAGCGTATCGGTTTTGAGATCGCCCATACCTGGAGGTTTGGCTCGGATATGATGGACCTTTACAGATTCCTGTGCGTGTCTTTGGAAAAGGAAGGCAACAGGGGAGCAAAGGAAGTGCTTGATAAGGAATTTAAGCCTCTCCTGGATAAGCTTCAGCTGGTGGTGGATGAGAGCGGTTTTGGTTCGGAAATACATATGATATTGAAGAGGGCATAAATGAAGGGTTTATCGAAGGACAAAAGGGTGATATTATTTCTTTCGCTGTTTGTTTTGATCATAGCCCTTTTGCCCCTTTTTTCGGTAAACTGCATTAACGGACATGATATCAAATATCATCTTCTGCGTATTGAGGCCCTGAAAGAAGGCATTCTTGCGGGCAGACCGTTTTTGAAGGTCAATATGCTGTATTTCGGCGGAAGAGGTTATGCCAGTTCGCTGTTTTATCCCGATCTGATGCTTTATCTGCCTGCGCTGCTGAGGTGCGTGGGCGTATCCATAAATGCATCCTTTCATATTTTCGTGGGGATATGCTTCATCCTTTCGTTTATTTCCATGTTCTTTTCCACGCGTCTTATCCTGCTGCGTTTCATGAATGACAGGAATACGCGTGTTCTTGTGTCTTCGGCCATATCGGCATTCTGTTATACCCTGGCCCAGTATCATCTGGATGATGTTTACACCCGGGCCGCAGTGGGTGAGTACACCGCGATGATCTTTCTCCCGCTTTATATTTACGGGCTTTTTGACCTGATCATGGGCAATATGAAAAAGCCCTTTATCACATCCATAGCCTTTGCGGGCCTGATCCTTTGCCACACGAATACCACGGTGTTTGCCGTTATCCTTTATATGGTGATCTTTTTGTATATTTTCATCCGCAGATGCGTGCGTGGGCGTCTTAAACTTTCCTGGTTTTTTAAAGTGGTCCTGGCAGTGGTCACATCCATGCTTCTTTCAGCTTTTTACTGGATCCCCGTTTTGGAACAGTTTGCCTCGGCGGATTTTCGAACCGATGCCGGAGGCTTTGATCTGGATTATGAAAAACTGATGCTCCGGGATGTTTTTTCCATGAGGTCGCCTTCCATGGGGTTTGTGATCATGGTTTTGTGGGTCGCATTTTTTGCCCTGGCCCATTATCTGAAGAAAGATAAGAAACCCCTGTTTTTTGCGGATGTCATAAGCATCTGCGCCATATGCTTTTCCCTGGGGACCACCGGGCTGATCCCCTGGAAGAAGCTTGCAGGGGTGTTGTCTTTTGTGCAGTTTCCCTGGCGGCTTTTTATCATGGCTACGCCTTTGTTCTGCATGGCGATCGCCCTGTATGCGGCGGTGGTCTTTACCTCCGGGAAATATTCGCAGATGGTGGGATTCCCCGTTTTGGTGCTGATCATAGTGACCTGTGTCATGGCTGCATCCGCATTTGGGGTGATAGACAGGAGCGATGAAGGCTATTACTCCTATTCGGATGATTATTTTTCCTACATTCCGTATACCGGTTCGGTGATAGGCGGTGAATGGCTGCCTGTGACAGTAAGGGACAGGGATGCGCTGATCAAAGACTGTGATATGGCCCTGCTCAGCTATGGCGGGACGGTTCAGGTGACAAGGAATACAAATGAGCTGTCTCTGATCATGCCGGCGAGAGCCGATTTTGTGGATGTTCCTTTTATTTATTATAAAGGTTATGCTGCGGTCAATCAGAACGGACGCCAGCTCGTGGTGGACGGCGGCGGTTCCAACGGAAGCGTCAGGATCTATAATCCCGAAGCCGGCCTGATCCGCGTGTATTACGCCGGGACCGTGGCACAGAAGGTATCCATGGTCATAAGCGTGTTAAGCCTTGCAGCCCTTGCCATTCTGGTGACAGGGAGAGGCTTTCGCCGTCGTCATCCTTAGCATTTTACATAGTCATTCTGAGCACTCAATATAGTCATCCTGAGCACTCAATATAGTCATTCTGAGCGCAGCGAAGAATCTTGATAGACTGGGCAAATTATTACAGTAAATCTTACATAGGAGAAAGAATATGAAAATTACAGTACTTGCAGGCGGGACCAGCACCGAAAGAGATGTGTCTCTGGTCAGTGGTTCCATGATCTATAAAGCTCTTTGCACCGCAGGTCACGATGTGATCCTGATAGATGTTTTTACCGGTGTAAAGGCGGATCTGATAGAAGGGATCGCTGGACAGGATTACGATCTGTCGGGAGTTTTTTCCGCTGACGTGGACTGGACAGAGAGCATAAAACAGATAGGTGAGGAACGTACCGACATAGCGGAGCTCATCAGGGAAAGAGGCCCCAGTGACGATGGATATTTCGGACCCTATGTCCTGGAATTGTGCAAGGCTTCCGAGATAGTGTTCCTGGCTCTTCATGGGGAGAACGGAGAGAACGGAAAAGTCCAGGCCGCCTTTGATCTGCTGGATATCAGATATACCGGTACGGATTATGCTTCCAGTGCCCTGTCCATGAATAAGTGCCTCACCAAGAGCGTGTTTGAGGTTAAAGGGATCCCTACGCCCTCCTATTTTGTGGTCAGGTCGGATACATCCCCTGAAACAATAAAGGCAGGAGATGTACGATTCCCCGATGAGTACCCTGCTGTGGTGAAAACTGCCTGCGGCGGTTCCAGTGTGGGTGTATATATAGTCAATGACAGGGATGAGTATCTGAAAGCTCTTGGGGAAGCCATAGTTTTTGATGCCGATATCATAGTGGAGCAGTATATCAAAGGCCGTGAGTTCTCCGTGGGAGTGGTGGACGGAGAGGCATATCCCATCATAGAGATAGCGCCTATCAGCGGCTTTTATGACTATAAGAATAAATATCAGGCCGGGTCCACGGTGGAAACCTGCCCTGCCAGACTTCCCTGGGAGATCACCGCAGCTATGCAGAAGACCGCGGAAGATGCGTATCAGGCTTTGAATATGAGCAGCTACGGAAGACTCGATTTTATGATGGATGAGGAAAACAGGTTTTACTGTCTGGAGGCCAATACCCTGCCGGGTATGACTCCCACTTCCCTTCTTCCTCAGGAGGCGGCAGCCAGAGGTGAGGATTTTGTGGCCCTTTGCGAAAAGATAGTTCACGTGTCCATGCGCAAGTATATGGAGAATGTTTTCAGATAAAGCATACATTTGCCTGATGTTACGTGAATTGTTAGGATATACAAGGATTATAAATATGCTGAAATTAAGAGAGATCATTGAGATAACCGACGGTACATTCATTGGAAACGAGGCGGACCTGGATAAAGAGATGGCCATGGCCCGGATAGATTCCCGCGTGGTTGAGCCGTCAGATATCTTTTTTGCGGTGAAAGGTGAAAAAACCGACGGCCATAATTATATCAAAAAAGCAGCTGAGCTGGGGGCCCTTTGCAGTATATGCGAAAGAGATACCGGCGATGACTGTAACCGGATAATAGTTTCGGATTCTCTTAAGGCGCTTCGAAAGATTGCCATAGCTCACAGAGACAGATTGACCATTCCGATAGTGGGTATTTCCGGAAGTGTGGGAAAGACCAGCACAAAGGAAGCCATAGCCGGTGTCTTGTCACAAAAGTACAAGACCCAGAAGACAGCCGGTAACTATAATAATGAGATAGGCGTTCCGCTGACGATCCTTTCCATAAACGATACATATGAGGCCGCAGTGGTGGAGATGGGTATAAGCGACTTTGGTGAAATGGATCTGCTCTCCTCCATTGCCCGACCCGACATCTGTGTCCTGACCAATATAGGGCTTTGTCATCTGGAAAATCTGGGCACCCAGGAGGGTATCCTGAAAGCCAAGACGGAAATGTTTGCCCACAGAAATAAAAACGGTGCGGTGGTATTAAACGGTGATGATCCTTTGTTGAATACCATACAGGATGTGGACGGAACAAAGCCAGTCAGATTCGGCTATGGCGAAAGCTGTGATGTCAGGGTGGAAAACGTAGATCCCAGGGGACTTTTGGGCACTGATTTTGAACTGGTGATGAAAGACGGCAGGATAAGCTGTCACTGTGATATACCGGGGACACACGGCGCCGTAAATGCAGCCTGTGCGGCGGCAACAGGTCGTCAGCTGGGCCTGTCCGATGAGCAGATCAGGCAGGGGATAGCTTCCATAAAGGCTCTTCCCGGCAGGAGTAATATTATACACAGGGAAGATCATATCATTCTGGACGATTGTTATAATGCGAACCCGGTTTCCATGAAGGCTGCCATTGATATGCTGTCACTGTGGGAGGGAAGAAAGGTTGCTCTTTTGGGTGATATGTTTGAACTGGGAGCTGATGAAGAAAGCCTGCATTACGGTGTGGGAGAATATCTGGCCCAAAAGGGAATAGACCTGTTGCTGGCAGTGGGAAAGTTATCTTCAAAGCTGGCAGACGGTGCTGTTGCAGCGGGTATGGATGAAGCTTCCGTCATAAGGTTTGCCGATACCGATGAGGCAAAAGATAAGATATTTGATCACCTTAAAAAAGGGGATGCCCTTTTGATAAAGGCATCCCACGGTATGCATCTGGAAAAAGTGGTCTCACTTTTTTGATCCCATGATCGACATGTGTTCTTCGCGCATTTTAAGGATGATGTCGCGGACCGTGTCGGGCAGTTTCTTCATGGCGGCCCTGTCCAGCGCGGATGTGTCGATGGGTTCGCCGTACTGGATGATCACATGCCCGGGTCTTACCTTGGGCAAATGGTTCTCGAAGACATCGGCTGTTCCGCTGATGGCCATGGGGACTATCTTACAGCCGGATTTCTGGGCTATGTGGAAGGAGCCTGCGTGGAACTCCTGAACCAGGGCTTCGTCCTCGTGTTTGTTGCGTGTGCCCTCGGGAAAGATGACCATGGAATTACCCTTCCGGATGTTTTCGGCGGCCTTTTTGATCATGCGCATGCCATCCCTGGGATTATCTCTTTTCAAAAAGAAACAGCCTACCAGCACCATCCAGACGTTTAACAGAGGGATCTGCCCCAGGTCTTTTTTGGCGATGTATCCGGTGCAGGTTTTGAAGGTACAGTAGCTGAGTACTATATCAAAATAAGAGCAGTGGTTACCTACATAGAGCACGCCTTCGTCCTTTGCCAGGTTTTCCTCACCTATAACGGTGAGCTTTATTCCTGAGAGGATCCTGACGGGTACCAGCAGGATCTTGGCTCCAATATGTGCCAGAGCCTGTCCCAGCTTATACATGGGTGAGATCCGAAGCAGATATATTATGGGCATGACAGGTATGGATGCTACCAGGAAAAAGACGACCCAGATAATGTCTAAAATGGAATAAAACATAACAAAACACCCCGTTTTAATGAGTATATTACCTGATCCCGGGAAGGATCAGTCAAGCTATATCATAGCATAAGAAAGGAATCTAATCAAATGCTGGTGATCAAAAATGTCCGGTTGCTGGATCCCTTTGAGGATCGTGACGGGATCGTCGATATTTCAATTGAAAACGGAAGGATCAAAAAGATAACGGATCCGGTCAGGAGTGCGTCTGATGAGCTGTCGGAGAGTGAGGTCATCGACGGGTCAGGGCTTTGCGCCGCTCCCGGTTTTGTGGATGTACATGTGCATTTTAGGGATCCCGGATTTACATATAAAGAGGATGTGAAGAGCGGCAGCGCTGCCGCGGCTTTCGGTGGTTTTACTTCTGTTGTCTGCATGGCTAACACGTCGCCTGTTGCGGATAGTACCCAGATCATCGATGATGTGATGAAAAGAGGTGCAGCCACAGGGATCCGGGTGTATCAGGCCGGCAGTGTGACTAAGGGTCTTAAGGGGAAGGAACTGACGGATTTTGAAGCACTTATGTCCCATGGCGCCCCCGGCTTTACCGATGACGGGATCCCCATCCTGGATGAAGATATTTTGCGCCGGGCTATGGAAAGATCCGCTGCGCTGAAGGTGCCTTTGTCTTTTCATGAGGAGGATCCCGCATATATAGAAAATAACGGTATCAATTCGGACTATGCTAAAACAGTCCTTGGGATCGGAGGATCCGACAGGCAGGCCGAGATATCCATGATAGAAAGGGATGTGGCCCTGGCAAAAGAAACGGGTGCGATAATAAATGTGCAGCATATTTCCACGGCTGAGGGCGTGGATATCATAAGAAAAGCGGTACAAACCGGGTCTTTGTCAGAAAGGAAGATCCATGCGGAAGCCTGTCCCCATCATTTTACTTTGACACAGGAAGCTTTGACTGATCACGGAACTCTTGTTAAAATGAATCCGCCCCTTCGTCTTGAAAGTGACCGGCAGGCTGTTATCGAAGGATTAAAGGATGGGACCATAGATCTGATCGCCACGGATCATGCTCCCCACTCTTCGGAGGAAAAAGCGCGGGAATTGACAAGCGCGCCCAGCGGGATCCTGGGCCTTCAGACGGCCTTTGCCCTGGGAGTTACCCGGCTGGTAAAACCCGGCCATCTTACTTTGATGGAGCTTCTCAAAAAAATGAGTCTTAATCCTGCCCGGCTTTACGGTTTTGATGCGGGTCATATTTATGAAGGCGGTCCTGCCGACATCACGGTTTTTGATCCTGACGAGGAGTGGTTCTTTTCCGGGGACCTGATCCGTTCGAAGTCGGTCAATTCACCCTTTGTGGGATGGAAGCTCACCGGAAGGGTCAGGTACACGATTTGTGGAGGCAAAGTCGTGTTCAAGATATAGTCTTTTGAAAGAAGTTATTAAAGAAAACCTTTAAAGAGGATCAGGATATGAAAAATGAGATCGCAACCATAATAAGCAACGAACGCCTGACAGAAGGCATATACGATATGTGGATAAAGACTGCTATCGCTTCCGAGGCAAAGAGCGGGCAGTTCATCGGTGTTTATCCGAAGGATGGATCCAGGTTATTACAGCGCCCCATCAGTATATGCCGGATAGCAGAAAATAAAGAGAGCCTCAGGATCGTATATAGAGTGGCGGGGAAGGGAACGGATGAGATATCTTCATATAAGGCGGGAGAGACGGTCCGTATCTTAGGACCCTGCGGCAACGGCTTTGCCCCCGAAGTGCTAAAACCGGGAGGTACGGCTCTTTTGCTCGGGGGAGGTATAGGTCTGCCTCCCATGCTCCAGCTGGGAAACGAACTGAGAGAAAGAGGTTGTGAAGTAAAATATGTGCTGGGATACAGGGACAGCGATACTTTCATGCTGGATGAATATGAGGCCTGCGCGGGAGCTGAAAATGTGACGGTGGCTACGGATGACGGCTCCAAAGGTGTAAAAGGGACAGTCATCGATGCAATAAACGAGAAAGGCCTGACCGGGGACGTGATCTGTGCCTGCGGGCCCATGCCCATGCTCCGTGCCGTGAAACAAAAGGCAGCCCAAATGGGTGCCATGGCCTATATATCCCTGGAGGAGCGGATGGCCTGCGGAGTAGGAGCCTGCCTGGGCTGCGTATGCAAAACCGTGAAGAAAGACGATCATTCAAAAGTGAATAACGCCCGTGTCTGTGTTGAAGGTCCGGTATTTTTGGCTTCGGAGGTGGATATATGAATACTAAAGTAAAGATAGCCGGAGTGGAATTCAAAAATCCCGTGATGACTGCCTCCGGCACCTTTGGAAGCGGGATGGAATATGACACTCTCATGGATATAAGCCGTCTGGGCGCGATCATCACAAAAGGCGTGGCCCTGACTCCCTGGGAGGGCAACCCCACACCCCGTGTGGCGGAGACCTCGTCGGGTATGCTCAACGCCATAGGTTTACAAAATCCCGGAATAGATGTATTCTGTGAACGTGATCTAAGGTTTCTGGAGGGAAAAGACACCAAAGTCATCGTTAATGTCTGCGGAAAGACCGAAGAAGAATATGTGGGAGTGGTACAAAGGCTTGCGGATGAATCGCGTGTGGATATGCTGGAGATAAATGTGTCCTGCCCCAATGTGAAGGAGGGCGCCATTGCTTTTGGACAAAATGCGAAGGCACTTTATTCCATAACCGAAAAAGTGGTAAAAGCCGCAAAGCAGCCGGTCATCATGAAGCTTTCCCCCAATGTGACCGATATCACGGAGATGGCAAAAGCAGCTGAAGCTGCGGGAGCCGATGCCATATCGCTGATCAATACCATCACCGGTATGAAGATCGATGTGGAGAAAAAGAGATTTGTTCTGGCAAACAGGACCGGCGGTCTGTCCGGTCCTGCCATAAAGCCTGTCGCTGTGAGGATGGTATATCAGTGCGCTCAGGCGGTAAAGATCCCGATCATCGGAATGGGGGGCATAGCCACTGCGGAGGATGCTCTTGAATTCATTCTGGCCGGAGCCACTGCCGTGGCTGTGGGCATGATGAATTTTCATGATCCCGGCGTCAGCGTGAGAGTCATCGACGGTATAGAGGCTTATATGAAGCGTCATGGCGTAGATGATATCAATTCTCTTCGCGGTGTGGTATCATAAATAAAAAGGAATGTATATAAATGAAGCTGTATTATAGATCATGGTATAAAAACATAATGCTGTATATCCTGGCGTTGCTGATCTGTGGGATGCCGGGCCTTGTGTTCTGTGTAAATGTCAGGGCCGAGGAGCTTTCGGAGGAGATATGTGAGGTGGAGGAGGAAGATACCTTTGATCCGGATTTTCATATCTATCTTGCTTTTGGACAGAGCAATATGACCGGGGCCGGGAATATCGAAGAGCAGGATATGGTCTGCGATGATGACTATCTGGCGATGTGCACCACAGACGGTCCTAAAAATGTCTTCTATAATGAACCCAAAACCCTTGGAAACTGGTACAGGGCAACGCCGCCTCTTGCGGCCCCTGTAGTGGCAAAGCTGGGAGTAGCCGATCATTTCGGGCGCCGGATGCTGGAGCTTAAAAAGGAGAAGGATCCCGACGTTAAGGTGGGGGTTATAGTGGTGTCGGTTCCGGGTGCCGGGATCAGAATGTTTGATAAGGATAAATGGAAGGATTATTACAATACGGTGCCCCCTGAAAATCAGAGGGGCTTTGCGTCATTTATTGAAATGTATGGCAGCAACCCTTATCAGAGAATGGTGGACTGCGCAAAGATCGCCAAAAAGAAGGGCGTGATAAAGGGTATCATCATGCATCAGGGTGAGTCCGATTATCAGGTTCCCGGATGGAATGAAGAAGTGGAAAAGATCTATCATGATCTGATCACCGATCTGGAGCTTCCCGAGGATCTGCCGCTGGTGGCAGGTGAAGTCAGACGAGGCACTGTCGTTTCGGACATGAACCTTCTGGTAAATAAGCTTCCTGACCAGAATGATAATTTCCATGTGGTTTCCACACAGGATCTGTCTTCATATGTGGAAAATGCGGGTAATCTTCATTTTACTTCGGCCGAATACAGGGAGTTGGGAAGAAGATATGCCGAGAAGATGCTGGAGGCGGAAAAGAAACAGCGTCAGGATGACGGGCGGGATAAAAAATATGCGGTTCTGAATATGAACACAGGTGAAGAGTATCGTACCCTGTATGAGGCGTTCCGCTGTGCAGATGAAGATGGATATAATGAACTGAAGCTGCTCAAAGATGTGGGCCTGTCAAAGGGATCTATAGAAAATTACAATGATGTGATCCTGGATATGAACGGTTTTTCGATCAATCTTAAGGGTCATGGCTTCCAAAATCACGGCAAGCTGATCTTTGTCAACAACTCCGATAAGGAGCGGGTACATTATTTTGCCGTGGACGGTGATTCATGGAAGATAGCAAATGATATGACTTACGATGAGAGGGCGGCGGCATATGATGCGGATATACAGGAGTATGCCGAAGATACGGAATATATAAAAGTTCGGGGAAGTCTTTTGTATAACAGTGACGGATTTTATGCTTCGGATGTTTCGGATATTGATAACGGGTTTGTCAACTGTATCATAGTGAGCCCGGACATCACGGAAGGAGATGAGCCTTTTGTGGCTGTTGACGGGATCGTCCGTGCCGGTAAGGTTCAGTTCAGCCAAAGATCGGAAGGACTTATCCTGAAAAACGGAAAGCATAAGGCCGTGGTTGAGATTGAGGTCACGGAATGATACCGGATTGTCATTTTGAGTGTTTATCGTTGTCATTCTGAGCGAAGCGAAGAATCTTACAGGAGGAAAAACTATGAGGATTACGAAAACAAAGCATGACATGTTCAAAAAAACGGTTCTGGGTCTGCTTACGTGTTTGTCTGTGTTGTGTGCTGCGTTTTGTTACTGTGACAGTGCCGTATATGCCATTGATTATACGGTGCGCAACGAGACGACAAAAGCCGATTATGTAGACATTAATGAAGCTTTGTCTTCTGCCGGAAACGGCGATCGGTTGTTGCTGCTCAAGGACTGTAAACTGATGAGTCCGGTGCTGAATACCTGTGATGTGACTGTTGATATGAGCGGTTTTTCCCTGGATATGAACGGATACGGTATACAAAATCGCGCAAAGCTTGGGTTTATCAATTCAGGTGGTGAGAGCGGGACTCATTATTTCATCGTACATGAAAATAGTGCCTGGACATACGTGGAATCCCCTTCCGAGGATCAGAAGGCTGCAGCTGTTGATCCGGATAAGACCGATTCGTTAAAGGAAGATGATATCGTTAAGGTTGAGGGCAGTTTGATTTTTTCCGGTGGTGGGACAAACGGCCTGGGCGGAGCCATTTCCAATATCACTGTAGATGGTCTGGAAGAAGATAAAAAAGGCAGTCTTTCGGTGAACGGTATCTCTTTTGTCGGCTGCAGTGCGGAATTGGGAGGTGTCATAGAAAATGAAGGCGGTGATGTGACCGTAAATGATGTATGTGCATATGGCTGCAGCGCTGTTCACGGAGGATTTTTGTATAACGCCAACGGTTGTGAGGCTTCTGTTGACAGAGTGAGCATAAAATTCTGCACCGCAGGAGAGTCGGGGGGAGCCATCGTCAATAATGGAACCATGGAAATAAATGACTCCCTTATCGCGGATTGTACAGCTGCCTCCGGTGGAGCTATATTCAATACTTACAGCCTTCTTATCAAAGATTGCGAAATAAAGAACTGTGTCGCATCGAAATATGGCGGAGCGATCTTTAATGACGGCAAAGGGACGGGTTCGGGCCTTGATGCGAAGGTTGTTATTGAAAATGTATCTTTTGATAACTGTCAGGCTCAGGATCATCTTGATCCTACCGGAACAACAGATTATAAAGAGGCCATATATGTCAGAAATGCTTCGCTTATCATGAATTCGGGATATCTGGAAAATATGATCTTTACAAATGACAATACCCAGGATGGTGATCCCGTATGTCGGGTGGAGATATTCAGTGGTACCTTTAAGGATTATACGCCCAGGCCGGATCATGTGGTCATCGGAAGTCTTTTGATGAGTCCTGAGGGCGGGGATAAGAGTATAAAATATGTCGTTGAACCGTTCATCTCCCAGCCGGCTCCAAAGACCGCGAAAAAGGCATGGGATCAGAAACATACGGTTTCCTGGAAGGCCAATTCTGAGACCGATTCCTTCAAGATCCTTTGTTTTGATGACAAAAAAGGGGATTGGACGGAGTATGCGTCCGTGGATGAGATCAAAGACGGTGAAGCATCTTATTCCTTCAGCCAGACGGAAAAAACCGCAAAGACTATGAGATTCAAGGTTGTGGGATATATAGATGGGGCGCCTGTTTCGTTCAGTGAAGAGTTTTCCATAGAGTGGGTTGATCCGGCTTCAGGACCGGAGCAGGATGATGAACTGGTACATCATGAAGCAGTGCCTGTTACCATGGAACAGGACGGTATGAAGGAGTACTGGGAGAGCACATTGACCGGAAAACTGTATTTGGACGCCTTCGGGAAAAATGAGATCACGGATAAGACTTTGCTCGTTATCCCTATATCATCCGTATACAGCGTGACCGATGTCAAAGTCGATGGCTGCAGTATCTCCATGAATGTGGTCATGGTCAGGTCGGTATCCTATAATTCCCTGAAGCACGTGACAAAGTATTCAAAGCAGGGCAAGAATACTTCTCCCGATGTGGCTATTTTGATCAGGGGCAATTTTGACAGCTTTGCAGATGTGACAGCAAAGGATAAAAATAACAAGATCGTGCCTGTAAAGGTTGAGAAAAAGCCTACGGTCATCCTGCAGCTCAAGCTTAAAAAGACTGTTAACAAGGAGGACAAGAAAAGACTGAAGGGTGATATAAAGCTGATAAATAAATATCTTAAGGCCCATCCTTTCACATATGATATAACGAAGGCGGACTTAAACCGCGCCACAAAGATCACTCCGAAGACAAACAAGACCAAGGCGAAGGTGACGGGTCTGACAGTGACGATAGACGGTAAGGATATAAAACTGTCGAAGAAGGATTATAAGGTCCTGGAGATCAAAGACGGCAAGGCAAGCATAGAGGGCATGGGCAATTTCACAGGAAAGATAACCGTGGTATTGTGATCTTCATATATGATCTTATGGCGGTCTGCATGGAAAAACTCGTCGCAACCCCTTGATTTTTTGGTAAAATTATACGATAATAATTATGTATCTGCAGATGGTGGGAGCACGGATGCTCCGCCTGTGCGCACGGTCCGAAACAGGATCCCGGATCCGTGAACGCACGCATTATTCTAAGGAGGGAAGACTATGAGTACTATTCAAAGCACCACAGCGGTAGATGTAGCCAGTGCTTACTCCGGCTATACTGCCCCTAAGAAGGATGCCGCTTCGAAGAAGGCGGAAAGCACTTCCGTTAAAACGGAAGATCAGGGAGTTGTATTTGAAAAGAGCGATGCTGCAAAAGAAGCAGAAAAGACTCAGCAGCCTAAGTATGTGAAGGTAGCCAATCCCGATCTGGTGGCTCAGCTTAAGGCCGATCTGCAGAGTCAGGTGGATAATCTTCAGAGCATTGTCTCAAAGCTTATCACCGGACAGGGAGATGCCTATGGCAAGGCTAATGATATATGGAAGTTCCTTGCCGACGGTAATTTTGAAAATGTAGATGAGGCAGCTAAGGCGAAGGCAGCAGAGGATATCGCGGAAGGCGGATACTGGAGTGTGGACAAGACCGCTGAGCGTATTCTTGATTTTGCCAAGGCTCTGGTAGGAGAGGATGCCAGCGAGGACCAGATCAAAGCTATGTCGGATGCTTTCGAAGAGGGTTTCAGGCAGGCTACCCAGGCATGGGGAAAGGATCTTCCGGACATTTCGAATCAGACCTATGATAAAGTTATGAGCGGTTTTAATGACTGGAGAAACGGCGGCGTAGAGGCATAAGGTCCTTTCGTTGCACGGCAACTGATCGATCAGCGACCGGAGCGAGGAGTTCGCTTCGGTCGCTTTGGTTTGAACAGCAGATATTATATATTATGAGAATTGATCTTAAAGCATATGGAAAGATAAATCTGGCACTGGACGTCCTTCGAAAGAGGGAAGACGGATATCACGAGGTCCGGATGATAATGCAGACTGTAGATCTTTTCGACAGACTGACTCTGGAGGATAGTGACGAGCCCGGTATACGTATTGAGACGAATCTGTCTTTTTTACCCTGTGATGAGAATAATCTCTGTCATAAGGCGGCTTCGCTTTTGATGGAGGAATTTTCCGTGAACAGAGGCTTGTCGATCAAACTGGAAAAAAGGATACCCGTAGCGGCCGGCATGGCAGGAGGCAGCAGTGATGCCGCGGCTGTGATGGTGGGTGTCAACAGGATCTTTTCCCTGGGACTCAGGAAGGATGAGCTGATGGAACGGGGAGTAAAGATAGGTGCTGACGTTCCCTATTGTATATTGCGGGGGACGGCTCTTTCCGAGGGTATCGGTGAGATACTGACTCCACTGCCCGATATGGTGGAGTGCCCCGTGGTCATCGCCAAGCCGGCGGTGAGTGTGTCCACAAAGTTTGTATATGGGAATCTTAAGGCAGGGGAGATCGAAGATCATCCTGCGGTGGATGAGATGATAAGTGCCATAAAGGGACGTGATCTCAGAGCAGTCGCAAACTGCATGGGCAATGTGCTGGAAAGAGTCACCATACCGGAGTATCCGGTCATAGGAGATATAAAGGCTCACCTTTTGGAACACGGGGCTCTGAACTCGCTCATGAGCGGCAGCGGGCCTACGGTATTTGCGTTGTTTGAAGATGAAGAGACGGCACAGTCTGCCGCAGATTCGTTAAGGCAGACGCATCTGGCCAAAAACGTATTTTTGAAACGTATTAAAAACAAAGGAAAAGAGAGTTAGGAAACGAGGGGATTTTGGCTAAAGGGTTCTACGCTGAAATGATGAAAAAATATTCGGACAAACCGGCGCGTGAGATGGTTTCCCTCACTTTGAGACAGGCCATTCTCACAGGTCGTTTTATGCCCGGAGACCGCCTTATGGAGATCCAGCTGGCATCCCAGATGGGAGTCAGCCGTACTCCGGTCAGGGAGGCCCTTAAGCTTTTGGCTGCGGAAGGTCTCATCATCATGGTACCCAACAGAGGGGCGTATGTTTCCGACATATCAGAAAAGGGAGTCATGGATGTACTGGAGGTCAGGCGTACTCTGGAGGGACTGGCTGCATCCAGAGCCGTAAGACGTATGGATCCCGAGGGTTTAAGGGCTTTGAATGAGGCTCGTGAAGCCTGTAAGGCCGCCGTTGAGGCTGAGGATTACCGTGCGCTGGCTTCGGCGGATATCGCTTTTCATGATGTGATACTTAAAGCCACAGGAAATGACCGGCTGGTGGAGATCATGAACAATCTGGCGGACAGGATATACAGATACCGGTATGCCTTTATAAAGGATGTAAGTCATCATCCCGCCATTCTCCTGGAGCATAACGAGATATATGATGCTTTTTTTGAACATAATGAGGATGCGGCCGTCGAGGCCATCCAGTCGCACATAGATCATCAGGCCCGGGCCATAATCACCAGCCTGAGGAATAAGTGAGGAAAAAATGACTAAAGATGTAATGATCACGGTTTGCGGGACTCAATACGACGAAAACGGAACGGCTCAGCCCATTGAGGTCATTACGCCGGGAGATTATTATTTCAAAAACAATAAGCACTATGTGATCTTCGATGAAATGATCGAGGGGACGGGTGCTGTGACGAAAAGCACCTTTAAGTTTTCAAAGGATGAGTGCCTGATGAAGCGTACGGGAGCCGCGAATGTCCAGATGATCTTCAATACGGCAAACAAGACTGTTTCCAGTTATCTTACGCCTTTTGGTAGCTTCATGATAGGGATAGATACCAACAGCATAGACTGTAATGAGAGCGAAGATGCCATATCCGTGGATATAGATTATGCTCTGGATGTAAATTACGAATACCTGGCCGACTGTAAACTGAGGGTGGATATAAAGCCCAGAGGAAGTCAGATAAGCCTGCAGTGAGCAGGCTTATTTCAGCGGTTTTGCTCCGGCTTTTTCTTTTATGGTATCCAGCAGCTGGGCAAATCTGCCCTTTTTCTTTTCTGTTCCGGGAGTGTTAAGACTGCCGCGGATCCCCTTTACATCAACTATATAGATACCGGCCACGGATGCCTTTACTTCCTTCTTCACGGGAATCTGGTCAAAAATCTTCTCATCGGAGATAAGGGTCATGATCTGGGGACCTATCTTTGCCTTGACCACAGGTACCTTGGATCCGCGCAGAAGCCTGGGAGTGTTGTCGATCACCAGCTGGGGAAGCCCCGCATCCTTCATCTTCATGCGTTTCTTATCAATGACCAGCATGGATATGGTCTGTTTGGTGCTTTCTATGGCAGCGTTCTGTTCAGCCTGTTTTTTCGTGGCGTATTTGTTGAGAAAATAGAGAGCCACACCGATTATGACGGCGGCGACCAGGGTGATTATCAGGATGGTCTGAGGTGTGCTCAGCAATAATATACCGGTAGCGAGTAACATATTTTTCCTCCGTTTGTGATAGAATTGTTTTTTATGATAGCATTTGTTGATAGTTTTCGCAAGGATATGTTATAATACTTAGGTTTGGAGAATATTATTGCAAAAATGATTTGAAAGATTCTTCGGGCTAAAGCCCTCAGAATGACATCCGGTGTACCCTTTGGTCATCAGGCCTACCCTGTAGATATCCGGTGTACTCTTTGGTTACCCGGTGTACCCTCTGGTCATCCTGAGGAGCGCAGCGACGAAGGATCTTAAATGAGGAGGAAAAGAATATGAAAAGATCATTTACCACAGCCACGGTAGTGACCATGGCTGCCCTTTTGCTTGTCTCGGGCTGCAATAAGAAGGAAGAAGCACCGACGGAGCCCGAAACCACTCAGGAGGCTACAGAGGAGGCTGCTCCTCAGGCGGAGGAAACTCCGGATTACGGTCCGCTTATCTCCGAGCTTGACCTGGATAAGTGCATCGCTCTTGGTGACTACAAGGGCCTTGCTGTCACAGGAAACGATACGGAGCCCACTGCGGAAGATGTGGATGCGGCCATTGACAGTGAACTGGCTTCAAAAGCGGAGAAAAAAGAGGTTACCGACAGGCCGGTCAAAGAGGGTGATATAGCGAACATCGATTATGAGGGAAAGAAGGATGGCGTGGCCTTTGACGGAGGAACGGCCCAGGGTTATGATCTGACCATCGGTTCAGGCCAGTTCATTCCCGGTTTTGAAAGCGGACTCGTCGGCGCAAAGGTCGGTGAGACCAGGGATCTGAATCTTACTTTCCCTGAGAACTACGGAAATTCCGAACTGGCGGGAGCAGATGTGGTCTTTACCGTCACGGTGAATTCCATAACCGAATCGGTTACCCCCAAGCTGACGGATGAGCTGGTTAAGGAGATCGACAGCTCTCTGAATAACGTGGCTGAGTATCGTGAAAAGATCACGGAAAAGCTCAGGGAGGAGAATGCGTCCCAGGAAGAGGCCAGGGTTAAGGATGCGCTGCTTGATATGGTAGTGGAAGGTTCGGAATATAAGGATATACCCGAGGGACTGGTGCTTGAGCAGACGGATATCGCTGTCCTTCAGGCACAGAATTATGCTACATCCATGAATATATCCACAGAGGATTTCTTTGATCAGTTTTACGGTATCACCCTGGACCAGTTCAAAGAGCAGTACAGGGAATATGCCGAGCGTGGTGCAAAGCAGATGCTGGCAGTATTCTCCATAGCGAAAAAAGAAGGACTTTTGCTGAGTGACCAGGATGCGCAGGCTGCGTTGAAGCCCTATATGGATAATCTTAAATTCACCGGTGACTATAAGGACTTTTTAAACACCACCGATGGAAGGGGAAGTTACGAATACGTTCATTACGATAAGGTATTACAGTATCTCTATGATAATGCGGATATTACGAAATAAAAGAATAGTCAGTCTTATGGCCGTGATGACGGCTGCAGCCTGCATGTGTCTTCCATGTGTCCGGGTGATGGCGGCTACCAAAAGTCAGCTGAACAAGCAGAAGGAGAATGCCCAGAAACAGCTTGAAAGCGCCAATGAAGCGGTCAGCGAGATAGCTTCCGAGCGTTCCGAAGCCGTGGCTGAGGTGGAGGAGGCCGATCACCAGCTGGTCCAGCTTCTGGCGACCATTGATATTCTGGATGATGAGATCTCAGCCAAAAAGATCGATGTTGAAAAGGCCGGTGAAGAATACGAAAAGGCCAGCGCGGAGGAACAGAAGCAGTATTCCACCATGAAGGAACGCATCCGTTTCATGTATGAAAAGGGTGACGCCAGATATTTTGACATCATCATGCAGTCCACGGGCTTTGCGGATGCCGTAAACAAAGCGGATTACGTGGAAAAGATATATGATTATGACCGTGAACTGCTGGATCGGTATGCGAATGCTGCCAGAGAGGCCGATGAGACCCATGAGCGTCTGGTGAGTGAGGAGGCCGAGCTGGAGGGCATGCAGCTGGAGTTCAAGGAGCAGCAGGCCGAGCTGGAAGCTACTATCGTCGAAAAAAAAGCGGTGGTGGAGAATTTTGACGAACAGCTCTCGAGGGCCCGCTCCGAGGCCAGAAAGTATGAGAACCAGATAAAGGAAGCCAACACCGAGATCGCGCGTATAGCGGCGAAGGAAAAAGCCGAGAGGGAAGCTAAGGAAAAGGCTGAGAAGGAAGCGCGCGAAAAGGCCGAAAAAGAGGCTAAGGAAAAGGAAAAAGCAAAGGAGAAGGCTTCTTCTTCGGGTGAGGATGTGAATACCGAAGAATCCCAGGAAGGCGAGTATAAGGAGGAGAAAAAATCATCTTCGGCAAGCTCGTCTGCCTATGACGAGTCATCCCAGGAGGGTGAATACAAAAAGGAAACATCAAGCTCGACAAAATCTCCCAAGCCGGAAGTGTCGGGAAGCGGAACGGGGGCGGACATAGCAAATTACGCCTGTCAGTTCATCGGCAATCCCTACGTGGCGGGAGGAACTTCCCTGACGGACGGAGCCGACTGTTCCGGTTTTACCTTCTCCGTGTTCAAGCATTTCGGATACAGCATACCCAGAACCTCATCCGAGCAGCTGAACTGCGGAAGCGGCGTGTCTTATTCGGATGCCAGGGCCGGAGATCTGGTCTGCTATGCGGGCCATGTGGGCATCTACATCGGAAACGGAATGATAGTCCACGCCTCCACTCCGGCGACAGGTATCAAGACGACAGTGGCCACTTACAGGCCTATTTTATCGGTCAGAAGAATTGTGAAATAGTTATAGTTACAAATTGACCGTAACCTGAAAAAATAGTATAATCAAAAAAGCGTTTTTTTTGTAAAGGGGTATATATATGGATTTAAAGCGCAGAAAAATGAGAATGGGTGACATCCTGACCGAACAGAGTGTCATCACGCCGGACCAGCTGGATGAGGCCCTTCGCGATGCGAAGATCGAAGGTAAGCGCCTCGGTGATACGCTGGTTGAGAAGAAGTTTTGTACGGAGGAGCAGATAGCAGGTGCCCTGGCAGATCAGTTCGATCTGGAGGTGGTGGATCTTACTACCCGTGAGATACCAGAAGAGATCGCAGGCATGATCACCAGCCAGCTGGCCAAGAAATATAACGCTATTCCGTATGCCATAGATCCGGACAGGGCTAATGTGCTTATGGTCGCCATGGTGGATCCCATGGATCTGGATGCCATCGACGACCTTTCCATAGTGACCAACATGCAGATCCAGCAGGTGGTCACCACGCAGTCTTCCATAGTGCAGGCGCTGGACAAAGCTTACGGACGTGCGGAGATCTCCAGTGTGGCCGATGCCTATGCCAAGGAGAAGGAAATGGAGGCTGCTGCTCTGGCAGCCCAGAATGAAGAATATAACGAAGACATTGAGAATTCGCCTATCGTTCAGCTGGTAAAGGGTATGATCGAGCAGGCGGTCCGCCAGAGGACTTCCGATATCCATATTGAAGCCATGGAGGGTCAGGTCAGAGTGCGTTATCGTATAGACGGTGCCTTGTATGAGAGGATGACCTACAGCCCCAGGCTTCTGCCGGCTATCGTAGCCCGTATAAAGATCATCGGAGGTATGGATATCTCCGAGAAGAGAAAACCTCAGGACGGTCGTATCACCCAGATCGTGGATAAGCAGGAGTTTGATATCCGTGTGTCCATACTTCCCACGGTCCATGGCGAAAAGGTGGTTATGCGACTTACGTCAAAGAGCGCTCTGAGCAGATCCAAATCCCAGCTCGGTTTTAACGAGGAAGAGCTCAAGAGATTTGATCATATCTTTAAGAATCCTCACGGCATCATCCTGGTAACCGGACCTACCGGTTCCGGTAAATCCACCACGCTGTATACGGCTCTTTCCGAGCTCAATACAGAGGATGTTAATATCATCACCGTTGAGGACCCCGTCGAGGCAAATATCGACGGCATCAACCAGGTTCACGTAAATGCAAAAGCAGGACTTACCTTTGCGGCAGCCCTTAGATCCATCCTTCGACAGGACCCCGATATCATAATGATAGGAGAGATCCGAGACGGTGAGACGGGAAGTATAGCGGTTACCGCATCCATCACCGGCCACCTTGTGGTGAGCACGCTCCATACCAATTCATCTTCGGCTACCATCGGACGTCTGGCCGATATGGGTATAGAGCCCTATCTGCTGGCGGATTCCATAGTGGGTATCATCGCACAGCGTCTGGCCCGCAGACTTTGTCCAGCATGTAAAAAGGCCAAGACTCCTTCGGAGGAAGAGAGGGAGATCATGCAGCTGGAGCCCGGAGAGGAAGTTACCATATACGAGCCCTGCGGCTGCGGTAAGTGTGATATGACCGGATTCAAGGGTCGTATCGGTGTGTATGAGATTCTTGAGACTTCACCTGCCATAAAGAGGCTTATCGCCCGTAATGCGGACGCTGAAGAGATCAAGGACGTTGCAGTTTCAGAGGGTATGAATACGCTTCGTATGGCTGCATGTAAATATGTGAAGCAGGGTATCACCGCTGTTTCCGAAATGGTCAAGGTTTCCTTTGACAGTTAATTTTTTAAGGAGGGTATTATTTTATGGAATTAGAGGTTGCGCTGAATCTGGCACATTACATGGGGGCGTCTGATATTCATTTTTCGGTTGGAAAGCCTATAATGATCAGACTTGACGGTACACTGCTTGATTTTAACGAGGGCTACGATAAGCTCAAGGTTCAGGATCCCGGCAGACTTAAAAAACTGGAGGATACTTGTATCAGACTTAAGGGGGTAAACTACAGGGATGAGGTATTCCAGGAGTATGTTGACGTGCTCACTCCCGTGGATACGGAGAGCATGGTCCTTCCTATCCTGAGACCGGATCAGATGGATGACTTCCAGAAAAAAGGCGAGATCGACCTTGCATATGACGGATCTTCCCTGGGACGTTTCCGTATAAATATCTTCAGACAGAGGGGCACCGTGGCAGCTGCGCTCCGTCTGCTGCCCAACAGGATACCCGCTCCCGAGGAGCTGGGACTTCCCCCCGCTCTGGTGGCCATGACAAAAAAGAAGAGAGGCCTGGTGCTGGGTACGGGACCTACCGGTTCCGGGAAATCCACTACCCTTGCGTCCCTGATCAATATCATCAACCACAC
>JAEEGL014882854.1_pt1 | contig 22488 bp, 19 predicted proteins | sample 9134231 | NCBI WGS metagenome assembly JAEEGL01 (sample SAMN16246548, study PRJNA631951) | gut metagenome | biome: gut microbiome; feature: rumen; material: fiber-attached | host: Bos | place: Iran: Karaj | collected 2018-10
CACCGATAGAGAGCTGTCCGACCTCCGTCTCATCGATATTCCCACGGAAGATGAGGTCCGGCATGGTGGCTACGGTAGCGATGGTGGTACCGTCGTTGAAGGTGTTGGAATTGATGACCGAGTTACCCACCTTCACGGGGATGTCGAGGATGACGCCGGTGATGGTGGAGCGGATGAGCGTGGAGGATGCCGAGGCGTTCGACTTGCTCACGCCGTCGCGCACCACCTGGAGGGCATCCACGGCGGCGGCTTTCTCCTCCTGTGCCTGTTTCAGTTGCTGGCGTCCTTTCTCGAAGTCCTCGTCGCTCACCAGTTTCTGGTCGTGCAGGCTCTTCGTGCGGGCGTAGTCGGTCTCTACCTGTTTCAGGTTGATGTCGGCCAGGCGCACACGACTCTCGGCACTCGACAGTTGTCCCATGTCGGGTATGACCTTCACCTTGGCAATAACCTCGCCCTGCTGCACGCGGTCGCCGGGCTGCTTCATCAGTTCGGCGATGATACCCGAGATCTGAGGCTTGACGTTCACCTCATTGCGGGGCTCTATCTTGCCCGTGATGATGGTGGTCTTGCGGATACTGTCGGTCTTCGGTGTAAACTCGTTATAGACAATCTCCTTGGGTTGGCTCTTCTGCCAGAGGAACACGAATGTTCCGATAAAAATCAACGCGACAATAGCGGCGATGATCAGTTTGCTGTACTTTTTCATATTTTTTCGTTATTTCGTTTTTATTCGTCTCGCATGGCATCTACGGGTTTGATACTCATGGCACGGGCGGCGGGAGCCAGTCCGGCAAGAACGCCCATGGCGGCAATGACGAGTGTACAGAAGATGGCCGTCCAGAAACTCACCTGGAAGTGGGCCATGACGATGCCGTCCTCCGTATTCGCCATCTCCAACATCTGTAGGATGAGAACGCCAAAGAGGATGCCGCTCATGCCAGCCACCAGCGTCAACACGATGCTCTCGGAGATGATCTGCGAGAGAATCATCTTGGGTGTGGCACCGATGGCGCGCCGGATGCCAATCTCCGTGGTGCGCTCGCGCACGGTCACCATCATAATATTCGACACACCGATGGCGCCTGCAAGCAGGGTTCCAAGGCCTACGAGCCAGATGAGGAAGTTTACACCCTTGAACAGGTTGTCGAGCATCTGGAACATCAACTCCGTATTGAATACCATGGCTCCCTGCTCGTCTGTAGGATCAATGAGATGGGCCCGGGCGATGGTCTCGCGTATTCGGGGCGTTATCTTACTCATGATCACACCCTTTCGTCCTGTCGCAGCAATCAGGTCCACCTCATTACCACGGTTATAGGTGGTCTGCATCAGTGTCAACGGCAGGGTGATTTTCTCCTCCGAACGGCCGTTGAACGACAAACTGCTGGTGTTATAGTCCACGCCAACCACCTCGTAGTAGGTGGAATCGACGCGTATCTTCTTGCCACAGGGGTCGCCGCCCTCCTTGAAGAGATCCTTGTATATCTTCTTGCCGATGACGCACACCTTCCGGTGCTCGCGTATGTCCATGTCGTTGATATAGCGTCCGTAGTACATCTTCGGCTCAATCACCTTGGCCAGTTCAGGCACTGTACCCTGAATAGTGGGCGAAGTCTTGCGGTCGCTATAATAGGCCGTGTTCGACCTTCCCCAAGGTGCAAAGAGGATGGGTGCCACCACGTTGAGTTCCGGCACGCGCTGGCGCAGTCGTTCCATGTCTTTATACTCCATATTCCACCAGCGGCCCTTGCGGAATCCCTTATAGGGCTTGGAGGTTTGCTGTGCCCAGATGATGATGGTGTTCTGTGCAAAGCCCTCGAAGTTCTTGTCGAGTTGCTCCCTCAGACCTTGCCCGCCTCCCATCAGGCCTACGAGCATGAACACACCCCAGAACACGCCGAAACCTGTCAGGAACGAGCGACTCTTGTTGCGCGTCAGCGTGTCGAGGATTTCTCTGTATGTATCGATGTCTAATCGCATCTTTTCTACGCTTTATTATTCATTCTTTATTCTTTCATCAGTCGGCGCGGAGTGCTTCGATGGGACGGATGCGACTGGCCTTAAAGGCAGGTATCAGTCCGGCGATGGTTCCTGCAATAATCATGACCATCGTAGCCTCGAAACAGACATCAAGGCCGACGGTCGGGTCCACAAACAGTTTTAACTTCGTCACACCTAAATCGGTCACCTGCTGACCCACGGTGGCATCCATATACTCGTTGGCTGCTATGCCCAGCAGCATGCCTACATAGCCAAAGAATGTGGTGATGATCACACTCTCGATAATGATCAACTTGAGTATGCTCCAGGGCTTTGCGCCGATGGCTTTGCGGATGCCAAACTCGTGGGTACGCTCTTTCACGGTGATAAGCATGATGTTCGACACTCCCACGATGCCGGAAAGCAGCGTGAAGAGACCAACGACCCACAGGAAGGTGCGGATAATGGAGATGCCGGTATCCATCTGCATGCTCTGCGTATAACCGTTCCAGAGCCAGATGCTGCTCTCGTCGTCGGGATGGGCCTGATGGTTGCCGTTCAATCGGCGACGGTAGTCTTTCTCAAAGGCTTCGTTGGCCTGCTCTGTCGTCAGACCGTGGAAAGTAAACTCAATGCGGCCCAGGTCGCTGGTGTTGGCGCCATAGATGCCCTTGATGGTGGAATAGGCCGAAAAGGCTGGGTTCTCGCCATCGCCACGATCCTTATAGATACCCACCACCTTAAAGGCGAAGTTACCCACCTTGACGTATTTGCCAACAAGTGTCGTAAAGTCTTTTGGCTCCAGTTCCTTGGCCTGTTTGTCGTTCAGCACGAGCACCTTGCGCTGCTCCCTCTGGTCTATCTCGTTGATAAAGCGTCCGCAGAGAAGCGGGCGTTTGGAAATCTTCGTATGGACGGGATAAACGCCATTAATCTGCATGTTCATATATTCTTCGCCATGGGTGACGATGGCACTGATGCTGAAGGTGGCTCCCACCTCATCGATATGCTCCTTGAATTCCGAATCGGTGGCAGCGAGGTCGCGTGTGTTCAACCTGATCCAGCGCCCCTCGCTCAGGCCGTTATAAGCCATGGAGGTACTGCCTCCATAAACTTCCATCGAATTGGCAAGGAAGTCGCTGCTCATCTTCAAGGTGGCATTGATCAGGCCATTGCCAGCACCCAGCAGCACGATAATCATGAAGATACCCCACGCCACGGCGAAGCCCGTCAGGGTGGTGCGGAGTTTGTTCTTCCTCGCTGTCGATAATATTTCACTAATGATATCCCGCATACTCCTATTTCATCAGTCCTCCGCTACCGAAGGGCGACGCATTATGGTTCAGGTTTTCTTCAATCTGTCCGATGATGCCGTCTTTAATATGTACTATCTTGTTTGTCTCGTTGGCCACGCCGCTCTCGTGTGTCACCACCACAATGGTCATGCCCTCGTCCTGGTTCAGGTGCTTGAGCAACTGCATCACCTCAATAGAGGTCTTCGAGTCCAATGCACCTGTAGGCTCGTCGGCCAGGATAATCTGCGGCTTGGTGATGAGCGCACGGGCAATGGCCACGCGCTGCTTCTGTCCGCCGCTGAGTTCATTGGGATAGTGGGTGGCCCAGTCTTTCAGTCCCAACCGTTCCAGATACTCCATGGCCAGGGCGTGGCGCTTCTTTCTGCTCACGCCCTGGTAGAATAATGGCAACTCTACGTTTTCCACGGCATTTTTAAACGAGATGAGATTAAACGACTGGAAAATAAAACCTATCATCCGGTTGCGATAGTCGGCCGCCTTGCTCTCGGAGAGGTTCCAGATAGGCACTCCCGACAGTTCGTAAGTACCACTGTCGTAGTTGTCGAGGATGCCCAGGATGTTGAGCAAGGTGCTCTTGCCCGACCCCGACGCGCCCATGATGCTCACGAACTCACCTTTTGCGATGTCGAGATTGATGCCCTTCAGCACATGTAGCGGCTGTGCACCGAAGTAAGTCTTGTTTACGTTTTCTAAGTGTATCATAAGTTAATGCTTAATGCATATTATTTTCCTTTTCTTTGTCAGTTTGACGCTACAAAAGTACGAAAAGTTGCGGCTCGCACCAAATATTTGGGATAATCTGCACGAAAATGTGACAAATGGCATGTTGATGAACGCGCCGCGTCATCTGTTCTGGTGCTGCCATGTGCCCACGATGTCCTCGATGCCGAGTCCGAGGAGGTTCATCTGCCGGAACAGTTCGGGCAGTTGTTCTTCGAGGAATGTCTTGCGGCGTGCGGCGAGTATCTGTTCCTTCGCCCCGGGCGTGACGAAGTAGCCCAGTCCCCTTTTATTATATATAATGTTCGCGCGAGCCAGTTCATCGTAGGCCTTCACCGCGGTGTTGGTGTTCACCTCCAGCAGCACGGCGTACTCCCTGACGCTCGGGATGCGGTCGTCATCCCTGTACTTGTCGGCCAGTATTTCATCGCAGAGCCTATCGGCCATCTGCAAGAAGATGGGTTTATCAGCATTGAATGTCATACGTTCAACCATTTATTGTTAATAACCTGCATGCGGGTAAAGAGCCTGTAAGAAGCCCAGTAGTGGAAGACGATGAGGGCACACATCACCGAATTGAAGATATAGAAGAAGGGATAGAAGGTACATGTGTAGGTACCCGTCTTCTCGTCCCAATGACTCGTAATGAAGTCTACGTGAACGCTGTTCCAATCAATCTGGTTCAGAATCATGATCAGCAGGAAGCCGACAACGGCAATCGTCATACTGGTCATCAGGAACTGCTGCCGGCGGAACAGCGTGCCGCCCACGATATAGAGCGAGTGGATATAGAACACCCAGGAGAAGAGCATCCAGGCCATCTGCCAATGATCGAAAGGTGCAGGGCCAAAAAATATTAATATTTTAGGGAAGCCCCAGATGATAACGCGACCTGTCACCCAGTCTACGAACACGCGCAGGGCGTCGGCCAACACATAAGCGCCAATGGTAATGACGGCCAGCCAGAGGATGGAGAGCAGCAGACTGATGACATATTTCTCCATGTTGGATACAGGCCAGAGCAGGTAGGCCGAGCGCTTGCGCGTGTCCTTCATCTGCGAGAACATGAGACTGGCACCGAAGAGCATGGAGAAGCAGAAGAAGATAATGCCGAAGCCTACCGCCTGTTCCACTTGATTGCCATACCAGTATAAGACATCATGCATTGACATGTTGTTTATCATATATTCGTATTTCGTACCCTGCACACGGGTAAAGAACAAGTTGGCCATAAACATCACCAGCGTAAAGATGCCGAAGAGACGTATCCATGTCTTGTTTAGCACGAGGAACTGGCACTTCAGTGCCTGTCCGAATCTATTGAAATCAAATGTATTCATAATCAAATATTTTTTTGCTTTTTACTGAAACGAATCTGAATAATATGAATAATTCCGTTCACGAATTAAAATAATTATTCATATTCGTGGGATAAATTATTTTAATTATTCATATTCGTTTCTTAAATAATACCTTATTTCGTTGTTTTATAGTTAAAGAGCAGTTCGAGGTTCACCTGCGTCTCGGCATCACCTTCCTGTCGCTTGGTGATCACGGCATTGCCCTGCAGCGTAGGTTCGGCATAGAGCACCGTCTCGTCCATCTGCTGCGGCAGGCGGTATGTGAAGGAATACTGCTCCTGTATCTCCTGCATCGAGGCGTTGAGCAGTACGCTGTGCTGGTCGAGCATCAGGATATGGTCGAGCATCTGCTCCACGTCGTGTACCTGGTGGGTGGAGATAACCACGGTGCGCTCCTCCGTCATGTGACGGGCGATGACCTTGCGGAACTGCGACTTCGAGGGGATGTCCAGTCCGTTGGTGGGCTCGTCCATCAACAGGTACTTGGTATTGGTGGCCATGGCGAAGGCGATGTAGGCTTTCTTGCGCTGGCCCATCGAGAGTTCACCCAGATGCACGTCGGCCGGCAGTTCGAAATCGGTCAGGCATCCCTGCAGAATCTCGTCGGAGAACTGGGGATAGAAGGGCTTGTAGAGTCTCACATACTCTGAGAGACGGATGGCGGGCAACTCAAACTCCTCGGTGACGAGGAAGATGTTGCGTAGCATCTCCGGCAGACGCTTGTTTGTTGCGATGCCATCGCAACTGACCGAACCATGAGTAGGGCGCAGCAAACCTGAGAGCAGGTAGAGCAGCGTCGACTTGCCCGTGCCGTTCTTGCCTAATAGTCCGTAGATGCGGTTCTCCTCCAGCCTCAGGCTGAAGTCGTCGAATACCAGACGCTTCTGTCCGGCATACTTGAAACTGATGTTGTTTACGTTGATCATAACCTTATTTAATAACTTAAAACCTTGCCTGTTGTACTGAATTATCTCTCTGTTATAGTGTACCAGTTTAATAGTACACTGCAAAAGTAGACATTATTTGCCAACCAAGCAAATAATTTTGAGGTTTTAACACTAATTTAACGTTTTGTAAATCATAGTAACAATACAGTAACCACCCCTGGCTTGATAGTCTTCGGTGCCTTCTTACTGACGGCTTGCTTAGAGCCTTGAAAAAAATTTTGGCCATTATTTTCGTGCTGTATCGCGGGCGGGATGACCACGCTCCCGTAGGGCTAAGCCCCGATGTTGAGCACCTGGTCGCAATAATCGATGACGGCTTTTCGGTGGGTGACGAATATGACGGTGCGACAATGTCCTTTCAGGATGTTTTCCAGAACCTGCTTCTCTGTTTCTGCATCAAGGGCACTGGTAGCCTCGTCGAGCAGGAGGATGCTACCAGGTCGGAGCATGGCACGGGCAATGGATATACGCTGGGCCTGTCCCTCGCTAAGTCCGCCACCCTGTTCGGAGAAGCGCGTATCAAGGCCGTCGGGCAACCCCTCGACGAAGTCGGCACAGGCCAATGAGAGGGCGTTGAGCATCTGCTCGTCAGTGGCATTGGGATTGCCCAGCAAGAGGTTCTCGCGCAGGGTGCCGCTGAGCAAAGTGTTGCCTTGAGGCACATAGACAAAGTTGCAACGGTGGAGGGGAGAGAGTGTACAGTTGAGAGTGCATCCACTATAAATCTTTATTTCTCCTTCCTGCGGTTTTACCAGTGCCAGAAGCAGACGGATAAGGGTGGTCTTTCCGGCGCCTGTCTCGCCCAAGATGGCGGTACATGAGCCAGGTTTGAAATCGATGTTGAAATGGCTCATGGTGGGTTTCTGTCCCGGGGCGCCGTAGTTGAAGGTCACATTATGGAAGCGGATGCCGCACGGGGCTGGCATCAGTTGGGGGAGGCCTTGTATTTCCTCAGGCGTCTCCTCCAGTTCCATGAGTCGCTCGGTAGCAGTAAACACGCTGACGAAGGTGGGCACCAAGCGTGCCAGTTCGCGTGCCGGTCCCTGTATGCGATTGACCAGTTGCAGGAAAGCAGTCATGCCGCCGAAGGTCAGCGTGCCGGCACTCAGTCGCAAGGCTCCCCAGAGAAAGGCGATAAGGAATCCCAATGAAAAACCGATGTTCAGGAAGAAATTGCTGGCTACAGAAAAGACCGTGCGACGGCGCACCCAATGGCGCAGCACTTGCTGCGTACTGGTCAGCCTGTTGAGCATCTGGTCGTTGGCCTCCATCGTCTTCACCAGCATGCGGTGCTGCATGGTCTCGGTAAGCAGGCCCTGTATGATACTGTCGGTATCGCGCACTTTCCGGGTGTATTTCCGCATGTAGGCTATATAGACGCGGCTCACCAAGATGAAGGCAGGCAGGATACCCACGGTGATGCAAGCCAGTCCTACGTCCATCTGCAGCAGATAGACGAAGGCGCCGATAAACATGGCCACGGTGCTGAGTGTCGAAGGCAGGGTCTCTGTAAGGAATGTGACCACCGTCTTCACGTCCTGTTCAAGGCGGTTGATGATGTCTCCGCTGTGCATAGCCTCGCGGCCGCGCCATTCCGATCGTAGCAGGCGTGCCATGATGCGTTGCTGCATGACGTTCTGTGCCTTCACGCCCAGGATATTCCTGACCCACACACGTGAGATGCCCACCGCAAACTCACCCAGTATGAGCAGTGCCATGACGGCGACAGCCCAGAAGATAGAGCCTTCGCACACGCCCGAGGCGGTGTCGATAGCGCGCTGCATGGCCCATACAGACGACAGTCCTAATCCCACGCCAGCCAGTCCGATGCCTGCATTGAGGATAGCCTGCAGTCGGTTTCCCTGCAGTGCCCTCCACAACCAGCGGAAGATCTCGCCTGCGGTATAGTGGTTGTCAGGCAGTTGTAATAATTCCTTTAATTTTGACATATCTTTCGGAGTCTGCAAAGCCCTTTGTGTCTTTGTGCCTTTGTGTTCAATTCCATTTATCGAACGTCTGCCCCCCACATCAGTTTTTCCCGGAGTGTGGCAAAATACTTGGTGCCGCTTCGCTTCACCACTTTTACCATATACGGTGCGCGCGTGAGGTGCAGCGTGGTGCCTTCGGGCAGTTTGTCGCTGCGGCCGTCGATGGCCACAAGGAAGGTATGGCTTCGACTGCTCACCGTCAGTTCAATCTCTGCCGTGTCGGGAATCACCACGGGACGGATGTTCAACGAATGCGGAGCCACGGCCGTCATCACATTGACCCCTGTCTGCGGCACGATAATAGGACCGCCGTTCGACATCGAGTAGGCCGTGGAGCCCGTTGGCGTGGAGACAATCAGTCCGTCGGCCTGATAGGTGGTCAGGTATTCGCCGTTGATGCTGGCCCGGATGCTGATCATCGAGGCAGAGTCACGCTTCAGGATAGCCACGTCGTTCAGGGCACAGTTATAGCCGCTCACCGGCTCGCCGTCGGTTTCCACGCGGATGAGCGAGCGGTCTTCCACCGAATAATCGCCTCGGTAGACAGCATCTAAGCACTGTTCCACATGGTCGGCATCCACATCGGCCATGAATCCCAGCCGTCCCATGTTCACGCCCATGATAGGTATCTGTTTGTCGCGCACGCGACAGGCTGTCTTCAGCAGCGTACCGTCGCCGCCCATCGAGATGGCGAAGTCGGCCTTGAAGTCGCAGCCCGTAAAGGTTGAGAGGCGGAAGGTGCCCTGCGTGCCCGATGTGCTCAGCAGATGGCGCACATCGTGCATCTCGTTAAGGAAATGAAAGTATTCCTCGTCGATGACAACCTGTGCGCCATGCACCTTCAGACAGGCCAGCACCTGGTGTATGGCGGCAGACTTCTCCCGCTGGTAGAGATTGCCGAAAAGGGCAAATGTGAGAAGATTTGATGACATATTTCTCCTTTTTCTTTTGTGTTTCGCAAAGTTTTTGTATCTTTGCAGAGTTAAAACAGTGCAAAAGTACAAATTTATTTTGAAAATATGGCAAAAGTTTATGTTTTTCTTGCTGACGGCTTCGAAGATGTCGAGGCGCTGATACCTGTCGACGTGCTGCGTCGCGGTGGTTTGGATGTTGTTACGGTGAGCGCGATGGACGGCTCACAGGTGGTGGAATCGGCACATGGCGTGCAGATAGTGGCTGATGCGCTGGCCGAGGATTGCGACTTTAGCGATGCCGACCTGCTGCTGCTGCCGGGCGGCATGCCGGGAGCATCAAACCTGTATAATAATAGTATGGTGCGCCAGGCACTGAAAGAGCAGGCTGCAGCCAACAAGCGGATAGCCGCCATCTGTGCTGCACCCGCCGTGGTGCTGGGGCAGATGGGACTGCTCGATGGCCGCAACGCCACGTGCTATCCCGGTTTTGAGCAGATGTTAGGACAACGGGGGGCACGCTATACCGGTGCCTTGGTGACCATCGACGGCAATATCACCACTGCCGAGGGGCCTGCCGCAGCCTTCCCCTTTGCCTACGAACTGCTCGGACAGTTGGCAGACAAGAATACCGCCGACCAGATAGCCGAGGGTATGCGCTACAAGCACTTAATGGAAAAATAATAATCGGCAAATCAAGTGGATTATGTTATTATCGTAGCAGGCGGCAAGGGCCTGCGGATGGGCGGCGAGGTGCCCAAACAGTTTCTGCCGGTAGGCGGTATCCCCGTGCTGATGCGCACGCTGATGCGATTCCGTGAGTATTCCAAAGACCTGCAGATTATCCTCGTGCTGCCCAAGGCACAGCAGGAATACTGGAAGAGCCTGTGCCGCCAGCATCAGTTTCCCCTCCCTTCGGAGGATAGTTCCTTCGGCTCTTCGGTGGGGACAGGAGGCTCCTATCGGCTGGCCGACGGTGGTCGGACGCGCTTCCACTCCGTGCAAAACGGCCTCGCCCTCGTACCCGACGATGCCGAAGGTGTAGTGGGTGTACACGACGGTGTGCGCCCGTTCGTCAGCGTCGAGGTCATCCGTCGCTGTTACGAGGAGGCCCGCACCAAACAGGCCGTTATTCCCGTGACACCCGTGGTGGAGACGCTGCGCCATATACCCACGCAGAAAAATGTCTTGCGTAGCGACTATTGCTTGGTGCAGACCCCGCAGACCTTCAACATCCAGTTGCTGAAGGCCGCCAACCGCCAGTCCTATACCAAGGCCTTTACCGACGATGCCTCGGTGGTCGAGGCCTACGCCCATGCGGTTGCCATGGTCGACGGCAACCGCGAGAACATCAAGATTACCACGCCCTTCGACCTGAAGATCGCCGAAATGCTCATCCCATTAACTCTCTGAAATATTGTACCTTTGCACTAAATATAATTCGAATATAAAATGAAAATAGCATTAATCGGCTACGGCAAGATGGGCAAAATGATAGAAGAGATAGCCCGCGGCCGCGGCCATGAAATTGTGAGTATCATTGATATTGACAATCAGCAGGACTTCGACAGTCCAGAGTTTGCATCGGCCGACGTGGCCATCGAGTTTACCGCTCCACAGGCGGCCTACGGCAACTATCTGAAGGCGTGGGCCAAGGGTGTGAAGGTCGTTTCCGGTTCTACGGGCTGGATGAAAGAGCATGGCGACGACGTGCGCCGGGCTTGCTCAGAAGGACTTTCGTCCATCACCCAACACCCAACACCCAACACCACAGCACCCTGCACCCTCTTCTGGGCCTCGAATTTCTCGATAGGTGTGGCTATCTTCTCGGCCGTGAACCGCTACTTGGCCAAGATTATGAACCAGTTCCCACAGTATGACGTGGAGATGGAAGAGACCCATCATGTACATAAACTCGACCACCCGAGCGGCACGGCCATCACGCTGGCCGAGGAAATCGTGGAGAATATCGGCCGCAAGGAAGCCTGGGCCGAGGATACAACTGACCCGAAACTGCTGCGCATAGACCATATCCGCAGGGGTGAGGTGCCCGGCATCCACACCATCCGCTACGACTCGGATGCCGACCTGATTACTATTACCCATGATGCTCACTCGCGCAAGGGCTTTGCCCTGGGTGCCGTGCTGGCTGCTGAGTACACCAAGGATCATCAGGGATTGTTAACAATTAGTGATATGTTTAAGTTCTAACAATGGAAAAACGAGAAAAAGCAAAACTGAACATGAAGAAGCAGTGGGCCAAGTTCATCATCGTCCTGGTGCTCTACCTGCTCTTCCTTTACTGGGTCAAGTCGTGGCTGGGCCTCATCGTGATTCCCTTCATCTACGATGCCTATATCTCAAAGAAAATCAACTGGCAGTGGTGGAAGGATGCAGAAGGCCCTGTGCGCATGGTCATGTCGTGGGTCGATGCCATCGTCTTCGCCCTCGTCGCCGTCTATTTCATCAACCAGTTCTTCTTCCAGAACTACGTCATTCCCTCGTCGTCGCTTGAGAAGAGCCTGCTCACGGGCGACTACCTCTTCGTGAGCAAGGTGAGTTACGGCCCGCGCATCCCCGAGACACCACTCACGGTGCCCCTGACGCAGCATACCCTGCCCATCGGCGACCTGAAGTCGTATATCGAATGGCCCCACTGGGACTACCGCCGCGTGAAAGGTCTGGGCCAGGTGGAGTTGAACGACATCGTGGTGTTCAACTATCCCGCCGGCGATAGCCTCTGCATGAACATGCCCTACCAGACCGAGTATTACTCCATGTGCTACGGCTTCGGCCGCGGCATCTACGAGCAGATGAACCCCGACGCCGTGCCTATCGACTCGCTGTCGAGGGCCGAACAACTGATGCGCTTCAAGGAGATCTATGCTTGGGGCCGCGCCTATCTCGTGGCCAACCAGCGGCAGTTTGGCAGCATCGGCTACCGCCCCACCGACCGCCGCGAGAACTACGTGAAGCGCTGTGTGGGTCTGCCCGGCGACACGCTGCAGATCAAGGACCGCGTGGTCTACTTGAACGGCAAGGCCAACAAGGAGCCGGATAATGTGCAGTACACCTACGACGTGCTCTTCAACGACGGTGCCGTGCTGACCAGCGACTTCTGTAAGGACAACGGCATCACCTGCGAAGACCTGGGACTGAGCGATGCCGACCGCGCCTATTTCCGCAGCGAAGGCCAGATACAGCTGACCCAGCAGTTCCGCAACAACCGCGTCATCATGCCCATGACCAAGCAGACGGCACAGGTGCTGCAAAGCCGCAAGGACCTGGTGCAGGCCATGGCGCCCGTCACTGGCGGCAACCCCGCCGAACTCTACCCGCTGAACATGGTGAAGGACTGGACGCGCGACAACTACGGCCCCATCTGGATTCCCAAGAAGGGCGAGAGCATCCGTCTGACGCTCGACAACTATGCTATCTACGAGCGACCTATCAAGGTGTATGAGAAGAACGACCTGGAGATACGCGACGGCAAGATCTTCATAAACGGCGAGCAGAAGGACACCTATACCTTTAAACTGGACTACTACTGGATGATGGGCGACAACCGCCACAACTCGGCCGACTCACGCTACTGGGGCTTCGTGCCCGAGGATCATATCGTGGGCAAGCCCATCTTCATCTGGTGGAGCAGCGACCCCGACCGTGGTATCTTCAGTGGTGGCATCCGCTGGAGCCGCCTGTTCCGCATTGTGGATAATATCAAATAGGTGCAGCAGGTTGCGATGACAGCGCAACAAACAGAACAAAGAAATGAAGAAAGTCCTCCGATTCCTACTCACATTCTTGACTGCCTTCGTTGTGATGATGGTGGTCAGGGCGATAGGCATCACCATCTATACCATCGGCGGCACCGGCCTCGAACCGACGTTCCTGGCCGGCGACCGCGTGATGGTCAACCGATGGAGTTACGGCCTGCGGGTAGGAGGGAAGGACGGTCTTTTCGGCTATGGGCGCATCATCAGGCAGCCGGTCGGCAAGGGCGACCTCGTGGCCATCGAGAATCCGGGCAACACCGACGAGGTGCTTATCTGTCGCTGCACGGCCTTGCCCGGCGACACCATCGTCAGCAACGGGCAGGCCATCGTCGTACCCAGCCTGAACAACTGCGCCGATGCCGACTACTACTGCTTTGAGACTGTGTCCGGCGGTTTTCCCGCCGGAAGCACTGGAAGCGCGCCCCCCACTCACCCCCCATCCTTCGTTGCCGAGGAATACATCATCGGACGCGCCTTCATGGTGGTCTACAGCCACGACCCCAACGCCCGTCCTTGGACGGGATGGAACCCCGACCGCCTGTTTTTGCTTCAATAAGCCCTTGCTCCTTCAGAGCGACCTCATTTGACACATGGCTACAGCATTGCTTTCCACCACTTATTTCGGCCCAGTGCAGTGGTACCAGAAACTGCATCGCTACGAGCAGGTCATCATCGACCGGCATGAGCCGTACTTGAAGCAGACCTACCGCAACCGCTGCCTCATTGCCACCACACAGGGCGTGCAGGCACTGACCGTCCCGGTCAGTTTAGAGTGTAAACTCCCCCGTGTCTCCGACCACGGCAACTGGCGCCATCTGCACTGGCAGGCTTTGCAGTCGGCCTACGGTGAGTCGTCCTTCTTTGAATACTACGAGGACGACCTGCGCCCCTTCTTTACCGAGCGATGGGAATATCTCTACGACTTCAACGATGCCATCTGCCGTAAAATGTGCGAACTCCTCGACATCCACCCCCAACTCTCACCTCTCAACTCTCAACTCTCACCTCTCACTTCTCACCTCTCACCTCCCGCCTCCGACTTTCGCACGGCCATCACCCCCAAGCATCCCCTACCCGACCCAAACTTTGAGCCGCGTCCCTATTATCAGGTCTACCGTCAGAAACACGGGTTCCTGCCCAACCTCAGCATCCTCGACCTGCTGCTGAACATGGGGCCTGAAAGCATCTTTTATCTGTAGGTTTATTTCTCCTCTCCTTTGAGGATCGGCAGCGAGATGTGGTAGCGTACGGCAAGGAAACGAATGATGCAGGTGGTGACAAAACTGACGATGGCCGTGATGCCCACGGGCAGTCCCATTTCGATGCCGCCCCAATAGACAATACCGCCCAGTACACAGGCCATGGCGTAGATTTCCTTGTGGAAGATGACAGGTTCGTTGTTGAGCAGCACGTCGCGGATGACACCACCCGCCGAACCGGTAATACAGCCCATGATGATAGCCACCCAGAAGGGTTGGCTGAGGGCCAGGCTCTTCTGTATGCCTGCAATGGTGAAGAGCGCCAGGCCCAGCGTGTCGAAGACGAACCACGCATTCTTCAGCGGTTCCATCCATTTCCCCAGAAAAGCCACGGTGAGCAGGGCCACGGCGGTGCAGATCAGATAGATGGGCGTTGTCATCCAGAAGGGTGTCACGCCCAGCATCACGTCGCGTATGGTACCACCGCCGATGGCCACGGCTATGCCACACACATAACCGCCAAACCAGTCGAAGTGTTTGGCGGCAGCATGGCGGATGCCAGAGATGGCAAAGGCAAACGTACCCAGGATCTCTATAATATTTATGATGATATCTTGGTTCAAGATGCTGTTATTTGAATTGGTGTTATGATAGAGGGGTGTTATCGTCTGAGCCAAGATCTGGGATTGAGCAGGTCGGTCCAGTTGCGCAACTGAAACTGCATGGTGTTGGTGGGGCCGAGACTGCCAAGGGTCTGGTTGGTGCTCACCTTTTGTCCTGCTGAGACGCTGACGGAGGCGAGGTCGCAGTAGACGGAGATATAGCGTCCGTGGCGCACCATGACGATAAAGGAATTGCCTGACGAATAAATCTTGCTGACGACGCCGTCGAACACGCAGCGCGCCATGGCTCCCGGCTGGCCTTTCAGGTGCAGTCCCTTGCTGCTCAGGTGTACGCTTTTGAGGCCTTCCACGACGTTAGAGCCGAAGCCTCTGACTATCTGGTAGTTGCCAGTGATGGGCATGGGCAGTCGTCCCTTGTTGCTGGCAAAACTGCCTGAGAGTTGGCGGTCGGGATCGGCAGCGACGAAGTTGTCTATTTCGCGCTTGGTGGTTGCCACGTCGCGCTCGGCCGTCACACGCGCCTGCTCGGCATCCTTGGCACGCTGCTTGGCGGCCTTCTTCTCTTTGGCAGTCTTGGCGGTCTTGGCCTCGGCCTTAGCCTTTTCCTCGCGTGCCCTTGCCTCGGCCAGCCGTTGCTCACGCTCCTTGCGCTCGCGCTCCTTACGAGCCAGTTCCTCGGCCTTGCGCTTCTTCTCGGCCTCGATGCGGGCCTTCTCGCGTGCTATCTCCTCGGCAATGAGTTTCTCTATCTTCGCGTTGAGTTCGGCCTCCTTCTTTTCCTCCTGCTTGATAAGATCCTGCACCGTGCGCTGCTCCTTCTGCAGTTGTACGACCATCTGCTGCTGCTGGGCCTGCTGCTTTTCCAAGTTCTCCTGTTCGCGCTGTCCTTTGGCCAGTAGCGTGTTCTTATGGTCTTTCTTGGCATTGATCTCGGCCTGCTTCTGTGCCACCTGTGCCTGCTTCTGCTTCACAGCCTCACCCTGTGCTTTCTGGTAAGTGGCATATTCGTTCATGAAGCGTGTGCGGCGGTACATCTGGTTAATGTTCTTGGCGCTGAAGATAAACATCATCTTGTTTTGCGACTTACGGTTGCGGTATATATACCTGACGGACTTGGCATAGCGCTGCTGTCGCTCTTCCAAGTCACGCTTGAGCCGTGTCATCTCGCTGTTGAGGATGATGAGGGTGCTGTCGAGCGAGGCGATGTCGGTCTTGATGGTATCGATGAGCCGTTTCTTATCGTCTATCTCGCCGCCGAGCACGAGGACATCCTGCATCTGTTTCTTCACCTTCTGGTCAAGTTCCTGCTTCTGGCGCTTCTTCTGCTCGATGTCCTGCTTCAGGCGTTTCTGGTCGGCCTGCATCTGCTCACGCTGGCTTTTAGGCTTTTGTGTGCTGGTTGTTGTCTGCTTGGATTGGGTGGATTTCTTGGTGGTAGTTGTTGTCTTCTTGGGCTGCGTGGGTTTCTTGGTGGTAGTTGTTGTCTTCTTGGGCTGCGTGGGTTTCTTGGTGGTAGTTGTTGCCTGCTTGGGCTGCGTGGTCTTCCCCTTCGACTTCTGCGCAGGGGCCATCATGCAAACAGCAAGCATTATCAACAGTACAACAATCTTCCGCATACCATCCATTACAAATACCTCCTTTACTCCTTTCCCTCCTTTGCTCCTTTTCCTCCTTTATCTCCTTTATCTCCTCAGTCAAAGAGCCATCAGGCGGCGGAGAATCTGGTCAATATCCACTTCGTGGTATTTGTCCGACACGTTCGTGCGTGTTTCCCATTCACTCTCGTTGCCTAAGTAGTTGAGTTTTACGCCTACTTTCACTTCCTTCTCAGGCGTGGAGAGGGTGATGCCCATGTCGGTAGGGAATATCTTGGTGCCAAGTTTTCCAAACTCGCGATAATCCCAGTTCAACTGTGTATTGCCCTTATATGTGTCGCGGTAGGAAATGTTGGACATCTTGATGCGCCCGCTGTTCTGTGCAGCCAGCCAACTGTAATTCATCTTTCCGTCTTCGAGCGAGATAATAATATCGTCGTCGCTCTTGATGGTTGTAAACATATCCTTGGCCAATGTCAAGTCTACAGTCTGCTTGCCAGGCATGAAAAGTTCATTCCAGAACAGTGCCTGGAGGGTATAGAAATTGATGCCGCTGTTGCGCAGGAAGTCCACGTAGTTGTAGGGCACCTTGAGATACTGCTTGTTGATGCGGTCGATGAGCAGCACATAGTCCTTGGTGAACTCCAGTCGGCCTGCCTCCACGAATCCGAATGCCATCAACTGCAACTGGATCACGTCGTCGCGCTTCATCTTCAGATTGCCTGTAAGGGAAATCTGCTGCGGACCATACTCCACGGTGAATTTCAGTTTCGAGGTTATGAACTGTGTAGTCTGATTGTTTTCACTCACCTTTTGCAGGAAGTCAGCCTGCTCTTGCTGTTCGGGAGTGACAGGTGTAGGGTCGCCAGTCACCTGTTTGTGGGTGTGACAAGCGGTAAGCGTCAACGTGCATATTGCAAAGGCTGCAATTTTCAGAAAGTGTAATGGTTTCATTGTTTGATATATTTTTTTCGTTTAATTTTTCTGGCCAATAATTTGTTGCCCGGATCTTGTGCCAATGCTTGCTGCCATAGTCGGATGGCACCGTCAATGTCGCCAACCATGGCGTAGATGTCACCGGCATGCTCAGTAACGACGGCTCCCACGGTAGAGTCATTCTGCAAAGCCTGATCGATATAGATGCGGGCCTCGGCATAGCGTTGTTGCATGAAGAGTATCCAGGCGTAGGTATCAAGATAGGTAGCGTTTTTCGGCTCTGCCTTGATGGTCTTGTAACTCATCTCCTCAGCCTTGTCCAGTTGCGTGCCTTTCAGACTGAGGTAGTAGGCGTAGTTGTTCAGGCAACCAATATTGTCGGGCCTCCATTGCAGGCACGAGTCGTAGGCCTCGAAAGCCTCGCGTTCGCGGTTCTTCTGAAACAGCAGATCGCCCATGACGGCGTAGAAGTCGGAGACGATGAGCGGCGAACTCTCGTCGGTGATGACGTTGATGCCGTTCTGGAAGGCTTCCAGCGCGTGGTCGGTATCCTTCTTGCGGTAGTAGGCCATGCCCTGATAGTAGTAAAAGGCCATCTCCTCGGGGTTATACTGACGTGCGGCCTGACAGAGACTGATGATGCGGTCATCGTCGTCGGTCTCCCATGCAAACTGCACCAGATGGAGGCGTGCCGATGCATGGTCGGGTGCCAGTAGCAGCACCTGTTCCAGTGCGCTGGCGATGCTGTCGTTCGGCATGCGTTTCAGGTCCATATAGGCGGCCCTGAGTTCTGCAATGTCAACATCGGGCTCCGGCTGCTGCAGCATCTCACGGAAGATATTCAATATTTTTGTGCTGTCGCCATGCTCCTGCTCGTTTTCAGCAATAATCTGACGCAGCATGTATATCTTGTCGGCCGTCTCGGTATGCTGGTTCATCAGTATCTGACGGGTGATGGAGTCAACGGCTACCGAGTCCGACTTCCCTATGTAATAGGTCCTGAGCGCTTGCTGGGCCCTGGCGTTGAGCGGTTCTTCGTTCAGCACCTTTCTCAGTATGCTGTAGGCCTCATCCATTTCATTGTTGGCCATCAGGGTCTTGGCATAGAGCGTCTTGTAGTTCATGTCGTAAGGATGCTCTTCCGACAGTTCCTTGACAGCAGCAACGGCTTTTTCATTATCGCCCATCTGCAGGTAGAGCGAACTCTTTGTCAGCGTGATGCGCTCGCTCTTGCCGTCGATGGCCTCCATGCGTTCCAGCACGCTGATGGCTTTCTCGTATTCGTTTTCCTGACTATAGAGGCGGTAGAGCATCTCCAGCAACTCCTGACGGCTCTTGTCGCGGTCGTACATCTTCTCTACCACCGTGATGGCATCGCCATACATGGATTTACCGATATACGCCTGGGCGAGGGTCTCCATATAGGTCATCTCCTCGGGACAGAGGTCGGCGGCCTTCTTGAAGTATTCCAGGGCTTTATCCTGATTCTTCATCTCCATGTAATACTGAGCCAGGAAGAAGCAGGCCTCGGAAGCGTCGGGCTTCAGTTCCAGACAGCGGTTCAGCAGGTCGAAGGCAGCATCGTGATGGTGCTTCTGCCGCTGAAGCATGGCCTCATGGAAGAGCACATCGTATTCTCTGGAGGACTGAGAGGTGAGAGGTGAGAGGTGAGAGGTGAGAACTGAGAACTGAGAGGTATGATTAGACTTGCTACCTTGTGCAAAAGAGCCCAAGGAAACACACATCATTATTATCACAGCAGCCAGTCTAATCATACCTCTCATTTCTCACTTCTCATTTCTCACTTCTCATTTCTCACTTCACTCCAGTATGTCCATATCCTCCCTCTCCACGTTCGGTCTCGTCGAGGACTTCCACTTCAATGAAATCGGCCTTTTCGTGGCGCGCAATCACCATTTGGGCAATGCGCTCGCCATCGTTGACCACAAAGTCCTCATTCGACAGGTTGATGAGCAGCACACCCACTTCGCCGCGATAGTCGGCATCGATAGTGCCTGGCGAGTTCAACACGGTGATGCCCTTCTTCAGGGCCAGTCCGCTACGTGGGCGCACCTGTGCCTCATAGCCGGCAGGTAGGGCGATGTGCAGACCTGTGGGGATGAGTCGGCGCTCCATCGGCTTCAGCACGATGGGCTCGTTTATGTTGGCACGCAAGTCCATGCCGGCACTCTGCTCGGTGGCGTATGCCGGCAACGGCTGGTGTCCTTTGTTTACAACTTGCAATTTCATGTTTGTTGATAAATACTCAAATCGCGTGCAAAGTTACAAATAATTCCGCGAAAACCCCTAACACATTATGTTAAAAAGGGCATAATATTCATTATTTTCATTTATTGCATGAAACTTCAGTAAATAATTGATATAGAATATGCCAGTAATTCCAAATAAATCCGTATCTTTGCACAAAAATTGCAAAACCTATGTCAAGCGTAAAAGTCTGGAGAGAAATAGTGACCATTCCGACCTACGAGGTTGGAAAGGCAGAGAAAGCCCCAATGTTCTTGGAAAAGCGAGTGTATCAGGGCTCGAGCGGAGTAGTCTACCCCTACCCTGTCATAGAATCAATAGCCGACGAGGCAACACCCCACGACTGGCAAGCGGTATGGATGGAGAACGAATACCTGATAATAATGATTCTGCCCGAACTCGGCGGCCGTGTTCAGATGGCCTACGACAAGGTTAAGCAGCGCCACTTCGTCTACTACAACCATGTCATCAAGCCTGCACTCGTAGGGCTCGCCGGCCCGTGGATCAGTGGCGGTATTGAGTTCAACTGGCCGCAGCACCATCGTCCGTCGACCTATCTGCCGGTCGACTGCGACATTGTGGAGAACGGCGACGGCAGCATTACCGTCTGGGTGAACGAAATGGAGCAAATGTTCCATCAAAAGGGAATGGCGGGCTTCACCCTGCGGCCCGGCTGTGCCTACTTAGAAATACAGGGACGGGTATCGAACCGCACACCCCTGCCGCAGACCTTCCTCTGGTGGGCCAACCCCGCCGTTGAGGTCAACGATGAGTACCAGAGCGTATTCCCCCCCGACGTGAACGCCGTCTTCGACCACGGCAAGCGCGCCGTATCCAGTTTCCCCATCGCCACCGGCACATACTACAAGATGGACTACTCGGCGGGGGTCGACATATCCAATTACCGCAACATTCCCGTCCCGACCTCCTATATGGCCGTCAACTCGAAATATGATTTCGAAGGCGGCTACGAGAACGACTCCCACGGCGGCATGCTCCACGTGGCCAGCCATCACCTGTCACCCGGTAAGAAACAGTGGACGTGGGGCAACGGCGACTTTGGACGCGCATGGGACAGGAACCTCACAGACAATGTAACATGCGGAACGAGAAACTCTACACTCTCCACTCTAAATTCTAAACTGAAACCCGGTTTCCGCCCCTACATTGAACTCATGGCTGGCGTCTACACCGAGAATCAGCCCGACTTCACCTGGCTCATGCCCTATGAGGAGAAACTGTTCACCCAGTATTTCATGCCCTACCGCGAAGTCGGCATCGTCAAGCAGGCCACCAAAGACTTCATCTTCGGCATCGAGCCCGTAATAGGCCACGCTTCCCAGCGTGACAGTGCGGCTCCTGAGTTGAGTGCAGGCTGCGGCTCCGTCGCTGCAACCGCCGAGCGCACCTTCATACGCCTCAAACTTCTCACCACCTCCCTCCAGACTGTCCGTCTACATCTCTCCAGCAACGACGGCGAGACCTTCCTCGACCAGACCGTCACCCTCTCCCCCGAGGTGATCTTCGAGCAGACCGTCAACGTAAACAACACCGCGTTCTCCGACCTCCGTTTCGCCATCCTCTCACCTCTCACCTCTCACCCCTCACCTCTTTTAACATGGCAGGCCGAGCCAGACGACATCCGGCCCATTCCCGATGCCGCCGAAGCAGCCCTTTCCCCCGAGGACACCAAGACCAACGACCAACTCTACCTCACTGGCCTCCACCTCGAGCAGTACCGCCACGCCACATGGAGTGCACTCGACTATTACGAGGAGGCACTCCGGCGTGATCCCAACGACGTGCGCTGCCTGAACCAAGCCGGTCTGTGGTATCTCCGACGCGGCCGCTTCGACAAGGCCGAACCTTTCCTCCGGCGCGCCGTCCGCGTATGGCAGAAACGAAACCCCAATCCATACGACAGCGAGCCCATCTTCAACCTCGCCCTCTGCCTGAAGTACAAAAGCCTCACCCCCAACCCCTCTCCAAAGGGGAAGGCCGGGGATGAGACTGAGGCCTACGACCTCTTCTGGAAATCCACGTGGAGCAAAGCCTGGGCCGACGCCGGCTACTTCGAGGCCGCCCGCATCAGCATGGCCCAAGGACGCTACGCCGATGCTCTCGACGAACTCGACCGCTGCCTCATTAGCAACAGCCACAACCATCAGGCCCGTGCCCTCAAGGCCGCCGCACTCCGCCTCACCACCCCCGCAGAAGGTCACGTTTCCCAGTGTGACAGCACCGCCCCTGCCGCCCGCCTCGCCCTCATCGAGGACTCCCTCTCCCTCGACCGCTTCAACTACGGCATCCGCTACGAGCACTACCTCCTGACGAAGGATTCCGCCGTTCTCGACGAACTTACCACCCTCCTTCGCGGAGCCGCCTCCAACTACGACGAACTCGCCCTCGACTACGCAGCCGCCGGCCTCTACGACGATGCCATCGCCATCTGGCACCTCGCCGAGCAGCAGGGCGCCGTCACGCCTATGACCTATTATTATATAGGCTGGCTACAACTCTCTTCCGGCGATGCCGCCTCTGCCGTCCATTCCTTCGAGCAAGCCGAGAAGACAGATAGTGCCTATTGCTTCCCCAACCGACTCGAGGCTGTCATCGCACTGCAGCAAGCGATGGTTGCCAATCCATCCGGTGCCCGTGCCCCCTACTACCTCGGCTGCCTCTATTATGACAAGCGACAGTATGACCTCGCCATCGACTGCTGGGAGCAGTCGGCCACACTCGACCCGCTGTTCCCCACTGTCTGGAGAAACCTCGCCCTTGCCCGCTTCAACAAACAGAGCCGCAGCGACGATGCCGTGGAATACATGGAGCGCGCCTTCCACCTCGACGAGACCGACGCTCGCACCC
>JAEEGL014016320.1_pt1 | contig 22487 bp, 17 predicted proteins | sample 9134231 | NCBI WGS metagenome assembly JAEEGL01 (sample SAMN16246548, study PRJNA631951) | gut metagenome | biome: gut microbiome; feature: rumen; material: fiber-attached | host: Bos | place: Iran: Karaj | collected 2018-10
GGTGACAGGCGCAAAAACCCCATCACCCATTTTAATTCTATATTATGGCAGTTCTACACCGCTTCCGGTAGAAACATCTCTCAAATGAAATCCTTTAGAGACATCCTTTATGTCCGAATAAGCAATAGTTACCCCATATTTTTCTGATATGTCAACAGCCTTGTCTCCGAAACCGTAGACATAGTGATAATGAGGATGTGAATCCTCCACCAGACGCGGTTTTCTGTTTTTGACCCAGTTTTCTTCCTGGGCTAGGTAAGCTTGTTCGCAAATACGCTTAATTGTACTTCCGGAAGACATGTCCTTTGTTGTCTTTTTCACTCCGGAACCTTTTTCGTATCTATCAGTCCAGACGCCGTTCTGGAAAACACCTATATATATTTCGGTTACTTTACCATTTTTTGATACAGCAAACCAGTAGGTGTTTCCTTTGCCCCCGATTATGTAGTCAATATCATCGCGATAAGCCTGGATAAACTCAAAGCCTTTTTGTTCTTCTACAAGCTGCTTGAATCTTTCAGCCGACATATTTGCTCTCTTTCTATAATATTATTCGTGCATCAGAGCTTCAAGTTCAGCATCAGATTTGCCGGAAATTTCTCCAACTTTATAGAAACGGGTCGTAAGAACTGCAATTGCTTTTCCTTCATATGTAAAAACAAAATCGTAGTAACCTGTTTCACAATCTTCATGATGAAGATAGAAATTTCCCCAATACCAGTTATCGGGATTCTCTGCATCCTCTGGGTAATGCAGGTCGCAGTAGTTAGCGAAATTGGGCATAAGATCTGAGAACTTGCAGGTGTTGTAATATGACTGATCGTCGCGGTGCTTAAGAATCCAGACTCTGAGTCCGTAGGTAGCATCGGTGTCCGGATAAAACTCGATCCACTCGTCAAGTTCGAAAATGCAGCGGACGTCAGTAAGGGAAAACTCTTTGCCGTTAATGCCTGTAGCTTGTCCGACACTGTTACCAGCGATACGTACGCCGCGAAGAACTGACGGGTCTCTGTCTTCAAGGTCTATAATATTGAGACTTCCTGTGAGTTTAGCTCCTGTCGGATTCACTGTCGTCTCTGTGGTTTTTGATGTATCTTTGCCAGATGACGGATCCTGTGTTGTAGTTGTTTTGTCATTATTGCCTGTCGTGTTGGTATCACCTTGTTTTCCGCTTGTTCCGCAAGAAGCAAGTACGAGCACCATGATTGCGACAAGAACAATCACCATAATTCTCTTCATGATTTCCTCCTGAGCATTTGAATAATAATCCAATTTTGTTAATATTTTTTGAAATAAATGCTAAATGTTGCATATTTCACAAAAAAAGTATACCACTGTCTTAATATTTTGTAAAGATTGTTATATATAGAAGCATCAAGTTCTTGTTAAGAAAATGTAAATAACTAAGATAAATTGCTTAAAACAGATATTCAAGTACTCAAAAAAACCGCCCCGATAATGAGGCGGTAATTTGCTATTTTGTAAGGTCCTTAATAACTTCACCGGCTGCTATCAGACCGACAACCGAAGGAACAAATGCAATTGAACCGGGAACACTTCTCTTTCCTGGGCTTGGAATTTCAGTCTGCTCAGAAGAAATAGGTTCTTCTTTTGAATAGACAACCTTCAGACTTTCCACTCCTCTTTTTTTGAGTTCTCTTCGCATCACCTTTGCCAGAGGACAAACACTGGTTTTGTATATGTCATCAACTTCAAACTTGGTGGGGTCGAGTTTATTTCCCGCTCCCATGCTGCTTATAATGGGAACATTGTGTTCTTTGCATGTGACGATGAGGTCAAGTTTAGACGAAACGGAATCAATTGCATCAATTACGTAGTCATATGAATCGAAATCAAAAAGATTTTTTGTTTCACTGTTGTAAAACACGTCAAATGCATTTACTTTGCATTCGGGATTTATATCCAGTATCCTCTCTTTTGCTACTTCAACTTTCTTTTTTCCGACTGTTTTTGTTGTTGCAATAATCTGCCTGTTTATATTAGATTCCGCCACAACATCGTTGTCTATTATGTCGATTGTTCCTATTCCAGTTCTGGCCAAAGCCTCAACGGCAAATCCGCCCACTCCACCGACTCCGAAAACTGCAACTCTGCACTTATTCAGTTTTTCGACTTTTTCTTTTCCCAACAGCATTTCTGTTCTGGAAAAAACAGACTTGTTTTCACTCATCTTTTCCATAATAATTGTCCAAGAAAGAATAGTCCTTTCCGTCAGTTTTGTAACCCGGCATTGTGTCAAGGCAAACAGCGTGAATGCTATTGAAAATGCTCTTGTCTATGTCGGGATCTTTCTTTTTAAGTTCCTTAATCAGTTGCTTTACTTCAGTTCTTTTGGATATGCCCTTACCATTGTTGCTGAGAGTTCCGTTTTCCGTAAATCTGCATGCACAGCGAATGAATTCAAGCCCATTGTATTTAGACCAGGATATGATGTCGTCTTCATGTATGCAATACAGAGGTCTTATCAGCTCCATGCCTTCAAAGTTGGTGCTGTGAAGTTTTGGAAGCATGCCCTGCAACTGAGATCCGTAAAACATGCCTATCAGGGTGGTTTCAATTACGTCATCAAAGTGATGGCCAAGTGCTATTTTATTGCATCCCAGCTCTTTTGCCTTGTTGTACAGGTATCCTCTTCTCATCCTTGCACAAAGATAACAAGGACTTTTGTCTGTTGCGTATGTTACGTCGAAAATGTTGGAGTCGAAAATCGTCACAGGCAACTCCAGAACCTCTGCATTGTATTTAATTTTTTCCAAATTTGCTTCGTTATATCCGGGGTTCATGACAATGAATTCCGCTTCAAAAGGCACTTCGCTGTGTCTTTGAAGCAACTGAATCAGTTTGGCCATGAGCATGGAATCTTTCCCGCCTGAAATACATACTCCTACCTTGTCATTTGGCAAGATGAGCTCATATTTTTTAATAGCAAGCGTGAAAGGATTCCATATGGAATTTCTGTACTTGGTATAAATACTGCGTTCAATGAGTTGAATGCGACTCAATTCTCTTGACAATGTATTATCCTCGCTTATTGTTTTTTCTTCTTAACAGCTCTCAATATTACTAATGCCACTGCACAAACGATAACAACTGCTGCCACTATGATAACAATAGTTGTAGCTGGATCCATTGGCTTTTGTTCTTCCTGCTTTTGTGTCTCTGTGTTACTCTCAGTCGTTACGACGCTTTCGGTATCAGAAGCAGTTGTTTCTGTTTCAATTGTGGTTGTTTCTGTTTCTTCTGCTCCTTCTTTAACCCACTTAGCATACAAAGTGAATGTTCCTGCTTTGTCAATTGTGGTTTCGAAGTCAAATTCGCTTGTAAATTCAGCATCTGTATACCATCCGGCAAATACGTATCCTGCTTTTTCAACAGGGGTTACAGGAGCAAATGTTCCACCCACGTTTGTGCCGAAATACATAAACTTAGATTCTGCACCCACAAGTTTCAGTGTTGCTGCTTCACTCTCTTTTACCCATTTAGCATAAAGAACGAAATCTTCACATTCTTCTTGGGTAAATGACATGTCATATCTTTCGGTGAATTCAGGATCTCTGTACCAACCTGCAAATACATATCCCTTCTTTTGCATCGGGAATTGGTATGTCAGAGTCTCGCCAGGTTTGACTTTCTTTTCGTAAGCTCTTTCAGTGTCTGACAGACCTTTGTACATGTAAACTACAAAGTAAGTTGTTCTTATGACTTTAGGAGTCAGTGTGTAGTAGCTGTATATCTTGTGTGACTCACCTTTACTGCTCACTGCAAAGACTTTATAGAAGTATTTAGTGTTGGCTTCTAGTCCCTCGACTGTAGCGGAGAATGTTCCATCCTCGTTCAACGTGCAGTCTACAAATGTGCCGTTATATTCTGTAGGATCAGCATATTTTGATACAATGAATCCGCATCCTGTGAACTCTCCGCCGTTGAGAGAAACAATCTTACCATTCAACACTGCGCTGGATTCGGTAATCTCTCCGACTTCTGCTATTACGGTTGGACCAACATTTGTACAGCCTTCAACTTTTATTGTCATGGCTGATCCGAGCTCTGATTCCACTTTGATTATAATCTGGAATGCAGCTGCTTCATCACCTTTAAGTTTAGTGTAGCTTGTTCCGCTTATCGGAAACTCATATGAACTGTTGCTTGAGTTGAATGTATAGCTGACTCCGTTTGGAGAATTAGGAATGAATTTAAAGCCGCTCGTCTTAGCTGACAAACCTGCTGTTCCCATAACTGCAACGCCCGGATCGTGACCTTGTCCTGAACTGTTTACGTTATATCCCCTTGTTGCTATTGACTCGTCAATGTGCCAGATTACAATGCCCATGTTTGGTTCACCTATATTGTCAAACTGAGTCAGTTCTCTGTCTGAATATCTGTTTTCAATCATATAATACTCATTAGGATTCGGTGTGAAAATCTTGTAGATATTGTATGGTTGATCTGCCTGTCTGTTGTACAGTGTATATTCTCCGTCTTCAGAGATTACTTCGCAGTCATATAAGCCCAGATATACCATATCCCAAGGATCCATATACGCAGCTCCGTTGCCTCTTACGCTGTTGTATGAGTTCCAGGAACCGCTTGACATAAGGCTCATTGAACCTGCATATTCCCATTTTCCGTTATCTGTTGTGTCATACAAATCGGGCGCGCCGATGAAGTGGCCTAGTTCATGAGCAAGACAACCGACTGCAAGTACGATTCCGTTGCCTTCGTCATCTTTAGCCTGATACTCACCGACTCTTACAAATCCGTTTCTGCATACGCTGACTCCGTTGATTGTGGTTGAGCCGCTGCCGACAAAATGGGCATGAACTGAGAAATAGCTTCTGTTGTCTATTCCGTCTGCTTTAGCTGCAGAGTATTCTCCGCCCGCACAGACAAACAACACAGCCAATTCGTCATATGTAAGAACTTTGTTTCCATCCTTGTCAAAACTTGCAAAATCTACATACTTTGACGCTTCAATAAGCGCTGCGTTCCTTGAAGTTGCGTCTTCTGATCCCTGATTTCCCGTCTTAGCATAAGGGTGCTTATACGGAACGACTACTTGAACGACTCCGTCGTTTTCTACTCCGCCCTTTTCTTCATCCACATATGTTTCTTCGGCTGGATAGAACCAGAAGTTGCCTTCAGTCACTTCTTCATAGAATGCTTTGAGTGATCCTGTCTCAGCAAATGCTCTGTTGTACCACTCGCTGTCTTTTGAATATGACCACTGTTCACCATACATAGGATCTTTCTTATCTGCATGGAGTTTTGTGGGATTGCTCGGGTCATAGTCATTTACTCCGTTGTTGTTTGCGTCAAAAGATATGACTATTATCAAAAGCGGAATCGGATCCAAGAAATCATTGTCATCAACATATTGTGCTTCTGACGGTTCGTTGTTGTCATAAAATGTGATTGTGTCCGGATGATTGTATCCTGCTGCTATAGGCATAATACAGATCGTCAGCACCATCATTACTGAGATTACAAAAGAAATAATCTTTGTCTTCATTGCATTACCTCTTAAAAGTTATTAAGTCTGTTCTTGAATATTCTTGCTATCGGGTTTGTTAAGTGATTGTCCAGATCCACCTGGTTTAAAACAATCTTTCCCTTACCATAGTCTTTTTCAGCGCAAGCTGCCACTTGATGAACGGGGTTTTGCCATGCGCTTCCCTTGTCACAGTTTCCCGAATACAGGACTGTGTTGAAATCGTCACATACTAGAGTTGCATAGATTACAGGAGTAATTCTGTCCTCTTTTTCGCTGTACCAATATCTGAAATCGTTCTTTTCAAATCCTTCGACTAACTTGTGACCTGTTTTTCTTGAGACAAAATTCAAAGGCCTCATGCCGCATGATTTAACCCTGACTTTGCTGTCTGCTATAAGGTATTCTCCGGGCTCAAGCATGCTTATTACAACAGTCTTGCCTTCTTTTGCAAGTTGTTCGTATCCTGAGCTGTTGTCTAGATATTCTTTTCCAGATACAAACACTGCCTTGTCAGGCTCTTTGTCTATTTTCCTGAACACTTCTATTGTCTCATCGCCATAGTGCAATACTTTGTCATCTTCAACAAGTATCGCCCTGACATTAAATTCTTCTCTATTATCTACTACAGGAGTATTGAAAACTATTTTGCCCTGAAGCGCAGACGTGTTTTCGCTGTATTCTGCCTGGGCCTGCCCGCAATAAAGCAGCTTGCCGTCAGAATCAGTCACTTCAAATATAAGTTTTTTATCTGAGCAGCTTTCATGGGTATCGTTGCACACCCAAACTTCTATTTCCGCTTTTTCGCCTGAGAAGAATGTTTTTCTGTCACATCTGAGTGAGACCAACAAAGGAGTCAATGCATCCCTGTATGCGTAAAAGGCCGGTTTAGGCGTTCTTTCGCAGTCTACAATTGTTTTCATCCAACCTGCAGGCCAGGCATCTATGAAAAGGTGTATGGCAAATGAAACCATCAGAGAATTTCTTCTGAATGATTCAGTCTGCAGTTTTGTAGCTTCTCTTTGGTATTCTCTGCTGGCGCTAACCCAATCGCTCAGACTGTCCTGTCTGTCGTAAAAGAATGGATACATATTCCCGCTCTGAGCGCCAAGAATTTTTGAAGGTGTCCATTCTTTTTCTTTACCTTTTTCAGGCAGCCATTCTTTAAGATATTTCTTTTCCATCAGCTCGACTGGATCCAGTCCTTCAGCCCCGAACTCTCCGCAGCCGCAATAACTGTTTTCGGGCAGATCGAGCCAATAGCCTCTATAGACTTTGCCCAGCTCTATTCCATGACCGTTATACCATGTAGTATATGTGTGGTAGTCAGGCAAGTCAGTTGACGGAGGGTCATAATCCCCGTCTATATGTTTTATTACTCTGTCAGGATTCTGCAATTTTACAGCTTTGTCACAGCTGACAAACAATTCTTCAAGTTCTTCCCTGACAAAATGTCTGTGAGGCTTGCCGCTTGCGTTTGGGAAAGGCTCGTTGAGATATGAGATAACAACTACACTGGGGTGAGTCCTGACAAGTCTTTCCATATCTTCAGCCTGTCTTATGACTTCGGCAAACTTTGTTCTTCTGACATTTGTAAACAGTGGCAGATCGGTCTGAACCATCAGTCCTATTCTGTCGCAAATGTCATATATTTCTTTCTGAACAGGTCTTTGTGTCAGTCTGAGAAAATTCATGTTAGCTGCTTTTGCCATCAGCAAGTCGGTCAAAAGCTGGTCATAATCTTTTCTCATGACATCCTGCTGTTCAAAGCCCATTGTGTTGGCTCCGCGCAGTCTTATACTTCTTCCGTTCAAAAAGAACATTCCCCATTTTCCGTTTTCTTCTTTCTGAATAAAAGTGCGGATTCCGAATGTTGTTGATGATTCATCACATTTTTCTTGTTCAGAAGATACTGTTACCGTTGCTCTGTAAAGATAAGGAGTATCTATATCCCAGATTCTGGGATTGTCCACGTGCACTTTGTATCTCAACAGATTTTCGCCTTTGAAGAGTTTCAGTTTCTGAATCTTTTCTTCATCTTTTGTGTCATCATAAGAGATGCTTCTTCCGTCAGCACATTCTTTGATTGTTATTGGAGAAAATTCGAAAGAATTTACTTCAGAGACGAAATTGTCTCCGGATATATTGATACAAATCTTTACTTTTTCGGCCGGTTGATAGCGTGAATTGTAAAGATTGCAGAAAATTTCGCAATTTCCTTCAAGGTCAAGCGGCCTTACATAAACATCTGAAACGAACAGCTCGCTTCTCTCTTCAGTGTAAACACTCTGGAAAATTCCCATTCCCGGCGGGCAGTGGTGCCATCCAAGAAGCGGATCATCGCTTCCGGGTCCCGTTGCTGCATACATCTTGTCGCCTTCGTATGTCACGCCTTCCAGTGGAGCGCTGTGTCCGTTGTATGGATAATCGTTTATGACTACTATGAGCAACGAGTTGTCTTTGAGCTTAACATAATCTGTTATATCAAACTCAAAATGAGAAAAGAATCCTTCGTGACACCCGGCAAGATTTCCGTTTACATAAACTTGCGCGATATAGTCAACTCCGTCAAAACAGAGCCATAATCTTCTGCCCTTTGAAATGCTGTCACAATCAAAAGTTGTTCTGTAATACTCTGTGACATTGCCTATATTTGAATCGTAGAAAGGAACATTTATCTTTTGCCACTCGCCTTTTCCCGACAAGACGTCAAGGAAGTTGCCGCGGTCTTTTTCGGTCTGAATCCTGTAATCAAAAACAGACAATTCTTTTCTTTTTCTTCTATTGCTGTCACACGGACTTATGCTGGTTGTAAAGGGAGAATATTTGTCTTTAAGCTTGTCTATCTCTTTGTACAACTCATCAATAGAATCCATCTTCTTGTACACATCTCTTGGCTTGCAATCAGTGCACTTTTTGAGTGTGAACCTCTTTCCGTTATCCGGAGTAGGCAATACTTTTTGAAGCGGTATTCTGCTCTTTATTTCATTTGATGCAATTGCCCCGAATCTGTCTGACATAACTACCTCAATCATTCTAGTTCTTCTTGTATATTATATTTTATATATTGACATAATTCAACACAGCATATTCTTTTGAGACAAGTAAAAAACTCGACTTGACCCGATTTTTTGTGTATAATTTCAGTAAAGAAAAGAAAGGCAGACATATGGCATGTACAAGTTTGAAAAAATGACAAATGAACACACAGATTCAGTTCTGGAAATGATGGAAGTGTTCTATTCTTCACCAGCTCTTAACACTAATGGTTCAAAGGAAATCTTCTTGTCCGACATAAAGGCATGCACAATAGACAATCCTTATGCAGAAGGATACGTAATTAAAGAAGGCAACTCAATCATTGGGTACGGAATGATTGCCAAGAGTTTTTCAACTGAATTCGGCAAGCCCTGCATTTGGTTTGAAGATTTGTACATTAAGCCCGAGTACAGAAGCAAAGGAATAGGCAGCAGTTACTTTAAATACATCCAGGATAAGTACCCAGGATGCATTTACAGACTCGAAGTTGCAAAAGAAAACGTCCTTGCAATAGAACTGTATCACAAGAACGGTTTTGAAGAAATGCATTATGTAGAGATGAAAAAGGAGAACTAATCGATTATTATCTCTCTGACGTCACCCGAGAATGTTCCTCCGGTTACGTATTGCATCTTTTTGTTAAATATGAGGTTTTCATAATTTTCGTGCAGATGACCCGCAAATATACTCTTGATTTTATCTTCGGTGAGAATGTATTCAAGAACATTGTTTGTGTTTTCATCTGCTTTTTGATATTCTGCCCTTTCTTTCGGGTATCTGTTTAGCAATTCATCAGGAGGGCAAACTACGTATGCGCAGTTGTCCTTTGACATTTTGTCTTCGGCAATTTCTTTAGAATAGAAAGGATTGTGAATGAACAATAAGATGGGATAGCCTTTTGCCGCTTCCGCTTTCAATAATTCCAGTTGTCCCTGAGTGAATTGATAATACGAATTGTCCATTGCAACAAGGTTAATTCCGTTTATAAGCCTGGATGAAAACAATAAATTGTCTTTTATGTGAGGTGATACTATTTTAAGCTGGCTCATCTTGAAATCAAAGTCTTCTTTGTCTGCTCCCGGAGCTGTGCAGAAATCGTGATTTCCCGCTGCATACAAGTAATCTTTTTGAGCAAAAGCTTTGTCTATATAATCAAAATTGGCCTGTGACAAAAAGTCGTATATGTCGCCAGTATAGACTATCAGATCATCGTTTTTCTTTCCGTATTCAAGCGCTTGCAAAAAAAAGTTTTCAATATTCTCTTCACCGCCAAAGCATCTGTCTGCTCTTTTAATTCCCAGCGACACGAGTTTTTCTCCTTCGCTCTCGTATACCCGACACAGATGAGTGTCTGTGATGTGAAGGAGTCTTGTAGGCTTTTCTGCGCCTATATTCAGATAGGTTCTGGATATTTTAATCTTTTCCATTTTGCACCTTTATTTCGCCGTTTTTAATAACCGCATCAACATTCAGGTTCTTGTCAAGAATGAGCATGTCTGCTAACAGTCCCTTTTCGATTCTGCCTCTATCGTTTAGTCCCAGCATCTCACAAGGAATCGCAGATGCGCTTGCTATTGCGTCACAAAGCGGCACTGCACAATTATTCACAACGTTTCTTACTGCATGAATCAAAGAAAGTGTGCTTCCGACCAGAGTTCCGTCTTCTTCCCTGGCTCCCGACTCATCCAAAGTGAAAGGAATGCCGTTCATGCTGTATTTTCCGTATTCCTGGCCTGCCTGAGGAATTGAATCGGTAATGAGTACAAATTTGTTACCTTTTTTTGTTTTCGCCTTATATGACAACTTAATCACTTCATAATCCACATGAATTCCGTCACAGATGAATTCTGAATATGCTTCACTTGATAGAGCAGCTGCTGCTACTCCCGGATTTCTGTGTGTTAGCGAAGACATAGCATTAAAAGTGTGAGTGAAGGAGTTTGCCCCTTCGCCCAGAGCTTTTATGGCCTGATTACTCGTAGCATTTGAGTGACCTATTGATACTTGTGCAAATTGGGTCAACTTTTTAATAGTTCCTTCTTCTGCTTCTTCAGGAGCTACAGTGAATTTAGCTTTAAGAGGAGCAATTCTTTTTGCCATGTCTATCATTTCGTCAGCCACCGGTTTTCTTATAAGGCTAATGTCGTGACAACCCGGCTTTTTAGGACTTATATAAGGCCCTTCAACATGAATTCCGACAAAGTCGGCGCCTTCAGTCTTAGCATTTTTAATGTTGTCTATTGCTTTATATATATCGCCCAGAGGCGCAGTCATGACTGTTGGAAATACGCTTGTGACTCCGGATTTTAAGTATTCAATTGACAGCTGTTCTAGCTGCTTTGAGTCGGATCTCAATATGTCTATACCCATTCTTCCGTGGGTATGCCCGTCAACTAATCCCGGAACTAGATACTTGTCTTTTGCGTCAATGACTATATCATCGCCGGATATATCTGCTATGAGACCGTTATTTGTGCAGACATCTCGCTTTTCAAAAGTACATTTTTCATAAGAAAAAACGTACGCATTTTTAATCAACATTGTGTTTTCTCCCGATTAGAATTTGTTTAACTCTTCATTGACTCTGTTTCTGAGTGAAATATAGTAATCCTCATCCAAAGGATATTTGTCGAAAGTGATAGGATAGCCAAGTTCGCTCTCAACTATTTCCATGACGTGTTCATAAGATGTTTTCTCCTGTAAAGCCTGCAGGGCTCGCAAATCTGTCTGCGCCTCATACAAAGCCATCCATCTTATGCTCTCTTCAGGTTCAAAACATTTTCCGGGATATACAAGGAATGGGTCGCCTGCCGGATAACAAGGAGCATTGTCTTTCCCGTCTCCTCCGTCTGTGTGAAGATAAGGATCGATATGCGTATGTGATCTCAAAGAATTGTAGTAGTTATATCCCCAGTGCAAAAATCCTACTATCTTGTGTTTGAACCACTGTACACCTATTGCCCTGGAACTTGACTGAGACATTGCAATGAATATATTAGATTGATGCACCTGTCCGCAGCAGTAATATGACCAGAGATTGGGAACTTTGTGATCTATGAACACCTGGATTCTGTCAGTGCCCGGAATAGGCAGTTTTGCAACTTTCTTCTTATAGAACTCGTAGTCTGACAAAGCATCCATCACATTGCATTTGCCCAAATATTTCCAAACGGATTTCTTAGCCCTCTTGTAGTTCTTTATATTCTTGTGGTTAGGCTCATCGGAAATGTGGAAATAGCACTTGTCCAATATCTGCATTTTTTTGAGTTGTTTTATGAAATCAGGCAGGAACTTTGACAAAAACTTTGTATATTTTCCCTCTTTTACCGTTGTATCCCATCCGAAAACTCTTTGTTCTTTTCCGTCAACGGTTGCCATAACTTTTGGAGCCGCGACAGAACCCCATTGGGTGAACAAATGAGATATTTCATAGTACTCAAATCCGCACTTTTTTGCTAATTCAATCCATCTTACAAATTTGTCGTAACCAAACGACCACTTCTTTTTGTCGCAAAAGACATCAATCAGCTGAACTGTTGTTCTCTCGCCTCCAACTTCAGTGTCAAGCGGAGGGGTGAAAATAGGCGTCAGAATCATATTCTGTCCGCGCTTGGTTGCTGCGAGCATGAATTTTTCAACTGCCTGCCAATACTCTTCGGAAAAGACTTCTATTCCATAATAGTCTGCTATGCAGTCTGAGTGAAACCACTGCGTGTGAATGAGTTTTCCTTTTGGAAGCGTTACATCAAAAACGGTGATCTGCTGTTCTGTCTCGTCAAGCACTTCCCCATTCTGATTCTTTAGACTAATTTTTATTACTGTGTCGCCTTGGGCTACTTTTTGTGTTGTTTCAAAATCCACCCAAATGGTCCTGTATTCACCTTTTTTGAGCTCCAATTTGCAGTCGGGGATATCTCTTAATATGTCAGGATAAAGACCGGGCGAAGTGCGTATATAGTTTTTGTCGCCTTCGTAGTCCTGCTGTCTTGCAACATAGTCCACTTGTACCATTTCAACTGTTCTTACTCTCACACAATCAGAATAATCTGACTGAACCGACAACTTGCAAGTAATATCTTCATCAGAAAGGTATGCTATCTGATATGAGACAGTCTCATTTTTCAAAGCTGTTATCTTGTTAGACTGGGGCACTTTGCCTGTTATTTCATCCAAGAATACTTTTGAAAGTGAAGACAATAAAAATGATTTGACTGCCATGACGCCCTCCGTAAATTTCCTTTGTTATTACATATAGATTTTAACACAAATGTACTTGAAATGAAAACATTAATTATAGACATGAAATTGTTTTTGTGTTAAAGTATTCCTAGAGGTGATTGCAGTGGTACAAGTTGTTGTTTTTGCCATAGTAGTTTTGGCTGTTACATTGTCTGTCATATTTTCAAAAGGCAAAAGCATTTTTTCAAGATTGCTGATGATTGCCTTTGTGCCCGTATCATATGCAATTTCAGTTCTGCTTGCCAGAATAGGAACATGGAATTTCATTTCAGATGCAATAGCGTCTTGGATAGTAAACGCAGCAGATATAAGCGATCTCACACAGGCGTCTAGTTCCCTTGACACGGGACTTCAGGAAGTAATTTCTTTTGTGTTTGTGCACATCTTCATAGTCATAGTATTCTTGCTCGCGCTCTTCGGTTTCAGTTTTCTTGTAAAATTCCTGGATGGAAAAAGGGACAGAAACAGGAATAAAGTTGCAGTCATGATACTGTCTGGAGTTTTTTCTTTCTTTGCATGCATGCTGTGCATTCTTCCCGTCTCGCTTACTGCAAACATATCTAAGGAAGCTGTTAACAGCAAGTACTATAAAGAATATACTAATTCCAGTTTGTCGGGGACCTACTCGTTTTTAAACGAGATAGTCGTGGGAATGGAAAACAATGCGCCCTTAGGATTTGTAGCCACATACACAGGCATAAAACCCATCCACAATCTCACAACAACCATTCTCTCTCCAAGAACAATAACGACAAACGAAGGAGAAAAGCAGACTGTCGATTGCGTCTCTTTTGGAAACCTTGTGTTGCGTGACACTTTTGACATTCTGGTCATTACGGACAAATTCGACAACAACAAGCTGATCAGCATAACAAATGTGGTTCAGGCATACAACGTTCTGGACAGCATTAAAAAGAATTCCACCCTTCACATAGTGGCAGATGAACTATCCAAGCACTATTTTGTGGACATTCTCGGTGAAACAGAAAAATATAAAATTGTAATATACCTTATCATTCAACTCTATTTGAAAGGATGAAAAAACATGAAACTATCAGTTGTTTCCGGAGGATACACCAGGTTCTTCATTCCAGACACCTGCGAAGCACTTAAGTATTTTGCAAATTTGGGCTATCAGGCAATAGATTTGTCTTTAGACGGACCTTATGAGAAAGCAACCAAAGAAACAGGCTTTGAGTACACAAAACAAATACAGAAAACCGCAAAAGAATGCAACTTATTGTTGTATCAAGCTCATGCTCCTGCTTCTACAGATCCAAACAACCAGGATATCATAAAAGCCATTTCAAGATCTATTGAAGTATGCGGATTCCTAGGAATTGAGAATTTGGTTGTTCACACTATTCCAACTGAAACTAAAGAAGAAGCAATTCCTGTAAACGTAGCTTATTTTTCACAATTCATTCCTCTACTTGAAAAAACAGGGGTAAATTTCTGCATTGAAAACCTTGGAAACTTCAACGACATTCACCACTATTTCAAAACAGCTGATGCATTGAATGAATTGGTAGATAATTTCAATCATAAGAATTTCAAAATATGTTGGGATACCGGACACGGAAACTTGACAAATCTTGATCAGTACGAAAATGTCACAAAGATAGGATCAAGACTGGGCTGCGTTCATGTTCATGACAACTACTACCCCATTTTCGTACCGGGTGAGCAGTATGCGTTTGACGGACATAACTTCCCGCTTTTCGGAAACATAAATTTCGATGCATTTATCCAGGCCTTGATAGACATAGGATACAAAGGCACATTCAACTTGGAAACCGACACGCCTAACAGACGCGGACACAGAGATTTTGTGTACAAAGGTGAGGTTACATTGAAACTTAAACCCATTCCATTTGAAATAAGGGAGAAATCCGACGAATTGTTGTTCACAATAGGCAAGTACATGCTCCAAAGATATAACCTGTGGGAAGAATGATCTTTTCAAAACAATGATGGGCCACTATTGACAAAATTGTGTACATCCTATAGAATATACACCAAACTATATTATTTTAATTATAAAGGCAAAAAAATGAGTTCAGATACCGACGGTAGTTACCGAAGTACCAAGTCAATATATTAAAAATACACATCCAAACCTGGTTAAATATACAGGCTTGGATTTTTTTGCCAAAAATACAGGAGGTTTTTTAAATAATTATGGACGTGCCTTTATGGCTGCAAATCGTATTGCAACTATTACTTCAATTCTTTCTTATATTCCTTAACGCTATTTTTGCATGCGCGGAAATTGCCGTTATAGAAATCAAAGGTACTAAATTAGACAAATTAGCTGAAGACGGAAACAAAAAGGCCAAATCACTCAAAAAACTCACGGACAGACCGGAAAAATTCTTGTCAACAATCCAGGTTGCCATTACTTTATCCGGGTTCTTAGCGAGTGCTTTTGCTGCCGAGAACTTCAGCGTATATATCGTACAGGGTCTGAGCGGAAAGATAGGTATGTCAGACGGACTTATTAACACATTGTCTGTTATTCTGATCACCCTTATTCTGTCCTATTTCACCCTCATATTCGGAGAACTTGTTCCAAAGAGACTTGCTCTCAAAAATCCTACAAAGGCTTCCCTGGCTCTCACAGGACCTGTTAAAGTTGTGTCTGTATTGTTTGCCCCGCTTGTCAAGCTGTTGTCTTTATCTACAAACGCAGTGCTGAGAATGATGAAGATAGATCCAAAAGCCGATGATTCAGATGTATCTGAAGAAGACATCAGAATGATGGCAGATGCCGGCAGCGAGAGCGGTTCAATAGACGAAGAAGCAAATGAGATGATTCAGAATGTGTTTGAGTTTGATGACATAACAGTCGGTGAAATCGCAACACACAGAACCGAAATGATTGCTTTGTTCCAGGAAGACTCCGATGAAGACTGGGCCAAAACGATTGATGAAGAGATTCACACATTCTACCCTGTTGTAGATGAAGATCTTGACCATATAACAGGTCTTTTAGTTGCGGAAAAATATTTCAGACTGAAAGATAAATCCAGAAAGAATGTCTTGGCTAATGCCGTCGTCAAACCGAAATATGTTGCTCAGGTCATGAAAGCAGACATGCTGTTCAAAGAGATGAAAAAAGAGCAAACAACAATCGCAATCGTAGTTGACGAGTACGGCGGAACATACGGAATTGTCACTTTGAATGACCTCATCGAAGAAATAGTGGGCGATTTCAATGAGACTGAAGATGACAAAGAAATCTATGTCAAAGAATCGGGTGACGGTTACCTGCTCTCAGGCCTTTCGGAAAAAGAGACATTTGAAGAATTGTTCGATGTTGATCTTGATTCAGATGCGGCAACTGTAGGCGGATGGGTTACTGAAAAACTGGAACAGATTCCCGATGTCAAAGATGAATTTGTTTTTGAGCATATTAAGATTGTCGTTACAAAAGTCAGCAACACAAGAGTGCTTGAAATTTATGCTGAGAAGCTGCCTGTTGAGTCTGAAGAAGACGAAGAAGACAGCGACAAAAAAACCGAAGAATAATTTAGAATTCGAGTGTAATTTAAGGACACCTGCTTTTGTGCAGGTGTCCTGTCTTTTTATTTGTCAGATTACTTTTTCCAGCGCTTTTAAATCTTGTTCTGTAGTTGACCAGCTAGTGGCAAATCTCACCACTGTTCTGCCACCATCAAGTTTTTCCCAGACGCTGAATTTTATTTCTTGTCCTATTCTTTCAAATTGTTCTTCATTCAGGATGACGAATTGCTGATTGGTTGGTGAATCGATGAAGAATTCGTAATTGCGATCAACAAACATCTTTTTCATCTTTTCAGCCATATCTATACCGTGCTTGCTTATTTCAAAATACAGATTGTCTGTGAACAATTCATCAAACTGGACTCCTAATAGTCTGCCTTTGGCAAGCAGTGCCCCGCGCTTTTTAATCGATGTAACAAAGTGCTTTGGCTTGTTGTTCTTTGTGAATACAACTGCTTCTCCGCACAATGCTCCGACCTTTGTGCCGCCTATGTAAAACACATCGCTGTATTTGGCTACATCTTCAAGCGTCACATCCGTTTTCCTGCTCATCAGTCCATAGCCAAGTCTTGCGCCGTCAATAAACAAAGACATTTTGTACTTGCGGCAAATCTGAGATATGGATTTCAGTTCGTTTTTTGAATACAGCGTGCCATACTCAGTGGGATGAGAAATGTATACCATACCTGGAAAAACCATGTGATCGTGACTTTCATCCGAATAAAAGAATTCCAGATATTTTTTCAAATCCTCAGGCACTAATTTCCCGTTTTTCTGTCCGAGTTCTATTACTTTGTGTCCGGTAAATTCAATAGCTCCTGCCTCGTGTACATTGATATGGCCCGTAGTCGCTGCTATAACGCCCTCGTCATCAGATAGCATAGTGGATATTATTACGGAATTGGTCTGGGTTCCTCCGACCAGAAATTCAACATCTGCTTTTTCATCCCCGATTGCTTTGCGGATTTTTGCCTTTGCGCTTTCACAAAACTCATCTGTGCCGTAACCTGACTGGCTGGATTCGTTAGTCTGTACAAGCCTGTTTAATACTTTTGGATGAGCTCCGTTTATATAATCACTTTCGAAAGAGACCATAGTTAAATCCTCACTGTTTTTCAGCAGTTTTTGTCAACAAATATTCTTCTATGATTGGATACAGGTCAAGATACCTGTCTTCGATGAGCCCGACATTTTCACCAAACTCCATAATCTTGCCGTTTTCGGTATATTCTGGATACTCAAGTGAGTCTGTTCCAGGATCGCCTGTCTTAACAAAATTGGTCCAGCATTTTACCATTGTGTCTGATAGTGCTCTATCCGAATCGTTATATGCAAATTGGTGATTGCTCTTGTATATGTTTCCATAAGCATAGATAATTTCGCCGCTGTGGTATGTGCCGTAATACCCGTTCTCTTTTGTGAATTGGTATCTGTACACATTCACTCCGCTGTCCATTGCCATCTTTGACCATGAATGGTGCGGATAAATGAACCAATATACGCTTATAATCTCATTGTATGCTTCAAAAGCATTGCTCTGAATTCTATCGCTGTACAGAGTCATTATCTTCTCTGCATAAGTCTGACCGAAAACAGAAATGAGTCTGTCTTTTATATTATCCTTGTTTACCGGTGTGAATAGGTTTTGCGGAATTACAAACGCATCCGCTTCTTTTATGTTATAGCCGTTTAACAGGTTTGTTTCGTTATTCTCTTTGTCTCTGTACACTTCATAAGGATTCTTTGTCAATGCATATCCGTCAAGCGTCATCGAAGAATTTGAATACTTTGTTTGTACAAGGACTCCGGCGTCAAGTTTTCTCATATCTTCAATTGTTGAGCATGAGAATTCTTCCATTATCTTGTGTCCGGTCGCAATTGCACTTTCGTATGTTCTGTATGTGTGAGGCGGTTCTATGACTACAACGGAAGAAGACTCACCTATGGCGTTTTTGAACAGACCTTTTGCCAATGGGGATGAACAAATTGCCGATACACTGGATGAGCCTGCGCTCTCCCCTGCAATAGTAATGTTGTTCTTATCTCCTCCGAAACATTCTGCGTTCTCACTCACCCACTTCAATGCCTTGATTTGATCGAGCAAACCGTAGTTTCCTGTTGTTCCGTTTTCGGATTCACTTGCCAAATCTTCGTGAGCGTAATAACCGAATATGCCTAGTCTATATGCAACAGTGATCATGATAACGCCGTTTTTAGCAAAGGTTTCACCATTAATGTCTGAAGCATATGAACTTCCTGACGTGAGTGATCCGCCATGAATGTATATGATGATCGGAAGATTCTTTTCTGTTGTATTAGGCTTCCAGATATTTAAATACAAACAGTCTTCTGAGACATAGTCCCTCGGGTGCATGTTGTAATCGGGATGCCAGGATCTTTCCGAATAAATTTCTACAAGAGTATCCATGATACTGCTTCCGTAACTCTGATATGCCCTGGGAGCAAAATAGAAACACTCTTTTACTCCGTCCCAGTGTTCAACATCCTGAGGCTCTTTCCATCTCAATTCTCCGACTGGAGGCTTAGCATATGGGATTCCTGCGTAGACCTGAACGGTTTTGTCATCGTTATACAGACCTACTACATCACCTGATTTCAAAGATAATACTTCCGTTTGTTCACTTTTTTCATTGCTAACTGCCCTTGTATTGGCAAAGGCTGGTTTAGCGAGCAGGAAAACCGGAATATTTAAAACCAACAACCCTATCCAAACTACATTTCTTAAGAAAAACTTCTTGTCTCTGAACAAAATTCTTACGACTATACCACCTATCAGAATTGCTATTTCAACAAATAACAAAACTAAAGGCCCATTTGCAAGATCCAGGTAAAACAACAGCAATAATGATATTAGAGCATATATGACTGAAAAAATACAAAAACCAATCACCTTTTTTCTCATTGACCATCCCCCGTTTTCCTGTATATATTATTTGCTTAATTCTTTTCTACTTTGACAACTCTTTCTCCGAATGAATCTTACGTATCAGGAAGATTAGATAACTTCCAAGCAATAGAGCTGCAACAGATGCCCCTATAATGTAGGAAGCTGTTTTATCCAGTTGTAATCCTTCTTTTGCCATAAGTATATATGTAAAGCTGACCGCTGTCATGAAGGTAGCCGGCAGCGCAGTGATCATAGAGCCAAAGCGATATTTTCCCTTTTCGAGCAAGAACACGGTGCATACCCAGAGCGTAACCATCGCCAATGTCTGATTGCTCCATGAGAAATAACGCCAGATAATCTGAAAACCGTTTTCATTGACTGTGGAAAACCATGTCAATAGTCCTCCTATAAGCAAAAGAGGAATTGTAATTATTAAGCGGTTCTTGATTTTTTTCTGATCCAAATGAAATGTTTCGCCTAAAATCAGCCTTGCGCTTCTGAATGCTGTGTCCCCAGATGTTATTGGACAAATAACAACACCGACAATTGCAAGTATGCCTCCGAACACTCCCAAAACTCCCGTGGAGATTTCATATACAACGTGAGAGGCGCCTGCCTTCAATGCTTCATTCAACAATTCAGTTGTTCCATAGAATGATACGCCGGCTGCAGCCCATACCAAAGCAATAACTGATTCGCTGATCATTGCTCCGTAAAAGATACTTCTTCCTTCTTTTTCTGACTTGATACACTTTGCCATCATAGGCGACTGAGTTGCGTGAAATCCCGATACAGCTCCGCATGCAACCGTCACAAACATATATGGCCATACGGGTGTACCATCCGGGTGAAGATTCTTTAAAGACAATTCGGGAATCGTGTATTTTCCACCTGAAAAAACAATGCCTCCTATTACCACAACAGCCATGACCAAGAGCAAAACACCGAATACCGGATATAGTTTTCCGATAAGCTTGTCGATAGGCAAAAGAGTTGCCAATAAATAGTATGCCAGGATAATTACTGACCAGAAAGTTGTATTCATCCAGTCAGGGGTGAGTTTGTCAAGCAGCCCGGCAGGACTTGTAACAAATACTGTGCCGCACAAAACAAGGAGTATGACCGAGAACAGTCGCATGAACCATTTGGTCACTTTTCTCATGTATGTGCCTGATAACTCGGCTATAGAAGCACCATTGTGACGCGAGCTGATCATACCGCTCATATAGTCATGAACAGCGCCTCCAAGGATTGAGCCGAATACTATCCACAAAAAGACAACAGGACCAAACACAGCCCCCATGAGCGCACCGAATATCGGCCCGGTCCCTGCAATGTTCAAGAGTTGAATTAAAAATGCCTTCCACCTTTTCATGGGGACGAAATCAACTCCGTCATTAACTGCGATAGCAGGCGTCTGACGATCATCCGGTCCAAAGACTTTTTCGGCCACTCTTCCATAGACAAGATAACCGATAATTAAAACACCAAAAGATATAAATAAAGATACCATTTTCTAAATTGTTTACTCCCATTTTTTTAAAACAATTGTCGATGAACATAGTATATTCCATTATTGAGTTTTTTGCAATAAAATCCCTTTGTAAATGGAGCAAGTGCGCAGTCATAACCAAAAAAATGGTATGACCCGTTTTTGGAGTCATACCACTTGGAAATTCTTTTTAATGATTTCCTTGTTTCCATTGTTTTTTGTTTGAATACATCTCTTCGTCAGCCCGCCGTTCAACACTGTCAACACCTTCATCTGTGTCGGGATTATAAAGCGAATATCCGACTGCAGCAGTGACGCGCTCCCAAGGCTGCTTTGAAGTATCGCTTTCATTTGCTTTGTACAAATCCAGTAGCTCTTTGATCATCTCATCACATTTGTCGTAATTGTCATTTTCAATTACCACAACAAACTCATCACCACCAACGCGATAAACACAAGAGCTGTCAAACACCTGACATATGAACTGACAAACGATTTGAATACTTACGTTTCCCTTTTCATGGCCGTAATTGTCATTGATTTTTTTCAAATCATTGATATCAACCAACGCAATGCCATATGGTGTTTTATTCTCGTTAAGTTGACTGACTTTGCTTTCAAAAGCTCTCTTGTTGAGGGCATGAGTCAAAGCATCAGTGTTTGCTACTTGGTTCAATTTGTCAGCATGTTCTCGGGCAGAAGTCAAATCGCTGATATAGTTATTTATATCGCTCTCCATTTTTTTCATGGAATCAGCGAGAACTCCAATTTCATCATTTCTTTTAATATTCACTTCGGAGAAAACATTGTTATTATTCTTATACTGATATGCCGCACGTGCCAAAATGCCAATTGGTTTTATAATACGCCTCCTCATAACAATGATAGCTAACACGCATATTAATACCGTTATTGCGATGAAAGCATATATGATGTAATTCATAAATCGCATAAGCTCAGACATAGCAGCATTCATTGTAATATCAACATCTGCCATTGCCAGAATTTCGCCGTTTTCATCAAAGATTGGCATGCCGGTCGCCATAAGCCAGCCATATTCCTGAGTTTTGGAAATATTGGGAGCCATTCCTTTTTCTTTTAAGGAACTTAACACTTTTTCATTATCCACAAAGTAAAGCGGGTCAATTACCCCCGGAGGACAAGCTTCTTCAAGCGCAGCATCAATGAGATAAACGTAACACTCATTCTCAACATCAACCCATGTGATGTAAAGGCAATCTATATCAAGTTGACTCTGCATTCTTCGCAAGTCTGAAAGGATAGACTTGTAGTCATCCATTTCCTTAACGAATTCAAATTGGCTGACATACGATTCAAATTCCGGTGTTCCCCACTTATCGCTCAACACCTTGTTATCAGAACGTTTGTAAACATCTAATATTGCTTTTTGAACGTTTGCTATTCTGTCTGCATCAATTTCAACAGCAACTAATTTAGCAACATCGATAGAATAATGCTCGTATTGTGCTATGAGTAAATCATACGAACCTTTGTTATATACTGCAATTGCAAATACACCAACTAATACCGCTGCAATTACAACCCATATAACAGTCTTCTTGGGTGAACTACTCGGCTATTGAATAACCGAGCATCCAGAGCCAGGCAAAGCCGGGATGGAGGTGGGTCCATGCCACCACTACTGCTGCCATAGGCTACGCAGCTACCTTGATTATTGTTGTGTTAGATAAACCTCTTTGATTGAGTGTTCTTATAATTCCTTCTTGTTGGAAATACAAACGCATAATGTTATA
>JAEEGL011056125.1_pt1 | contig 22486 bp, 21 predicted proteins | sample 9134231 | NCBI WGS metagenome assembly JAEEGL01 (sample SAMN16246548, study PRJNA631951) | gut metagenome | biome: gut microbiome; feature: rumen; material: fiber-attached | host: Bos | place: Iran: Karaj | collected 2018-10
CACTTGTTCAGGCAAAACAGTCGAGGCTTTTTTCCCAACATTTAAAAATTCATCAGACCCTGAAACAAGGGCATTATACAAGTTATCGTCATAATTTTGTTTTTGATAAGATTGCAAAATCGTAATTGCAATAGAAATGGCCTCCTTTGCGGTCTGCAATTTTTCATCCTTTACCATTTCATCGTCTACAACCTTACTAAGAAGAAGAATATCAAGTAGTGCACGCTGCTCAATAGTAAAAGAACTTATATCGTTAAGGTCAAAAAGATCATTAATCTCAACAAATAAATCTTGTAATTTTTTCAAATCATCTTCACTTAAAGACTCTAAAACAAGTAAAGCTTCATCCGAAACCGCTCCACGCAAATCTTCAACCATTGTTGATAAGGAAGCTATTTTAGAAACTTGTTCATCCACTGCAGCTATATCAGAATTTTTCTTTTTGGAAGCTTCTATCAAACTCTTTACGCTATCGAGCTGTTTTTGAAGCTCATAAGCCGATTTCATATTAGTTGCATATTCTTGCAAAGCGTCATTCCCCGAAAGTTTAGCACGTTCGATAATTTCATCAAGTTTTTCAAGTATATTGTCAATATTTCCAGAAACTTTTAGATCTTCGATAATTTTATCGATCTCTTCGGTTGTTAATTTCTTTTCGGCAGAATCAGAGGAACTTAAAGAAGCTGAGTCAGCACTCGCATCTAATGCTTTCGTAATTGTATAAACCGCAAATACTGTAGTTATCAAAATAAAAACAATAAGCAGAAGGTTCTTTTGTACTTTTTTAAATATTTTTTGAACTTTTAACATATTTTAATTACTCCTCCTCTGATAAAATGACATTATTTAATATATTCTCACAACAATGTCTGTTTTGCAATATTATTTTTTGCACATAAATCAATTTTTTAGGAGTTACAAAAATATTTTTTGTTAAATCTTAAAAGTATTATATCTTTGTTGCTCAATTTTAATTTGCTAAATATAGCGCCACCTATCCCATGGAAGAAATTTCAATACACTTAAGCTCAGTTCTTCCATCGTTAAAGTAAAATCTTATAAAGTAATTTTCTAAAATATACTTATCAGATGGAATGCCATCTATTTTGTTTACATTTATTGAAAGATGTTTAAACACTGTTTTATAGTAGTTCGGGCAATTGTAATTTATAGATGAAAAAGTATCGCCCATAACTTCTCTTCGCTCCATAGCGCTGCTCTTCGCGCCAAGACCCATAAATTCCTCTTTGACTCCCAAAATAATCTTTTCGCAAACATATTCGCCTTTTTCCTTATCAATTTTAAACACTATCGAGGCGTCCATATTAAGATATGTGAGTATTAATTTGTCGTCCTCTTCTGCTCTATAACTTTCTTTTCCGAACTCATCCGTAAATTTATCCGGTTTTTCTCCAAGATACGCAATATAGTCTATACTATCGCCTCTAAAGTTACCACTAAATGTTTTAGATCCCAATTTATCAAAAGCAGTTCCTTCACCTTGCCTTTTACCATTCGAAAAAGCGCCTTCATAAATTATAACTGAAGTATTCACATCATAAAGCTTTCCGGTACCATCGTATAGACCATCTTTAAATTCACCGCTATATTTAAGTGAACTCGTATTTATATCATATAAATTTCCTTCACCATTGTATTTTCCATTTTCAAAAGCTCCAGAATAAAGTAAATTACCATTTAAATACAATTTACCCATTCCACCATAAAGACCGTCTTTAAATTCACCTTCGTATAGAATTGTTTCCCCATCAGTGTCATATTCTACACCTTTTCCGTATCGTACGTTATTAGCATATTCTCCGTAATACTTTCTAAGTTCTGTAGAAGGATCATATTCCACTCCCGTGCCTGAACGCTGACCGACAGAAAAATGGCCTATATAGATAATTTTTCCAATATCATTAAATAATTTTCCTTCACCATCATAGCTATTATTATCAAAATCACCGTCATAAATTTTTATGCCGCTAGCGCTATAGTATTCACCGTGTCCCTTATATTTTCCGTTTTCAACTTCTCCTTTATAAACTAAATCACCTGTTTGGCTATATTGGGCACCTTTACCATTTGCCAATCCGTTTTCCATGTACCCTTCGTAAACCATAACACCTTCCGTATCATAAACTTTAGCTCTACCACTAAATTGCTGATATCTTTTGCTATCTATCCTAAGATGAGCAGTCCAAAGTCTGCCGTCCGCCCACGGATACGCATAATTCACGAAAAGGTATCCTAACACCCCAATCACAGCTAAAGATATAATGGCAAATTTTTTAGATACATATAAACCTAAAAATCTCCAATAATCTTTTTTACTTTTTGGTTCTTTGGTTAAAGTACTAACAAATTTTTGGAGTTTTTGCTGAACAAATTGTGCAACGCGAGCTCCTATATTTTGCAGTTGCAAAAAGAAGGTGTTAATCATCGCTACCTGCGACTGTATAAAAGAGGTACCTCTTGCAAGCACTTCACCAAATATTCCCATAAAATTACTCCACCTTACTTAAATTTAAAAACAAACATATTCTTAAAATCTGATAATACTATATATTTTTCAAAACTTTTATCTAATTCCAAATTTTTATATATTTTTGAACAAATATCATATATTTTTCAAATACAAAAATAGATATTTATACTCAAAGTAGATGGTATCACGTTGCCCCCGATTTGTAAACTATTTTTGTCTTTTTTCTACATATATTTTTTATTTTAAAAAAATGGTGCGTCACGTTGCTTTGTATATGACAGCACCATTTTGCAAAAATCAACAGCTCAAATTATATTATATAGCCCGTAAACCCTTTTTTACTTTTTGACCCTTTATCTATTCTTCCCATCTGCTCTTCACATTTCATAAGATAGTGAATTGCAACTTTATCATTTTCATTTACTCTTAAAACATCAGTAAACATACGTCGTGCTTCTTCAAAATCATGTAAAAGATAACAGCCGACCGCTTTTTCAAATAGTTCTTTTGTTGAATCGTAAAGATCTTTTTTATATTTGTTTGAAGCATCTATAATTTCAAACACATCCGTGCTTCCTTCTCCGGTGATATTACCTACTCTACCGATAAACCTATAATCATACGCATTTTGCCCATCTAACCTATCAATAACGGCTTTAGTAGCTACATGATTAATTCCAATTTTATTAATATCACTATCTATACTAAAAAGCTGCATTATTTCGTCTGAAACCACCACAACTCCACGGCGATCATCATTACCGGAAACACCAACCAACACATTTCCGTTTCCAAGAGTGACGTTCATATGGTCTTTAACAACTTTATCAATATCCACTTCTTTAAATTGTATAGAAGCATTAAATGCATCAGTAGCGCTTTTAGGAAATAATATTACCGCATCCTGTCCATCAAACGACTGCACCACACCGTTATTTTTTTCTATAACTTTAAACATTTCCTTATACGTTTTGTTTAGAGCTTTAAAAACTTCATCTTCATTTTTAAAATCGTAAGAGCCTTTGCAAGAAAGGTTAAAACTGACATAAACCATATTCATATCAACAATATTGTGGTCATGCAGGTTAACTTGAGTTATTTTTTCTTTATTCATAAATCTAAATATTTCCGTTGGTACATACCTTATATACTCTTTATTGAGTCTTATTAAATTTGAAGTATACCTTGATATTTTTTCTGACATCAAGTTAAACGCTTCCGCAATATCAGCAAGTTCATCCTTGGACGTTACTCTTATTTTTATATCCCACTGACCTTTGCTCATGGTATTTATTGCTGATTCTATAATTTTAAGCGGTCTTAAACACCATCTTATCACTAAACAAATATAGGCAAAAACAAGAATTGTAATGATCAAAATTAGGGCCAACGAATGCTTAAATATTCTCCAAAATTCTTTGGAATGGTGTATATCAGAATCCAAGAAATTCCCAACAAATCCAACAATTCTACCATTCGTATCTTTTATCGCCACGAATGAACCGGTCATATCACCATAAACATCTCTAAAAGAAGCTTCTAGTGAATCTGTTGTATTGGTCCTACTAGAGAATTGATTCCAAACTTCATAAAGCGCATCACATTCATCTTTTTCAAGGAATGTATCAACTAAAGCATAATGTGAAGGAATCATATCAGGATTCGTATACTTTAATTCTGCATAGGAATTTGACGCACTGGTGTATTTCGTATTAACAGTTGCAAAAAGTTTGTTATAGTGTTCGATATAAGCAACTAAGTAATCGCTCCTATCGCCTATTTTTAAATTTATTTCCTTATAGGCATCGGTAATAGATTTTTGCAAATCGACATAATCCTTCGTCATAAAACCAGAAATATGATTAAGCCGCGAAAAAGCACTGCCGTCTATATTATCTACAACCGTTTTTGCGCCACGTTCTTGCTGCATTTTTAAAACCGAAACATATTCCGTTAAAGAATCCGTGGTATTTATATAAACCAAAACCGCCATGGATACCAAATAAAAAGGCAAAAACATAGATAAAATCCTAACAGCTAGTGGTATACGTTTGAGTTCGGTAACGCTTATATACCGAACAAAGAAATAAACAGCAACACAAGCAACACATACCAGGAACATAGTTATAAGTCCCCATGGCATAAATTTACCTCGTATATCCATAATCTCTGAATTATAGTTACCAAATCTTACATAAAAGGGTCTATCAAAAGCTTTTGATGGAGCATAAAAATCATTGGCATCAAGAACTTTTATGTTTCTGACATCCCAGCCCTTAATAGTTTTGTTTAAATCAAGATAACTTTCAAGATTATAAATTTGTCTTGAAACCACACTCTTTGTATCCATTTTATAGAAATTCCCGGTAACTGAATCGCTAAAATATATATCATCATTTGGGTCAACACTCATACCGGAAAGTAAAAACTCAGAATTGGAAACAGCATTTGAATAGTTCATAAATATACCTTGGTTATCCATTCCCCACAACTGGCCATTTTTGGTAGAATAAAAAACTCTACCAGTTGAAAGAATACATATATCATTTACCCATTCAAGCGATGTGTTATTACTTTCAACTCCTGGAGTTATACTAAATGATTTTATCTTTCTTGGAGTCTCGTCTTCCATAGGGTTTGCAGACATTACCTCATAGCTGTTATCTTTGCCACCTATTATAGTTATAAGCTGATTATCAAGTTGTATTTTTTTTACGTAATTAGAAGTCGGTGGATTTGCGTATTTGGTAAAATCTAAATTCAAAACATCCTTTACATAATTACCATTTGTATCATACATAATAACTGTTTCACTTTTTATTGGATAAAGTGTTTTATCAGAAACAACTGTATTTAAATCCCTTTTTTGCTTAACAAAATAGAAGTTGCCTTTTGAATCCGCCTCTAAATTACTATACGAATAAGCAAAATCTTTATCCGTTTTTTCAAGGTTAATCTTAAAATCCATTGCACCATCTGATTTTATCTTGGTTATCTTATACTGATCATTATCTGAATCAACACCTAAAATATAAACATTTCCAGAAAGGTCCATATCTGAACTTAAAAAAGCACCCAAATTTGGTTTATTAATAAAATACTGCGAAAGATAAGCAATCAATAAAATACAAATTGCCAAAATACTATATTTAAACCTTGGATCGACAAAAAATTTTTGAAATTTATAGGATTTTTTCTGTGTAATTGTTTCTTGGGTAACACTTTTTTGTTTAGTGGTTTCGTTATTTTTCATAAAAATTACCTCACAAATATTTTTATTTTAGGGTTGATAGCAATTACTTAAAAGTTTAGAGTAAATATATATTTTCTAAAATTTATTAAAATATATATGTTTACTATTGTAGATATTAGTTGTATAATATAGTATATTATCACATAATGACATAGTCAATAGTTTAAAAAATGTTTTTTTATTATATTTTAGAAGGGTTGAAATTATGAAAGAAATAAACAATTTAACGGACTACGTAGTAATTGCAAACATCTCAGAAAGCAACGTTTGTAAGGTGTCCATAGCTTACAAAGGCGAAAACAACCTTGATAACCTATATACCATCAATGAGTTTGAATACGACAAATCAGATCTTTATTTCTTTAAAAAACTATTTTCTATCTATTCTTCCCCTAAAAAACCAAAAGAATTTTGTGACTTCTTTGTAGAACAAGAAAAATTTTATGCAGTGTTTAAATATACTGAATCCCCCAATATAAAAGAGCGCTATAACAAAGCACTCAGTACCACAGCCTATGATGACCGCTGTAAAATACTCGAACTTATACTAATTCAAATAGACAAATTTATTAAATTTCCATACGAAATACTCGGCTGTGTTTCGGAATTCGAAAATATAAAAATCGATGATGATAAAAATATTCATTTAACCTATAATCTTAGCCATATTTCTAAGTACAAAGGATGTAATCTTAATATAGTCTTTGAAAACATAAGAGAAATAATATACAACTTACTGCCTGCCGAATGCGATGCACCGTTTAACAAGCAACTTCATATAGTATTAGATAAATGCAAAAACGGAGTATATACTTCTATACCAGAGCTAATTATTGAATTAAAACACGCCGAAGAAATTTCCAAAACCAGCTCTTGGCTAAAATATATCAAATATCAATTATCCCTTAGAAAACCACTTATCAAAAAAATTTCTAAAATATCGGTTTGGATTTTGCTTGTTTTCGGCATACTATATTTATCGTATACAAAATTAACAGAAGGTCAACGTTCCACTCAACCGGCCACCAAAGTAACAATTGGCAATATTTCATACAGCAGCGGAAATAATGACGAATCTGAAAAAACTGTTTCCACAGAAAATCAAGATAACCAAACAAGTACGGAATCTACTGAAAATATAATCCTTTCAAAAGGACTAGATATGGAATATGAAGATTATATAGTACAGTATGGTGATACAATACCTCTAATATGTGACCAATACTACAAAGAAAAACGTTACGAAACTGCAATAGCAACTTTTAACGGGATAGAAGTAGATGCTAAATTAATTCCCGGCACTATACTTAAATTACCAAATAAAACCGCCATCGCACTCTATATTTCAAAATAAAATCATAACTAACAAATATCCACCCAATTTTATGGGTGGATATATTTTTACACAAAAAACATAAACGTTTTTTACTTATCAGTACCTAAAAAACCTGCAAAAAATCCATCTTGATTTTTAAAATCTTCCATAGTCACAAACCTTGCCAAAACCTCCGCTCCAACTTCAATATCATTTTTTACTCCTCCAGAACAGTTTTTAAGATCTTCTTCAGGAAGTTTACTTTTTTCCAAAGCTCTAACCAAAATTTCAGCAAATTTGTCAAGTTCTTCAGGCGTTAAAACAATACCTTTTTTAGCAAGTACATTTCTAACTTGTTCACCTGTTTTAAGGGTTAACAACTCATAAACAAATTCTTCGTCAGAAAAAGCTTCCATAAATTCTTTCTCACTCATACTTTTATCAATCAGCAAAAAAGCGCTGATTTTTTCACCACCTGCATAATATATTTTTTAAATTCAAAATTAATTAGTAATTTTAAATACTATATTAATATTTGTCAAGCTTTTTGCAAACAATTTTTTTGAACCTCATAATATCAAACATTTTTTCATACAAATATTTAAAGCGGTATAACAAAATACCAAAACAAGAAAGGTGATATTATGAACGAAAAAACACCAAACAATTTAGAAAATCTTTTAAAAAAAGCTTCCGAAAGTATAGGAACAAACCCTGAAAATCTGAAAAACAACAAAAACACAAATATAAATAATATTCTCGGTAAATTGCCGCAAAATCAGGTCAACAAAGTAAAAGAAATACTTTCAGACAAAGAAGCTACAAAAAAGCTGTTATCAACTCCAAAAGCGCAGGAACTACTAAAAAAACTACTCGGAAAATGAAGCTTTTAAAATGAAATAGCTATCAAAAAACAACGGGGTGAAAGCAAGTAATGGAAGACCTGGCCGGAAAAATAAACGAGATTTTAGGCAATCCGGAAATAATGAATCAAATAAAAAATTTTTCCGGTCTAATGAGAAATTCCAAAAACGAATCAAGCAGTAACAAAAACTCGCAAGAAGAAACTAACTCGCAGCCTGATTTTCAAATTCCCGACGATATGCTCGAAACCTTTTTAAAACTTGCTCCTATACTTTCGTCTATAAAAAGTGAAGATAAGTACACGAGATTTTTAAGAGCACTAAAACCACTTCTTTCCGAAGAAAAACAACAAAAAATTGATAGTTCGTTTAGAGTGCTCCAAATAATAAGAATACTCCCGCTTTTAAAAAATAATGGGCTTTTTTGAGGTGAAAATATTAAATGGAGTCTATCAACACTAATCTTAAAAACACTCAAAAAACAGAAAAAAGTATATATGATTTCGAAAAACAAAAAGACGAAGCTTTAAAACAATTCCAAAAACTTTATTCAAATTACAAAAACAATACCGACGAAGCCTGTAATAAAAAAGAAAACACACCGAACAAACAAACAGAAAATCATAGAAAAATCAAAGCAAAATTAAAAAAGAATGCCTTTGCGGGTCTTACTGATATATTTTTTAAAGATCAAGATAAAACACTTATCATAGTGTTAATCATAATGCTGATGGATAACGAAGAAAATATGATGATTATTATGGCTCTTGTTTATCTTTTGGTTTGATTTTTAAAAAACGGAACAAACATAAAACTCTCCCGTTTTTTTATTTTTCTTGAGTTTATAATTTGCAAATTTTTCGGTTTTCACTTCCGTTATAAGATTCATATTTTCATCGAACTGGTCTTGTGGAATAACATATCTCACTTTCAAAATAAGACTGTTTTTTTCCCAAAAAGCATCAACCGTATGTGGAAAAAATCTATCTGTTCCACTCATAACTTTAACCGAAAACTCTTTTTTTGCTTTATTAAAATTATAAAAAGGGTCTTTGATAACATCTAAAATATCATAATTAATTTCTTCTCCAAAAAGTCTTTCGTAGGAGTTTTGAACTTCTTCTGCGGGAAAAATAATCATATCATCTTCATCATAACTTAAATCTTTATCTTTTAAGTTCATAGCCGTATCCCAAAGAGCCGATTTTATTTTTATTTTCTCGTCCAAAGGATTCTTTTCGTCAAAACAAGGCGGGTCTTGCATTACAACAGGCCAAATTAAATTATCGTAGCTTTCAAAACTTTTTATCTCTTTATCAAAATTAAGCAAACCAAACTTTAAAGAAAATACCGCCCAGAAAGAAAGTACTCCCGCAAAAACCAAAAAAACACCGAAAAATTTAAAAAATTTATTTTTTTTCTTCTTTTTTTCTTTTTTTATAAAGTGCTTACCTCTTGGCAAAAGGCAAAAATCAAAAAAATCCCGTAGCGTTTTCTTTTTCTTGGTTTTGTGTTTATAAACTTTCATTTTAAACCATCCTATAATAATATTTTTACTTACAAAACTAAGGTTACTACCGTGTTTTAAAAATATTTGTCATAAGCAAGGTGGTGTTTTTTGTAAGTTTATAAAAACAAATATAAAAAAATAAAAATATATAAAACAAAAAGCAGAACAATTTTGTAAAATGTCCGCTTTTTTATTACTAAAATTTAAAAATTTGGGTTATCAAACAAACCCCCAAGAATATATAAAAACAAATTAAAAATTTAATGTGTACCCATAAATTTTAAAACTCCTATTCTAAGTTTATTAATAAATTCTAGATCTATTGGTGATAATTTTGCATCATAAAGCAGTTTAGAGTTTAAAAAAGCTCTCACTGTTTTTTCTGGTGCAATAAACTGTTCCTCAAGCTCCAAATAACCATCATTTTTAGCGATACTTAAAGCTTTTTCTTCGATTTCTTTTTCAGATGTAAAAATATCTTGGTGAATTAATTGAGCACCAGGAAACTTTTTTTGAAGATTACAACATGCATCCCATGTAGCTCCGGAAATTACATGTGAAACTAAAGACTCAATATTTTTATCTTCGACATTCCTTTTATCCCATGTAAATAAATTAATAAATCCCATATGCTTACCATCATCTGAAGAAACTAATTTAGTTTCTTTATTTGATTCAATTCCATTGATATTTACTTTTTGTTTTTTATTCTTAATTACCTTAAAATTTCTTAGAGGCATAATAATTACCTACCTTCCAAAAATAAAATAAATTTGAGAAAAACACATTTTATAATTATTATATACATACGTGGATATTGTAAAGTGTTTTTATAAAAATTTAGCAAACTTTTTAATTAAACCACGTTTTAACCAATTAAATACGTATTTTTCCGCATAAAAAACCGAACAAACTTACAAAAAAGTCTGTTCGGTAAATTTTTTATTTTTCTATTTTAATTTTATTCCTCGTTTTGCTCGGTTTCTTCGTTATCGGAAGTTTCGGCATCTTCTTCGGTTTCTTCCTCACGTGGAACGCAGGCCATCGCAACAACTTTTCCGTTTCCGACGAGCTTCATAACTTTAACACCTTTTGAAGGTCTTGAGCATTTTCTTATGGTGTCGGCGTTGATTCTTATAATAATTCCGTTATCGGATATCAAAATAACATCTTCGTCAGGGCTTACGCTATTGAGTGCAGCTACATCTCCATATTTTTCGGTATGATAGTTTATAACACCTGACCCGCCGCGTGACTGGAGTCTATAATCACTGATATCGGAAAGTCTGCCGTAGCCCGTTTCAGATATAGTCAAAACAAATTTTTCATTGTCGACTACCATCATTCCGACAACTTCGTCTTGGTCGCCAAGTTTCATGGCTCTTACGCCTCTTGCAGTTCTTCCCACAGCTCGAACGTCTGTGTCTCTGAATCTTATAGATTTACCTTTTTTGGTAGCAACTATCATTTCTTTTTTGCCATCGGTCATGCGTACCCAAGAAAGCTCGTCACCTTCATCAAGGTCAAGCGCAATGAGTCCGCCTTTTCTGGCTGTATCGAAAGCACTTAGCGTTGTCCTTTTTATTATACCTTTCCTGGTAACCATGATAAGATATTTATCTTCTTCAAACTCGGAAACTTTAATAAGCGAAGTTACTCTCTCTTCGGGAGATATCGGCAACAGATTTGCAATATTCATGCCTTTTGAGGTTCTGGAGCCTTCGTGAACTTCATAGCATTTTAAGCGATACACTCTTCCGAAATTCGTAAAGAACAGTATATAATCGTGGCTATTGATGACAAAAAGTTCATTGACTGTATCTTCATCACGCCGAGCTAAGCCCGAAACTCCCCTTCCGCCACGTCTTTGAGTTTTATAACTATCAAGGCTTTGGCGCTTAATATAGCCATATCTTGTCATAGTTAAAACGCATTCCTCTTCGGGGATTAAATCTTCAATATCGACTTCTCCGCTGACGTTCTCAATAGCTGTTTTTCTCTCATCACCAAACTTTGCTTTTACTTCCAAAGCTTCGTTTTTTACTATCTCACGGCGGCGATATTCATTTGCCAGTATATCTTTAAAGTCAATAATCTTTTCGGAAATTGCCTTCAATTCTTCCTCAATTTTGTTTCTCTCTAAGCCGGTTAATCTTCCGAGCGGCATTTGGACTATCGCTTGAGTTTGTATATCATCAAGACCAAATCTATCAGAAAGTCTTTGTTTACCTTCGGCAATCGATTTAGAAGAACGAAGTATTGCAACAACTTCATCTATAAAATCAAGCGCTATTTTAAGACCTTCTAAAATATGAGCTCTTTCTTCAGCTTTTTTTAAATCAAACTTTGTTCTTCTGGTTATTACTTCAAGTTGGAATTTAATATACTCTTCCAAAACTTGCTTAAGCGTTAAAATTTTCGGCTCACCATTAACGATAGCAAGCATTATAACACCAAAAGTAGTCTGTAATTGCGAATAATTATAAAGATGATTTAAAACTATTTGCGGGGAAGCGTCTTTTTTGATATCGATTTCAATATGCATTCCGTTGCGGTCGGAATGGTCTTCTATATGCGAAATTCCTTCAATTTTCTTATCTTTAACCATTTCGGCAATATTTTCGATAAGTCTTGCTTTATTAACTTGGTAAGGAAGCTCGGTAACTATGATTTTAAATCTTGAATTTTTATCTTCAACAATTTCTGTCTTTGCCCTGACAACTATTTTTCCTCTACCTGTTGCATATGCAGATCTTATACCGGAATGCCCCATTATTGTTGCGCCTGTTGGGAAATCAGGACCTTTAATATGTTCCATAAGTTCTGAAAGTTCTGCATTAGGGTTATCAATTAAACAGCACATGGCATCAACAACCTCACGCATATTGTGCGGAGGAATATTTGTTGCCATACCAACAGCTATACCCGTCGAACCGTTTACCAAAAGGTTCGGGAATCTTGACGGCAAGACAGTTGGTTCTTTTAATCTATCGTCATAATTTGGAACAAAATCAACAGTATCTTTTTCTATATCAGTCAGCATTTTTAAAGATATTTTGCTCATACGAGATTCCGTATAACGGTAAGCAGCCGGCGGGTCACCGTCGACAGAACCGAAGTTACCGTGACCGTCAACGAGCATATATCTCATTGAAAAATCTTGCGCAAGTCTTACAAGCGCATCATAAACAGAAGCATCACCGTGCGGATGATATCTTCCCAAAACATCACCGACGGTATTTGCACATTTTCTATATGGTTTATCGGGACTAAGTCCGTCTTCAAACATTGTGTAAAGTATTCTTCTATGAACGGGTTTAAGTCCATCTCTAACATCAGGAAGAGCCCTTGCAACTATTACCGACATCGAATAATCAAGAAATGATTTTTTCATTTCTTTCTCTATATCAACATCAATAACTTTTGGTTCTATAATATTTTGATTTTCTAAATCATTACCGTGCATATTTTTTTCATCACTGTGGTTATCCATCAAATACCCCTTTGAAATTAATCAACATTTTGGTTTTAAAGTGTTGAAAACCAAACTTATTTTTTATGTCTCGGGTTTGTTCCTGCAAGTACCATTGCTTGAACATCAGCTTTTAAATCTTCTTCTACTACTCGAAGTGGGATTATCAAATCTAAACCTTTTTCAGAAAATATAAAAATCATATTTTCAAACTCAGAACTTTGGCACGAACCATCGAGCGGTATTTCTCGCTCCATATCGCCTGATGTTACATCTATTTTATCGGGAAATATCTCAACCAAATAATCGCTGTGTTTTAAAATATCTCGAGCTAATTTTTTAACTCCCAAGTAAGGCGCTATCCATATAAATAAAAGTGAAATAACCGGAAAAATCGCCAGAAGCAAATAATATTTATTTATACTTAAAAGCCCCAAAACTAACATTATAATTAATACAATCAATTGTATAACGGTATGTTTTTTTTGTTCTTTTCTGTTTTTAGCAAAACCCTCACTATGCTCTATGAAATCTTCAACTTCATCTTGTTTTAAAGTGTATTTTATTTTTATACCAGTATTTTCGTGTTCATAATCCTCGGATTCATCATCAACAATTATTTGTGATTCCGAAGATTCATCTTCTTTATTTTTGGATTCCAAAACCTCGTTTTCAGACCCTCGATAATCATCATTTTCGCTATTGTTATTTGTTGTTTCCGCCATATTGCTTTCTTCTGGGACAACTTCTCCCATTTTGTTTAAGTCAAGTGCACTGTTGTTACCTGTATCCACATGGGGATACGAATCTTTGCTGTTCATTTTATCTCCCTCTTGGTTAAATATTAAACTAATCTTTATCATAAAAGATTAATTACACGAATTATATATGTTTAAAATATAAAATTCAACAAAATATTTATTTTTTTACACATCCAAATTTTGAACATATTTTGCGTTTTTCTCTATAAATTCACGTCTGGGCTCTACTTTATCACCCATAAGAATTGTAAATGTTTCATCCGCTGCTGCGGCATCTTCTAAAGATACTTTTAGCATTATACGAGTTTCAGGATTCATGGTCGTTTCCCATAACTGTTCAGCATCCATTTCACCAAGACCTTTATAGCGCTGAATTTCGCTATTACCTTCAATTTCACTAAGTATTTTATCTCTTTCTTCGTCTGTATATGCGTAAAAATGTTTTTTGTTTTTAGTAATTCTGTAAAGCGGAGGCTGAGCTATATAAATATGCCCTTGCTCAACAATTGGCTTCATAAATCTAAAGAAGAATGTTAAAAGAAGCGTTCTGATATGCGAACCGTCAACATCCGCATCGGCCATTATTATTACTTTTCCGTATCTGAGTTTGCTAGAATCAAATTCTTCGCCTATTCCACAACCCAAAGCGGTAATAACGGGCATTAATTTTTCATTTCCGTAAACTTTATCAAGTCTTGCTTTTTCTACATTTAACATCTTACCCCAAAGAGGCAGGATTGCTTGGAATTTACGATCTCTTCCGCTTTTTGCCGAACCTCCTGCGGAATCTCCTTCTACAATATAGATCTCTGTTTCATCCGGGTTTTTAGACTGGCAATCCGCAAGTTTACCGGGAAGCGAAGCTGTTTCCATTGCGGTTTTACGTCGTACTAGATCCCTTGCTTTTTTTGCAGCATCTCTAGCACGTGACGCAGAAATTGCTTTTTCTACTATCGCTTTTGCAACAGCAGGATTTTCTTCAAGATAAGCAGACATCTTATCCGAAACAATGCCATCAACCAAACCTCTTATTTCCGTGTTTCCTAGTCTCGTTTTTGTTTGCCCTTCAAACTGCGCATTTCTAACTTTCACACTAATTATTGCAGTTAAACCCTCTCTTACATCTTCGCCCGAAAAGTTCCTATCGTTTTCCTTGAGTAAATTATACTTTCTTGCATAGTCGTTTATAACTCTTGTAAATGCTCGCTTAAATCCATCTTCATGCGTACCACCGTCCATCGTGTGGATATTATTTGCAAAAGATAAAATAAGCTCGTTATAGCTATCGTTGTACTGTAGGGCTAATTCCGCACTGGCGGTATTATCAGGCAAAACTCCCGAAAAACTTATAATATCTTCGTGAACTACCGAAAAGCCTCTTTTTTTATGAATATAATCAACGAAGCTCTTTATTCCGCCTTCATACTTAAAGTCATCTTCTTTAACATCTTCTTTGTTTCTTGTATCTTTTAAAATTATTCTGACTCCAGCATTTAAGAAAGCTTGTTCCCGAAGTCTTGTCTGCAAAACTTCGTAATCGTAAACGGTTGTTTCTTTAAATATCTCAGGATCTGCTTTGAAAGTAATAGTTGTACCTCTTTCGGAAGATTTACCAACAACTCCCAAATCGCTTACGATGTCTCCTCTTTCAAAACGCTGCTTATATATTTTTTCTCCATCGCAAACTTCCACTTCTAGCCACTCTGAAAGAGCATTAACAACAGAAGCACCCACACCGTGAAGTCCTCCTGAAACTTTATATCCGCTTCCGCCAAACTTTCCGCCTGCATGCAAAACTGTAAAAACAACAGTAACAGCGGGTATTCCCGCGGTCGGATGAATTCCAACAGGAATTCCTCTACCGTTATCCTTGACTTTTATGATATTACCGGGAAGAATATATACTTCTATCTTATCGCAAAATCCGGCCAAAGCTTCGTCTATTCCGTTATCGACAATCTCATAAACAAGGTGATGAAGTCCCTTAGGACCGGTTGTTCCAATATACATACCGGGTCTTTTCTTACTGCCTCTAATCCTTCAAGAACCTGTATTTCCCCGGCACCGTATTTCCCGCCGGACTGAGCAAATTCATTGCTTTCCAAAATATAACTCCTCCAAAAATATCAGTTTAAATTACGCATTTGTAATTCGTTTTTTTTATTAAAAATCTATCTTTTCCTTTTCTTACTTGTTTTTTTAACAAATTCTGTAAAGTAAAACAAAACACAAAAAACAAATTCAATTACTGTAAATCTCTCTATCTGAATCAATTTCTGTTTTTTGATAATTAATATCATTTTGTCTTTTTTTCGGTAGTCTACTATTTTTTATTTTGCAAAGTTTTATACTAAATGGAGAAAAAATATAAAAACATGTAAAAATAAAAACAACAGCCAATATACCAAAAAGGCAAAAACCACCTCCAAAAAGCATGGAGAACAAAAAAATAATTATAGAAATAAGTTCGGCTAAAAGCAAAAAATTAAAAGCTTGAATTTTAATTACAACTTCTGAAAAACAATCGCAACATTTGCATTCATAAGTTGATTTATTCTTTACCAAAAAAGACTCCAAATAAAGTAGTTTTTCGCCACAATAAGGACAACTTGGCAATTCTAATTTATTAATATCAAACACCCTCTTTTTTACAAGAAAACAAACTCAGTATAAATTAAAAATCTCTTTTTACAATTGTGATTGGCATAAAAGGACTTATTAAAACTTCCTCTTCACCACTATTCTCACATAAAACAAATGATTTTGGTAGCTTTTCTTCGCTACTTACTATTTTACCTCTTTTTTCTAAATTTGACAAATATGACCGATTGTTTTTAAAAACGGTAAGTTTATCGATATCAAATATTCCAACTATATCTCGCTTATCAACTACATTATTTGAATCTATTGTAACATACATGAAAAAACCACCCCAACACAGCATTTTTATCTTTTGTAAATTTTTATTAAAAATTATTTTCCTCCGATATTTTACCACCATTTATCTCAAACAACTTGCCTTTTATATCACTTTGTTTTAGTTTATCAAAAAAAGAGTAATCACAATTTGTAATAAAAACTTGTTTGTTCTTTATTTTGCTTATCATGTAATTTTTTCTAGTATCATCAAGCTCGCTCATAACGTCATCGAGTAAAATTATAGGTGATTCTCCAATGTTTTTTTCTAAAATTTCTGCTTCTGCAAGTTTTAAACAAAGAGCCGCACTGCGTATTTGACCTTGCGAACCAAAAAACTTAACTCTTTTTTCATTAACAAAAATATCCACGTCATCTTTATGCGGACCAAAGCTAGTATAACCGGATTTTATATCCTTAAAATAATCCTTTTTTAGCTTTAAATTAAACTCGTCTCTCATTTCTGAAAAAACAGGCTCTTGATTTGCGTTTTTACAAAGAGAAGAAATATATCTTATATCGATTTTTTCTTTGTTTTTGGAAATATCAGAATATATTTTGCAAACTTCTTGTTCTAGTTTTCTTAAATAATCAAACCTCTCTTTAGTAATTTCGGCACCTATTTGTGAAAGTTTTTCATCCCAAACATCTAAAAGGTCTTTATTTATTTTTTCTTGCAAATCTATATTTCTAAGAATCGCATTTCGATTTCTCAATATTTGATTATACTTCGCAATTTTGGCAATATATGTCGGTTTTAGTTGACAAATTGCAGCGTCTAAAAATCTTCTTCTTCCGTCAGGTCCACCGTTTATCAAAGAAATCTGCAAAGGCGAAAATACAACAACCCTAAGTTTTCCTATTATATTGGTAGGATAAGCTTTTGCAACACCGTTTAAAAAAACTTTTCTTTTTCCTTGGCTAAAAAAAATAGATATTTCTTGTTCTCTTTTTTCGAAAAAAAACTTTCCCTCTAAACGTGCATTTTCTTTCTCAAAATTAACCAAATCAACATCTTTAGTACCACGAAAAGATCTAGCGCCGGTAAACATCCAAACAGCTTCTAATAGATTTGTTTTTCCTTGAGCATTTTTTCCATATATAAAATTAATTTCCGGACTAAAAACTAATTTGTTTTTTTTAAGGTTTCTGTAACCGTCTATTTTAAGCTCAAGAATTTTCACAATCTCTTACCTCATAAAGTATATCACCGACACAAACAACATCGCCTATATTTATTTTTTTTCCGCGACAAAAACACGGCTCTCCATTAACAAAAATTTTTCCGCTGTTTATGATTTCTTTTGCTTCCCCACCAGTTGCTATAGCGCCTATAAACTTCAAAAAAGAACTAAGTTTTATATTTTCCGTTTTTATATGGATATTTTTAGTTAACTTAACTTCGTTATTTTTAGAATTACACATAAAAAACAACCTTTTAAGTATTTATTCTGCTTTTATTCTTACTGGCAAAACAAGAAACAGAAAAGAGCTACCGTTTTTGGGAACAATCTTTATTGGATTTAATGGACCATTTAAATGAATTTCTATTTCATCACAATCTGTATTTTTTAAAGCATCGATCATATATTTGTTGTTAAAAGCTATTTCGAATTCCTCATCAATATTGCTTTTAGCAGAAAACTCATCACTTGCTTTACCTATACCGGTCACGCAAGAAACATGTATATTTTTCTTCGAAAGTAAACACCTAACGGGACTTTTAAGCCTATCTGTTATCAAAAGGGAAACTCTTTCTATGCTATCAATAAAATCTTTTGTACATAACGAAATTTTATACTTGCTTCTTGCTGGAATTGTAGATTTATAATCTATGAATTCACCTTCCAAAAGTCTTGATATAACAGAATACTCGCCAACATAAAAACCAATATGGCGCATACCTGCCGAAATTTTTACTGTCTCGTCGCTATCCGGCAAAAGATGTAGAACTTCTCTTAGTGTCTTTCCGGGTACTACAAAAGTAAGTTCCAAATCTTTATCTATTGGTTCGCTTCTGAGTGCCAGTCTATAACCATCAACAGAAACTAAAGTTATTGTTTTATCCTTTATTTCAAAAAGTGTACCTGTATGTATTGGATTTGTATCAGATTCCGAAACAGCAAAAACTGTTTGGCGAATCATATTTTTTAAATCTCCTACAGGCAACTCAAAGCATCGTGCGTTTTCAATTTTAGGCAAACTAGGAAATTCGGTAGCATCTATACCAATGAGTTCAAAAACACTGGCTCCGCCTATGATTTTAGAAATTAGATTTTCAGAAACTGAAAGTTCTACAGTCTCTTCAGGTAATTTTCTGACAATCTCAGTAAGAAGACGAGCATTTAAGACTATATTCCCTTCTTCTTTAACCGTCGCATTAAGAGAAGTAGTTATGCCAAGTTCGGTATTATATCCACAAAGTTCCACTGATCCTGTGCTTTTTGCGGAAACTAAAATTCCTTCTAGTGCAGCAATTGTTGATTTTTGCGAAACTGCTTTTTGCACATTTGAAAGAGCATCAACTAATTTTGTTTTTTCACAAGTAAATTTCAAAAAAATCATTCCTTTTTATAAATTTTACAAGTATAGTTTTCTACGAAAGTAAGTAAGAATAGTATTAAATATTTTAGTAATAGTAGTAGGGACTGTTGATTTGTTAAATTACTGTGCAAGTGTTGATAAAACGCAAACAAAAGACAAGTTTTTTATGTGGAACAATTGTTTAAAATGTGTCTAAAAATTTTTGCCGTAAAAACATATCAACAAAACGGTTGAAAAAGCACTGTTTAAAGTTAAAAAGATGTTGAAAGTTTTTATTTAAAAAAATTATCTATCTCTTATATTTTTTACAATATCTTCGACCATAGCTTTAGTTTTAGGATCCTTGGATATACTTTTTTCTACTTGCTGAAGTGCATAAACAATAGTCGAATGATCACGTCCGCCGAACTCTTCGCCTATTGAAACAAGTGGAAGTTGTGTTATCTCACGAACAACATACATAGAAATTTGTCTTGCGTTAGAGATAGCAGCAGACCTTTTTGAAGAACGAATATCTTCAGCTGTTACACTAAACGTTCTTGCTACTTCTTCGATTATTTTTTCAATTGTTACCGGAGGCGGTTGATCGTTATTTAAGATGTCTGAAATTGCCATTTGAGCTGTTGTTATGCCCATAGGTTCGCCGCCAAGCAGATGGTGAGCCTTCATTTTTTTAACAGCGCCCTCTAATTGACGAATATTTGTTTTTAGTTTTTTAGCTATATATTCGCAAACTTCATTAGGCATCTTTATATCTAAAAGTTCTGCTTTTCTCTTGACTATCGCTATTCTTGTTTCAAAGTCAGGTGGCTGAATATCTGCAATTAACCCCCATTCAAAACGAGTTCTTAAGCGGTCTTCGAGGGTTTGAATTTCTTTTGGAGGTCTGTCTGAAGTCAAAACTATTTGTTTTTTTGCTTCATAAAGTGAGTTAAAAGTATGGAAAAATTCTTCTTGGGTTGAATCCTTTCCTGCTATGAACTGAATATCATCAACTAGTAAAACGTCAGCTTGTCTGTATTTTTGATGGAATTCACTTGTCGTGTTTTTTCTTATGGAATCAATAAGTTCGTTTGTAAAATCGTCACCTTTTATGTAAAGACATACTTTTTTTGGGTCGGTCCTTTTTATATCACTGCAAATTGCGTAAAGAAGGTGTGTTTTACCAAGTCCTGAGTTACCGTATATAAAAAGAGGGTTATAAGCTCCCGCTGGATTTGAAGCAACAGCTAAAGCTGCAGCGTGTGCAAATTTATTTGAAGATCCTACTATGTAAGTATCGAAAGTAAATTCATATTCAGAATCTATCGCAAGATTTTGATCACTTTTTTTCCCAGAAGAGTCTATTTCATCTGGTATCATAAAACAGATATCTATTCCTGAACCGAAAATATCATTAAAAGCTTTGTTAAGTAGCTGAAGGTAACACCTGTTGAGCGTTTGCCTGTGAAATTCATTTGGTACCATAAGTACCGCTTTGCCTTCGTCAAAGTCAAGTTTAACAGGCTCTATTCGGCTTATCCAAGTCTTGTAAGCAACGTCTGTTATACGTGTTTTACAAAAATCACAAATAAGGCTCCAAGCCTCATCGAAAGAGTTCACTAAAAAATACCTCCTGTAAAATTTATTCACATTTTATTTATTTACTAAAAACATCCAACCATACAATTATATCCTTTTGAAATTAAGTTTTCAACAATTCAAAAAATTACCGAATTTTTAATTTTGAAAAAGTGATATATACATGATTAGCGTGAAAAAAGAAGTATAGTTGACATTTTGTTTTTTTTTATATATAATTAAAGAGCTTAATAAAGATTTTCTTAATCGTCTCATAAGTAGCTTAAAAAGAGCTTACTTTTTATGTAAAGTAAAGTCTAGGAGGGAAACATTAATGCTCAGAACTTATCAACCGAAGAAACTTCATAGGAAAAAAGAACATGGTTTCAGAAAAAGAATGTCTACTCGCAACGGAATTAAAGTTCTTGCAAGAAGAAGAGCTAAGGGTAGAAAAAGATTAACTTACTAATTTTATGTTGCACCTGTGGCGTCAAGAAAACACTACTTCTGAAAATAAGACCTTGACGGGTCTTTATTTTTTTATCGAAGAAATTAAGGTTTTTGTTATGAATAAAAATGAAACTATCAAAAAAAACAGAGATTTTAGAAAACTATATAACAAGGGTAAATTTTTTGTTTCGGCAAATATCATAACTTACGTAATAAAAAACAAATTAGGTAGAACAAGAATAGGCATAACAACTAGTAAAAAAACAGGTAATGCTGTTAAGCGCAATCGTGCAAGAAGGATTATAAGAGCAGCTTTTTTTAATCTAAAACCAAAAGCCGAGCAAGGTTTTGACATAATCTTTGTTTCAAGACAAAAAACGAGTGAAGTCAAAACACAGGATGTTTTAAAAGATATGAAATATCATCTGAAGAAATTAGGTGTTATTAATACTTCCAATAGTTTGGAGGGATGATAAAATCAAATTTTTAGTTTTAAAAATAATTCGTTTTTATCAAAAGTATATATCACCGCTTAAAAAGCCTTGCTGTAGATTCAAACCTAATTGTTCTGATTATGCGCTTGAAGCTTTTTCAAAATATGGTTTTTTTAAAGCTTTTTTTCTGAGTTTAAAGCGGTTTTTAAAGTGTAATCCTTTTTTCAAAGGTGGATATGACCCTGTACCTGAAAATGAATTTAACAAAAAAGATATTTAATATATAAATCATTTGTGGTAGTATTTTTATTGTTAGGATTTATCTATAAATGATTGTTTTTTAAAGGGAGAGTTTTATCTTGGGTTTTTTATTTGATTCGCTTAGCAGTATATTTGGCTACGTTTTGTGGTTTTTCTTCGATGCTGTTAGTAACTACGGATTGGCGATAACTTTATTTGCTTTGGTAGTAAATGTTTTAATGTTCCCGCTTGCAATAAAACGCCAAAAAAGTATGGCAGGCAACGCAAGGCTTGCTGTAAAACAGCAAGAACTTAAGAAGAAATATGAAAAAAACCCCAAAAAATATAACGAAGAAGTAGCGAAACTTTATGAATCAGAAGGCATAAATCCGATGAGCGGTTGTTTTGCAACGATGGTTGTGCCGCTTATTTTATGGACAGGTATTTTCGGAGCGGTTACAAAGCCGCTTCAAAACACTTTACATATCGATGCCAACAAAGTTTCTTCCGCGATATATACTCTTTGTGAAAACAATCAAGGAGAAAACAAAATACCGAAAAATTATGAGCAACTTCAGATTGTCAGGAATTTTAACGAAATAAAAGATAAACTTACCATGTTTGATAAAGAAGAAATGGCGAATATAGAGGAATATAGCAATGGGTTTAATTTCTTA
>JAEEGL013627480.1_pt1 | contig 22486 bp, 24 predicted proteins | sample 9134231 | NCBI WGS metagenome assembly JAEEGL01 (sample SAMN16246548, study PRJNA631951) | gut metagenome | biome: gut microbiome; feature: rumen; material: fiber-attached | host: Bos | place: Iran: Karaj | collected 2018-10
AGTTTACTTAAATCATTTTCTTTATAATCTCTTATATCTAATGTATAATTACCATTTAATATACCTAATAAATAATTATCTAAATCTATTATTTTTTTATTTGATTTATATCTATAAATATTAAATATTGAAATAATTATTAAATATACACTTATAACTATTAAATAACTATTTAAATAAATTTTACTCTTTAAATTAGGTACTTCATATACTTCATAACCATATTTATTTATTTCATCTAATGATACATTTTCAATATCTATATCTTTTATAATAGTTATCATTTCTTTATCACTTTTAGATTCATTTAAAATATATGCATTATTTTTAATAATTATATTTTTATATTCATTATATATCACATCACTTATTAATGAAGTCAAAAAAATAATAATGATTAAAAATATTAATTCAATAAATACTATTTTTTTAGTCATTTTCATCACCTATTTTATAACCTATACCTCTTACAGTAGTTATTATTTCATCATTATTATCATTAAGTTTTTCTCTAATTCTTTTTATATAAACTGTTAATGTATTATCATTAACAAATATACCATTTGAATCCCAAATATTTGTTAATATTTCTTCTCTTGTAAATACTCTATTAGGATTATTTACTAGTATTAATAATATTTTATATTCTAATGATGTTAAATTTACATCTTTATCATCTTTTAATACTTTTCCATTTTCTAAATCTATTTTAATATTTTTAATTCTAATTATATTTGTTTTATTGACTCTTCTTAATACATTATTAATTCGTGAAACTAATTCCTTAGCTTTAAATGGTTTTGTTATATAATCATCTGCTCCCATATCAAGTCCTCTAACTATAGATAATTCTTCTGAATTAGCAGTTAAGAATATAATAGGAATATCTTTTATATTTTTTATTTTTTTAAATAATTCATATCCATTTATATCTGGTAAATTAATATCCAATAAAACTAAATCAATGTTTTTTAAGTTATTTAATGAATCTAATCCATTATTAAAATCTATTACTCCATAATTAGAAGATTCTAAATAATATTTTAAACCTTCTCTTATGGTTTCATCATCTTCAATAATCATTATTTTAAACATAATATCACCATTACCATTATATAATAAAAATAGAAATAACTAAAGTATTTCTATTTAAAATTAAACATTAACCATTCTGGTTTAAATATTAATAATAAACCAATTAAAATCATTAATATACCACCAATTAAATGAGATAATCTATTATATTTTGTTGATATTCCAGTAGCTTCTAAAGTAACCATTGCGATTACAAATATTATAATATCATCTAATAGGAAGAATAAAATATATAATAAAATGTAACCTACTGATCCTGCTTGTGAAATATTATTTATATCTAATAATTCAATAAAGATAGCTGGAAAACCTGCTGAACAAGCTAATTCAACTAAATTAACTGAAGCAGCTAAAGCTATAACTCCTATTAAAGCTAAAATAATACTTTTTTCAGTTGTAAATTTTTTGATTTTTTCAAAATATTTTTTTCTCTTCTTATCATCAACTACATTACAACCTGTATCTTTAGTAGTAATATAACTTCTAATATTTATTATTCCACCTATTAATGCTACTAAAGCAATTAATATTTTAATATATTGAACATTAAATACTCTAAATAATGAGTTAATTCCTAACATTGCTAGAAAATAAACAAATGCTGATGTAAATAAGAATGTTAGACCTAACAACCACATTCTTTTTCTACTTTTCATATGGAATAACATACTTATTAAGAATAATAATATCCACATAGCACAAGGGTTAAATCCATCTACTAAACCTAATATAACAGCAACTAATGGGATTGATACTTTTTCCATATTTACTTTACCAATTAAAGGTAATGTTTTCGTATTTTCTTCAATTGGTTCTTCTTCATTTGTTTCTTCAATCAAACCAAGATATAATTTAATAGCGTCTTCTATATCACTTCCCATGTATTCATTATATCCTGTGAAGTATTTTTTACCTATTACAGTAAATGGTACATAATCATTATTTTGCATAAATCTTGCTTTAGCTTGATTCATGTAGTTTGCATTCTTTTCATCACCACTTACTTCAAATTTTAATATATTGAAATCATATTTCTTTTTTAATTCATTTAAAAATTTTGTTTCAGCTTGACAATGTGGACATGATGTTTGGTGAAAGAAATATACTGTTACTTTAGATGTATCTGTATTACCAACTATATCTGCTATTACATCTCTATAAATAACTTTTTCTTTTACTTGTTCACTTTCTTCTGCTTTAACATTTATAAATGGAATTAAAAGAAATAATAAACAAATAACTATAAACTTTTTAAACTTCATAAAAAACCTTCCTTATTACTTCTTCTACTTCACTACTACTTTTTTCCCCTATTAATCTAGTTACTTCTTCACCATTTTTAAAGAATATATTAACTGGAACTATTTTACCAATATCATATTTTTTTATTTCTTCTTCATCATAATCATAATCATAATCTATATATTCAATATCACTATATTTTTGTTCTAAATCTTTCCATATTTTTTTCATTACTAAACACCCAGAACACCACATAGCACTAATTCTTACTATTTTCATTTTAATCTTAACCTTTCAATATTTTTCTTATATGATTTTATAAAAGCATCTATTTCTTCTTTTGTTGTTAATGCTGAAATACTTACTCTTATACTAGAAGATGCTCTTTCTTCATCATGAGTAATTGAAAGAACAGCACTTGATATTCCTTTTCCACTAGAGCAAGCACTTTGAGTTGAAACATAAATATCATCTTCTTCTAAAGCATGTTGCATTGTTTCAGGTTTAATACCTAAAGCGCTAATATTTAACATATGAGGAATTGAATATTCATTACTATTAATATATACTCTATCTAAATCTTTTATATTTTCTTTTAAATAATTATTTAATTCTAATACTTTTTCATATTTTTTATCTAAATCAGTTAAAGCTAATCTTAAAGCTTTTGATAAAGATACAATTAAAGGTAAACAAGGTGTTCCACTTCTATATATAGTTGTTGATTTGCCACCATGAATTAAAGGTATTAAATCAACATTTTCTTTTTTAACTAAAACTCCAATACCTTTCATACCATATATTTTATGTCCTGAAAAAGATACTAAATCAATATCTTTTAAAGATATATTTTGTTTTCCAATAGATTGTGTCATATCAACATGTAAAAAACATTTATCATATTCTTTTACTATTTTTTTTATTTCATCTATTGGTTGAGTAATACCTGTTTCACTATTAACTGAATTAATAGTTACTAAAATAGTATCATCCCTTAATAATTTTTTTAAATCTTCTAAATCTACTCTACCATTTTTATCTAATTTAACTATATCTACTTCATATCCTAGTTTTGATAAATAGTTTAAAGGTGCTGTTACACTAGAATGTTCTAAAGATGTTGTTATTATATGTTTACCTCTATTTTGATATCTAGTTGCTATTCCTTTAATAGCTAAATTATTTGATTCTGATGAACCAGATGTATAAATTATTTCACTAGGTTTTATATCTAAAAGATTAGCTATTTGTAAAGTAGCTTTTTCTATTATATTATTTGCTTCAATACCTAATTTATGTAAAGAATTAGGATTGCCTATATATTTTAAACAAGCATTTGAAAAACTTTCTAACACTTCTTTATTAACTGGTGTAGTTGCTGAATAATCTAAATAAATCATTTTATCACCTCTTTATTTAACTATAAAAACATTATAACACATTTTTATTCATTTTCTTCTTTTGTTTTATCATTTAGTTTTTTATTTTCTAAAGTAACTTCTAGTGAAGCAATATCACTAATTAAGGTACCTTCTTCTACACTTTGTTTAGTTACAAATCCATTACCACTTAAACCACAGTTTATTTTCAACCTACTACAGAAATAATTAACCTCTTTATAAGACCAATTAATTATATTAGGTAGTTTTACTTCTTCACCATTAGTAAATAGTAACACTCTATCATAAGCAACCAATTTATTATTTTTACTTGGATATGTATCTATAACTTTATCTCCATTACCAATTAAAATAACATTTAAATTATTTTTTTCTAACTCTATTTTAGAATCACTTGATGACTTATTAATATAATTATCCATTTCAGAAACATTTAATAATTTTGATTCATTTGTTGTAAACATATTTTTATATTTAGCTATATTAGGTATATAATCTTTAAATGCTACTTTAAGTTGTGAGTTACCACCATTTTTAGGTTTTTTCATAACAACATAACTTATAATTTGTGGATCATCTTTTGGAAACATACCAATAAATGAATAAATATAATTATTGTATCCATCTGAATAACCTGTATCCTTATCATAGAATTGAGCTGTTCCAGTTTTACCTATTATATCAAAACCTTCAATTCCATATCCATTACCATTATAGTTATATTTTTTATCACCATAAACAGTTCTATACATTAAATCTTTCATATATTCAACTGTTGATAAACTAATTATTTGTTCACTTTCTTCTACTTTTCTTTCATATTTAATATTACCTTCACTATCAGTTATTTTATAAACAATATGAGGTGTTAATAATTTACCATTATTTGATAATAAAGTAACTCCTCTTAATGCTTGGATAGCTGTTATTGAAATTCCTTGTCCATATGTAGCTGATGCTACTTCAACAGGATAATTAAATTTAATAGATCCAGTTTGTTCTCTTGGTAATTCTACATTAGTTTTAGAACCAAATCCATATTTAGTTAAACATTCTTTTAAATCATCTTTATCTATAAAGTTATTTATCATGTTAGAAACACCAACATTACTACTTCTTAAATAACCTTCATCATAAGATATATTACCCCAACCTATTTTTTGATAGTCATAGATTGTATCTTCTCCTATTTTAAAACTACCTGATTTAAATTTTTCATCACCTTTATATGTACCTTTTTCTAAAGCACAAATATAAGTATAAGTTTTCATAGTTGATCCTGGTTCATATGTAAATGTTACTAAAGGATTTTCATATTCAGTAATATCTAATATATTTGGATCAAATGAAGGAGAAGTTGCACTACCTAAAATATCACCAGTTTTAGCATCCATAACTACAAACATAGCCCACTCTGGATCTGCTACTTCTATTGTTTTATCCATTGCTGATTCTAAAAATCTTTGAATACCAGAATCAATTGTTAAATAAATATTATCTCCATTTTTTGATTCAATTTTCGTTTCTTTAGTATCAGGTATTTTATAGCCATTTCTATCTTGTTCATACATTAGATAACCATTTTCACCTTTAAGTATATCATTATAATATGATTCAATACCAAGTTCACCTTGTATTTCTTGTTCTGTTTCATTTATTGAATTTAGTTTAGCATATCCAACAATATAAGAAGCAAAATTTCCATTTGGATAATATCTTTTAGTTGATTCTATAAAATCAATACCTGGTAATTCTAATTCTTTTATTTTGTCTTTTTGAAGTTCTGTTATATTTCTACCACCAGGTCCTAATTCAACTTGATATAAACCTTCTTGATTTAATAATTTTAATATTTTTTCTTCACTCATATTTATTATAGGTGAAAGTTCTTTAGCAGTCTTTTCTTTATCAACAACATGTAATGGTTCTTTAGAACCCATAGATCTAGCACTTGATAAATATGCAATTACTGTATAACTAGACATATTAACAGCTAAAATATTACTATTTTTATCATATATTGTTCCTCTTTTAGCAAATAATGTTTTTGTATAAGTATTTCTATTTAAAGCAAACTCTTGAATATTAATATTATCAACTGTTTTTGATAATGATAAATATGCATATCTAATAAAAATGGCAATAATAAAAACAAGAAATATTAAAAATAATATTATTGGAAATTTCCAAGTTTTACTTTTTTTATTTCTTGTTTTCATCTTAAGCCTCCTATATATTGTATTATACTAGTTTTCACTATTAATTACAATAATATTTTCATTATTATAAGCAAGGCCCATATCTTTTATAGTATCTTTGACATTTTCATATGAAGTTAATTCATTAAATTTCATTGTTAAACTTTCCATCTTTTTATTTTCTTTTTCTATTTCTAAATTAGCATATTCTATATTCATTTTTAAATTATTAATTTTAGCTCCAAAGAATATTTGCATAACTAATAAAAATACAAAACAAAGTATACCTGATGTATATAATATTTTTTCTCCAAATGTGATTATATTTTTTTTATTCTTTTTCATAGTTATCTTACCCTTTCTATTACTCTTAACCTTGAACTCCTTGAACGATTATTATCTATTAATTCATTATCTGATGGTGTTATATTTGCAATCAAATTAAACTTAGGTTGATATTCTAATGGAATTATAGGCATATTTTGTAATTTCTTTGGAACTGAACTTACATTTTTAAATATTTCTTTACAAATTTTATCTTCTAATGAATGAAATGTGATAACACAAACTCTACCACCTATTTTAATAAGTGATAATGCTTGATTTAAAGCACTTTCAAAAACTTCTAATTCATTATTAACTTCTATTCTAATTGCTTGAAAAGTTTTCCTTGCTGGATGTTTTTCTTTTCTATATTTCATTGGTACATTATTCTTAATTATTTCAGTTAATTCAAGTGTTGTTTCAATTGGTTTTGTTTCTCTATATTTTATTATCCCTTTTACTATTGAACTAGCATATTTTTCTTCACCATATTTATATAAAATATTTACTAATTCTTGATATGAATAATTATTAACAACTTCATAAGCTGACAATTTATTATCTCTATCCATTCTCATATCAAGTCTAGCATCTTTGTGAAAACTAAATCCTCTTTCTTCTTCATCTAATTGAGGCGAAGAAACTCCTAAATCAAATAATATACCATCTACTTCATTAATATTTCTTTTATTTAATTCTTCTTTAATATTAACGAAATTACTTTTTATTATTTCATAATTATTTGATATTTCTTTTAGTTTTTTTTCACTATATTCTATTGCTTCAATATCTTGATCAAAGGCGAATAAAAACCCCTTTTTTATTTCTTTTAATATTGAGGACGAATGTCCTGCAAATCCTAATGTACAATCAACTATTACACTATCATCTTTTAATGATAAATAATTTATTACTTCATTTAATAAAACACTCTTATGCATACTTACCACCTAAAGATCTATATTACTAGAAAATAAGTGATCAGCCATATCAGAGAAACTTTGTTCATTTTCACTAACAAATTTTTCCCAATTTTCTTTACTCCAAATTTCTAATCTATCATTAACACCAATAATGATGCAATCTTTAAGTAGACTAGCATAACTAATTAATGGAGATGGAATATTTATTCTACCTTGTTTATCTAATTCTTGATTAGATGCTCCTGATAGAAAAAATCTCATAAAATTTCTGGCTTCTTTTATATTAGGTAATTCCTTATATTTATTTATTACATTAACCCATTCATCATTAGGATAAATAAATAAACATCCGTCTAAACCTCTAGTTAGAATAAAGTGTTCACCTAAATCTTCTCTTAATTTTGAAGGTATTGTTAATCTTCCTTTTTCATCAATAGAATGATGATACTCTCCTATGAACATTTTATTCACCACTTTTCCCCACTTTTTTCCACTAATTATATTTTACTAATAAAAAATAGTTTTGTAAATACATTTTTTAAAATATTTACAATTTTTTTTGTAAATTTGAATATAATTAAAAAGAGATAAAAAATCTCTTTTAAAAAATTGTTTTTTAAATATATGCTCCTAGTATAATTATTAAAAGAATAAATAAAACTAAAACGATTGCTGAAGAAGATACTCCATTGTTACACATAAACTCATCCTCCTTACTTTTCACAATTATTCTATGGTAATTTTAGTATTTTGTGATTATATATTGTAATTTATTTTAAATTTTGTTAAAATTAATTTGTACATTTATAATTGTAAAGGAAGGATGAACATATGAAAAAGAAAATTATAATGTTAGTACTATCAGCAGTTTTGTTAGCTGGATGTAATGGTAATCCAAAACTAAAAGATGGTAAAGAAGTAATTGCTAGTATGAAGGACAATGATATAACTGTTGAAGAGTTATATGGTGCATTAAAAGAAAAATATGGAGCTGATGTTTTAATTAATTTAGTTGATGAATATATTATGGATAAAGAATATGAAACAACTGATGAAATTAAAAAAGAAGTTGAAGAAACATTTAATGCTCAAAAAACTCAATATGAAACATATTATCAAGTAGATTTTGCTACTATATTAGCTGGTTCAGGTTATACTGAAGAATCATTTAGAAAAGCATTATTAACATCATATAAACAAGAATTATTAATTAAAGATTATATTAAAGGTTTAATTACTGAAGAAGAAATAAAAGATTATTATGATAAAAATATGTATGGTAAAATTACAGCAAGACATATATTAATTATGCCAAAGAAAACTGAAAATATGACAGAACAAGAAAAAAATGAAAAGAAAAAAGAAGCTTTAGATTTAGCTAACTCATTAATTAAAAGATTAGATAATGGTGAAAACTTTGCTGAATTAGCTAAAGAATTCTCAGATGATACAGTATCTGCTGAAAACGGTGGTTTACTTGAACCATTTGATAATAATAGTGGTTTTGTTGAAGAATTCTGGAATGCTTCATTAGCACTTGAAGTTGGTAAATATTCTAAAACACCAGTTGAAAGTCAATATGGATATCATATTATATTAAAAGAAGCTGAAGAAGAAAAAGCTTCATTAGAAGATTCTAAAGAAAAAATCAAAGATGCTATTGCTGAAGATAAAATGGAAAAAGATACTTCTAGTGAACTTGGTTCAAAAGCTTTATATGAAATTAGAAAAAAATATAATTTAGATATTAAAGATAATGATATTAAAAAAATATATGATGATAATACAGAAACATTAAAAGATTAGTTACCTAATCTTTTTATTTGTTCATTTATATCTTCATAACTATATCCTTTTTGATATAGTTTTTCTTTTATTTTATTTTTTAATTCATAATCATTATATTTTTTTATTAATTTATTATAAATAATATTAAATTCTTTTTCTATATTATCATTAAATTTAACATTATTTAATACATCATCTATCATATGATTATCATAACCTAAATTATATAATTCAATTTTTATTTTATTTTTTAAAACATTTTTAGAATGTTTATGATCTAATCTAACTTTTTTTAATATAATTTTTTCTAACTTTTTTTTAATATCTTCTTCTTTTAATAAACATATATTTTCTTCTATAATATTTGAATCAATTTGATAATTAAGTAAATCATTTTTTATTTTATATGGTCCATCATTAGATAAGTTAAATTTATCATATATATAAGCTTTAGTAAAATTTAAATCATTTATAAAACCATTTTGTTTTAATAAATCTATTATTTTTTTAATATCACTTTCTAATGCATTATTTTTAATTAAAAACTCTTTTATTTCATATTCACTTCTAAGTCTTTTAGATATTAATTTTATTGATTTATTATATAAATTATAATAATCATTTTTACTTTGTATTTTATTTAATGTTTCTTCATCTATTTCTTTTGTATATAACATATCAGTAGATAATATAACATCATCAAATGTAGTTATTACATCATTATTTTCTAATGTTATTTTATATTTACCACTACTCATTTTTTTTATTTTTTCTATTTTCATAGTATCACCTAATATAAATTTTAACACACTGTTTTATTATGGTCAATACATTTGTTTGTTTTTTGGAACACAAAAAAATAAAATTTTTCAATTTTATTTTTCAATATGAATTAAATCTTTTGATATTTCTTCTAGTGCTCTACCTATATTTTTAGAAGAAACATAATCTTTTTCTTTCATTTGATATTGTTTAGTATCTTCCATTTGTTCAGCTCTTTTAGAAACTAAGTTTACTAATAAATATTTTGAACCTATTTTTTCTACTAATTTATCAATTGAAGGATATATCATATTATCATCTCCTATTATTAGGATATAACAATTTTAATTTACTTACAACCTCATTTACTATATATTGACAATAGTTTACAAAGTTTTTATTACTACATCATCATAATCTACTGAATTAATACTAAATTCAAAGCAAGATAAAACATCATTTATTCTTAAATCTTTATTTTTATAATATATTTTTAGTAATTCTTCATCTTTTAAAATAAAGTCACCTTTCTTTTTATTTAAAACGATTCCAACTTCATAATCAATTATGTCTTCTTTTTTATATCTACCTGCACCTAAACTTCTTACAGCTTCTGCTAATTTATATGCATCTATACTTTTAATAAAACCTGTTGAAGGTGATTTAATTGAAAATACTTTACAATCATCTTTTATTTTATTTATATCTCCTTTTTGAGCTTTAACAAATTCTAAAAACTTTTCGTAAGCTTTTCCATTTTCTAAGTTTTCCTTAACTAATTTTTTAGCTTCATTTTGATTTATATCTTTACCTAAAGAAACCATTAATGATGATAATTTAACTATTAAATCATATAAATCTTTTGGCTCTTTTGATCCTTTTAAGATTGATATAGCTTCCTTAACTTCTAAGCTATTACCAATAGCATATCCTAATGGTTGTTCCATATTAGATAAAACACAAGTTACTTTTTTATTATAGTTTGTTCCTATTTTAATCATTAAATTAGCTAACTTAGTAGCTGATTCAACATCTTTCATTAAAGCACCTTTACCTACTTTAACATCAATTACTATTTTATCAGCACCTGAAGCTAGTTTTTTACTCATTATACTTGATGCGATTAAAGGAATTGATTCAACTGTTCCAGTTACATCTCTAATTGAATAAAGTATTTTATCAGCATAAGCTAAATCTGTCATTTGTCCTACTAAAGCAATATTTATTTTTTTCACTTGTTTAATAAAATCTTTTAATGTCATTGATGTATTAAATCCTTCAATAGATTCTAATTTATCTATTGTTCCACCAGTATGACCTAATCCTCTACCACTCATTTTAGCAACACTAATACCTAAAGAAGCTACTAAAGGCGCTACGATTAATGTTGTTTTATCTCCAACACCGCCTGTAGAGTGTTTATCAACAACAATATTTCCAATACTAGATAAATCAATTCTATCACCACTATTTAACATTGAATCTGTTAAATTAATTGTTTCAGAATCACTCATTCCATTAATAGTAATTGCCATTAATAAAGCAGAAGTTTGATAATCTTTTATTGTATTATTTATTATTCCATCTATAAAAAATTGTATTTCTTCTTTACTTAATTCTATATTTTTTCTTTTTTTATCAATTATATCTATAATATTCATACTATTCACCATATTTATTATATAATATTTTTTATTATTTTTGTTAAAAATATTATTTACTTTACAAAAAAAGAAATACTAATGTATTTCTTCTGTTGATCCATCTTTATATAATATTTTTATATATTGATTTATTGAAGTAATAACTTCTCCTTGATATGTTTTTTCTTCATCTAACGATACTTTTTCTATTTCTTTTGTATTATATTTAGTTATTTTATTACTATCAAAATCAGTCAATTTTAAAACATAAATATTATCATTAACAAGATAGAATGAATCTTTAGATAAATAAACTTTATTTAAATATAATATTTCATCTTCATATTTTAATACATCATTACTTTTTAAGCTTAAATCATAATTTATAGTTAACTTTTTGTCTTTGCCTATTTCACCTAATTCTACATAATCTTTAAGTTTTGTTCCTAAAGAAACTGATGTAATAGCATCAAGTCCATATTTGGTTGTTTTTTTATAATTTAATAAATATGTATCACTATATGTTTTAACAACAAAATATGTTTTATCATTATCTTTTAAACTTGCAATACCAGTTATACTAGCATCAACTTTATTAAATGTAAAATTTAAAATAGAACCATCTAAAGTATAAAATGTCTTTTCATCTGTATCTTTAAAGTGTAATTTATATGCATCTTCATCTACTATACTAGAATTACCATTAGTATTAAAATAATAAGTTCCATATAATGTATAAACTAGTAATTCACTATATGTTTTATTATCAGAAGCATATTCAACATATTTAACATTATATAAATTATTAGCTGTATATGTTTTATCATCTGTATAATATTTTAATCTTCCATTTTCAACAGCTATTTTATTTATTTCTAACTTATCAAATCCATATAATTTTATATCTTCAATTACAGTTTTAGAATTAAATTCTATATTCTTATATGGTTTTACTAATTCTTCTAAATCATATTCTTCTATATAATTATTTTCTGCTTGTTTTACAGTTGTTGTTTCTTTTTTTAAAGGTTTATCCTTTATTTTTAAAACTATTAATCCACCTAATAAGAAAACAACTATGAAAGCAAAAACTAATAAAATTATTTGATAAACTTTCTTATTCATTTTAACCAACCTCAATCAAAATTATTATATCATAAATAATTTAAAAAAGTAATCAAACACTAGTTTGTATTTTAAAGACATATATTTCTTTTAGCTTCTTCAAAACTTCTTTTTAACATTATTTCATTTTGTTTTGTTTTTAATTTAATAGTTTCATCTAATTTTATCATATCTCTTTTAAAATCTATTTGAGAAATAACATTAAGTATATACGAATCAATCATAGATAGATTTTTATAATCTTTTTGTTGTTCTTTAATTATTTTTCTTAATTCATTATTGTCTTTTTTAATCAAAGTATTTATTTTATCCTTACAAAATATAAGTTCTTCTTTTGTTAGTTTTCTTAACATCACTTTTTCTATTTCATCACTTTTCATATAATCAAATACTTTAATATAATTTTCTTTAGATATTTTTTTTGTTTTATATATTTTAAATAAATTTGACATCATTTCTTCATATTTATAATTTCTAATTTCTTCAATTTCATCTAAAGATAATTCACTAACTTTTTTATTATTTAAATAATCCATTCTTTTCTTTTGAAAATCAGGTATATAATTCAACCATTTCTTGCATTCTAAATATGGTTCCATTCCATCCATTCTTACTATTTCAACACCTATTCCTTTTAAAGTATCAGGTACTTCTTGCATAATTTCTTTTAGTATATCGTCCATAATTCCTCCTTAACAATTATATTATATCAAAAAAGAATAGATAAAATCTATTCTTCAGGTAATTTTGCAAAATTTTTATTAAATTGTTGAACTATTTTTTTAAATCTTTCACATCTTTGATTTAAATTAGCCTTTTCTAATGAAATTCTTTTTTCTTCCACTTCTTTAAATTTTTCAAATTGTTCTTTTTCAGCTTCTAATTCTTTTCTTTCATTTTCTAATTTTTGTAAACTTAATTCTTTATCTTTTGCTAATTGTTGTTTATCAATTTCTAATTTTTCTTTTTCATGAGATATTTTATTTTCTTCTACTTCTCTATATTTATCGAATTGATCTCTATCTATTTGTAATTTTTTTTGATCTATTTTAACTGCTTGTTCTTTTAAAGTTAATTCTTTATGCATTACATCTGCATCTGCTTTTATTTGAGCTTCTTCTTCTTGAAATTTAATTTTTTGTAATTTAACACATTCAGCAAATCTTTTTTTCTCTAAATCAAGATTTTCAATTTGAGTATTTTTATATTTTTCAAATTCTTGTTTTTCTAAATTGAATGTTTCTCTTTCTTTTGTAATATTTTCTTCATTATCTTTGATACTTCTTTTTTTCTCTAATATTTCACTAATTAATGTAGAAGCTCCTTCAACATCAGTTGATAAATTATCAAAAAATAAATCATAATTTTCTTCTTCTTTTTCTTGTGTCATAGTTGTCATATTAACAACAGCATCTTTATTCCATTCTTCTTCATTAATATCAACTATTTCTTGTGGTTCAATTGTATCAATAATTGGTTTAACATTACTTACATTTAAAATTTCCATATTTTCGTTCATAATAATCCCCCTTATAAAACGCTCAATGTGTTTCTTATTATATACTAAAATTTAATTTTGTCAAACATTTTTTTAATTAAAAAAGAAGCTATCTAGCTTCTACAATTAATTTAATTGCGGTTCTTTCTTCTCCATCAATTACAATATCTGTAAATGCTGGTATACAAATTAAGTTTTTACCACTTGGTGCGACAAAACCTCTTGCAATTGCTATTGCTTTAATTGCTTGATTAATTGCTCCTGCTCCTATAGCTTGTATTTCTACACTTCCCTTCTCTCTAAATACATTAGATAAAGCTCCTGCTACTGAACTACAATTTGATTTTGACGAAACTTTTAGTGTTTCCATTATATCATCCCTTTCAATTAATTATATGCAAAAAAAATAAATTATGAATAATTATATATCTCCATGTTCTAAAAAACTATAATATCCTATATTAGATATAATTATATGATCTACTATTTTTATTCCTAATAAATTACCTATTTCTTTTAAATTATTAGTTGTAATTATATCATTATTACTTGGCATTAAATTACCACTAGGATGATTATGAACACATATAATAGAAGATGCACTAAGTTGATAAGCTATTTTAAATATTTCTCTTGGATGAACCATACTTTCATTAATAGTACCAATAAATATTAATTTATTATCTAATACTACTTTACTATTATCTAAATAAACACAATAGAAATATTCTTGCTTTTTATCTTTTAAAATAGTTTTAAAATAATTATAAACTATTTCTGGTTTATTTAATTTTATATTATTAATTACTATAGAATTAATTCTTTTAGATAATTCTATCATAGAAAGAATTTTGCAAGCTTTAGCTTTACCTATTCCTTTTATTGTTAATAATTCTTGAAATGTTATATTTTTTAAATTTGTTATATTTTTAACATATTTTATTAAATTTAAACTAACTGTTTTAACTGACATATCTTTAGTACCTGTTTCAAGTAAAAGAGATAATAATTCCTCATTATTTAAGTTTTCAACTCCATTATTTATTAATCTTTCTCTAGGTCTTTCCTCATCTGGTATTTCTTTTATTGTTATTTAAATCACCCCTATTTCTAGTATTTTATTTTCTATTTTTTCAATTGATTCATAATCATCAACTTTTTCTAATAATTCATCACAAGATCTAATTAAATCATCATATTTACTATCTATCACTATATTATCTATACTAATACTATATCCTTTTTTTATAAAAAATCCTTTTAATTTTTCAATATTTTTTTTATTTTTTGTTATTCCTAAGTAAATAATATATTTATTATCCTTTATTTTATAAATATAATTTTTCAAACTAATTATTTCTTTTTCAAATTCTTCTTTAGTATATTCACCTAATTTAAATCCTATTGTTTTATCACTTTCATAACAATTAATAATAAAATAACCAATAAAAAAACTAATTATTAAAGCTAATAATACTATTTTAATATTTTTCATTATATCACCAATAATATTTTAGCTTTTTTAATTAGTTAATTTTGTCGAATCCTGTTCTTTTAAATAATTTTTCTAAATCTAATTTAGAGTAATAAACTATAGTAGGTCTACCATGTGGACAGTTATAAGGATTTTTACATTTTCTTAAATCTTCTAATAACTTATCACATTCATCATCTGATATATAATCATTTGCCTTAATAGCCATTTTACATGATAACATTGTTGATATTTTTTCATTAAATTTTTCAACTGAAAAATCTGTATTTTTATCCATGACTACTTCTAAAATTTTTCTTATTTGATCATTTTCAAATCCTTGTTTTAACCAAGTAGGATGAGCTTTTATTATAACTGAATTTATACCAAATTCTTCTATATCAAAATTTAAACTTCTAATAAAATCTAATCTTTCTTTTAAGATTATAAATTCATTATTTGAAAACTCTAAAGTTAAAGGTATTAACATAGATGTCTTATTATTTGTAACTTCACCTAATTTTTTTAGATAATATTCATAATTTATTCTTTCTTTAGCGGCATGTTGATCTATTAAAAACATACCATCTTCATTTTGACATATTATATATGTTCCATGAACTATACCAACTCTATAAAATAAAGGCATAACTTCTTTATCTTTTGTTTCTTCTTTAACTTCTTTTTTTTCAACTAAATCTTCATTTATAACATATTTTTCTTCTTCTTCTAAAAATAAATTATCATTAATACTATTTTTAATATCTTCATAACTATTTTTAATTTCTATATTTTTTTTAATATCTAAAGAATCAAAATCAATAGTTAATTCTTCATGTTTTTCTTTCTTTATTTCTTCTTTTTCTACTTCTATTTTAGGTATTAATACTTTTACATTTAATTTTTCTTTTATTAATTTTTCTATTAAACTACATAATTCATCAAATTTAGAAAATTTAATATCCATTTTAGTAGGATGAATATTAACATCTATTAATGATGGATCTGTTTTAATATCTAAAACAACTATAGGATATCTATTATCTGGTTTATAAGAGTGATAAGAATCATTTATAATTCTATTTAATTCAGCATTTCTAACTACTCTTTTATTAACAACAGTAATCATATTATTTCTAGAACTTCTATGTATTTCGGGTAATGACATATATCCTTCTACATCATAATCATCTGTACTACCTTTAATATAAACCATTTTTTTAGCAATTTCTATTCCATAAATATTTTTAATTGTTTTAAGTAAATTATCACTAGCATCAGTATTTAATAATACTTGTCCATTGTTTTCTAAAATAAATCTTATATTAGGATTAGATAAAGCAATTTTATTTACATAATCAGTTATACTAGCAAGTTCTGTATATAAACTTTTCATATGTTTTAATCTAGCAGGTGTATTATAAAATAAATCACTTACTTTAATTATAGTTCCTTTCCTTGAAATAGAGTTTTCAACTGATATTATCTTACCACCCTCTATTTTAACTAAAGTTCCTATATTGTTACTACAAGTTTGTAATTCTATTTTAGATACTGATGCAATCGAAGGTAATGCTTCACCTCTAAAACCCAAAGTATTTATTCTAAATAAATCTTCTTCACTTTTAAGCTTACTAGTAGCATGTCTTCCAAAACATAATACAGCATCTTCCTTATCCATACCAATACCATTATCGATTACTTTTATTTCTTTGGTACCTGCTTCTATTAATTCTATTTTAATTTCAGTAGAACCAGCATCTATACTATTTTCTACTAACTCTTTTACTACCGATGAACATCTTTCAACTACTTCTCCAGCAGCTATTTTGTTAGATAATAATTCATCCATTACTTTTATCTTAGACATTTTACCACCTATTTAATTATACTAAAAAAATAAGGATTTTTAAACCCTTATTTATTTTCTAATGTAATTTCAGTTGAATATTCTTTTTTAACTTCTTTTTCATCTTCTATTTCATTTCTTTCATAAGATATTGTTATTGTATCTCCAACATTATATTTATAAAATACATATTTTAAATATGATGAATTTTTTATTTCTTCATCATTTATTTTTTTAATTACATCATCTTCTTTAATTTTATACCTTTCTTCATCTTCTTTTTTTATTGATTTAACACTAACTAATATTTTATCATTTTCTTCTATATCTTGTACTATAAAAGGTATATAAGGTTTTATAATACCTTCACCACTTATGATTTTATCAGCACATATTTTAACATCTTCAATTGGTATAGCAAAACCAATACTTTCTACATTATCAGAACTTATTTTTAAATTAATAACGCCTATTACATTTCCATTTATATCACATAAAGGTCCTCCACTATTACCTGAATTAATAGCAGCATCTGTTTGTAAAACTTTTATAAAATATGTTTCATTAGTTCTATAATCTGATGAAAATGAATATTCAACTAATCTATCCTTACCAGATATTATACCTTTTGTTACTGTAAAAGCATAAGCATCTTGATTAATTGGTGTTCCTATTATAAAAGTAGTATCACCTAATTTAATATCACTTGAATTACCTAACTCTAAAGGTTTAATATCTTCTTTAAGTGGTATTGATAAAACTGCTATATCTTGATATTCATCATAACCAACTAATTTAGTTTTGAATTTTTCTTTATTTGGAAATATTATATATGTTTCATTAGCTGAATCAATAACATGATAATTTGTAATTATATATATTTTTTCATTATCTTTTGAATAAACAAAGCCTGTACCTGTTGAGTATATTTTACCAGCTATATAGTTTTCAACAGTAACAACTGAATTATATACTTTATCAACACCTTCAGTTATTTCTTTATTTATAACTACTTCTTTTATTTCTTTAACTGGATTATTAAATAAAAACTTTTTATTATATAAAATAACCCCACCAATACAAATTAGTATTGTAACAAAAGATATAATAAAATTAACAATTATAACTTTTTTATTTAAATCTTTATTTTTTTTAGTAACTTTTTTAGTTTTCTTTTTTGTATCTTTTTTCATATGACACCTCTATTTATAATATATCATATATTTAAAAAAATATAAAAAAATAAAAACTATGACTTTACATAGTTTTTAACTTAATCAATATAATAAGATAATTAATAAATTAATTATAATGCATGCCTTATTTATTAATTAAGTAATTAAAATATAACACATTTTATCTTATAATGTCAATGTTTAGTTACTTTCCTATCTATTCTATAAATAATAAACCAAAATAATAATCTTAATAAACCTGATATTATAAACATAATACAAGATCCTAAATATATTCCCATTTTAATATCATTTAGTTTTAAACTACAAATTACAATTGATATAATCATACCACTTAATCCAAAAACATTTCTTGTATAACCCATTAATAATTCAATTACATAAAGTATTAATGAAAGAGTTGTAAATATCTTAAATGGTGTCATAAAATCTAATATATAACAAACTAATCCAATAGATGACATAATTAAATAGAAATAAAAATAGAATGTTATTAATTTAGAAAAAATTGATCCAGCTACTCTATCTGTTTTACTCATTTGTTTTGGTTTTACATAATTATTACTTACCCTATTATTACATTTAGGACAAAACACATTATTAAAATCATTCATATTATTTATATTATATTCAAATTCTAAATTACAGTTAGGACAATACCCTAGTTTTTTCATTTTACCACCAATTATATTTTATTAAAAATATTGATTTTAATCAAGATTTTTTGAAATATTAATTATAATACCTATTTGAAATAAGGTAATCAATAAACTAGATCCTCCATAACTTATAAAAGGAAGTGTTACACCTGTTACTGGTATTAAACCAACTACTACCATTAGATTTAATATTGTTTGAAAAGATAAACCAAATATAATACCAAATGATAAATATTTACCAAATAAATCTTCTGTTTTTTTTGATATTTTAAATCCATTAATAAATAACATTAGAAATAAACTAATAATAACAATTGTTCCTAAAAACCCAAATTCTTCATTAATTATACTAAATATAAAATCAGTTTGAGGTTCTGGTAAATAAAAGTGTTTTTGTCTTGAATTTAAAAATCCATATCCAAATAAACCACTTGGACCAATTGCATATAAACTCTGTATTATTTGAAAACCAGATCCTAAAGGATCAGACCAGGGATTTAAGAACGATAAAATTCTATCTAATCTATATGGCGCAATTAATATTAAAATAGTTATACCTATTATACCTAATAAACCAAGTTTTAAAAAAAATTTAAAACTAACACCTCCTATAAATAATAAACCCATTATTGTCATTACAAGTACAGTACCTGTACCAAAATCTGGTTGCAACATTATAATACCAAATATTAATAAAGTTAAAGATAATATTGGTATTATATTTTTAAATAATTTCATATTATGATTTATTAAATATTTAGATGTAAAAATAATTAAACCTAATTTAGTAAATTCACTTGGTTGTATACTAAATGGGCCTATTTTAAACCAAGATCTACTTCCATTTCTAATAGTACCTAAACCAGGTATTAAAACTAATAATAAAGATATAATACATATTACTATAATTAATTTAGATTTTTTTAAATAAATGTGATAATCTATCTTACTAACTATATACATAATAATTAAACCAATTATTAAAAATAATAATTGATTTTTAAAGTATTTTAAAGAATCATTATATTTATATTCAGATATTATATATGATGATGAATAAATCATTATAAGTCCAATTAAAGATAATAAAACACTACTTATAATTACTTTATTTTTCATAATATAACTCCAATTATTAATGAAATAATAGAACTTATTATTCCAATTAACCAAAATAATCTAACAATACTTACTTCATTATATCCTTTTTTCTCAAAACTATGATGAATAGGAGTCATTAAAAAAAATCTTTTTTTAGTAAATTTATAATATATTCTTTGTATAATACATGACAATGTTTCTATAACAAAAACAATACCAATTAATATTAATAATAATTCATGTCTAGTTAATATAGCAATACAACCTATTATTGATCCTAAAGCAAGTGATCCAGTATCACCCATAAATATTTTAGCTGGATTTATATTAAAAAATAAAAAACCTAATAAAGAACCAACTAATGTAAATATTAATAGAGTTATTTCTATATATCCTTCTAACCACCCTGTATTATAAGTAATTATACCAAATGTTATTAATGCTATTACTGATAATCCACATGCTAATCCATCTAATCCATCTGTAAGATTAACTGCATTTGATGTTGATACTAAAACGAAAAGAATAAATAAACCATATATAAATCCTATATTTAGTTTTAAATTAAATATATGAATCCATAATAATGGTTCATTACCTGCTTTTAAAAATAAATAAAAAAATATAACTGATACTATCAACTGTAAGATAAATTTTAATTCTTCACTTAATCCTTTATTATTATTTTTTTTTACAATTAAATAATCATCTATAAAACCTATTAAACCATATAATATAAATGTAATCAAAACTATTAATAAATTATAACTTAAATTTATTTTATTTAATATTAATAAAACTATACTTATTAGTATTGTAGGTATTATAAATATAATTCCACCAAATGTAGGTGTATTTTTTTTATTTTTATGTTCTTTTTCTAAATATATAGATAATCTTTGATTTAATTTTTCTTTTTTTAAAAAAGGTATTAAAAATAAACCAATTATTATAGATAATATAAAACCAGATAAACTTACTATTGATATTTTAGTTATTATAGACATAATATCACCTAATTAATTATATTTTTATAAATTAAAAAAATGCTTTATTTTCTTAAAGCATTTCTTTTCATTATTTTTTTATTTTCATACATTTCTTTATCAGCTAAATCTATATTAAAATCTATATTTTTTGAGTAATTATCGATAGTATTAAATCCAACGGCAAAACTAAGTGGATTATTATATACTTTTGTCATATTAGCCATATTAAAGATAGATTTATAATATTCTATTGCTTGTTTATCATCACAATTAGGATAAATAACTAAGAATTCATCTCCACCCATTCTAGTTATAATAGATTCTTTACTAGCTTGTAATGTTAAAATTTGAGCAGTTTTAACTAAATATTCATCACCTGCACTATGACCATAATTATCATTTATAAATTTCAAATCATTACAATCAACTGAAAATACTGTTAAAGGATATAATTCTTCTTTATTCCATTTTTTTATCCAATAAGATAAATAAGTTCTATTATATACTTTTGTTAATTCATCTCTATTAGCTAAATCTTTTAATTTTTCTTGCAATTCTTTTAATGAAGATATATCTACTGCTTCACCTACAATAGCAATTACATTTCCTTCTTTATCAAAAACCGGATTTTTATTAATTTGTAAATATTTTTTTATACCATTAATATTTACAACTCTTTCATATGAAGTCCCTCTACCTGTTTCAATTATCCTTTTATCAGCTTCATAAGATAGTTTTCCTTCTTCTTCATTTATATTCACTTCTAATGAATTTTTACCAATAACATTTCTTTTTGTATCTTTTTCACTAGAACTATAAACATACTTACCATTTATATCTTTAACAAATATATTTGAAGGTAAAGCTTCCAAAATAGATTCTAATACATCAATATCAAGTTTTTTTAAAAAATCAACATTTTCCATCATATTCCCCCATATATTATATTGTTTTAAACTTTTTTTGTGAATTAATTATACCACATTTAAATATAATATTTCAATTAATAAATATATTATGTTTTTCATCAATATTTTTATATAATTTAAAATATTTTTCAAATAATTTAAATCCTAATTTTGAAATAGTTAATGCAACTATTTTTTTATCATTATTATCACTTAAAAACATCTCACTTAATAATGAACCATATTTTTTATTTCTATATTCTTCTTTTATAACAACAGAAGTAATATAAATATAATTTGAATTATTTAAAT
>JAEEGL014057021.1_pt1 | contig 22485 bp, 19 predicted proteins | sample 9134231 | NCBI WGS metagenome assembly JAEEGL01 (sample SAMN16246548, study PRJNA631951) | gut metagenome | biome: gut microbiome; feature: rumen; material: fiber-attached | host: Bos | place: Iran: Karaj | collected 2018-10
GATGAGAACCGCTTTGGCATACATTACGACAGAGATACCAGACGTCTTTACGCTCCTATTTTGGACAGTCACGACCCAGGTTCATAATTTGCCAACACCAGTTGTGGGCAATATACTGGTCGTTTCGACGTGTTACGTTTTGACGGGAAGAAATTTGTCCTTGATGGGACTGATGGTGCCTGGTGGCTGCGACCAGATTTGCGCGACTACAGGCGTACTGTAAGCAATAAGAAGACTGCCGAGGGCATAAAGCAAGTTGACTTAATGCCCGATGGAACATATCGCTACACCTTTTGGAAAGGCGCTAAGACACTCGATGACCTTCGCAAGAAGCCAGATATAGTAAAGATTAACAAACAAAACGTTTTCAACAACTGATTTAGGCCTTTAGTCAGGTGTTTCGCAATTAAATATTTTCGAATGAAAAAGAGTCATTTAGCCATCAGCATCCTCACTTTGCTCATTAGTCTTGCGGCATGTAAGTCTTCGTTCAAGGAGAGTGACACGATTGTTTCGCCAGAGGGGAATGTTTTGCGTGTAATCATCGATCCAGAGGATTCTAATAATTGGAATTGGGTGTACGATGTTAACGACGGAGCGTACAGGATGGAACACACGACAGGAGCAGGATCCGGCCAAATAGTGATAACCGACCGAAAAGGCCGCCTCTGCGCAGCCTACGGTTATAACCAGTGCACGCCCCAGATTGCCAAGGTCTGTTACGAGGATGACAGACCCAGCAAACTGATTCTGTTGTGGCTTGATATTGAGCGTGACGATATTGAGGTTGACCGTGAGCGGAAAGATGTCGGAAAGACGTTTGATCAACTTTTGAAAGGCGAGGTGAAGGTAGAAAAACTTGATTCAGTAGAAATCAGCTCTTTGACATACGATAATACAGACCATATCATAGAGGTGAGAAACCCTGTTTCTGGAAAGTGCCTGAAAGCTCCTGAGGGCTGTTACATCACATCGGAGATAGAAGAAACTGGTGCCCTTGCCGGTGTCCTCGACTATAGCTTCCAGATAAAGAATACTATCCATCCTGTAGAAGAATAGCTTATAATGAAGACATGAAAAGATTATTCATTGACATGGATAATGTGCTGGTGAACTTCCTGCCTGGCCTTGATAAGGCAAATGGATTGAGTTTGGTTTAGAGAAGTTTCCTGATTGGAATACAGTAGTGGATTATTTGTTGAACAAATAACTTAAGATATAGCAAAATTTTTTAAGAGAATAAAAAATTATCCAAAAGAAAGATAATTATGAATATTTATCGTTTCGTACACTTGAATGTACACTCTCACTACTCTTTGATGAATGGTTGTGCAGAAATCCGCGAACTGGTGGATGCTGCCGTGAAGGATAAGATGCCGGGCATAGCGCTGACAGATAGCGGCGTTATGTCCGGGACTATGGAGTTTTTTGATTATATAAGCCATATCAATGAAAAAAGACAGCAGGACAAACAGACACCATTCAAGCCTATCATCGGGTGCCTGTTGTTTGTTCCAAGCATCAAGGCCAAAGAGACTGCTGCAGAGTCTGAGTCAAAGCTGTTTCACGTGATTGTGCTGGCAAAGAACATGCAGGGGTATCTAAACCTGATACAGCTAACCAGCAAATGGGAGTTTGGCCCAAATCGTCACGCGGTGGATTACGAGAGTATGGCGGAATACCGCGATGGACTGATTGTCTTATACGGTGGAGATGGCAGCGAAGCTGCTGACTGCGTGATGTGCGATGATATGAAGAGGTTGGATGAGAGCATCCAGTGGTTCAAGAAGACCTTCGGGGAGAACTTCTATATCGAGGTGCAGCGCAATACGGGCGAGGAGGTGGATGAACAGAACCCCGACAAGCTGATTATCGAACAGCAGAAGGTGACCGCTGTGCTCGCAGAAAAGGCAAAGGCCTTCGGCGTGAAGATTGTCGCTACGAATAATGTCCGTTATGTCAAGCCCGAGGACTGGGTGCCTTACCTTACCCAGAAATGTGTTGCAAAAAGAATGACTAAGTTTGACGACGGTCGCTGGACTCCATCCCATTTCCGCAGTTTGAAGAGTCGTAAGGAAATGTGCGGGCTTTTTACTGATATGCCAGAGGCAGTGGAGAACACGATGGAGATCTTTGATAAGGTGGAGTTCTTTGACATTAGAAAAACACCGTCTGCTCCGTCCGTCGAGATTCCCGAGAGCTTCACAGGGACAGCGTCTGAGGAAGACTGCCGCCAGCAGGCGTATCTGGAATACCTGACACAGGAGAAGGCAAAGATAATCTATGGAGAACTACTTCCCGTAGAAGTGATTGACCGCCTCCGTTATGAACTGGACGTAATCGGACAGAAAAAGGTGGCATCTTACTTTCTCTTCCTCGAAGAAGTGGTGCGTGTTGCGCAGACGGAACTGGACACATGGGTGGGGCCTGGACGCTCATCTGCTCCAGGGAGTCTAGTGTGCTACTGTCTGGGGATTACAAAGATCGATCCGCTGAAGTATGGACTACTCTTTGAACGCTTCATCAACCCAGAGAAGAATATCTACCCCGATATTGACCTGGACTTTGAAGCGGAAGGCAAAGAGCGCGTTCAGGAATGGCTCAAAAGCAAATACGGGGAGGACTGTTGTGCCAACGTCATTTGTTTCGGGTCATTCATTCCTAGTACAGCCTTAAAGGCTGTGGCGAAGGCAAGAAAGCAACTGACTCCCGAAACAGAGAAGGTGATAGAGAGATTATCGTATGAGAATTTGAATCCGTGGCGCTCCCTGAAGGATGCCATGATGTTTGATGAGGATATCAAGAAGCTCATGCGTAAGAGTGACCCAGAGATGCGTGTCATGATTAAGGAGAGTGCCGTGCTGGATAATACCGTGAACCGCTTAGGCATTCATGCCTGTGCATTCGTGGTGTCGGATTCGCCTGTCGTATGCAATGCCCCAGTGACCGTTGCGAAGTATAAGGATGGGGATGGGAACACACACCGCATAAACTGTGTCGAGTATGAAAACCGGTACATAGAGAAGTCGGGACTGGTGGCGTTTGACTTCCTTTCTCTGGACGCCCTGTCACAGATTAAAGAGATGGTGAAAATGATCAAGGAGGATACGGGGCAGGACATCGACATCGAGCATATTCCCTTGGATGATGCAGAGACCATTCAGCTGTTCCAAAAAGGGCTGGTAGAAAAGGTGTTTCAGTTTGAATCGAAGTATATACAGGTGATCCTGATGGCGATGCATCCCGAGTGCTTTGAGGATCTAACGGTCATCAATAGTCTATATCGCCTTGATACATTGGATGAGATGCGTACATACTTTGCACGGAAGAAAGGGCGTAGACCGACCAAGTATGCAGCTCCATTCATGGAAGTGTACTTGCAGGACACCTACGGCGTTATCGTGTATCAGGAACAGATAATGAAGATGGCTCAGGCCATAGGCGGTTTCACTCCTGGCCAGAGCGATATGTTGCGTAAGGTAATAGTAAGAGGAGCGGAAAGTACCCTTTGTGCCTTGGAGATGAAGTTCATGGAGGGAGGGCTAAAGAACGGATACAAAAAAAGTGACATCAAGAAGGTCTGGAGGGAAATGCGACTCAAAGGGAAAAACTCTTTTAATAAGTCTCATGCTGTGTGCTATACTTTGATAGGCTATCAAATGGGGTACTTGAAAACACATTTCCCAGAAGTGTTCAAGAAGGTCATGGATGAATATGGGTCTTAAAGGAACTATGCTCTGTAAGACTTGACGGATTATGTTTCAGGTCAATGTAAAATGCAAAATAGTCATCATGTCAAGTGAACGCAATCAACGAATTCGTTGGTAGGATAAGTAGACTTAGTGAATTTTAATATTATTACATGACAGCACTAAATTTATAGTACTGACAATATGAAAGACGAATACTACGAAGCGAATAAGGAAAAGGCTCCTCGTGTGATAGACCTTGGACTGCCTTCTGGAACAAAATGGGCTTCTTGTAACGTTGGCGCCTCTCAACCTTGGGAATATGGTGGTTTCTATGCTTGGGGAGAGATAGAGGAGAAAGAAGTCTATAACGATGCGACGTATCTGTATTTTGACGGAGAAGATACTGACGGTGACGGTTTTTATGATAAGGAAGAAAAAAATGAGGACCTCGGTGAGAATATTTGTGGCACGCAGTATGATGTGGCACATATGAAATGGGGTGGTGATTGGCAGATGCCGACAAGAGAGCAATTCATGGAACTTGTCGATAATTGCGAAAGAGAATGGACGGAACTACATGGAGTTAAAGGGCTAAAATTCATTGGTCCAAACGGAAACAGTATTTTTCTACCAGCCGGAGGGTGCCGTAGCAACTCTGGCTTCGAAGATTTGAATGACTCCGGCTGCTATTGGTCTAGTATGGTGTCCAAATTCGCATCCTTCAACGCGCACAACCTCCTTTTCACTTCTACCTTTGCGTGCTGGTTCGGCTATTGCAGCCGTAGTTTAGGACACTCAGTTCGCCCTGTAAAGAACCCTTATGCATGAAATTGACACAAAAGGCGGCTGCTATCTGGTATTTGGCAACACACTAAAAAGCGTTATATGATTAAGAATAGTAAATGCACTAATGCTGTAAAAGTAGAGCATCGTAAAAAAGGAAAGAGGGCTTATGCCGTGTTAAGTGAGGACTCTACAGTGCTAACTTATTACTACGATACACATATGGACGAACGTGGTGGTTTAAGTGTCGGCCCATTTGGTTATGATGATATTCGATGGGATGGTCATGCTGCAGAAATTCAGATTGTCATTTTTGATGACAGCTTCTCACGATATGTTCTATTGGAAAGTACTGCACATTGGTTTGACGGCTGTTGCCGTCTTAAGGAAATTAAGGGTATCGAAAATCTCAATACAAGCGCTGTCAAGGACATGAGCCATATGTTTCAGTCTTGTTCTTTACTTGGAACCATTGACATAAGTGGGTTCGATACGCAAAACGTGGAAAACTATGCATGTATGTTCGATGAATGTTCGAATTTGACTGAACTTAATGTCGGTAAAATCAATACAAAGAGAGCTAAGGCAATGGTGGGCATGTTTAGCCGGTGTTCGGCACTAAAGTCATTAGACATGTGCGGTTTTAATACCGAGAATGTGGACAATCTGTCTTCTATGTTCTATGAATGCAGCAGCCTAAATAATATTGATGTGAGTAAATTCAATACAAAGAAAGTTTGGAACATGAGTGAAATGTTCGCCGGATGTAAAAGTCTAACCGAATTGAATCTTAATAACTTCGACACAGGCAATGTCATGGATATGGCTTTCATGTTCTGCGACTGTTCTTCTCTTGAAGCTATCGATGTTAGCAACTTTATAACTAGGAATGTCAAGGACATGGAAGGCATGTTCAAAAGTTGCTCTTCATTGAAAACGCTCGATGTCAGTATGTTTGATACCAGGAAGGTTAAAAATTTATCAAGTATGTTTGAAAGTTGTACCAACTTAACCAAGCTTGAATTATGTGGTCTTTCAGCAGAAGTAAATGCCTCATTATGTACAACACTTTATGACGAGGGCTTTCATACTGACAATGCTTTTAACATGCTTGCAATGTTCCGTAATTGCAAAAATCTACGCAGTCTTAATCTCTGTGATTTCAACACTTCCGAAGTTATGCATATGAGCGACATGTTTGAAAGATGTTCTTCGATTGAGACAATAGATTTGAGCAGCTTTACCACTAACGACGGTCAAGATATGGACGGAATGTTTAGTGGATGTACAAACTTGAAAACTATTTATGTAAACCCCTCATGGAAGACACCTATTCCCGATGATTGGGGATTCGGAATGTTCAAGGGCTGCATCAATCTAAAGGGCGGGAATGGAACCGCTTATAACCAAAACGAGAACGATTATCTGTTCGCTCATATTGACCAAGTAGATAATCCGGGCTACTTCACCGAAAAGGAAAAATCATCAGAAGAGCAATGCAGTGCTCGGAATAACAAATAGTCAAAGTGCCACAAATTTGTTAAAAAAGGATTTGGCCAACTTATCTCATTATGAGAGTGATGGCCAATCCTTGTTAATGATGTTAAGGACTTTACCAGGATATAATCTTTTGCTGGTTCCTGTATAGCTCTACTTCTACCAATAAGCTTCCCACCTTCTTTTCATAAAATTGCACAAACACTTTCTTTTTGTGGTCTAAAAAAGTTAAATACGTTAAATCTTCATCTTTTTATCCATCTACAGGATCTCCGCAATCACCTTTCTACCGTTTTAATCAAAACAAATTGGTACACAACAAGTTGCAAATACATATTTAGATTATAGATTTACGAATCTCGAATCACGAATTATGAACACATATTGTAACAGCTAAAGGCAAAGTGTGTTGTTTCAAATAATTTTTGTATGTGAATAAAAAGGATTACCTTTGGCTGACGCCGAAGATACTTCCGCTCGACAATAAAAATAAAAACTGCGTTTTTTTTGTATTGTGCTCGCTTATTCGTACTTTGGCTGACGCCGAAGACACTTCCGCTCGACAATAAAAATAAAAACTGCGTTTTTTTTTGTATTGTGCTCGCTTATTCGTATCTTTGCATAAAATTAGTAATAATATTGGCAGATGACGTATAAAGCAATATGATGCAGTCGAAAGACGTGATAGAATGCATATTGTCAGTTGGCGTATAATAATTCACAATATAGGCAGATGGCGTATAAAAATGCATCATGATGTCAGATGGCGTATAAAAATGCACAATATTATTATTAATTTGGTTGTTATTATATTTTTTTATTAAAATCAAATTACAATGAATCTTTACGTAAGGTACTTTGACCATGAGACATTGGCAACCAACATGGATGAGGTTGTCAGTTTTTTAAATTCCATCAACGAAATCAAAGTTGACGACAGCGTAGTCAGCCGAATTATGAGTTTTGTGGAGACAGAGGGTGAATACCCATTCCGTCTGAAAGTGAGCTACAGCAACTATGTGCTTTTTCTGAAGACCGAGGCGAAAGACTTGAACGAGTTCAAGTATCTGGAGAAACTCCGTAAGGAGCAGCGTCTTGACGGCCGGATGTTGATGTCAGAGCGTAAGCGGACACAGATGGAGATACTGAACGAGCCCCACATCGGGTGGTATGATGCAAGTTTGACATTCAAGCGCGTGGTTCAGAATCCTGAGACAGGCAAATGCAAGTATGTTGACACCCGTTTCCGTGTTCGTCTGATAGCTGAGAGCGCGATGCACTGCTACAACCGAATCGTTGAGCATCTGAAAAACCGTCAGGACGTGGATCAGCGCAGCCAGTTCCCTTCCGCCAAAAGCAACAGCTTTGAATATGAGTTTTTAGATTTCAAGAAAGAGGAGGAGAATTCAGAGCCTAATGAATCAGTAACTGTAGAAGGCGTGACATCAGACAACGGCATCAGCAGTATCAGCATTGCAAATCAGGGCAGTCTGAATTTCTCTGATGACGCATCAGAGTTTGCCTCATGACAGCTGTCAGAAAAAAATGGCGCTAACTCGCTTCCGGCACGTGGACAACATTATTGGAAATGATAATCCCCAGTGGCAGTATACCGCTGGGGATTTTTTTGATAATTACGTAAATAGAAAAGTAAAACCATAGAAGGCAGTGAAATAAGTGACATACATCAATTTAGTCCTTACAATTGATTGTTATTCTTCGTCATCATCAGTTGAATCGATGACATCAATATCCTCAATAGAAGGCTCGTCTTCCTCGATATCGTCCTCTTCGTCGTCGTTATCGCTGTTAGGTGTCACATCCTCCTTCTCGTCGATTTCGAGGTTGTCGTCGTCCTCATCTTCTTCGATATCATCGGTCTCTTCATCTTTATATGAGTTGCCGTTGTAAGAGAATTTGATTTTCTCTGCTTTAGGTTTGACTTTGATGAAAATACCTTCAATCCAATTTCCTCTTGGAATTTCAAGGACAGCATATCCGTCGTTTATTCTTCTTTCGATGATTCCTCCCTTCCGGTGCATCGCATACTCAGGCATGAGAGACACATCAACATAGAAAGCCGACTCTATAATATCCTGGATGGCAAGCGGCAGTCCCTGCCATCCCGTTCCCATGTTATTTTCAATAAGGTTAAGAATTTCCTCAGGAGAGAGTGTGGAGACATTCTCGAGAGAGAGATCCGTGATTTTAGTTATTTTACGTTTTCTGATAGCCACAGCATTGAATTCACCTTCATTAGGTGCATAGAAGAGGTCGTATTGTTCATCTTCCAGCTGTGCTTTCTTTTTCTCATCATCCCTGTCGAAATACTGTATATCAAACACAGAGCGTATGATATTCATATAATGAGCCTCGTTCTCAGCAAAGCCCTCTTTTTTCTTACCGTCGATGAGCATCTGATTAAGTTCCGTCTCTGAAATGGTCCAGATGTTGCTTCTTGTGAGGTTGTCCAATTTCATTAATTTACCCATAAAACAATATTTTAATTGGAAGTTAAAGCAGAAGTTAAAAAGGGAGTTAAAATGTACGTTAGTAATTCGTCGAGATATGTAATCATTCTTTTCTTCTACTCTCTTTTTACTTCCTTAAACAGAATTAATATAAACAGTGAATAATCACGTTGAAATATTTTTTGCAAATATACAACAAATAGCGACACAGAAAAGTTAAAAAAAATTAAAAAACCAAAAACAGCTAATATAAAGAAACCGAATAGAGAAAAAGGAGTGAAAACCTGGTTATAGCCATTGCATCTGACAGGTTCACATATAAAGCAGCACTTTGGGAAGAGAACACCCTAGAAAAAAATTAATGCGTTGATTTATACCAGCTTGATTCTTGTTTGGATTTTGCCATATCGTTGGTTGAAGGGTCAGAAATCGTGATGCCTGAGAAAGCATTGACAGTGAATGTCTTTTTTGAATATTCGGAGTACAGCACATCGGTTGTCATGGCGTATGGCACCAGGAGTTTCAGTGTCTGTTGAAACTCATTGAGCAAAGTCTGGTCATCACAAAGATTAACAACATAATCCCCCATGTCGTAGAACACAGGCGGCGAATATCCATCGAGTGTCTGAACAAGACGAAGCTGTGTAGAGGTGATTTTGAATTGCTGATTAATCCGCCGCATCACATCAGCCATCTGTTCGGCATGACGACAGTCAATGATGGCAATAGCACCGTAAGGATAAATGTATGATTTGTAAAAATCATGAAAATTGTTGACGAACTGCTGATAGTCGGGATTTCCGACAATATACTTGAAAAGGCGGTTATAGGGAATTCCCCTCTCAATGATTTCGGATGTAGAGGCAATGATGAAGTCCGTCACTTCCCTCATATCGTAAGCAATTTCGATGTTAGCCATGTAGCAGTTGTCAAAAAGCACGAACTGGAATTTTTTCCCCGTAGCTTTAAGAGCTTCAGTGAACACCTGTGTGTCAGTGGCGTACTGTCCGCTATATCCGCCGATAAATCGTGTTTTTTTCTTGGCTGATGAAGGAGCAGGAATCCATCCAGATCCATGTCCTCCCACAATCGCAGCATAGTTATCCGCCGGTGCCTCCGTCATAGCATCGGAGAAAATTCCGTGAATGGTCTCCGCCTTTGAAAAATCCGGATTATTGTATCGTTTCAATGTGTCGGAGACGCATTTCCCGTTTTTAAACCTCATTTCATATAAAACAGCCGAATTAGGTTTATTGGACATGAAACAGAGGTATCGCGCCTGTCTGAAGCCTTTATTTTCGATGATAGCCTGTTGAATTTCTCTCACATTTTGCTGTAGAAACGCATAAAGTCCGTTGGTGTTTTCTGTACCCGACCACGGGAAAAAGCAGATGATGGTCTGTTTGTTGGGTTCATCAGGCGAGGTATCGTCTGATTTGTCTTCATGGCAGGCCGTAATGAGGAGAGAGCAAAAGAAAGCGAAAAGAATTGTCAAATATTTAGTCATAAACACCAATAAATTATTTAATTCACTGCGAATTTACTAAAACTTTTTTCATTTTACCTTAAATAATATAAGAAATTGCTGATAATTTTGTAATTTTGCATAATATTTGGCAAAAATAAGGTAAAAATACATTTTTTAGGTAATCGTAAAAATAAGTTGGTACGTTTTTGATGAAAACAGGAAGGCGAAAAGACGTGAAGAGAAGTCGTTTGTTCTGATAAAAAATGTCAAACTCAAAACAAATCACACTCATTAATTATACCAAGTTATTATTTTGTTTTATTAGGTAATCAACTCATGAAAGAATTATCACTTAAGTATGGTTGTAACCCCAACCAAACGCCCGCCCGTATCTATATGGAAAGCGGTGAACTTCCCCTTGTGGTATTAAACGGTCGTCCCGGCTACATCAATTTTCTCGATGCCCTGAACGCCTGGCAGTTAGTTAAAGAGCTAAAGTCCGCCACAGGCATTGCTTCAGCAGCTTCATTCAAGCATGTCAGTCCCGCCGGTGCCGCAGTTGGCATACCTCTAAGTGATACCCTTCGTAAGATATATTTTGTAGATGACATCTCATTACCCTTGAGCCCTATCGCCACCGCTTACGCTCGTGCCCGCGGTGCAGACCGTATGTCGTCGTATGGCGACTTCATCGCCTTAAGCGATGAATGTGACGAGGCGACAGCTCTGCTTATCAAGCGAGAGGTGAGCGACGGTGTGATTGCCCCCTCATATAGTTCTAAAGCACTTGAGATACTGAAGGAGAAGCGTAAAGGCACCTACAACGTGATTCAGATTGCCCCTTCGTATGTGCCAGAGCCGGTAGAGCGTAAGCAAGTGTACGGTATCACGTTTGAGCAGGGCCGCAATGAGGTTGACCTGACATCAGATGACTTATTCAGCAACATACCTACCGCCAACAAAAACTTCCCGGAATCCGCCAGACGCGATTTGAAAATCGCTCTGATAACCTTGAAATACACCCAATCGAACTCCGTCTGCTACGTGAAGGACGGCCAGGCCATCGGAATCGGTGCCGGCCAGCAGAGCCGCATCCACTGCACCCGTCTGGCAGGGAACAAAGCAGATATCTGGTGGATGCGCCAGTGTCCGAAGGTGATGAATCTTCCATTCAAGGATGGTATCCGCCGAGCAGACCGCGACAACACCATCGACGTGTATATTGGCGACGAATATGAGGATGTGCTTCGCGACGGCGTGTGGCAGCAGTTCTTCACAGAGAAGCCATCTCCACTGACCACAGAGGAAAAGAAGGTATGGATAGCCCAGAACACGGGCGTATGTCTTGGCAGCGACGCGTTCTTCCCATTCGGCGACAACATCGAGCGCGCCCATAAGTCAGGAGTTGCTTATATTGCCCAGGCAGGCGGTTCTGTCCGCGATGACAACGTGATCAAGACCTGCGACAAATACGGCATTGCGATGGCATTTACCGGCGTAAGACTGTTCCACCATTAATAAGTATTCACTTTTTAATCTTGAGAATATGGCAGACGCAAAAGAGATACGCTATGCGATAATGAACGGCATCAGCTTCGGAGGAGCGAAAAAAGAAAACGACGACAACGACAAAGTCAGGACGAAAGCCCGTAAGAAAGGATATCATACGGGCGCCCACGGCTCAGCCTCCGCCCGGCATAAGGCGGAGATACGCCAACGTGTCAAGAAGCGTCAGAGCCAGAAGAAGAAATGAGTTCTTTTTGAGTCTGCAATCCAGTAGCCACACAGGAAACAACAAGGCAACCTGAGGATGACAGAAAACAGACATGAAGAGACACGTTGTTGAGGTTGCAACTATTTCAAAAACGAACAGACAGATACAGACAAGAAGTACAAAAAGAAGCCAAGAAAGAGATTATTCCGAAACAGTTAAATACAGATAAAGAATCAACATAAACCATGCTTACATTAAAATTAATCAAAGAAGAGACCGAACGTGTGATTAAAGGTCTCGAGAAAAAACATTTTGCCGGTGCCAAAGAAGCGATTGAACAGGCACTAGACATTGACCGTAAGCGCCGAGAGACGCAGGGCAAACTGGACAACCTACTTTCTGAGAGCAAGCAATTTGCAGCTCAGATAGGCAAGCTGATGAAGCAGGGTCTGAAAGAAGAAGCAGAAGCAGCAAAACAGGAGGTTGCCCAAAAGAAAGAAGAGATCTCCGTTCTTCAGGCTGCATTAAAGCAGTACGAGGAGGATCTGGTAAAACACCTGTGCACAATACCCAACATTCCCAACGACGACGTACCAGAAGGCGCTGGTGCAGAGGATAATGTTGTAGTGAAAGAAGGAGGCGTGAAGCCAGAATTAGGCAGCGACGCCCTCCCTCACTGGGAACTCGCAAAGAAATACAACTTGATAGACTTCGAGTTAGGTGCCAAAGTGACAGGCGCCGGATTCCCATTCTATATTGGCAAGATGGCCCGTTTCCAACGTGCATTGGAAGCCTTCTTCCTTGAAGAAGCCCGAAAGAGCGGCTATTTAGAGGTTCAGCCGCCGTTGGTAGTGAACCAGGCTTCGGGCTATGGCACAGGACAGCTCCCCGACAAGGAAGGTCAGATGTATCATGCCGAAGTTGATGACTTGTATTTGATTCCAACCGCAGAAGTACCAGTCACGAACATATTCCGTGACGTGATACTCGAAGAGAAAGACCTTCCCGTGAAGCGTTGCGCCTATTCCGCCTGTTTCCGCCGAGAGGCCGGTGCCTATGGCAAGGATGTGCGCGGACTGAACCGTCTGCATGAGTTCGACAAGGTTGAGATTGTTCGCATTGACACGCCGGAGCACTCCTACGAATCTCTGAAGGAGATGCTTGCCCATGTGGAGGGTCTGCTTCAGAAACTGGAACTCCCCTACCGCATACTCCGTCTGTGTGGTGGTGACATGTCGTTCACTAGCGCGATCTGTTACGACTTTGAAGTGTGGTCTGCAGCCCAGCAGCGCTGGCTAGAGGTAAGCTCCACCTCAAATTTCGAGAGTTATCAGGCAAACCGTCTGAAATGCCGTTACCGCCGTGCATCCGACAAGAAAATCGAGCTCTGTCATACATTGAACGGATCGGCACTTGCTCTTCCACGTATTGTTGCTTCACTGATGGAGAACAACCAGACCCCAGAAGGCATCCGAGTTCCTAAGGCACTCGTTCCTTATTGTGGTTTTGAGATGCTCGACGAGAAGAATTTTTAAGTAAAGAGAGCAGTTACTAAGAAGACGAGAAGAAAAGAAGACAAGAAGACAAAAAGGCAAGACATTATTTTTAAAATATAAAAAAATAAAGATCTGTTTAGATAATCGTAAATTCTAAAATACATGAACAAGATTGTTAAGAAGGAGCAGTTTTCGGAGAAAGTATTCAAACTTGTAGTTGAAGCTCCGTTAATTGCCAAATCCCGTAAGGCTGGTCATTTCGTTATTGTGCGCGTAGGCGAGAATGGTGAGCGAATGCCGCTGACGATTGCAGAATCGGACATTGAGAATGGCACCATCACACTGGTGGTGCAGAAAGTGGGTTACTCATCCACGAAATTGTGTAACCTGAACGAAGGCGATTACATCACCGACGTTGTTGGTCCGCTTGGCCAGGCCACCCGTATAGAGAACTTTGGCACAGTTGTATGTGCAGGAGGCGGTGTAGGTGTAGCTCCAATGCTTCCAATCATCAAGGCATTGAAAGCAGCCGGGAACAAAGTGATTTCAGTGTTGGCGGGCCGCACAAAAGAGCTGATAATCCTTGAGGATGAGGTCCGCAAACATTCCGACGAGGTTATTATCATGACCGACGACGGGAGCTACGGCCAGAAAGGCGTGGTGACTGTTGGAATCGAGCAAGTGATTCAGCGCGAGCATGTTGATAAATGTTTCGCCATCGGTCCAGCCATCATGATGAAGTTCTGCTGTCTGCTGACAAAGAAATACAACGTGCCGACCGACGTATCATTGAACACCATCATGGTCGACGGAACGGGCATGTGCGGTGCCTGCCGAATCACCGTCGGCGGTAAAACGAAGTTTGTCTGTGTTGACGGTCCCGAGTTTGACGGTCATGAGGTGGATTTCGACGAGATGTTCAAGCGCATGGGCGCATTCAAGGCAGCAGAGATTGAAGAGATGAAGAAACTGGAAAACCACGTTGAGAGCGTGGTAGTTGACAGCAGCTTGAAAATCGACACAGAGAAAGCAGCCAAGGCCGAGAAGATGTCGAGCGATGCTCCACTCTCTGAGCTGACCGACTCTAAAGCATCATGGCGTCAGGAACTGAAGCAGACAATGAAAGCGAAGGACCGCGGATTAATCGAACGTTGCAAGATGTCAGAGTTGGATCCGGTTTATCGTGCCACCACCCGCACAGAGGAAGTGAATATCGGTCTGACAGAGGAGCAGGCATTGCTTGAGGCAAAACGTTGTCTTGACTGTCCGAAACCGACCTGTATGGAGGGTTGTCCTGTGAACATCAACATTCCTTCATTCATCAAGAATATCGAGCGTGGTGAGTTTCTTGAGGCTGCGAAAGTTCTGAAATCCACATCAGCCCTTCCAGCAGTATGCGGCCGTGTATGTCCACAGGAGAAGCAGTGCGAGAGTAAGTGTATCCAGGTGAAGATGGGCAAGCAGCCAGTTGCCATCGGTTATCTTGAGCGATTCGCAGCTGATTTCGAGCGTGAGAGCGGCAAGATGGCACTGCCAGAGGTAGCAGAGAGCAACGGCATCAAAATTGCGATTGTTGGTTCCGGTCCTGCCGGTCTTTCCTGTGCCGGCGACATGGCTAAACTGGGCTACGACGTGACCGTGTTTGAGGCACTTCACGAAATCGGCGGCGTATTGAAATATGGTATACCTGAGTTCCGTCTGCCGAACTCCATCGTGGATGTGGAGATAAACAACCTCCGCAAAATCGGTGTAAACTTCGTGAAAGACTGTATCGTAGGTAAGACTATCACGGTTCAGGATTTGGAGAACGAGGGGTATAAAGCCATCTTCGTAGCATCTGGTGCCGGTCTGCCTAACTTCATGAATATCCCAGGAGAGAACAGCATCAACATCATGTCGAGCAATGAGTATCTGACCCGCGTGAACCTTATGGATGCGTCGAATCCCGCATCCGACACCCCCATCAACAAGGCACACAGCGTGATGGTGGTAGGCGGCGGCAACACCGCCATGGACTCCTGCCGCACAGCCAAGCGCCTGGGAGCAGAACACGTGTTTATCGCATACCGCCGCAGCGAGGCAGAGATGCCTGCCCGACTGGAAGAGGTGAAGCATGCGAAAGAAGAAGGTATTGAGTTCCTGACACTCCACAACCCAATTGAGTATATCGCCGACGAGAAGGGTGCAGTGAAGCAGGTACGTCTTCAGAAGATGGAACTGGGCGAGCCTGACGCCAGCGGCCGCCGCTCTCCGGTACCCATCGAAGGTGCCATCATAACCCGTGACATTGACATGGCTATTGTTGCTGTGGGCGTCTCCCCTAACCCACTCGTACCGAAGTCGGTAGAGGGTCTGGAATTAGGCCGCAAGAACACCATTGCCGTAAACGAGCAGATGCAGTCGAACATCCCGACGATATTCGCCGGAGGCGATATCGTGCGTGGAGGTGCCACGGTGATACTTGCCATGGGAGACGGACGTCGTGCCGCTCAGTATATGGATGAGATGCTCAAGAAAGGCTGATAATTAAAGGCAACATAGAACCAAATATAAAGGTGTGCAACAATACTTTGCACACCTTTTATATTTGGATTAGGATTTATTTATATACAAGAAACTCAGATGTTGCCGATGAGTCTCAGGCATTCTGGTAAATATCATTTAACACCAATCCAGCGAGCATGAATCCGAATATTGCAGTGACATGAGCCACAGTACCATTAATCTGAGCCTTCAATGCGTTCCAGTCATGATAATCGTCTGACTCCATCTTCACCTTGTTACACACACACTGTTCAGTACCACAGTTGGCATTGTGTCCACGATTGGCAAGCAGTTCGTCGCTATAGACACACTTGAACTTTCGTTTTGGGAACTGTCTCAGCCTCTTGAACTTATTGCGGAGTGCTCGTGCCAGCGGGTCGCCTTTCACGTTCCAGAACTCAGCCACTCTGATGCGGGTGGGATCCATCTTGAGCGCAGCCCCCATCGACGAAAAGAGCTTAGCCTTCGTCTGGCATGCCATCAAGATAAGCAACGCCTTATCCTTTAAGGAGTCGATGGCATCAATGATATAGTCGTAGGCATGAAGTTCAAACTCCTCAGCCGTCTGTTGAGTGAAAATCTTCTGCATGGCAGTGATTTCGGCGTGCGGGTTGATGGTAAGGAGCCGTTCCTTCAAGACATCAACCTTCACCTGTCCTATGGTTTTGGTCGTGGCCATCAGCTGCCGGTTGATATTGGTGATGCACACACGGTCGCTATCCACTATCGTCAGTTTTGTGATACCACTTCGCACGAGGCTCTCAGCACACCATGACCCCACGCCACCAACACCAAAGATTACCACTCTCTTTGGGGCTATGCGCTCCATAGTCTCGCTGCCTAAAAGGAGTTCTGAGCGCCTAAAAATTGCTTGTTCAATTTCCATCGTCTATCTGAGTTTTGTGAAAATACAATTGTATATATAGAAGGGAAATCATGAAGGAGAAAGATGGTAAAAAAGTAAATTAAAGATGACCGATCACTTGGGGTAGTTTTGTGATGGTGTCAATGACAGCCGTTGGTATAGTCTCGTCATCATTTTGAGCACCATTCCATCCGATGCCCTTCAACCAGACGGTCTTACATCCAAGTGATGAAGCGGGTAAAATATCCTTGTCGTAAGCGTCACCAACGACAACCACTTCCTCAGGATTGAGATTAAGCACTTCAACCCCCATCTGAAAAATCCGTGGGTCAGGTTTTCTGATTCCTACCACGGCAGACTCTATGACCGATTGAAAGAAATTGAGTTTAAAATCGTCGAGAATAGTCTGGATATTTCCATAGAAATTTGAAACAAGAACGAGCGGGTATTGAGCACTGAGGAGGTTCAGGACATCACGGCTTTTCTTCAGATTGTCCAATACGAACTGATAGCAGAAATCTGCGATTTGGTCGGAAATTCTGCTTCTTTTTTCTTCCTTCTTGTCCATTCCCATCCACATTTTCGCATCAACGAGGAAGGATGTCTGAATGTTGAGTTTGATTTTAAGCAAATCAAGAAAATTGTGTTCCGTTTTGATTAACGGGAATTTAGCTAGACTTCTTTCACCATGGACGTATGCAAGCCTATATACTTCTTTCGAAACCTTCACCCCAACCTGTTGATAGCCTTTCCAAATCACCTCAGACCAGTGTAATGCGTCGGTGTCGATGGTTCCTCCATAGTCGAAGATGATACCTTTAAGCATATTTCATTAATCGTAAAAAGTTAATAATACGAGAAGACAAGAAGACGAGAGGGCCAGAATGCGAGAAGACGAGAAGGCAAGAAGACGAGATGAAAAAATTAAAGTTTTTGGATGAGTTGCCGGCAGAATTTCTCGTGCCGGTAGTTCATGTATTTATAAACACCGCCAAGTACGATAATTTCAAAGAGGAGGTAAATCCAAGGCATATCGATAAGAGCGGCAATATACAGTGCGATTCCACGTGCATTAAAAGTGAGGAAATTAGTGTATTTCATGAGTGGGAGGCTATTCTCTCTGAATTCGTCGCGGATATGTTGAGGAATATCCTTTCCATAGTTTTCTTTCAACTTTGTCCAATATGCCTGGAATGCAGGAGTTTCCTTTTCCTGGTTGAACGTGTAATTCTTGTAAAACCAGAGAAAAGTCTTATTAAACAGATTACCTTTCCATGGCATGTTGTCGTATTTTTCGTTGAGCTGAGCAGCGTTGTCGAACTCACTCCCCTCCTCTCCTTTGATGAAGAAAAGGTGGATGTTTCGGTAATAATCGGCGAGTCTGCAAGGATAGATATGTCCGATAAAGCCACTTAACACGCAAAGAACAAGGCCACCCCATCCAAAATTAACGTCTCCATTTGTGAATGGTACAGGGTCGTCGTACATCCTAAAAGCGAGACAAACATAAATAGAAATATACCACACATCTGCAGCGACACCATCAAGTATACGACCAAGCTGAGTTTTCTTCCCTGACATACGTGCCAACTGTCCGTCAGCACTGTCATAATGGTTTGCCCAGACAAGGAGAAAAACGGCGATGATATTACAAGTCATACCAGTCATACCGAACAATGCCGGCTCATTGTTTGCATGATAATGGAACATAAAACCTGAGAGTGCTCCCAGAATCATAGAAAGTACGGTAACGACATTAGGATGTATACCGAAGAAGTCGAAGAATTTAGCCCAAAGAAAACCAACAGGGCGATTGAACACGGTGTCGAACCACTCCTCGGTGTCTTTCGACTTATAAGTGTCTTTTATGTGAGTTTCTTTTGACATCGGTTTTATTTACGATTTACAGATTTACTATTAACGATTAATTACAATATTTGAATATTTAGTTATTTACAAAAAGTAAAATTACTCACGATTAACTATTTGTTTGGATAATTTCAGGAGGCGCTGAGTGATGGCATCGGCAGCAGAATCTCTGCAAGATGAAAAGCTTGGCCAGTCGTTGAAATCAATGATTTTGAAGTCACCTTCCGCATTGACCACGCAGTCGCCTCCATAAACAAAAATGCCGGACAAAGCAGCAATACGGTCGCATACTGTTTTCAATTTTGTTGCATCAAACATAAAACGAGCCGGCTTGCCATTTATTGCTTCCAATCCAAATTTGGAGTGTTTCAGATCAGGATAGCTCCAATAAAAGAAATCCGTGGCTTCAACGCCATAAAATTTGACGAGATCCCCTTTGAGATGCTCACAGATAATAATATCTCCCTGTGGATATCGTTTATGAATCAACTCTATCCTCATTAAAGCATCCTCTTCGTTCTGTACAAACACCACATCATCGTTGAGTTGCGCCCATCCCTGCCCATTTTTAATCCAACAGGGAAATGTTATCTGGCTTAACAGTTGCTTGAGCCGGTCTATGTTTTTTAGAATGGAGAGATTGTCCATAATCAACGTATTAGGAATCGGGAATTCATTTTCGTACAAAAGTCTTGTGATATTGCTTCTATGAGCATTAGCAATCGCATTCGCTTCATTCAAAACCGGTATGCCATGATATTCCAGATGACGCAAGCAAGCTAGTCCCTCATCCCCTCTAAGCATGGTAAAAACGGCATCGGGAAGTGCCTGACGGATATTCTGCAAATCGCAGTTGTTGTCTTCAGAGATGAGCGTGACCTCATACCCGTATTCTTTCAGCCGTTGTTCCACCTCCTTCATAATAGCCAAGTCATTATCAGACATGTTTGGTGAGAACTGTTTTCCTCTTGTGATGCCAATAACTCTCATGCCAGAAACATCTCCGCTTTTTCGATATCTTCGACGTGGTCGATATCAAGTATTTTTGAGAATTTATATATTTTCAGCTTCATCTTATCACAAATAAGCTGGCGTTGGAAATTTCTCATCCGCTCCAAACCGTTATCCATACACCACTTCAGTGTAGGGAAACAGCGGTTGTCGAGGCAATAAATCCCCCCGCTGATGACATCGCATCGAGACTTTCCGTCGTTGATAATCGGATTCTGCTCAAACGAAGTGATGTCATCGTGAAAACCCGTAATATATCCTTGAGAATTATATGAGATATAAAGAGGTTTTTCATCATCGACGAAATCGGTTACCGCCATCATTCCATTATCGGAAGAGTGCTTAAAATTTTCGATGAAATCGGAAAATTCCTGCTCTTTGAAAATCGTATCGACGGTTGTGAGACAGAATTTCCCATTTCCAATCAGCTTATGCATCTCAAAGAAGCTGTGCATAGAACTGGGTGTAGTTTTCACAATCATCTGTATAGGCAATCCTTCTTTAATCAATTGTTGAACATGAAGCTGAGTCTGGGGATGAATCTGATTGACTATAATGACAATTTTCTCTGCCCCCACCTTCATAAAAATATTAATGAGGCGGTCGATCATCGGCGTTTCATTGATTTTAATCAACGGTTTGGGTGTGTTGATTCCTTCCTGTGCGAGCCTTGAGCCTTCACCGGCTGCAATGATAGCAAAAACCATGGGAAAAATGAAGAATGAGGAATGAAGAATGAAAAATGAAGAATGAAGAATTAAGAATTTATACTATTTATCTCATTTTCGTTTGATGCGTCGTTATCGATGGTTTGCCGTGGAGGAGAATCTGGGACTGATGTTCCGAATTTCATGAGGAGCAGTCCGATAGAAGTCCAGAATATTTCTCTGACGCGGCAGATGATGGAAATGGACATACTGACCTGAATGGTCATTCCGAGATTGGAAACCACCATCATGAATCCCCCTTCCCGTCCTCCGATTTGCAGGGGGATGAAAAAGAGGAGATTAGCGAACAAAGATGTGAAAGCGAGAATGATAAGAGAATAGACAAAGAGCATGACACTCGCCTCTTTCTCCGCAAATAGCATGAGCATGAAGAAGATCTCGAAAGACTGCAGAATTCTTCCGAAATATTCGAGGAAGAAAGAAGTGAAAAAATATTTTTTATTCTGAGAATGTAGCGACGCAATCTGCGAATCAATTTTTTGCAGGTCCTCTGCGTTTTTCTCAGCAAATTTCTTAGCCCACTTTCTGCATCCAGGAATTTTTGACACGAATCTGACCAATTTGACGACCATTCCGTTTTTATATCCTCTAACGAAAAGATAAATACCCGCAATGCAGAACACCGCTACAATGGACAACAAAATACCCATGAGGAAGTTCACAGGCAGGAAAACAAGATAGAGAACAAGAGCCGTGACCCAGTACCAGAAATGGGAGAAGATATGCATCATAGCAAAAAGCACAGTTGATGATGAAGCCCGCTGTACTCCGACGTAAGGTTTGATTTCCATGATTTTGTATGGTTCACCTCCCATCAGCCCCACTGGTGTGGCATAATTGAGCGCAAATCCGCTAATCGTGACCTTCATCAGTTTCCAAAACGGGATATTGCAGTCTCCGCTCCCCAACAAAATTGTTCTCCACGTGAACGTGTTCATAATGTATAGTGGCACCCACATACCAATGATAGCCACAAGCCAGTAGCCAGCATGGCATATCTGTTGCCATAATTCTCTGAAACTCACTTTAAACGTAAGAATCATGAGAATGACGAACACTAATCCGACAAAGAAGAATATGTTTCTGGTGCTGCTTTTCATCAGATATCGTCTTCAGTGACCTGATCTAGTTTGAGTTTATCGCTGTCGTCTCTCTTCTCGTAATATTGTTTTGTGAGAGGATTCTCATATGCCTCATAATATCTCTCACGGTTTCTGAAAATATCGATGGCAGTGAAAATCGCCTGTCGGAATGAGCTCTCGTCTGCCTGGTTACGACCGGCAATATCGTATGCTGTTCCATGCGCAGGTGAAGTTCTGATGACAGGAAGTCCTGCAGTATAGTTCACGCCGTCGTCCATTGAAAGCACTTTGAAAGGTGCAAGTCCCTGATCATGGTACATAGCAAGAATGGCATCGAACTTGGTATAATTTCCAGAACCAAAGAACCCGTCAGCAGCATAAGGACCGAAACATCTGATACCTTTCTTGAAAGAGTCCTGAATGGCAGGAATAATTATCTCCTGTTCCTCATTACCGATAAGTCCGTTATCACCACAATGAGGATTTAGTGAAAGGACTGCGATTCTTGGATTATCGATAGCGAGATCCATCTTCAGTGCCTCATCCAGAATTTTAAGTTTTGCCTCGATGATATGCTTGTTGATTCTCTGTGCAATCTGCGCCACAGGCACGTGAGTAGTGACGAGAGCCACTCTGATTCTGTCGTTCATGAGAATCATGAGAGAGTGGTTACCCTCACCTGCCTGTTTCTCGATGTATTCGGTATGTCCCGGGAATTTGAAGTCATCGCGCTGTATTGTGTGCTTATTGATTGGAGCAGTGACGAGCACATCCACCTGTTGGTTTTTGAGAGCCTCCACAGCAGCACGAAGCGACACGAAGGCAGCATTTCCAGTTTCCTCAGACGGTTTACCCGGCTCAATCTTAATTTCAACATCTCCGAAGCAATCGACGATGTTAAGCTGATTCTCCCGAGCTTTCTCCGGCCTGTCGATGACATTGAAATTAGGAGCTCCCTCAATAGACTTCTTGTAATAAGCCGCCACTTTTGGTGTGCTGAAAATCACAGGCACACACATCTGCAGCATATCTTCGTTCGCGAAAGTCTTTAGTATGATCTCATATCCGATGCCATTGACATCGCCATGGGAAATACCTACTTTTATTTTTTGCATAGTTCTTGAAAAGTGGATAATTTAAAGGGTTCTTCTATAAATTAGTTTTTTATTATTTCATGGGTGCTCTATTGTGCTTCAACGCTTTACGTTTCTTAGCGGCATCTTTGTCCTTTTGCCTTGAACCATAGTTCGCTATGCTTCGGCGGC
>JAEEGL011960174.1_pt1 | contig 22481 bp, 17 predicted proteins | sample 9134231 | NCBI WGS metagenome assembly JAEEGL01 (sample SAMN16246548, study PRJNA631951) | gut metagenome | biome: gut microbiome; feature: rumen; material: fiber-attached | host: Bos | place: Iran: Karaj | collected 2018-10
AAAACCGTAAACCCATGATGCAAAAAAACGATAAACCCTAAACATATTATACTGCTTTTCCTTGGATTCTGTAGCTATTAGATTTCCAAAGCTGGAAATAACAGAGTTGAATATGATGTTAACGAAGTTAGCGATAGTTCCTGTAATTAGTGTGTAGTTATCAACAACTCCGGCAATTCCTACTTCAATAAATGAAGAGATGATAAGGGTATCTGTCTGAAGTCTTGCAACATCACCGACCTTGTGAAGGACAAGAGCTTTGGTCTTGCTCCACACATCATCATGCTCCTTTTCTGTAAGAGGAGTGATGTCCTTATCCTTGAGATAGGGATAGAGCTTATCAAGATATTTGCTCACAAATATCTTCTGAACTAGCTGGATACATGCATCGGTTAAAAGATACAGATAAAAGTTCGGAATGATGAGAAGAACCAGTATCTGGAAAAATACAGTAATAACCTTTGTCAGGGTGTTTATGTTGGTCTGGATATAGTTCTTTTGCTCGGCGTTTACAAGGCTGTACTTATATGCCACAAAATAGGTGCTTACTGTGTTAAATAAAAAGATAAGATAGTAATAGGTGAGATCTTTCGTTGTGATATTACCGGGATTTTTAACCAGATATTTGAGAAAAGGTGTAAGCAAAAGCCCGATAACAGCGACAACTACGGCGATTGTGTGATAGGCCTTTCTGTACATCTGCATGTAGGACTTGATCTTTTCAGTGTTTTTCTCAGCAACCGGGGCATAGAGGCTGAAATTAAGCGCCGTACCGATGCCGAGCTCAGCCATTGACAATAGTGATAGTATATTGCTGTAAAGAGCATTTACACCCAAAAGTTTATCGGAAAGCTTTAAAATGAAAATTGATCTTAGAATAAAGGACATCAGTGCTGTTGCGAGCTGACCGATATATCCGAATGTTATATTTTTAGTGGCGAGTTTTACTCTGCCCATGAAAATTGACCTCCGTACGAGTTTTAACTTATAATATACAACGGATTATACCATATCTACAAAGGAGTTATTATTTAATTATGAAAGCAAAGAATATTGATCTTAACGGAAAGACAGTACTTATCACAGGCGCAGCCGGATTCATTGGTTCACACCTTGCTACTCGTCTTCTTGAGAATTTTAAGGATATTAAGGTCGTTGGCCTTGATAATGTAAATGATTATTATGATGTTCGTCTTAAGGAGGAGCGTCTTGAGAAACTCTCCAAGTATGCGGACTTTATTTTTGTAAAGGGTGACATCTCAGTTAAAGAGGACGTAGATAAGGTTTTTGCTGAGTATAAGCCCACTGTTGTTGTTAACCTCGCAGCTCAGGCTGGTGTAAGATATTCAATCGAAAATCCCGGAGCTTATATTGAGGCTAACGTTATCGGCTTCTACAATATCTTAGAGGCATGCAGACATTCTGATCCCAAGGTTGAGCATCTTGTATATGCTTCAAGCTCAAGCGTATATGGCGGAAATACAAAGCTTCCTTTCAGCACAAAGGACCAGGTTGACCATCCTCTTTCACTTTATGCTGCAACAAAGAAGTCAAATGAGCTTTTTGCTTATTCATACAGTAACCTCTATGGCATGGCTACAACAGGTCTTAGGTTCTTTACTGTTTACGGACCCATGGGAAGACCTGATATGGCACTTTTCCTCTTTGCTGACAAGCTTCTCAGAGGCGATACAATCCAGATATTCAACTATGGTAACTGCAGAAGAGACTTCACATATGTTGATGATATCGTAACCGGAGTCGTTAATGTAATGCAGAGCACACCTGATGCTGATGAGAAGGGTGCTAAATACAAGGTTTACAACATCGGTAATCACAATCCTGAAAACCTTATGGATTTCGTTGATACACTTCAGAAGGAACTCGTGGCACATGATCTTCTTCCTGCGGATTTTGATTTTGAGGCACATAGAGAGCTTCTTCCTATGCAGCCCGGTGATGTAGAGGCTACATATGCTGATGTTGATGATCTTATGAATGACTTTGACTTTAAGCCTGATATGCCCCTTAAGGAAGGTATCCACCGCTTTGTTGACTGGTATGCAGGATATGTAAAGAGAAGGGACGCTTAAGGATAAGGGTATAATAATGGATAGAATAATGCAGAGTCGCATGGACAGAGGTTTCATGCGTCATCAGGATGAATATGAAAATAAGGCCCTGGAGGTTCTTCGCTCAGGCTGGTATATCCTCGGGAAAGAAGTGGAAAACTTCGAGAAGGAATTTGCCGAGTATGTTGGAACAAAGTACAGTGTAGGCCTCGCCAGCGGACTTGATGCTCTCTGGCTTGCCTTCAAGGTTCTTGGAATTGGTAAGGGCGACGAGGTAATCGTACAGGGAAATACATACATAGCAAGCGTTATGGGAATAACCATAAATGATGCTACTCCTGTATTTGTTGAGCCTGACGAGTATTATCAGATCGATGTGTCCAAAATAGAGGAGAAGATCACTGATAAGACAAAGGCTATCCTTGTAGTTCACCTCTATGGACAGTCAGCTCGTATGGATGAAGTTCAGAGACTATGCAAAAAGTACAACCTTAAGCTTGTTGAGGACTGCGCTCAGTCTCATGGAGCATGCTTTGATGGTAAGATGACAGGAAGCTTTGGCGATATCGGATGTTTTTCTTTCTATCCTTCAAAGAACATGGGGGCTTTCGGTGATGCCGGTGCAATCACAACAGATGATCCGGAACTTGCAAGACTCATGAAGATATACCGTAACTATGGTAGTGAGAAGAGATACTACAACATGGTAGTAGGTGCTAATTCAAGACTTGATGAGATGCAGGCAGGACTTCTTAGAATCAGACTTAAATATATGGGTGAGATTACTGATGAGAGAACCCAGCTTGCAAAGAACTACGAGAAGGGAATTAACAATCCGCTTGTTATTAAACCTAGTGTAGCAGAAGGTGCTACCTGTGTATGGCATCAGTATGTTATCCGTGTTAAGAATCACAGAGATGAGCTGATGAAGTATTTGGATGAGAATAACATAACAACAATTATTCATTATCCTATACCTCCACACCTTTCAGAAGCATATAGCTATCTTGGAATGAAGGCTGGGGACCTTCCGATAACAGAGAGCTGTGCTAACGAAGTATTGTCTCTTCCTATTTACTGCGGAATGACCAGTGAGGAACAGGAATATATTATAAATTGTGTAAATTCTTTTAAGGCTTAAAGAGGTTTTATGGGGGATAACACTAAAACAGAAAAAAGAATATCTAATAAAGAGGGATGGATGGGGCTTAAGAATCTCAGGAAGATTCTTGGCCTCATAAACATAATTGCTGTTATCCCTCTTTTTATTATTGCCTTCTACAATGTACCATCAGCGGATGATTTTACCATGGCGTTCGAGGTACACGAGGCTTATTTGAAAACAGGGAGTTTTATATCGGCTGTTTTTGAGGCTGTCCATATGGGGGTGTGGTATTACCTCAACTGGACCGGCTATTTCTTTTCAGATACCCTGACAGCTTTGGCGCCACATGTATTTGGGGAGGGGCTGTATTTCCTGGGAAGCTTTGTGGTACTGACTTCAATAACTGCTGGTATTGTATTCTTTATGAAACAGCTCCTTACGAAGGTGTTTAAAGTAGATAATGATATGGCAGGGTGCATAACCTCTGTTATATATTTTCTTCTTATCCAGTGCATACCGGAGAATGCTGCAAGATGCGAGAGCTTCTACTGGTACAGCGGAGCAATCAACTACATGTTCATGCTGGGAATAGCACTTTTGTGGCTTGGAAGCATAATAAAGTATGTTACTAATGATAGCGCTAAAAAATACCATTTGATATGGATGTCAGTGCTTGGATTTTTGCTTGGCGGAGCTAACTATATGACAGCTTTGAGCCTTGCCATCATCTCCCTCTGTATATTGTTCATTTCAGGATATGGATTTTTAACTAAGGATAAGAGTGTGAAGTTTAAGGCACTTAAGGATATCTGCGATAGAATGAGTTCTCTAAATAGAGTTGTCATTCCTTCATGCTTTATGGTTATTGGATTTTTGGTTTCAGTAGTCGCTCCGGGTAACGGTAACAGATCCAGTGCATCTGCATACAACCCTGTGAAGGCAGTACTGATATCAATCTATTACACCCTTGAATACATGCTGGGAGAATGGATAACCTTCCCTGTAATATGCATTCTTGTTATCCTGATGATTCTTATGTGGAGAGCAGCAGGTAAGGTGAAAGAGGTTTATGATTTCAGGAATCCTGCTCTGTTCTCAGTTTTCTGCATTTTACTTGCAGCGGCAAATATTACTCCCCCGGTTTATGTAACCGGGAATATTGAGGCTGGAAGAATTCAGGGTATATTCTATGTTCAGTCGATGCTTCTTCTGGTTTTGATGCTTGGGTATATCTGCGGATGGTTAAGATGTACCTTGGATTCGAAGGAAGAGCTTCGTGATGGCGCTTTCACCTTCGCTGTAGTACTTTTTGTGATAGGATCCCTGATTTTCATTAAGGTAAATCCTGACACATTTACAACCACGACAGCACTGCGAGACCTTGCTAATGGAAGTGCCGCAAAGTACCATCAGGAGTTTTATGACAGACTTACACTTCTGAAGGATGACAGCCAGATGGATATAAGCCTTGATTCCTTCTCAGTAAGACCTTCCCTTTTATTCTTCTCAGATATTACTAAGGATAAGAAGGACTGGTTAAATGAAGGAGTTGCCGAGTATTATCATAAGGATTCCGTGATTTTAAAGTAATACGGATATCCGTGGAGGATTTAGGTGGAAAAGAAAAACTTCGTTGATAGTTTTCTGGACAAAATAATAGATGAACATAAAGAAGACCTGGTTTTGGGAATAATGGTGGTTCTTGCGATTGCCATAAGGCTACTGCTTATGCCAAACACGGATCTGTCCCCTGACTACAATACTTACTATCTCGACTGGGTTAATAAGTACAGAGAGTATGGCGTGCTGGCGGGGCTTGGTACAACGATAGGAGACTATTATGTTCCCTACAATGTGATGTATGCCCTGTGCTCACTTCTTCCCTGCGAGCCGTACATTCCGCTCACTATCTTTTCGACAATAGCAGAGTTTGTAAGCGCCTACTATATTATGAAGATTGTATGGCATCTGTCCGGTGAGGGTGATGAGAAATCAAGGGAAAAAGCTACGCTTATCGGTGCAGGAACTTTATTTTTACCCTTTGTTGTTTTTAACGGATCACTTTGGAAGCAGTGCGATGCCATCTATGTGGTATTTATAGTGATTGCGCTATACCACCTTATAAAAGAGAATTACAGACTTGCGTTTGTTTTCCTTGCAATCTCATTTGGCTTTAAGCTTCAGGCAATCCTTTTTGTGCCACTTTTCTTTGTGGCTTACCTGGTAAAGAAGGGCTTTAGTATTTTTGAATTTGCCTGGGTGCCTGTAATGTATCTGGTTATGGGACTTCCCTCAGTCATTCTTAAAAAGGGACTAAGAGCTACATACTTTGCTTATCTTTCCCAGACGAATGAGGTTCAGACTGAAGGCTATGGAATGGTTTCCTATTATCCGAATATCTACAACTTTGGACTGGATGACTATGACAAGCTGCTAAAGCTTCCTGCAATGGCGTTCACAGCGCTTCTGTTACTTTTGATGGTGATATTTGCTTACAGGAACAGGGAGTATTATAAGGACAATCTCAACCTGCTTATTCTCGGAGTATTCATGGCTTGGACAATGTGTATGTTCCTCCCCGGAATGCATGAAAGATATGATTATGGAATCGTTCTTATTATGACAGCGCTTTGTTTTTCAGTAAAAAAAGAACTTATGCCCACTGCAATTATCATGAACATAAGCTCTTTACTGGTTTATATTATTGTTCTGTTTGGAGTTAAGAGTATTCCGATTACCGTTGTGTCAGCGATTGAGCTTGCTGCATATGTTTACACTGCTTATTGCTTATTCAAGGCTTCTACAACAGCAAAGCTTTCAAAATAGTGAAGCTTGAAATCAGGGTTTTCATCGAAACCATATTTATCAATCTCGGAACTGTGCAAAATAAGTACAGTTCCGTCTTTTTTATATTCAGAAATCATTCCTTCAAAGTCATCAGGAAGTCCAAAGGTCCATTTTCCAAAGGAATCTGCAATACGGAACTCAGCCTCAGGATCTTTATAATGAACAGTCTCACATAACTCGTAGGGAGAAGTCTTTGTGTAGTACAAAGCTATCATAAAGGGAGCTGAGAGATGCTCATAGGTTGAGATGACCTTTCCGCCATCGCCTGCAGCTTCATTGGCATAAGCGCAGGCCTCGCCATATCCCGGCATGAAGGCTTCTGCATTAAGTCCGTTGTACTCAGTGAAGTAGACTCTTGCAAATATGGCAGCTCCTACAAAGAACAGGGCAGGAGCAATAGCTTTGGTCACAATGGCAAGGTATTTAACGGATTTATTTGCCGCATTCTTTTCAATGCTTATAAACTCAGAAACAACAAATATGTAGCCAACTGTCAAAAAGTAGATGGCAGGAATGAATATGATTACCATCCTGGTTATATCTTCTTCAATAAAGAGACCAAAGATTAAAGCCGGAAGGAATAGGCTGAACATTATCACATCTGAGAACTTTCCTCTTTTAAGATTTATCGCACTTACTAGTATGCCTGCGATTGTAACAGGGAAGGTAAATGCAAAAAGCGGAGGAAAGCCTGGTATAAGATTAACTATCTGTTCCTCTGCATTTCCTATGGAGAGGTTTTTTATGATAGTAACAAGGTTCACAATAATGCTTCCCAAAAATCCTGAGCCTGAAACAAATATCGATCTCTTAGCTGTAAAAGTAGTAATTGTAAAAAGCGGTGTTGCAATCGCCGGAAGGCCAAAGTAGTTAACTGCGTAGAAAAGGCCAAGCGGAAGGCTGAAAATCGCAAATAATAAAATTCCAAGTGACATCTGGAAGCCGGTCATTCTACCTGTTTTTAAGCAGTACACAGAGATGATTATCAGATGAATCGGGATAATTATTGTTGCAGCACCGTAGTCATATAAGCAGAGTGAATAAAGAATGGCTGAAAGTGCAAAGAACACTGTGGCTGATGGTACAGATGCCTTGAGTGAACGTCTTTTCTTGCTATCTTTTGAAGAAAACAAAGTTTCAATGTTTCTAAAGGAAGTTGAATCCTTCTGAGTGTAAGCTCCAAGTACAAAAAGGAGCATTGCTGCGCAGATGAAAAACGGAGCGGTATTACTGTCGAGACTCCATCTTGAGAGCATTACATGCCATGGACAGAAGGTCAAAACGCAAAGCCCGACAAGAGGAAGCCATACAAACTCGCCGTTTATCTGAATAAGAGACAGGTTCGCATTATTTTTTACAGAATCCTTTGACATGAATCTGATCAAAAGGAAAAAAATGGGAAGAGTAAGTGAACCAAGAATTGCGGGAAGCATTCTGAGGGTTGTTACTCCTGCGCCAAAAAGATATGTTGTAAGTACGTTGAGGTAGATCATCAAAGGACTACCGCCACCTGAACCATATGTGATGGGGTAAATAGGAAGGTGATTGCCATCCCTGTCTACGCCAAAGACTGAAAGGATATAGGCTTCATAACCGATAGACGCCTCATCCTGGTGAAGGCCAAGCGGAATACTTCCGATTCTGTAAAGTCTTATGATTGTGCCGAGAACTATGACAGCTATAGGAAGGATTATTGTATAAAGTCTGTTAAATGAAACATTCGAAATATTAACGTGAGAAACATTTGACTTCTCCCTCTTGTACCAGAGGATCAAAGAAGAAATTGCTATAACAATATAGATAATACCGAAATAAAAATTAAAGGTCATTTATTAAGTCTCCAAAACAAGGTATATTCAAGCTGTATATGTCAATTAATTATAGAAAACCACTACATCTTCGTCAAATACAAAAGGTGCTTGGTTGAAAAAATATCTTCTTATGTTATAATCTAATCTGTTTCGATAGATAACGGAGGATTTTAAAATGCCTATAAAAGTAAACAGTTTCATGGGTAAATTTGGATGGTTCGCAAGGAAGCACTTCCCTATGCTTGCCAGTGAGGCTTATCTTAAGCTTCAGTTTGTAACAAGAAATAAACAGCAGAAGCAGTACATCGATTATTTCATGAATGCACCGGAAGTTCCGATGCCTAATGTTGTTAATATAGAGACAATCAACAGATGTAACTCAACATGCGCTTTCTGTACAGCTAATGTTAATGCAGAAAAGCGTCCCCTTTGCAGAATTGATGATGATCTTTACAAGAGTATCATCGACCAGCTTGCTGACTGGGGGTATAAGGGACATCTTACTCTTTATGGAAATAATGAGCCTCTTCTTGATACCAAGATTGTAGAGCGTCATAAATACGCAAGGGAGAAGCTTCCGGATTGCTTCATTTTCATGAGCACCAACGGACTTATCCTTAATATTGATAAGGTAAAAGAGATTAAGCCTTATATCAATCAGCTCATTATCAACAACTACAGTATGGAGTTCAAGCTTCATGACAATATCCAGAAGCTTTATGACTATGTAAAGGCTAATCCTGAGGAATTCAAGGATCTTGATATTGAGATTCAGATGAGATACCTTCAGGAGGTTCTTACAAACAGAGCAGGATCAGCTCCTAATAAGCAGGCAACTGAGAAGGTGATCAAGGAGACATGTCTTCTTCCTTTCACAGATATGTGGATCATGCCTAATGGAAAGCTTGGTCTTTGCTGCTGTGATAACTACGAGGTTACTGATTTTGCAGACCTTTCAAAGGTAAGCCTTAAAGAGGGCTGGGCTTCTGAGAAATTCATGGAAGTAAGAAGAAAGATCGCTGACGGACGTCAGAATGAGCCTTTCTGCAGACATTGTGATTTCATTGATGCAGGCTTCCGTATGACTATGGTTAAAGCTATCCTTGAAGGAAGAGATCCTAACAAGCTTGGCGGTCAGCAGAGAATGAAGCTTATTAAGAAAGAAGACTAAGGATTATGAGAGAACTTCTTGGAAAGCTAATTTCCAGATGGTACATCTGTCTCATAGGAATGTTTTTTATAGCTGTTTTTGCTATGTATATGATAGTTGGCGAAAACAGCTATATTGCTGTGCACGATAATCTGGATCTTTTTGTAGCTCAGTACAAAATGATGCAGAATACGGGCACTTTTTTTTCGCATAATGCAAGCATTCTATTTCTTGGGGGAATAAGCAGAGACAATCTCCCCGGTGAGTTTTATCTGTATTCAGTTTTATTTGAGATATTCCCGGCGTATTATGCTTATGTGCTTGGCTATCTGATGAAGGTGGCTATCGCTATTGCAGGAAGCCTCCTGCTTATAAAGGACTTTGGACAAAAGACAGATGCAATCGCATGGATATGCAGCTTTGCCTATGGAATACTGAATCTTTTCCCGGCATTTGGCATCTGCTTTGCATCGATTCCTCTTGCAATATATCTTTTAAGGAAAATCTACAGGCTTGGCTTATCAAAGAAAACCATCCCATTCTATGTACTTTTGTTTTTGTATCCGGTAATATCCTATTTTTCATATTTCGGAATGTTCATTTTAGGATACCTGGTGCTTGCGGTCATTTGGAGATGGATAGCAGATAAAAAGCCATCCGTGTCACTTATCATCGCACTTTTTGTGCTTTCAGCAGGCTACATTATTCTTGAATACAGACTTTTTGGTGCAATGCTCTTTTCTGATGAAATCACGATCAGAACTACCATGAAGGATGCAAACATGAGCTTCATGGAGATAATGCATGAGATCACTGATGTCTGGAAAAATGGAATGATGCACGCAGATGATGCGCATACGAAGCTGGTTTTACCAATCTGCGTTATATATTTTGTTTTCCTTAATGCCAGATATGTAATAAAGAAGAATATCAGAGGCATCTTTACGGATGTGTACAATTTCTTTGCGCTTCTTCTTGCTTTTAACAGTGTGGTATATGGAATTTACTACAGTGAGGCAGTAAGAAAGCTTGTGGCAACACTTGTTCCGCCGCTTACAGGCTACCAGTTCAACAGAACTGTATTCTTTAGTCCGTTTGTGTGGTACGCATCCCTTTATATAATCTGCATGCGAATGTATGAAGCTGGCCAAAAGGCCAATTCCGGAGAGATAAAAGCAAAGCTATATAAGATATTTGCAACGCTTATTCCGGCGGCAGCAGTCTTTGTGATCCTCCTTTTTTCAGGACATTACAACGACCTTTATGACACGGCATTTGGAACGGCATACAGGATCAAAACAGGACATGAGGTGGACAGATTAAGCTACCGAGAGTTTTATTCAGAAGAGCTTTTTGGTAAAATTAAAAACGATATTGATTATGACGAAAACGAGTGGGCTGTGGCATATGGATTACATCCCGCAGTTCTTGAGTATAACGGCATTTCGACTCTTGACGGATATCTTGGCTTTTATTCACAGGAATACAAAGAAGCCTTCAGAAAGGTCATAGCACCTGCACTTGAGAGAAAAGAAAACTCCAGAATATTCTTTGATGACTGGGGCGCAAGGTGCTATCTGTATTCAGGAACTGATGATTCAATCGTAATGGCTACAAGAAGCTACTCAGGTGTCACTGATACAGATATCTACATTGATTCAGATGCACTAAAAGATCTTTCCTGCAAATACATTTTTTCCAGGATCGAGATTTCAAATGCGGATGAGAAGAAGCTTAGGCTAAAAGCTAAATACGGCGACGAATCTTCGCCATATATCATATATTTATACGAATTGTAATTTGGAGAGGTAAATCAATGGATAAGATAGCGGTACTCATACCCTGCTACAACGAAGAACAGACTATAGAAAAGGTAATAAGAGACTCAAAGGCTGCTCTTCCTGATGCAGTTATCTATGTTTATGATAATAATTCCACTGACAGGACAGCTGAGATTTCAGAAGCTGCAGGTGCTATCGTGCGCCATGAGTATGTTCAGGGAAAAGGAAACGTAATAAGAAGAATGTTCAGGGAAATTGATGCCCAGTGCTATATCATGGTTGATGGTGATGACACATATCCCATGGATTCAGCACCCGGAATGTGCGAGCTTGTCCTTGAAAAGAACGCAGACATGGTAGTTGGTGACAGACTTTCATCAACATACTTTACAGAGAATAAAAGACCTTTCCATAACTTCGGAAACAGCCTTGTAAGGGGAAGTATCAACAGACTTTTTGATTGTGATATCAGAGATGTCATGACGGGATTTAGAGCGTTTAGCTACGAATTTGCGAAAACCTTCCCGGTTCTTTCAACCGGTTTTGAGATAGAGACAGAAATGACAATCCATGCGGTTAACAATCACATGCAGATCGAAAACTACATCATTGAATTCAGGGACAGACCTGAAGGATCAGAGTCAAAGCTCAATACCTACTCAGACGGTATGAGAGTGCTTATGACAATTGCAAGACTCTACAGAGATTACAAGCCAATGGGGTTTTTCTCACTGGTGGCAGCAGTGCTTGCAATAGTTTCGATTGTGTTCTTTATACCAATCCTCATGGCATATTTTGAAACAGGTCTTGTGGACAGATTCCCGACACTTATTGTGTGCGGCTTTGTAATGCTTTCAGCAATTCTTGCGTTGTTTGCAGGAATCATACTTAATAACCTGACGCTTAATCATAGACGTGAGTTTGAGATGCGTCTTATCAGCCTCCACTCTGAGAAAAAGACCAAGCTTCAGGAATGAATTTAGAAGGACACAACTTAAGGATTCCTTAAGATTGTATAAAAATTGCTACATTATTATTAAAAGGTGCTATTATCATTGGGAATATAATTTGAGAGGAGTCATTGATGAAAAGAAGGATAGCAATGGTGCTTGCTGCTGTCACTTTTCTGTCTGCTTCAGCATGTGCTGATAGATTTTCAGGAAACAGAGGCGCTGAAAATGCTGGAGAGATTGCATCTGAAGATATTGTTTCAGGGCTGGCAGAAAGTGCTGCGGAAGCTGTTACTTCTGAAGGAACATCAGATGAACAGGAGGCAGCGCCGGCAGATACAGCTGAGGCATCAGCAAGTGATAAGGAAACCCAGACTGATGCTACAGAGAATGTAAGTAGCAACGAGGCTTCAACTGAAGCGTCAGCGACAGAGGCATCAAGCCTGGAAATTGTTGAGCCTGAGATTAAAGCTGAAGAGGTTCAGAAGCCCGTTGAAGAGACTGTGGCGCCTGTAGCAGAGGCACCTGAAGAAGACGATAAGGTTCTGGATATTGTTTTCATGGGAGATAGTCAGTTTGACAATGCAAGAGAGACTGCTTCAAGTATTCCTGCATATACCTGTGCTTTACTTGATAATGTGAGATTCTCAAACCTGGCTATTGGTGGAACAGCTGCTTCTGTTGACAGAGGAACCACTACTGTTGATGAGAATTTACAAGACACCTGCTTTGTTGGTCTTTGCTATGCTCTTGCCGGAAAAATAAAGGATACATCTTTTCTTGATAAGTATCCTGCAGGAGAGGAGCTTAAGGCAATAGATCCTGCCAAGGTTGATCTTTACGTCATAGAATACGGGGCAAACGACTACATAAATGGTAAGGATCTCTGGAATCCTGATAATTTATATGATGTGCATTCTTATAGAGGAGCGTTGACAGCAGGAGTTGAAACTCTTAAGTCCATAAGCCCTAATGCAAAGTTCCTTATTTGCAGCCCTTCATACTGTATGTGGTACAACGCTGATGGATATGTGATCGGTGACAGCTACATGGTAAGTAAGGGAATTGGAACTCTTTCAGAGTATTCTGATATTTGTGGCAATTTCGCTAATGATGAAGGCTATACATATATGGACACTATGTATGCCACATACTTTGATCTCAAGATAACTACTGTTGATGATTATCTTACAGACGGTCTCCATTATAATGAGAAGGGACGTCAGATATATGCAACTGTTCTTGCTAATTTCATAAAAAAGACCATGGGAATCTCAGATGAAGAACAGCCATATCTGGAAATAAATAACTTTGAGTTTGCAAAGTAATCAGACAAAAACTATAAATCCTTCGGCACCATAAAGGTGCCGGGGGAATTTTTATGTAGTGTTTTTATATTCAGATATATTTTGGTATACTATCGTTAAATTATCGAACGCGGAGAAGATATATGCAGCTTATTTCATTGCAGTTTCTTATATTTTTGCCATTAGTGGCGCTTATAAACTATATAATCCCAAAGAAATTCAGATATATATGGTTATTTATAGCAAGTGCATGCTTCTATGCAGCTCTTGATGTAAAGGGAATACCGGTACTGTTATTTACGATAATTTCCACATACCTGGCAGGCATCTTTCTTGAAAAAAGTGAAGGATCATTTAAAAAGATAATCCTTTTTTCTGCGATAGGAGCTAACCTTTTAATACTTGCCCTGTCTAAGTATTCGGGAATATCCTTTTTTGCAGTCGTAGGTATTTCTTTTTTTATGTTCATGGCAATCTCTTACTGCGTTGATGTTTACAGGGGGAAAATCGCTGCTGAGAAAAACATTGTTTTGTATGCACTTTTTGTCTCCTTTTTTTCAAATGTTACATCAGGCCCTATTGAGAGAGCCGGCAATATGCTGCCACAGTTTAAAGAGCCCAAGGCTTTTGATTATGACAGGGTGATAGATGGTCTTTTACAGATGCTGTGGGGCTATTTCATGAAGCTTGTCATTGCCGACAGATGTGCAGTGATTGTTGGAGCTGTTTATTCTGATCCCAAGGCATACGCTGGAACAGCGACAGCCGTTGCAGCGCTTCTTTATTCCTTTGAGATTTACTGTGATTTTGGAGGTTATAGCAACATCGCAATCGGATGTGCGAGAGTTCTTGGCTATGACCTTATGAAAAACTTCAATTCTCCCTACCTTTCAGAATCAATAGCAGAGTTTTGGAGAAACTGGCATATTTCTTTGTCCACATGGTTCAGGGATTACCTCTATATCCCGCTTGGCGGAAACAGGAAGGGTACACTTCACAAATACATAAACATCATCATTGTCTTTATTGTGAGTGGTCTTTGGCATGGTGCAGGTTTTTCTTTTGCAATATGGGGACTTTTGCATGGCCTTTATCAGGTGATTGGTTATATTTTAAAGCCGGTAAGGGACAAAATCTGTGAGCTTCTTAAAGTTGAAAGAAAGAGCTTTTCACACAGGCTTTTGAGGATAGCGGTTACCTTTTTCCTTACATGCTTTGCGTGGATATTCTTCAGGGTGACAGACTTTAATGATGCTGCCTATATGGCACTGCACCTCTTTGAGGCACATCCTTCAGTACTTTTTGATGGAACCTTCTATAAGCTTGGACTGGACAGACCAAATGTAATACTTCTTGTCCTTTCAATAATGCTGCTTATTGCTGCTGATGTAGCAGGCGCAATGAAGATAGAGCTTCGTAAAAAGATCATGAGTCAAGGCTTATGGCTCAGATGGCTTATCTATATCACAGCCATAGTGGTTATCGTAACCTGCGGAATCTGGGGACCCGGCTACAACGAGACAGGATTTATTTACTCACAGTTTTAAGGAGATAAGAGTACTTCGATGAAAAAGAAGTTAGGAATATTATTAAAAGTAATAGCATTTCTTGCATTATTAGCTGTGGTGCTTCTTGCTGTGATGACACTTACAGAGAGAAAAGCAAGCTATATAAAGAACAAGGATTTCTTTGAGGAGGCAAAAAAGGATCATATAGATGTCCTTTTCCTTGGATCATCCCATGTTATAAATGGTATAAATCCCATGACACTTTACAGCGATTATGGAATCACTTCTTATAACCTTGGAGGTCACGGAAGCCTTCTGCAGGAGACCTACTGGCAGCTCATAAGGGCACTTGAATACACAAAGCCTGATTATGTAGTTGTTGACTGCTATATGATGGAGAAAAACTATCAGTATCTTGATGTCTGCGAGGAAGATACCTCGGATGAGGACATAGAAGCTTCAATAAACAAGCTCCACCTCAACATGGATGCGTATCCTCTTAGCAAATTAAAGATTGCTGCAGTAAATGATCTGATTCAGGATCAGGATATCAGAAATCAGTTCCTTTTTGACTTCATTGTTTACCATAGCAGATGGAGTGAACTGAATAAGGATGATTTTGGAAGATTTAATGGAAAAACTGCTACCAACAAGCTCATGGGTGCAGAGATGGTATACGGGGTAAAGCCGGATGTTGATGTTTATCCGCCCTGTCAGGAGGGTGAGGTTTTACCTGAGCACACAGTGGGCAAGGAATACCTTATGAAAATCATTGATGAGTGCCAGAGAGATGGAATAGGAGTCATTCTTGTTTACATTCCTTTTTCTGCTCAGACTATTGATCAGATTGCGGCAAACACTGCAGGTCAGGTTGCTGAAACCTATGGGGTTCCGTACCTTAATATGTTAGAGGTCCCCGGCATAATTGATGAGGCGTCAGACCTTAATGACCATGGACACCTGAATGTTGTTGGCGCTGATAAGGTTACAGCTTATATCGGACAGTACCTTTCTGAGAATGCTGATCTTACAGACCACAGAGAGGATCCTGAATACGAGAACTGGGAAAAGCTCTCTAAGAAATACAAAAAGAGCGTTAAAAATGCCGCTCTTGATGGTGAGGAGCTTAGATCAGAGCTTAATCTTTTATCTGCCGGAGGCTACAATAGTATAATATATGTAAATAACAATTCACCGGCACTTGAGGATGAGGGCGTAAGACACCTTATTTCCAATATTTCCGGTACATCCAGAATTGATGAAACAGCTGGAAACGGTCAGCCGTATATTCTTATAAATGATAAGAATGGAGTTTATGAAGCCGTAGGAGGAGAGGTATTAGAGAATGTAAATACCTGCCTTGGGGAGCTGACTTATATACCTGTTGAGGAGAAGTTCAGACTTCTTTATCCTTCGTCGGATGAAAACACAAATTATTTATATGATGATTCTCATACTGAAGATATTCAGATTTTAATATATGATAATAAGGGAGAAGTACTTTCTCATTTGTATTATGATTCTCTTCTTAGAGAATATCTGAAAACTCAGTGAGAACAATAGCCTTGTGACAAGGAAGAACCAAGTTATAAGTTTTTTTGAAAGGAATATCTATATGTCAAAAATTTGTATTGTAGGAATAGCCGGGGGGTCAGCATCAGGTAAGACTACCATTGTGAATATTATCAGGGAGAAATTTGGGGATAATATTGTTGTGATTAGCCATGATTCATATTACAAGGCTCACAATGATCTTTCATATGATGAGAGAAGCAGACTGAACTATGATCATCCGTCATCCTTCGATACCGAGCTTTTGATTGAGGATGTTAAGAAGCTTAAAAGGGGAGAGGAGATCGACATTCCTGTATACGACTATGCGATCCACAACCGCTCAGATCAGACTATCCATGTAATCCCGAAGCCTGTTATTTTGCTTGAGGGTATCCTTATCCTTGAGAACAAAGAGCTTCGTGATCTTATGGATGTTAAGGTGTTTGTAGATACAGACGCTGATGAGAGACTTATGAGACGTATCAGAAGGGATACCATTGTGAGAGCAAGAAGTGTTGATTCTGTTCTTACACAGTATGCTGAGACTGTAAAGCCTATGCATGAGCAGTTCATTGAGCCCAGCAAAAAGTATGCAGATCTTATCATTCCCAGAGGAGGAGAGAACCTCACCGGAATTAACATTTTCACTGAACATTTGGAAGCTATGCTCAGGGAGGAGGTTGACTGAGTATGGTGATATTAAAGGGCTTTGCGCTGATTTTCTGGCTGCTTGTTATTCCTATGTGCATGGGGCAGCTTGTACTTAACTTTTTACCTTTGACAAAAAGAACCGCAGGGATCAATTTCCTGTGCGGTTATTTATTAAGCTTTGCCCTTTTTGAGGTGGTGGCAATACCATGCATGTTCAAAATTCAGTATGGTGCTTTTATCCACTGCGTCAGGATATTTGGATCACTAGAGATTGTTTTAGCTATTTTGGGAGTTCTCAATACTGTAAAAAGAGTTCGTAAGGCTATAAAAAACGGCTATGTGCCAAAGTACAAAGAGGACTTCAGGGGAGGAAGACTTAAGACCTTTATATATCTTACCTTCCAGGGAGAGGAAAAGGCAGAACCCTCAGCGCTGATAAGCCCCCGTACAGATGTCCGCGTTATGAGATATCAGTACAGCATAGAAAGTATATTTCTTTTTGTGGTTTTCTTTCTTATAGTTGCATTCCAGCTTTTTATGGCACTGACACGAGCTCCCTTTGATGGTGATGACGCTTATTATGTTGTTGAGTCGCTCCTTGCTCAGCAGGCGAATGTAATGAATACAATTCTTCCATACACCGGAAGCTCTACTCCACTTCAAGCTCGACATGCTATGGCTGTTTTTACAATGTGGGAGGCATTTATTGCAAAGGCAAGCGGTGTTCATGCGACGATAGTATGTCACACAGTACTTCCGCTTATTCTGCTTCCTCTTGTATATATTGTTTACCTTGAGAGCGGAAGGATTCTTCTTGGAAAACGACAGGACCTTATTCCTGTATTCATGATTTTCATCGCGCTGTTTCAGATGTTTGGTAATACATCTATTTATACGGTGGAGACCTTTTTGATGATGAGAACCTGGCAGGGAAAAGCCATGGTGGCAAACCTCATCATACCTATGATAATGTGGATTTTCCTTGGGATGTTTGAGGACTGCAGAAAGCCGGGGTATCTCTGGAAAGAGGAGACCTATGGCGGAACCAGGATAATAAGAAACAGTTCATGGATCATGCTGTTTATGGTAAACATGGCAGCAGGAATCATGAGTTCAATGGGAATTGTGTTCGGAAGCGGGCTTGTAGCTGTAATGTCATTTATGCTCCTTGTTTATACAAGGGATATTAAGGTTATTCCCAAAGCCGCTTTGTCGGTAGTTCCTAGTGTGATTTACCTGTATGTCTATATGTCCATGAAATGAGGGCGATACAATCTTCTATTTGATGAGGTTTAGTTTATGTACGGAATTTTCAGGGAAAGCCTGGTAATTTTTAAAAACTATGGCGGCAATGGATACCTGCTTTATCTTTTTGTGGCAGCTTTAATATATCTTCTTTTTGCAGAAAAGGATATGCGTAAAAAGATAGTGGTTGCGATCGTTCCCGCTATTATACTTGTTGGATTCTTTGTGCCAATTACCCGTATTGCTTATGTGGCAATTTTAGATGATGAAGCTGATACCTATTACAGGCTTTTGTGGCTTCTTCCTATGGGGGTATGCGTTGCTTATGCAGGTTGTAAGCTTTTTGCTGAGCATAAGAGGATCGGAACAGTTGTGATAAGTGCGCTGATCATTTTCTGTGGAAGTCTTGTTTACAAGAATCAGTATGTCTCAAAGGCTGAAAACCTTTATCATATTCCACAGGTGGTAGTTGATATATGTGACAAGATATCACCTGAAGAAGGAGAGCCAAGAGTCCGTGCAGTTTTTCCGGATGAGCTTATTCATTTTGTAAGACAATATGACACGAATATCCTGATGCCCTACGGAAGAGATACTGTACATCATGAATATTACCATGCTGTTCGTGAGGTCTACAAAAAGCCTGAGGTAATCGAGGCAAAGGAGCTTTTGAAGGCTACAAGGGAGGCTAAGTGCAAATACATTATTATGCATGAGGGCAGAGCCATTGATACAAAGCTTGAAGATGCAGGACTCATACTTGTAGATAATATTGGCGGATATAATATTTACGAAGATCCGAAGATGGCAAACTAAAAACTATGACTTTTAATTCTTACATTTTTATTTTCATATTTCTGCCGGTATTCCTTTTGGGGATATCCTGTTTGCAGAGGATGCCTTGGGATGACAGCAGAAAAACAACAAATATACGCCTGTGGATTATAGCGTGCTCGGCAATTTTCTTTGTCGGCTATGGCACGCTGAGTCTGTGGGCTCTTTTGCTTAGTGTCCTTTTTAATACTGCATGGGGACTTCTTATTGATAAAAAAGATGCTTCGGTTTTGCCGGGAGTTATAGTAAATGTGCTGTTCCTTTGCTTTTTCAAGTACATCTCTCCTTTGGGAATGCCGATAGCAGTTAGCTTTTATACCTTCCAGCAGATAGCCTTTTTGGTGATGCTAAAAAAGAAAGAGATAGAAAGGTTCGATTTCCTTACGTATTTAAGCTATATACTCTTTTTCCCCAAGATACTTCAGGGACCGCTTGCTGATTATAAAAAGGTTTCAGGTGGCATAAATTCCCTCAAGGATAAGAGGATTAATTCTGCGGATATACTTGATGGATTGGTGCTTTTTACCTTAGGTCTTGCAAAGAAGGTTCTTTTGTCAGATGCGCTTGGACTTGGAGCAGATTACGGTTACAGTAACCTCTCGGGGCTTACAGCGATAGATGCAATAATTGTTGCACTTTGCTACTCGCTTCAGCTTTATTTTGATTTTAGCGGCTATTGTGACATGGCAGAGGGTATCTGCAAAATGATGGGGATGGAGCTTGATATTAACTTTAATGCCCCATACAGAGCAAGAAATATCGCTGAGTTTTGGGACAGATGGCATATCACACTTACAAAGTTTTTTACAAGATATGTGTATATTCCCCTCGGCGGAAGCAGGAAGGGGCAGCTTAGAACCTACTGCAATATTCTTATAGTATTTTTGCTTAGCGGAATCTGGCATGGCGTAGGCGTAAACTTTATCATATGGGGAATGCTACACGGAGTCCTCATGGTAATTACGAGAATTTATGGAAAGGCAAAGGCTGGTAGGAGCGGCGCCGTAAAAGGAAAAACAACCTCCGGGGCAGCAGATTTTATCAGGGTAATCCTGACCTTTTCCTATGTGACTATTGCATGGGTATTCTTTAGGGCAAATACAGCCTCTGATGCAATAACTCTTCTTGGAAAAATGGTTACTCTCTCTGCATGGAGCGGAGCACATGTCAGTATCAGACTTGCAGAGTGCTTCCAGCTTGATGAACTCTGGTATATTTTTAAGGTCACACCCATTCCGTCACTTAAGTATGGCGGATATGTGCCAATGTGGATGATACTTATACTTGCGCTTTTCCTTGTTTTCAAAGTGCCAACAGCCAGGGAACTGACAGCAAAAATGAAAAAAGGACCTATAGTAATGGTGCTTTTGGGACTTCTTTTTGTGTGGTGCACCATAAGCCTTGGAAATGTCAGCACATTTTTATATGTAAATTTCTAATATATGAAGAAAAAAGAATTTAAACCAATTAACTTAATAATGATATTTGCGGCTGTTGTGGCGGTTTTTCTTCTGGCTTTTTCTATACTTGTTGCCTATGTGGATCCGTTTTTTCATTACCACAGACCGCTTGAGGGCTTCCCTTATGTTATTGATAATCAGCTCTCACAAAATCCCGGAATGGCGAGAAATATGTCCTATGACAGCTGTATTATAGGCTCGTCCATGACTGTGAATTTCCACACGGATGATTTTAAGGAGCTCATGGGACTTGATACCTTAAAGCTTTCCTACAGCGGAGCTTATCCAAGGGATGATTACAACATTCTGAAAATTGTTTTTGAGAAGGGGACATACGCCAGAAATACTGCAGATGTTAAGGCTGTTTTCCTGGGGCTTGATATGCCAACAATGACGGCAGCTACGGATGAGATAAAATATCCGCTCCCGGAATATCTCTATGACAAAAATCCTGTAAATGATGTTAAGTATCTCTGGAATAAGGACGTTTTACTTGAGTATATTTTCCGCCCAATAATTCAGAATGCTCCATCAAATATGTCGGAGATTTACGCAAGCTGGTGGACTCCTGAGTATTACAATATTGATTTTGTAATGCATGGATATGAGGCACCGGAGCCAGCTGATGAGGAGATGGACAAGGAGCTTCTTATTCCTCAGACACAGGTTAACCTCGAGGAAAATATAATTCCTTTTATCGAGGAGAATCCGGACACGACATTTTATGTTTTTATCCCGCCCTACAGCATTCTTTACTGGAATAATGTTCTTGTTGAGAATCACCTTGAAGCAACAATGAATCAATATAAATTTGCGGCAAGCAAACTTTTATCGTATGATAATGTGCGTCTGTTTTATTTCCAGAACATGGAGGAAGTAGTTACAGACCTTAACAACTACGCGGATTATACTCATTACAAGCCAGAGATAAACCATTACATGACAGAGTGCTTTGCAAATGGTGAGCATGAGATCACAAGTGATGAGCAGTTTGAAGTTGAGCTTATGAAAATGCGCGAGATTGTTGAGAGATTTGATTTTGAGGAGCTTTTTAGGAAGTACTCATGAAAGGAATTGATATGGCCGGAAGAAACAGAAATAACAGAGAAGGCGGAGGCATTCCCATTTGGGTCCACCTTTTGGTTATAGGACTTATTATAGCGGTTATAGCCTTTGTGGCTATTAAGCTTAGTATCTGGAACAAGGGATTTACAATTGATACTTCAGATGTTGATGCATCAGAGTTTGATGTTGAGGTTGAGGATCAGATTTTTGTTCTTACAGAGGATAAGCTTGAGGGGCATGAGGATGATGGCGAGGAGAACATCCTCGTTCTTGGAAATGACACCCTGACCTTCGATGCTTCAGAGACAGGAATCTGCGAACAGATCGCAAAAAAGACAGGAGCAAATGTTATAAATGCAGGTTTCCCTTCAAGTAACATTGCTTTAAAGAATGCGGAGTACCAGGATAGCTATCCGCTTGACAGATTCAGCTTTTACAATATTGCAAATTGTATAAGCACAGGGGATTTCTCCGAGATGCTTGAAACAGCAAATACCTACGAGGATTACGCATACTCATTTTATACTTACAACTTATCCGGTACTGATTTTAGCAAGCTTGATACAATTGTGATCTACTATGACGCAACTGATTACATCAACTTAAGACCCGGAAGAAACCCTGATAACCCGGATGATCCGATGACATATATGGGTGCTCTGAGTTCAGGTATAAAGAAGATCCAGGAAAAATATCCCTATATCCGTATTGTATGTATGTCATTTACCTTCTGCTATGCTTATGACACTGACGGCGTTTTGAAGAACGGCGACAGAGTTGACTTTGGAAATGGTAAGCTCACAACCTACAGACAGCATATGATCGATGTCTGCGGAGACAGAGGCGTTTCATTTATTGATAACTACTATGGAACAATAGATGAGGGAAACAGTGAAGACTTCCTTCTTGATAACATACATGTTAATCAGGATGGAAATGAGCATATAGCAGCTCATTTTGCGGAGGCGATATATGAAAAATAAAGGTATCGCTGCTGTGTTTTTTCTTCAGGGGGCAGTGCTTATTTACTCCCTGACAACCGTAATAAGTAAGCTTGTTTCAAATTACGATTTTTTATCAATAGAGTTTATTCTTCTTTATTTTTTGGACTTTGCAGTTCTTGGAATTTATGCTATTTTGT
>JAEEGL010157718.1_pt1 | contig 22480 bp, 23 predicted proteins | sample 9134231 | NCBI WGS metagenome assembly JAEEGL01 (sample SAMN16246548, study PRJNA631951) | gut metagenome | biome: gut microbiome; feature: rumen; material: fiber-attached | host: Bos | place: Iran: Karaj | collected 2018-10
TTATAATCTCAGTTACCCCAGAAATTATTGAACCAGCAAGCCCCTTATTTTTGGGGGACTCAAGTACAGTAACAGATTTACACCATTTTTTCGAGAATGCAATTTCACGTGTCTGTCTAATTTTTTCAAGCTGCTCGGAAGTTGCGTTTTCTTTTGGGCCATCAGCATAAATAAAAAGATCAGTATTCTGGGCAAGAGTATTTGAAGCCAAAGCTTCTAAAGTCTGCCTAGTATGATCTGGACGGTTGTAAACGAAAAGGATAACTGGAGAAAAACTTTTCATAACAAAAGCCTCAAAATAATTGTAATAACGCTCATATTATTTTATATCATTGATTTTGTCTATCCAGTTTATTATAATTTTAATCCAATTGTCTTTGAGGAATTATTATGGTAAATAAGTTTCAATCAGAAATAATAAAGAGCCAATCAACAGATTTGTCTATCCCGCTCGTCACAATACAATGCCTGGCCTACAACCACGAACTTTACATTAAGCAAGCCCTTGACGGCTTTGTCATGCAGGAAACGAATTTTCCATTTGAAGTAATTGTTCATGATGATGCGAGCACAGACAAAACAGCTGATATTATCCGTTTATATGAGGCAAAATTTCCCGACATAATAAAACCGATATATGAAACCGAAAACCAATTCGCAAAAGGAAAATTATGTCAGATTATGAACAAAGCCAGTCACGGGAAATATATAGCAATCTGTGAGGGCGATGACTGGTGGACTGATAAAACAAAACTGCAAAGACAGGTTGATTTTCTTGAAGCCCATCCTGAAATTTCCGCCTGTTGTTGCAGATACAATAATTACTTTGAAAGTACAAAGCAAATTATCTTACAGCCAAACCGTTATTTTGATAATCCACTACACAGCAACGAATATTCCTTCATTTTTAATCTTGAGTACAATTACTTACGGGAGTGGACAACAAAATCTCTTACAATGGTATACAGAAAAAATATTGATAACATCGTAAATGCAATATTAGCTAAAAAAAAATTCAAATGGTCACGCGATGTCCATTATATCTTTTACACCCTGCTAAACGGCAACTGTGCCTGCCTAAATTTCGTTGGAGGTACTTATCGCCTTAATCCGACATCAATCTGGGGCAGCCAATCAGACGCAAAAAAGGCAAAAATAAATTACAAAGTCTTTAAGGAATTTCACAGGAAAGAAAAACATCCTGTAATCCATAGGTTTTACAAAAATGCAAAGGCTAATTATAAATTTAACTATTCGTATATAGCAAAAAGATGTAAATTGATTCTACGCATTCAACACAAAATTACGACTATTTTATACCGATTTCTTTGCATAAGGGAAATAGAATTCAATATAATTCCCCAAAATAGTTGATTTCTTATAAAAGAATATAAAGACCGCCATCTATATAAACATTCATACACTTACTTCCCTACTCATTTCTTCAATTAAATCATACCCATCCCAAACAAGTCCGAAGTCAGATGTTTTTCCGACAGGTACAATTCTATCAATTCCGTTTAAACCATTTTCAATAACCAGGCTTTGTAATTCTTCAGCATTTTCTCCTAGATAAGAAAGCGTCTGGAATTTTTGAGTTACAATCGGCACAATATCTGACAAATTCACTGTATCATACTCAAGATAACAGCCCCCTGCACAGGTATAATCCGTAATATTTTCAGGAAGCTCAGATATTTTTATTCTTGTAATTAAATTATCTTCTGACTCTTCAATTATAGCATCTTTTAATTCTATAGCACATTTAAACTTTGCAGCAAGCTTATCTACAGAAAGAATTGAAGCAAGCTCATATTTTCCTGATATATTGTCATATATAGCATTCCAGAACTTCTTTTTTGCCTGAGCACACTTGTTTTCCGAACCTCTCCAGACTATAAGTCTAGGTGATGAACAGGCATTCTGATCATATAGATATGTATCATTATAGAAATTTTGTGCCGTTTTTTGCATAGATTTTTCATCTTGAGTAAGCACATAATCTGCATCAAAAACAGCAAAAGAATATCTGTCTGCAAAGGTAATATCAAATGCACGTGGCTTTAATGGTGCTTTACGGATTTCTGCAATTGTATTGTCGCCACCCCAGATTATTCTTATATCCGCAAAAGATGAAAGCTTTTCTGTAATTTCTGAACTATGTTCATACATAACAACAGCAAAAATATATTTAAAGCACTCGAATTCTTTCTGTTCTGTTATTGAATTAAAAATTCGACATAACAGTTTTGTCTGTGGAAAATCTTTTGAAGAAGCCCTGACTATACAACGGTTCCCGCTTAAAAGACCTGAAATCAGTGTATAGGCAAAATTTATCGGTACATTTGAAGGTGCAATATGAAAGGTTAAACCACGTCCTAAACATCCAGCTAATCTTCCGCCATAAGTCTTTTTAACCTGCTCTATATTTGCTTTACGGCAAAAAAAGCCAAAAGTTACAACGTCTGGATATTTCTTTGCTTCTGTATCCTTCATTATCAGTTTCGAAACTTCATTCAAGAAATCGCAGACTTTTTTCTCAAAGGGAACAAAAGCTTTATGCTTAACAAGCGAATCAATATTATTATTCAGGGGAAAGAGAAACTTTACATTATTTATAACTTCATTAGAACTTTTCTGCATAAGTATCACTACATCCCCTTATTTCTGCGTTCTTAATTCGTCCGTTGATCGAAAAATACTTTCCCTTACGACCACAGGGACAGTCATCTTCTCCAAGAATAATTCCTGTATCTTCAGTAAGGAGTACATGGCCTGGATAACTTTCTGGTAAAACAGAAACAACTTCAATAATACCTTCTTCTCCATAATCACAAATTGAAAAATCTTTTGGTCGGCGACAAATTACATCGGAAAAAATACTTGTATGAAGATGCCCGAATTCACATTCTACATAAATAGTTCCAGTCTGTTCAACCATTCCATAATAATCATAAACATGATCGATTCCACAAACCTCATACAATGCTTTCTTAAAATCTGAAGGACTTACAGCTTCACTAATCAGCTTTTTCCAACCTCCACCATGAATCAAAACTCCGTTAGCTAAATCAGGTCTATAGCCACTTGCTTTTAGTTCCTTATAAAAATGCTGCCATATCATAAAGGTAAAACCAAATAAAAAGATTGTTTCTCCCTTATGTTTTTCTAAGAATGATTTAATCGAAGGTAAATTTAATTTCATTTCTTCATCAAGAGCATAAAGCCTGTCTGTTCCAAAAATCGAAAAACCTAAAATACCGGCACCGCGTGCGGAAAACATTGCGCGGTTCTTTATTACAGCAGATGTATCAAGTATCAGCATTGGAACACGTTGCTTCCCCAAAAAAGAAGAAACAATTTTTGTAAGAACCCGTGACTGAGAAGAAGAAGTCTGTTTGTCTAAAAAAATCTTTGAAACCTGCTGTCCTGTTGTTCCTGAACTTGTAAGAGTTTTTACGACAACTTCTTTTGCAACCGACTTCAACTCATAATTTTTGAACAGACGGACAGGTAAAAAAGGAATATCCGTATAATCTGAAATATTATCAACATCAAAAGAAAGAGAATCCAAAATCTTTTTGTATTCAGGGCAATGCTCATAATGATACCTTGTAAGTTGAATCAACTGCTTATTCAAAAAAACTGTTTTTTCTTCTTTAGATAGAGAGTAAGGAGGAATATTCATTTCATTATCAGTTAACATTTCTTTCTCCTTATTCTACATGTAATTCTTTATAAAGAATTTTTCCTGATTCATTTCGTGGAATTAAGGAAATCGGAACAATCTTAAAAGCAGCTGAATTAAATTTCAACTTATCCGTTAAAAATGTAATAACTTCATTTTTAGCATTTTCATCTGTAATAAAGACTGTCATTTTATCATCAACCCCAGAACAGGCACTGTCAAAATTTGTAAAACGGCTCTTCAAAAGCCGCTCTGTTTCATCAAGATTTACCCGGTTTCCAAAAATTTTAAGGAATCGTTTTTTTCTTCCAACTATATAGAAGTAACCGTCTTTGTCAAATTTTGCCATATCACCGGTTTCAAGACGCCCATTACGTTCATCACCTTTTACAAGGTCTTTGCCACACTCTGCATATCCAAGCGTTACATTTTCTCCATAATAGACAAGTTCACCTACAGTATCACTATCTTTTATTTCATTGCCATCAACATCAATAATACAAAATTTGCCATTAGGTATTGCAATACCCATACTGCCGGCTTTTTCCAAAGCCTTTTCAGCAGGCAGATACCCCATTCGTGGACTAGCCTCTGTTTGCCCATACATAACAAAAAATTTCTTATCTTTTTCAAGTGCCCATTTAGCAAACTTTGCGTGCAATTCTGGAGAAAGTTTTCCACCAGCTTGAGTTATATACTTAAGAGAAGGCAAATCCATCCGCTCAAAACGCAGTCTATTCAACATTTCATACGTATATGGCACACCATCAAAGCTTGTAGCTTCAAAATCCTTAAGCTGTTGCCAGAATTCTTTTTGCATAAGCCCCTTTTCCGTAAGAATAAGAGAGCCTCCTGCCCATAAATGTGTATTTAGTATTGAAATACCATATGTATAGTTCATTGGAAGAACTGTAATTGAACGGTCTTTTTCATCAACACCAAGATATTCCACAATTGATTTGGTATTGGCTTCAATATTTTTATAACTCTGTCGAACAAGCTTTGGACTTCCTGTAGAACCACTGGTAGTAAGTAAAAGCGCAAGATTATCGTTAAGCGGATATTCATGATTATATGGAGTTTTTATAAGTGTATAACCTAAAGCTTTATATACTTCACTGCAATCAGAAAATTTTTCAACTATATCATCAGGCAGATTAATATAATCCGGTTTATATGTTTTTATAAGTTCATTCAAAAGCTCAGAATCTAAGTCAGATTTAAGCATTAAAGGAACAATTTTTGCATTAAGAAAACCTACATACCCGACAAGTGAGCCTATTTCGTTTCTACATAGATTGAATACAAGACAACGAGAATTAATATTTTGTGTAAGAAAATTACAATACTCAGATAATTGAGCATAATTAATACGCTCTCCACTTTCTAAATATAATGCTATATTATTTCTATATTTATCTAAGTTCCACATATTTTTTCTCCAGTAATAAAGACATTGGAACAAAGTATTCGTATCCATTAAAATCAGTAACAAGCCCTATGTATTTTCGGTGATATGTTCGTGTTTTCTGCTTATTGGACATTACATGGGGATTATATTTACATAAATAATCTATGTCTTCATCTGATATTGTATAAAACATTTCTATCCCAAAAAATAAGGCGGCTAAATAAAGCCGCCCGTTATATTCTTCATTTTATAGGCAGAAGTGCGCCTAGAATTATATCTTCCTCTTCAAGGGCAAGAAAACTCCCAAGTAATTTAAAGGTATAAGAAAAATAGTATTCTGTCAAGAAAAAAGTAATAGTTTTTATTATCTTAAGAAGAATTATCGTGTTTCAATATTTATTTTTCCATCAATCATAATATCGCTAAGAACAAATGGTTTGCCATGTCCTGGAAGAATTGTCATATCATGTTTTATAGTTTTTTCAAAAAGTGGGAGCGTCTCGTCAATATATGCTTTTTTATTTCCTCCAGGGAAACTAACTATTACAGGAAATTGTTTTAACAATGAATCTCCAGTAAAGGCATATTTATTATCCATTACAATAAGAGAACTTCCGTCTGAATGTCCTCTTATCACATAAAAATCAAGAGAGTGATTTTGCCATGAATAATGCATAGAGTTTTCATAGGTTATATCAGCCTTATAAGTTCTCCATATATATTCTTGTTTAAATTTCTCTAATCGATTTGTACCATTCTTTTTATCATTTTTTTCAATTGTAAAAAGAAGAAGCAAAGGTCTTGTATGTTTCTTGCTAGATATTTTTTCAGCACATGCTTTGGAACAAATCAAAGAACATTCATAACTCTCTAAAAGACACCATATCCCAGAGATATGATCACAATGCTCATGTGTAAGAATTATTGTAACTTTATTTAGATTCTTCTCTAAAAACCAATTCTTTAAGTCTTCATTTACATGAGGATCTACAATAAGAGCTTCATCTTTAGATATTAGAACGTACATATTTGAATTAATGTATTCATAAACTGAGACAAAAATATCTAAAGATGATAAATGAAGACAATTCACCTAATATTCTTAAAAAGCAATATTATATTTTGTAGAAAGGATTTCTTTTCCTTTTTCGAAAGAACTAAAATCAATGATATCATCTGCTTCCATCATAATATCAAAAGCTCCTTCTACAGCTGCAACTAATCCCATATGACCAACAGAATCCCATGCAGGTATATCCTGATATTTAAGTTTAGAAGCCTCTTCGGAACTTACCTTAAAGGATTCTGTAAATGCATTAGTATATTTTTCCAAGTTTGTCATAATTATAACCTCCTATAACCTTTATTTAACATCTTCTTTGCGAATTATACAATCCGCTTTAATATCCTTATTTAATATTTTTCCAACCAATATTTCAGTTCCTGCAGGGCTTATACCATCACCAGGTCGCTTATAATCTAAATCTGTAAGCGAAAGAACTGATCCTGCAGGCAAATCTCGTTTTGCAATAATACTTCTACGCATTTTGACTAACATTGATTTTTCCTTGTCAGAAACATTTCTTTTATCTGAACCTAATGCAACAGCAACATTGTCACAGCACTCTATCATTTTCTTAAATTCATCTGGCTCTGTTGCCATCTGATTATCCATTCCAATTTTTGTTTTATCCAATGTAAAATGTTTTTCAATCACACAAGAACCAAAAGCTGTTGCTGCACAAGGAATTTCATAACCAAGAGAATGATCTGAAAAACCAATTGCATATTCAGGATATTGCTTGCGTAAGGAAAGAATATTATTAAGATTTACATCCTCATAATCAACAGGATATATAGAAATACAATGCAAAAGTGCCAACCGGTTATTTCCAGTTGATTTTATAACAGAAACAGCCTTTTGAACTTCTTCAAAAGTACTCATACCTGTAGAAAGAATAATTGCAGTATTTTTTTTTGCAATATATTCAAGAAATGGATAGTTATTTATATCCATACTTGCAATTTTGATAAAAGGAACATTTCCTTTTTCTAAAAGAAAATCGACTTCTCGGTTAGAATATGGTGTAGAAGCAAAAGCTATACCAATTTCCTTACAATAGTCAATTATTTCAAGAAACTCTTCTTCTGAAAATGCAAATTTACTTACAATACGCTTAGAAATAGGATTTGCATCATAATAAGTCTTTGAATATAGGCTTTCTGCTGACCATGACTGAAATTTAACACAATCACAACCGATTTCTTTTGCCTTTGCTATCATCTGTTTTGCAGTTTCTATATTTCCATTATGGCTTGAATTTACCTCAGCAATAAAATAAGGCTTGGTAAAATCTTCCAAAACTCTGCCATCATTAAGCGTTATTTTTGCCATCAAAATCTCCTACAATTTAGCTTCACGAAGCATTTCTTTTTCAAAAACTTCTCTATCAAGAAATGGAGCCTGATCTTCCATCGGTCTTCGTTCAAATGCCCCTTTCTCATTTCTTGCAATAGAAGTATGCAAATAAGTCTGTTCTGTTGCAGCAATAACTTCACAAAGGACTGCACCTTCCATATTCAATAACTTTTCAAGTCCAGAATCCAACTCACCATTATTTTCAATTTTCAGATAATTAAATCCAAAACAATCGGCAACATTCTTCCATTCTGGAGTATTAACTCCATTTGAAGGGTCAGTGCCGACTGTTCTCGTTCTGAATAAATCTTTCTGGCGTTTACGAATTACTGCATATACGTTATTATTTACAACAATTATCTTTGCAGGAATCTTATTAAAAGCAATTGTCTGTAATTCCTGAAGATTCATCATTATGGATCCATCCCCAATTACTGCAATAACTGGCAATTTACTTTCAGATGCAACTGCAGTTCCAACAACGGCGGGCAGTGCAAATCCCATAGAACCTTGCATAAACGGATGAATACATTTATGAGTTTCATTAAAATGAACATTAGATGGAATTATTAATTCTTCAAAACCAGCGTCTGTAATAACAACGCTATTATCTTTTAATGATGATGAAAACTTTCCAGCTAAATTATAAAGATTTACAGGCAATGCATCTTCGTAATTATCATTCGTAAGTGATAGTTCTTTTTTCCAATGTTGACATTTTTTCACCCATTCATCACAAGTTCTCTTTATTGAAAGTTTATTTAATTCTTTAAGAACTTCTTTTATATCAGCATGTACAATTTTATTATACTGAATATTTCCTTTTTTAGGTTCATTTACATCAATGTCAACAACAACTCTTTTTGCTGAGTGAGCAAAGCGGTCATAGTCACCACCTGTGACCATAGATGGCATTCTACAACCTAATACAAAAAGAAAATCTGAATTCTGAACACAAAAATTTGCTTCACGTGAACCACCAAGACTACTTACGCATCCTATAGACAACTCTTTTGAAGAAGGATATGTATCAACTGCAGATGGAGAATATAAAACAGGAATGTCATTTCTTTCTATAAATTCAGAAAATAAATCCTTAGCATCAGCAGATTTAATACCATCTCCAATTAACACTACAGGTCTATCAGCTGATTCAAAACACCGTTTTATATATTCAATATCTTCGACTGAAGGTGTAATTATATTTTTATCAGGGACTTCAAAATGAACTAAATCAGCTTCTTCAATACGTTTATCCTGCACATCTAATGGAATATCAATCCAAACAGGACCTTTTATTCCTTCATTAGCATAATAAAATGCTTTTTCGAGTTCATAAGCAATTTTTTCTGGTTCAGAAATCATTGCTGAATATTTTGTAATAGATTGAACAATAGGAATTATATTTGCTTCCTGAGAACCATAAGTCCTTATTGGAAATTTTGTATAAGCAGTATTTTCTGCCAGTGGATTATTACCAGAAATAAAAACAACAGGTACATGATCCTGCCATGCATTTAATACACCAGTTGTGCAGTTTGTAGAAGCGCAGCCAGTTGAAACAAGTGCTGCACCATAACTGTTTCTTACTTTTGCATAAGCATAAGCAGCATAAGACAAAGCCTGTTCATTATGCATCGAAACTGATTTTAGTTTTTCGTTTTTTGCAAGAGCGTCTGTTAAAAAAAGAATGCCGCGCCCTGTTATCACAAAAACATCAGCAATTCCCTTTCCGGCAAGAAATTGCATTACGTAATCTGCAAGTCTAATCATAATTACTTTTGTACTGATGGTATATATTGCTTAAAAATATCAGGTATTGATATAAGCATTTCAGCTTCACAAGCAATTTCACCATTAGTAAAACCTTTCGCAACACCTTTACACATTCCACGATTCCATGAAACTATTTCAGCTTCAATTTCAAGCTTATCGCCAGGGACAACTTCTTTTCTAAATCTTACAGTATGTTTTAAACCATGAACAATTTTTCCAGTTAATTCCGATTTTGTAAGAAGCGCAACTGTTAGCATTTGAGCCATTGCTTCGAGCTGCAAAGCACCAGGCATATTTGGATCTCCCGGAAAATGACAAGGAATATACCATTCATTATTTGTTACGTTTTTATAACCTTTTGCATATTTTCCAGGAACAACTTCTGTAACTTTATCTATCATTAGAAACGGATAACGATTTGGCTGATACTTTAAAAGCTCGTCAGCATTTAAAGAAAATGGCTTATCATTTTCCATAGTAAAAAAACTCCTTATTTATCAAAATTTACTTTGTACATTTTCTCTAATGCTGACGGTAATGCATATGACACATTTATTTCTGCAAGTAACGAGGAGGTAGTCTTATCATTTTTATATGCTCTGACAACTCCTTTCGCTATGCCATACTTATACTTCAATAATTCAGCATCAATATAAACTGTATCATTCGGAACGCAATATCCCTCAAATTTTATATCACTTATTCCTGTCATCAGAGGAACACTAGAATCTTTCAATCCCGTTTGTCTAATAAATGTAGAAAGCAATGTCTGCCCCATAGCCTCCAATAACAAAAGCCCTGGTAGTATGGGATTCCCTGGAAAATGACATTCAAAAAACCATTCATCCTTTTTCAGTCTGATAACAGATTCTGCATGAACACCTTCTTCCAACCGAAGTTCATCAAGTATCATATATGGATATCTCATAGGCAGAATTTTATCTATACTATTTCTATCAAAAATTTCCATACTTAATACGGTTTAATTATCCCCTCTTCAAAATATTCATCTGATACAATCATAGGAAAAACTTTCTCAGATTCAATCTCAAAAGACACAACACCCCATGAGCAACCAGAACCAAATCCACAGGCAATAATCTTTTTCTTAGATTTATCTGGATTATTTTCAAAATAATCTATCAGAGTAACAGGAATCGATGCACAAGATGTATTGCCATATTTACTAATTGAAAGAGGTGCTTTATTTTTATCCCAGCCCAATATCTTTATAATTCTATCAACAATCAGTTTGTTGGCTTGATGCAATACCAAAAGATCATAATCATCTTTTGATGTTCCTTGTGCTTCTAAAAAGCTCTTAATTGCATTTGGAACTTTTCTTGTTGAAAATGCAAAAGTATTCATGCCATCCATAAATGGATCATATATTGATCTTTCTTTTCCGTCACTCCACTCAGTAATCTCTTTTGGAATTCCGTAGCCTCTAGCCATGCCCATACGTATCATTAAACGGTAATCTTCACCGCAAGAATAGAGATCTGTATTTACGTTGCCTGCACCTTCTTTTCTTTCGAGCAAAATTGCTGTACCAGCATCACCGCTTAGTACCGCAAGAGAATTGTCAGGCTTTTTTCTTTGCATAACATCGTCATTTTTAAAGGCCTCTGCTACTACAAGCAACAGATATTTATGCCTCATAGTCTGAAGCAAAGAAGATGCAACATGCATTCCATATACGAATCCCGAACATTGGAGATTTATATCCATGCACATACAGTCCTCAGGCATATTCAGACGTTTATGCAGTACATATGAAGTTCCCGGAAAAATATAATCCGGGGAACCTGTTATCATAATGATAGCACCTACATCTTTTTTCTCAATATTTAGCTGATTAAAAAGCCTGTCCGCTGCAATATAGCCCAAATCACCTGCTGTCTGCTCTGGCAAAGTCTTATGCATTTGCTCAACGCCTGTCTGGTCGATAATTCTATCTACAGTTTTATCTCCCAGTCTGCGAGCATTTTCTCTATTATTGACTATATGAGTAGGCACACAACCAGTAATTCCTGCTATTCGTATGTTTGTAAAGCTACCGCCAGCCACTATGCTTTCTCCATCTTCGCCAATATATCTCCTATTGTGCGAAATTCTTGAATATCATTTCCTGTAAGTTTTACACCAAACTCATCTTCCATCATTACAATTAATGACAACTTTGTCATAGAATCGTACTCTTCAACATCGTCAAGACTTGTTTCTGCTGTGATATCACCTTCATTTAACTCAAATAAATCCTCAAGCAACGCCATTTTTTCTCTTTCAGTCATTTGTATACTCCTCTTATATTATATTCTTTACTCTTCTGGTAAACCATCGTCAAACCATTCATCGGTATGAATTAAAGGCAATATATGATTCTTAGGTATTTCAAATTCAACAGCCCCCCATGACAAGCCCACACCAAAACCACAGGACAAAACTTTTACATTTTCATCTGATGCCTCTTGTCCATAGTTATGTACAAGAGTGTTTGGTATTGAAGCAGAACTTGTATTTGCAAATTTTTCAATTGATGAAATAACTTTATCATTGGAAAAACCGGTTCTTTTACCTATCGTATTCATAATAAACTTATTTGCTTGATGAAGCACTAACGCATCATAACAATCAGGCATCCTGTTCATAAATCTCATATAATCGTTAATCATTTTTGGGGCAGCATCAATTGAAAAATTAAATACCTTCATATCATCTAGTATTCTAGATTGTGATGACCATGGATGCCGCCAACTATGATCCGGAATCATAATAGCATCAAATTCATTTCCATTTGTACATGAGACTATATTAAATTCTCCTTCATCTTTCACTAATAAAGTTGCAGCTCCGCTATCTCCAAACAATAATAAAGTTGAATGTGAATTTCTATCATCAATTCTACCCCTTGTCTTACTTTTGGCACTCGTATCACCACAAAGCAATAATGCATATTTGCAATCGCTTGCCTGTAACAAGCCAGCTGTTACACTTACCCCCTGAATAAAACCAGAGCACCCCTGATTAATATCAAAAGCAATGCACTTTTGTGACAAACCAAGCCTTTTATGCAGTACACATGCAGTAGCAGGTTGTGTATAATCTGGAAATTGAGTGACAAATACTAAAACGCCTATCTCTTTTCTATCTATTTTTCTCACATTAATAATTTCTTCAGCAGCAGCAAAACAAAAATCCGATGTTGTTTGATAATCACCTGCCAGATATCTTCCTTCTATACCTGTAGTCTTTTTAAATTTCTTTAAATTGAACGTATCTTCTAAATGAAATCGTGCAGTTGCATCTTCTAATGATTCCCAAGTATTTGATACAGCAGAGGAAATACTATCAATTTTTACTCCATTATATTTACTTATTAACATATCATTCACGGCACAACCTTCCACCATCTATATCAAAACTTCTTCCTGTTATTTTTTTAGCATTTTCACTTAGTAAAAATGCTGCCATAGAAGCAACATCCTCTGAATCAATAATTCCTTGCGGTTGAATAGTATGATCATATTTTGGATTGTCTTCTGCATAATCACTTGTAAGCGGCGACTTTACCCATCCAGGTCTAATACTATTAATATTTATATTTCTGTTCAACAACTCTTGTGCAAGAACTAAAATGGAAGCATCCATAGCTGCCTTTGAAGCCGCATAAGCTGCCTGTCCTTTTCCAGGTCTTATCGCTGCAGCGGAAGAAATTGCGACAATTCTGGAACCATCTTCGCTATTCCTCTTCTTAGCAAAAGTACGTACCATTTCATAAAAGGAAAAGAAATTTATTTTCATGATCCTTTCCATATCACTTGGAGAACAAATCTTAAATGGTCGAACCTCTGCAATACCAGCTGTACAAACCATTCCATTTAACTTGCCATAGTTGTTAGATACACTCTCCATTATACTATCTATATTCTCAACATTTGTTAGATCGAATGAAACTATCTTATGATTTTTACCATCCAACAAGGACAGTGTTTCTTCAAGCTTATCCTGTCTTCGCGCCATTAGAATTATTTCAGCACCACATTTACTTAGAAAAATAGCAGTCTGTCTTCCAATGCCAGATGAGGCTCCGGCTATTAGTATCTTTTTTCCATAAAAATCATACATACATTTCACCTTTTTTTTTATTTTGTTAGCTGACAACCTTGAGTTCCATCATTAATGATATCGATAGCTCCCCCACAAAACCTACACCCTGTCAAAGCATTTTTTCTATCTATTACTTTTTTCATCATAAAACGCAATTTTTCTTCATCCGTAACAGTTAAATCAACACTCTCCGTATCATCTGCACAATATAATCCATTCTCAACATACCTTGGATCTCTTGCACATAGATGTAAACGTCCTTTATACATCGTAATACAGTCTCTGGAATTACAATTATCCCACCTATATTGTTCACCTTCAGCTCTTTCTTCTATTTTTCCAAAATCATACCAGCTGAATAAACTAGCACTCCGCATCGATACAATAATTCCAGCATCATTAAATGCCTTAAGCACCTTCTCTTTTGCAAAGGAAACCTCTCCATAATCAGTAATATGAACAATTACTTCACATTCTCTCATTGCATTAAGTAAACTTTGCTTCGGAACTATAGTGCCATTGGTGTCAACCATTATCTGGTATATATTAGGCAATCCATGAACAAAACGTATTAATTCTTCCAATTTTGGAAATAAGAGAGGTTCGCCTCCGATTATATCGAAGTTTATAACTCCATCAGAGGCCTTGCTGAGAGCAAGAACATCATTTTTCACACTCTCAAATGAAATATGCGCTCTGTTTTCTTTACTTACATAAGGAGTCAATGTACAACAATCGCGGCATTTCAGTGTACAGCAATTTGTAATTATAAAATCTACCTTATTAAGAATTACACCATCATTTCTATCAAGAGATTTTCCATGATTAATGTAAAACAAGACATCTTTATCAAGAACCTCTACATCTTTATTATATCCTTTTTTTAGTTTATCTATCATTATTTTTTGTCTGTTTCCAAGATGCGAGCTAATTGTAAAGCATGGATTTATATATGTTTCTGCAGCTTCATTAGCTGAGTGGAAGACTTTATATCCCACATATACATCTTCTTTCCAATAATCATCCAAGAAGCCTAAAATCTTAAAATTATTTTTCTCAAGGATGTCTTTTATTCTCACGCCTGTTTGCATGCAACCATATATTATAAAACCATCAGCTTTTTTAGAATAATCATTAAGAAATGCCAAACAATCTTCAACCGAAAGCTTATCTGCGTAATAATTATTTATTTGTTTAACCGAATTAACCATGATAATACCTCTTAGATAATTATAAATCTATTTTTTTTGCCGGATTGCCAATAACATATGAATTACTTTTCACATTGCTTAATACTATGCTTCCAGGAGCAACCACTGCAAAATCACCAATTTTTTTCTTCTCATTGATAAACGACATAGCGCCAATCAAAGTTCCTGTTCCTATTTTGCTCCCTCCCGATATTTGAGATTTAGGGAAACAAGTAACATAATCTGCAACTTCTGAATCATGACCAATATGCACTAATCCACTTAAAAAAACCCCATCCCCTATTTTTGCACCTGATGATATCAAGGAATTAAGCGCAAATATACACCCTTCTCCAATTGAAACACCTTGATATATTTTAACACTTGGATGAATCAGGTTAATAAACTTTACCCCGTCTCTTTTTAATTCTTCTTGAATTCTCATTCTGTCCTTTGGATAACCTATCGCACAACTGCAAACAATGTTTTCCTTATTCTCTATTAACCATTCCCTTTTCTTTATTGGAATACCGTATAAATCCATATTTTCCTGATACCATTTATCATCAACAACAAAAGCGACTATGTTATATTCAGGTTTAACTTCATTTATTTCTTTTACGAGGTATGCCGTCTCCGCTGCCATTCCACCTGCGCCATAAATAACTAAATTCTTCATATTTTTTCCTGCCTATAACGTTTTCCATATGCTATTGCTATAGGTAATTTTTTTTCTTATAACGGGATCTCTATGTCCTGGATAAATCATATCTTTATCTGGCAAATTCATCAATCTTGGAATTACATTTTTCTTGTATAATGCAGCATCACTTCCTGGCCATCTTAAAGTGGGTTCGCATCCAGGAACAAGGCTGTCCCCTGTGAACACATTTTCTTCATCAATAATAATCAATGTTGATGCTGGTGAATGACCTGGCAAATGTTCCATATGAATTGAGTGTTCATGCCAGTTAAAATCCAATTCACTCTCAAATATTATCTCTGCAGTAAATGTGTACGACGGATATTCTTTTTCAAGTTCAACAACATCATCATTTCTCCCCTGATCTGATAATACAAGAGAAACACTTATTGAACGGCAATTAAATCGTTGTGAACGTGAATCCAGCGCATTTTTCTGGCAAACAACCTCCGTATTGTAATGCTCTCTAAACCATGGAATTCCACATGTATGGTCAAAATGCTCATGAGTCAAGAGAACTAAAACATTCTTTACATCCTTTTCTTTTAGAAAGATATCTGCCTCTTTATCAATATGTGGATCGATTATAAGAGCCTCATTTTTATCTACAATAATATACATATTGGAATCAATATATCGGAAAACATATCGTTTTATCTTTTCACACAAGCTAACATTCATTGGAATAAATCACACCATCTTAAGATTTTAGTTCGTAAGAATGTAAATACTACATAATCACTTTTAGTATCCCATAAATCCGACTTTTATACAATTGATGTTTATTTAATTTTTTTATCTAACTAGCCCGTAATAACTTTTACAACACTATTCACATCCGCTTCTGTTAAATCAGAATACATTGGCAAACAAAGTACCTGTTTAGCAAGTTGCATTGCGACTGGCAAATTCTCATTATTTGCTGAAGGATATTGCTTGTAAGGTTCAAAATCTGTAATCAACGGGTAAAAATATCGTCGTCCCAAAATATTATGTAATTTTAATTTTTCATATATAGCATCACGACTTATTCCATATTTTTTTTCATCAATAAAAATTGGAAAATATGAATAATTGTGACGGACACCTTTTACATCTTCCAAATATCGAATTCCAGGAATATTTTTAAGAGCTGCCCTATATAATTCTGTAACATGTTTTCTCTTAGCAATAGCGACATCAACCTGTTTTAAATTAATAATACCATATGCAGCACGAATCTCATCCATCTTAGAATTTATTCCTGGTGCCTCAACTGTAATCTCATTACTAAATCCAAAGTTCTTAAGATGATCAATTACATCTTTCATTTCAGCACTATGACAAATAAGAGCACCGCCTTCCACAGTGTTATAAACTTTAGTAGCGTGAAAAGAAAGAGTTGAAATATCACCTGCTTCTAAAATAGATTTTCCATTAACGGTTACTCCAAATGCATGAGCTGCGTCATAAATTACTTTAAGGTTATGTTTATCTGCAATTTTTTTAATAGCATTTGTATTACATGGTGTACCATAAACATGAACTGGCATTATAGCCACAGTATCTTTCGTAATGGCTTTTTCTATAAGATTTGGATTTAGATTACCCGTTATCGGGTCAACATCAACAAAAACCGGCTTTAAGCCATTCCACCAGATTGAATGACTTGTCGCAACAAAACTGTAAGGAGTTGTAATAACTTCACCTTCCCGCAAGTCCAAAGCCTGCAATGCAGTAAGAAGAGGAAGAGTACCATTTGTAAACAGACTTATGTATTTTACACCAAGATACTCTGCAAGAGCCTTTTCTAACTCTTGATGATAATGTCCATTATTTGTAATCCACTTACGCTCCCAAATATCCTCAAGATATTTTTCAAACTCTTTTAAATCAGGAAGAAGAGGAGATGTTACTGTAATTGCTTTATCCATTCTCTTTGTCTAAAATTTTTATCAAAAACCTTTATAATATATCCTAGTAAAAAATGTAATTTTTGTATACCCCTGGCCACCTTTTCTTATTTCAAAATAAAAGGTGGTCAGTCTTCTTTAAGTATGATACTTGATTTTCATAATAATCACTTATAAATGTTCAAAACATTTGTCTTCACCTCGATCTCAGGAAATTTCTCGCCGGCATTGGCACACTGATACATAACTTGTCATGTATACATTTAATGAGTTATTCCCCAAATATGAGATAAAATGAACTTAGACGCATTCGGATCAATGTTCAACTTACAGAGCTTACGAATATAGGGCTTTATTAAAATTTAAAAATTGTTTTCAAAGCATGACTCACACAGATTATTACAGGGACAATGCTTGTGCAGAGCACTTCTTTTTGGAAATTAAAAAGCAGAATCATCTTATTATGATTCATTAAAAAAACGGTATGTTAAATTTCAGCCAGATGAAAAAAATTGAGTGATAAATACATAGAATTTTATAATCATAGAAGAATTCAAAAGAACCCGAATTAAAATTATCCTGTGAAATATTTACAATAAGCGTAAGTTTTTAGAATTCTACCTCAGCTATACTTTCAAAATTGTAATCTTTTTTCAATATTGATCGCAAAATTGCATTATCACCAACAATTTGCAAAGACTGCTCTGTTTCTTCATTCAAAACTTCAACTAAATTAGATTTATGCATTTTTTTTGCAATTTCTAAAGCATATTCTCCCAAGGAAATACCTTTACCAGTACAAATATTCACCGGTCCTTTTACATCAGATTTTAAAAGCTCAACAAAAGAATTTGCAATATCTTTTGAATACATATAATCACGAATAAGCTGACTATATTTTATTTTAACTCGTTCATTTTTTTGTAATTTTGAAATTATTGATTGCGTAAGGCGACCTTCTTTTTCGTTATGTCCATAAACATAGAAAATTCGCCCCCAGCCAAAAGAAATATTATTCTCTTTACAAAAATCTGATGCCAGCTCATTGAGTTTTACTTTGCACTTAGCATAAAGAGTTATAGGATTTAATTTGTCATCTTCTTTTATTGGTTTATCCTTAAAATCATATTCAAAGCATGTACCTGCAAATACAGCACGCTTACCGCCATTTTTAGAAAAAGCCTTAAGCATGTTCATACTTGCTTCTACATAGTCTTGATTAATCGGATTGGAAAGATAATCTCCGCCAGTAATCCAGGCAAAATGTAATAAAAATTGAGGCTTTATTTCTTCAAAAAAGTTTGATACTGCTCCATAATCAAAGAGATTACAATTATTCGAAGTAAGACAATAAACTTGGAAGCCGTTTCTTTTTAATGGTTCGATAGCCTCTTTACCTATGAGTCCAGTAGATCCAGTTAGTACTACTTTCTTACCTGTAAAAGGTGAAGAAAACTCATTAAACAAAGGATGTGTTAAATCTCTACCAGAAACTATTGGATTTACAACATTCCAATTAAATCCAAAGCTATCATATCTAATACCATAATCACACTCTTTGTTATAACAAGAAGTTTGCATGTAATGAACACAAGTGTTATCTTCCATAGAGAGAAAACCATGCGCAAAGCCTTTTGGAATATAAAGAGCTTTGGCAACAGCAGAAGAAAGTTCAACTGAAAAATATTTCCCGTATGTTGCAGAATTTTTGCGGATATCTAGAACAACATCTAATATTTTTCCTGATGTAACATAAACAAGCTTTGTATGGTCAGCAGGTGGAATTTGAAAATGCATTCCACGGATTACATTTTTTTTATTTATAGAATAATAAGATTCTTTAAAATCAAAATCTAACCCAAAGGTAGAAAAATCATCTTTCGAAAAGAACTTATGAAACAAACCTCTTTCATCTTGAAAATGATTTGCTTCAATAATTTTTAACCCTTCAAAACATGTGTCAATTACAGAAAGCATTAAAGGCTCTTCCTAATCACTTCAACCATCTTATCAAGCATCTTATCTGTCATACCAGGGTATACACCAATCCAGAATGTATCGCGCATAATACGGTCGGTTACAGAAAGATCTCCAACTACACAGTAAGCATCAGTTCCTCGAATCTGATCAAAACACGGGTGACGTGTCAAATTCCCTGCAAAAAGAGCACGTGTCTGAATATTTGCTTCTTCAATCTTTTTTACAAGTTCCGTGCGGTCGACGCCTTCTTTACAAGTAATCAAAAATCCAAACCAGCTTGGATCACTATTTTCTACAGCTTCCGGTAAAATCAATTTATCTTTTACTGATTGTAAACCTTCATAAATACGTTTCCAGTTATACTTGCGGCGGTCTACAAAAGACGGAAACTTTTCAAGTTGAGCACAACCGATGGCCGCCTGCAAATCAGTTGCCTTAAGATTATAGCCAAAGTGGCTGTATGTATATTTATGGTCATAACCGAGTGGAAGAGTTCCAAACTGACGGTCAAAACGATGACCGCAAAGATTGTCAACTCCGCTCGGGCAAATACAATCTCGTCCCCAGTCACGGAACGAGCGGATTATTTTATGAAGCAGAGGATTCTTAGTGTAAACTGCACCGCCCTCGCCCATCGTCATGTGGTGCGGCGGATAGAAACTGCTTGTTCCAATATCTCCAACAGTTCCAGTCTTATAAGTTTTTCCGTCCAAAGTATATTCAGAGCCTAAGGCATCACAGTTATCTTCAACAAGCCACAAGTTGTGTTTTTTACAGAATTCTGTTACAGCTTTTAAATCAAATGGATTACCAAGAGTATGTGCAATCATAACGGCCTTTGTCTTTGGGCTAAAAGCTGATTCAAGTTGAGTTACATCAATATTATATTGAGGAATAGTTACATCAACAAAAACAGGAACGGCGCCATAGTTTAAAATTGGAGTAACAGTTGTCGGGAAGCCACAGGCAACGGTGATAACTTCATCGCCACGTTTTATCTGCTGCTCTTTTAAAAGCGGGGAAGTTAAAGCCATAAATGCTATAAGATTTGCAGAACTTCCGGAGTTTACAAGTGAAACAAATGGAGTTCCAAGGTATTCGCCGAGCTGCTTTTCAAACTGGTCAGTATAACGTCCGCTTGTAAGCCAGAATTCAAGGGAAGAATCCACAAGGTTTACCATTTCTTTCTCGTCAAACACACGGCTTGCATAAGAGATACGGTCACCGTCCTTGTATTCTGGTTTCTGCATGAAACGCAGGTAATATTCCTTTACGCTTTCTAAAATTTCTTTTGTAGCTTCTTCTTTTGATTTATTTTCAAACATATTATTCTCCAAAGTATTCCTTAATCTGCTTATCAGTAATTTCTGCTGCCGGCATTCCATTCTGCACTGCCTTTTCCCATTCAACAATCTTCTTTATCGCGTCCTGAATACCCCACTGTGGGTACCAGCCAAGAACTGATTTTGATTTTGAACAGTCCAGCTTCAAGAAATTTGCTTCATGTGGAGCATTAGCTTCGCTTACATTTTTCCAACTTGCACCAGAAGCCCAGCCTTTGCAGAACATAGTGGCAAGTTCACCTGTCGTTACGCAGCTTTCATCATCCGGGCCGAAGTTATATGAGCCGGCAAACAATTTATCTTCATACTGAGCTTTTGCAAGAGTAAGATATCCTGAAAGACATTCAAGGACATGCTGATAAGGTCTTGTAGAATTTGGGTTGCGCAAAATAATGTCTTTGTCACTTTTTACCGCACGGATACAGTCCGGAATGATTCTATCAGTGGCATAGTCACCACCACCAATTACATTTCCACTGCGGGCTGTAGAAATTGCAGGGGAATTTTCTTCTTTAAAGAAAGAATTACGGTAACTGTAAGTAACTAATTCAGAACAAGACTTACTATTAGAATATGGGTCATATCCACAAAGTTCTTCATTTTCGCGGTACCCCCAAGCCCATTCTTTATTCAAATAAACTTTATCAGTTGTTATATTCATGAATGATTTTACGTTAGGACAGGCACGAACGGCTTCCAATATATTTACAGTTCCCATAACATTGGTTTTGTAAGTACCTGCAGGATCTTTATAAGAAGTACGTACAATCGGCTGTGCCGCAAGATGAAAAACAATATCGGGCTTTGCCTGCACAACAGCCGCTTTAAGTTTTTCACCATCACATATGTCACCGATGATTGATTTAATTTGATTTGCAGTACCTGTCTGTTCAAAAAGACTTGGATTTGTCGGCGGCTCAAGAGAATAACCTGTAACCTCGGCGCCTGCCATAATTAAAATTCTACTGAGCCACGTTCCTTTAAAGCCTGTGTGCCCTGTAAGAAAAACTTTTTTATTTTTATAAAAATCAAGAAGTCCAGTCAAAATTAATACCCACGCGTTTCAAAATGATTCCAAAGATTCCAAGGAGCATTACCAGAGCCCCAAAGTTTTTCCAACTCTTCCTTGTCCTTAAGCATATCCATCGGATGCCAGAAACCTTCATGCTTATAAGCGTGCAATTGTCCGTCTTTTGCAATATTCTGAAGAGGAGCACGCTCCCACATAACATCATCAGAATCTGACGGAATGTAATCAAGAGCCTTGTTCTCGCAAACAAAAAATCCGCCGTTAATCCAGGCATCACTAGGTTTTTCCTGAAATTGACTTATAGTTCCATCCGCTTGTATATCCAAAGCACCAAAGCGTCCTTCAGGCTGAACTGCGGTAAGAGTAACTAATTTTCCACTTTTGGTATGAGAATCAACAAGTTTTTCTATATTGACATCGCTAACACCGTCGCCATAAGTAAGCATAAACGGTTCACCATTGATATAGTCTTTTGCTCTGGCAATGCGACCAGCCGTCAAAGTTCCTTCACCGGTATAAAGCATGGTTATCTTCCACGGCTCACTACGCATCCTGTGAATCTGGACATCGTTATTTGCCAGATCAATTGTCATATCACTGTAGCGATTGTAGTAGTTAAGAAAATATTCCTTTATAAGATGTCCCTTGTATCCGGTAAGGATTACAAAATCGTTATAACCATAGTGAGAATATATTTTCATTATATGCCAGAGAATCGGGTATCCGCCAATATGAACCATTGGCTTAGGAACTTTTTTAGTTTCTTCGCCAAGGCGGGTTCCTTTACCGCCAGAAAGGATTAATGTGATGCTACACTAAAAGTGGACACTAACAGGTAGAAAACTGTTGAAGAAAATAGGACAATAAAGACAGTTTTCTACCATGGAGGTGTACATGGGAAAACAGCTTAGTCCGCTGGAAAAAGAATTCCTTATAAA
>JAEEGL010230224.1_pt1 | contig 22480 bp, 8 predicted proteins | sample 9134231 | NCBI WGS metagenome assembly JAEEGL01 (sample SAMN16246548, study PRJNA631951) | gut metagenome | biome: gut microbiome; feature: rumen; material: fiber-attached | host: Bos | place: Iran: Karaj | collected 2018-10
GGGCATCAAGAAGCGCGAGAAGGAGTTCACCGAGATCATCATGCGCGAACAGGGAAAGACCCGCACATGGGCCTCTATCGAGGTGGGTGCCACCATCGCCTACTTTGAGTACATGGCCACCTTCGCCCGCCACATCGAGGGCGAGATCATCCCCAGCGACCGTCCCAACGAGACCATCCTGCTCACCAAGAAGCCCATTGGCGTCGTGGCCGGCATCCTGCCCTGGAACTTCCCATTCTTCCTCATTGCCCGTAAGGCTGGTGCCGCCCTGATTGCCGGCTGTACCATCGTCATCAAGCCCTCACAGCTCACGCCAGAGAACTGTACGGAGTTTGCTAAGGTCGTGGCTGAGACCGGTCTGCCCGCTGGTGTCATCAACATCGTCACGGGCAAGGGCTCCGTCATCGGCAACGAGATGGCCGGCTCGCCGAAGATCGACATCGTCAGCGTCACAGGTTCCGTGGGTGCCGGCGAGAGCATCATGGCTGCTGCCTCAAAGAACATCACCAAGGTCAGCCTCGAACTGGGTGGTAAGGCTCCTGCCATCGTCATGAAGGACGCCGACCTCGAGCGTGCTGCCCAGTGGATCGTCGACAGCCGCATCGGCAACAACGGCCAGATTTGCAACAATGCCGAGCGCGTCTATGTGCAGAAGGAGGTGAAGGAGGCCTTCACGAAGATCCTGGTCGATAAGATGTCGAAGGTGAAGGTGGGCGACGTCTGCGCCGACGAGAGCGTCGACATGGGTCCGCTGGTCGAGGCCCGCGCTTTGGAAAGCGTCACCGAGAAAGTGGAGCGCGCTATCAAACAGGGAGCCAAGTTGCTCTGCGGCGGTCATCGCGTTGGCACGAAGGGTTACTTCTATGCTGCCACCGTGCTCGACAACTGCACGCAGGACATGGACATCATCCATGAGGAGACCTTCGGCCCCGTCATCCCGCTGGTGGAGTTCGCCGACATCGACGAGGCCATCAAGTATGCCAACGACTGCGAGTACGGCCTGGCTTCCAGCATCTTCACCAAGGACCTGAACGTCGCCGTGAAGGCCTGCCGCGAACTGGAGTTCGGCGAGACCTACATCAACCGCGAGCACTTCGAGGCCATCCAGGGCTTCCATGCCGGCGTGAAGAAATCAGGTATCGGCGGTGCCGACGGCAAGCACGGCGTCGATGAATACCTCGTCACCCACGTCACCTACCTCGATACTTATGAGGACATGTAAGTATCTCTCCTATATTAACAACAAGGGCGTGTCAAAATTGACACGCCCTCATTGTTATGATTAAATCTTGATGAATATCTTGCGCCAGTAGAGCAACCATCCAACGAGCCCTACTATCGCCACAAACGTCAGCGCATAGCACAGCGACGCCAGGCTGAGCACCGCGATGGCGGCACGCATCGACGCATACAGCTCTTCGTTGATGCCCGTACTCCAGCCCACAACGGCCAGACACTCGCTGAACACATAGAGGAACAGCGGGTTGACGCCAAAGATCAGAAATACGGTCATCCACCATGTCTTACGGCCTTCCCCGCGGATATCAATCAGGTATATCAGCAGCGCCAGCCCGGTGGAACAGATGCCGCAGGTAGCCATTACAAAGCTGGGCGACCATACGGTCTTGTTGACGGGCAGTCCGCAATGGTGCAGCAGGAACCCCAAAAGCATCATGAAGCCCCCTGCCATCAGCAGTCTGTAAACCTTACGGCGAATATCGTCCGTTTGCGAGATGAAACTCATACAGAGGAACCCCGTCAGCATGTGGGCCGTGGCGCCCATCGTGCCCAGCAAGCCCTCGGGGTCGATGGGTGAATGGCGATACAGGTGGTCACCACCAAACAGCCACAGGTCTATGCGTCCGGCTATATTCTGAGTGGCATCGGTGCTATATCCGTCGAATGCCAGCAGCACGACGGCGTAAGCCACCAACAAGCCCACGATGACCTTCAGTGTATGGCGGTGGTCAACATATAACGCAAAGAGCGACGTCAGCAGATAGCATACGGCAATGCGCTGCAGCACGGCCCAATAGCGCAGATGGGCGAAATCCAGCGGCCGTCCGTCCATCGCCAGCGCAAACCAGTTGATGAACAGTCCGATGGCGAAGATGAGCACCGTGCGCCTGACAACCTTCCGCAGTACCGCCGGCGTAGGCTGAAACTGCACTTTCGATAGCGACAGCCACGTGGAGAAGCCCACGATGAAGAGGAACGAGGGAAATACCAGGTCGCAGGGGGTCAGCCCGTTCCATGCGGAATGTTGCAAGGCAGCAAAACCCTCCTCGAAGCCGTTGTTGACCAATATCATGCCTGCAACGGTGATGCCGCGCAGCACGTCAAGGGAAAGCAGTCGTTTCTTCATAATGTTCAATGTTCAACGTTCAATGTTCAATGTTCAATGTTCAACGTCTCCCCATTGTCACGTTTCCTACAGTATTTCCAGCCCTGCGCATCATAGATGCTCAGCAGTCGGGGCAGACGCCGCAAGAAAGCGTCATAATCCTTCCGTTCGGGGTCGGTCCATTGCACCTCGCAGAGTGCCGCCATACGGGGCAACACTTGATACTCCAGCAGTTCCTTATAAGGAATGTATTCCGTCCACAGGTTCGCCTGCGCACCGATGATATGACGGCGCACATCGGCCGACAGAGAATCGGGCGCGGGGTCGAAGGCATAGACCTTGCTCAGCGACACGTAACCGCCAATAAGGAACGGTTTCTCCCACAGGTCCTCGGGCAACTGATAGTAGTCGAAATACATCGAACCCGTAGGAGCCATGATGACGTCATGACCCTTGGCGGCAGCATCAAAGCCACCCTCGTGGCCGCGCCAGCTCATGATGACGGAACTAGTGTCGATGTCGCACTCGGCTATCTCATCCCAACCAATCAACCGACGCCCCTTTTTCGTCAAGTACTGCTCCATGCGACGCACCATATAGCCCTGCAACTGCGCCTCGGTCTTCAACCCCTCCTCACGCATCCGTTGCTGACAGCGGTTGCACTGCTGCCACCGCACACGGGGAGCCTCGTCGCCACCCAGATGGATATAGGGTGCAGCGAAGAGTTCTGTCAGTTCGTCGATGACGTCTTCCAGAAAACGATAGACCTTGTCGTTGCCCGCACAGAGAATGTCGTCGAACACGCCCCAGTCGGGACATACCTCATAGGGGCCGCCCGTACAGCCCAGTTCCGGATATGCCGCCAAAGCCGCCAGCATGTGGCCGGGCATATCAATCTCGGGAATGATGGTGATATGGCGCTCCTGGGCGTAGGCCACAATCTCGCGGATGTCGTCCTGCGTGAAATAGCCGCCGTGAGGGGTGTATTCGTAGATGCCGGCATTGCGGCCAATGACCGTCCGTTTGCGCACCGACCCCACCGTCGTCAGCTTCGGCCATCGCTTCATCTCTATGCGCCAGCCCTGGTCGTCGGTCAGATGCCAGTGCAGCGTATTCATAGCGTGCAGCGCCATCATGTCCAGATACTGCTTCACCATGTCCTTATCGAAGAAGTGACGCGACACGTCCAAATGCATAGCCCTGTAACTAAACCTCGGCGCACTCTCAATGACGGCATACGGCAACGAAGTGGGATTCGTCGCCAGCACCTGACGCAAAGCCTGACGGCCATAGAACAGCCCCGCCTCCGTGCGTCCTTCCAACAATATACCACGCTTGCCGACTGTCAAACGCCAACCCTCTGGCGACGCGATGTCCTTGTTCAGCCGCTCCGTCACCTGCGGCCGGCCTTCTATGTTCAGCACCGCCCCCTTCGCATCCAAACTGATGCGCTGGGGCATCGGGATAATGTCATACTGAGCCCGTGTGGCTACGATTCCTATAGCCATCACGACCGTTAACAAAAGTCTTTTCATAAGCTCTTCATTATTTCATAGTGAATAGGGGCTATTTTTTCAATATTGCCGTCCATCCTCCACCACTGCTGAGATGGATGTTCAGACGGTCGGTGGCGATGACGGTCTGAAGGCGGTGTTGATAGTCGGTGGCATCCTTCAGAGCATTGACGCCATCGGCGAAGATGTCGGCATGATACTGGCCTGCGGACAGGAAACTGAGATTGAGGGTCAAGTCGCGTGGTGTCCAGTCGGTGAGAGCAGCTAGATACCACGTAGTACCTTTACGACGTGCTATGACGGTATATTCGCCTAGTTTGCCGTCAAGGGCAATGGTCTCGTCGAAGGTGGTGGGCACTTGTGCGATGAAATCAGTACACTCCTGATTCCGAATGTATTGCGTAGGACTGTCGGCCAGCATCTGCAGTGGAGCCTCGAAAGTGGTGTACATAGCCATCTGGTGGACACGTGTACCCTGACTCATGGGATGGTCGTTATTTCCGAAGAAACAGTCTTTCATGGCATTAGTCATAGCACCCGGCGTATAGTCCATGGGGCCAGCGAGCATGCGCAAATAGGGTGCTGTGACGTCGTAGCGGGGCTGATTGTGCAGTGGTCCATCACCGGCACGGGGTTCCCACTTGGAATTCTCCAGACCTTTCACGCCTTCGAAGTTAAAGATGTTGGGATAGGCACGCTGGATGCCGAAAGGCTTCAGGCCGTGGTAGTCGAGATAGAGATGATGCTTGGCGGCACAGGCGGCTATCTCGTAAGCTGAGGCGATGACCTGCTGGTCGTCGCGGTCGAAAAAGTCAACCTTGAATCCCTTGATACCCATTGCGGCATAGTGTTTCATGACGGCATCCGTAACGGCAGCGCCACCAGTAGGATTGTTGCCTATCAGATTGCGCCAACTGCTCCACAGGATGATGCCCACACCCTTTTGCTGGCCGTGGGCTATCAACTGTGCGAGGTCGATATCTGGGCTGAGATGATCCATCAGCGACTCCTTGCCACTCCAACCCTCGTCGATGATGATGTATTCTATATGGTTACGGGCAGCAAAGTCTATATAATATAAATAGGTATCGGTGTTCATGCCTGACGGGAAACTGACACCTGTGATGTTAGTGTTGTTCCACCAGTCCCATGCCACTTTGCCGGGACGAATCCACGAGGTGTCACTGATGCGGCACTCGGGAGCCAGCCGTTGGGCCATGTCGCAGTTCAGGATGTCAGCATCCCGCTCAGTGATGACGATGGCGCGCCAAGGCAGCGATTGCTTGCCGTCCAAACGGGCGATATAGTCAGCACGCTTGGTAGGCACGAGATTCAGGCGGTCGAAACCACCGACTTCCTGTTCCAATGGATAGGGCGCAAACTCACCCTTCAGCACATTTCCCTCATCTTTCTTGAGAAACATGCCCGGATAGTTCTCTACGCCAGCATCCATCACAATGGCTTTCATGCCACCAGGCAGACAGACAGCCAACGGGGTGATAGCCAGCGAGTCAGGAAACATCTGCGACAATGGATGTTCGTCGTAATACGACTCAAAGCTGTAACAGTAGCGCTCGCCACCGCGATTGTCGTTGACGTAAGGAACAAAAGCCTGATAGTCATCAGCAAAACGAAACTCTACCGTTTCGCTGTTTACCACCAGTGGCTTTGCGTTGGAACTGATGAGGCGGTAGGCGGCACCGTCGTCGTAGGCACGCACCTCGATCTGCATCTTCTGGTTGCTGTACATCAGCAGTTGGCCATAGTTGTCGTCAACTTTCTCTTTTTTATAAAAGGGTGTGGCGAAGCTGTTGGTAATCTGACGCTTGGCCACCTTGCCTATCTTGCCCATTCCCAACACTTTGCCACCCTGCTGCATCTGGATGTCAATGGCTGAAGGCAACAATATTACTGTGCCGTTATAACTGACCGACCAAGTTACCGTCTCATCGGTTTTGACGGTGACCGTCAACTTACCATTCGGGGAACTCACTTCATAGTTTGCTGCCTGCATCATCAGACATATGATGCTCATGACCGCCAGCAACGTGTTGCGAAAAAGATGATGATTCATTGTCTTTTGTAGATTTGTTTATCGTCAGCAAAAATACAAATAATTTGTGAGATAACAAACATTTTTTGGAAAAAATCCGCAACATTATTTACACACGCAGCGAAGGTTCTTTTCCAGTTGGGCCGTACTGCTGGCGCCAACCAACACCGATGTCACGCCCCTTTGGTGGAGAATCCATGCGAGGGCCATTTCTGCCAGCGTCTCGCCGCGACCCTGAGCCACTTCATGATAGCGGCGCAGGGTTGCGAGCAGTTCGGGCGTCAGCATCTCCGCCCGCAGGAACTTGCCCTTCGACATGCGTGAATCCTGCGGAATGCCGTTGAGATACCTGTCGGTGAGCAGTCCCTGGGCCAATGGCGAGAAGGCGATAAATCCGATGCCCTCCTCGGCACAGAAGTCCAGGATGCCCTCCTCCTGCGGTTTGCGGTCGAGCATGTTCAGCTTGCCCTGATAGATCAGCAGGGGCACGTCGCGCTCCTTCAGATAGCTGGCAGCAAAGCGCGTAGCCTCCAACGGCCAGTTGGAGATGCCCACATAGAGTGCCTTGCCGGCCCGCACGATGTCCACCAACGCCTGCAGCGTCTCCTCCAAGGGCGTCTCGGGATCGTAGCGATGGCTGTAGAACAGGTCCACATAGTCGAGTCGCATCCGTTTCAGGCTCTGATCGAGCGAGGCCATGAGATACTTCCGCGAACCCCAGTCGCCATAGGGGCCAGGCCACATGTCGTAGCCGGCCTTCGTCGAGATGAAGAGTTCGTCACGATACGGACGGAAATCCTCGTCCATCAGTCGGCCCATAGTCTCTTCGGCAGAGCCGTACTCGGGACCGTAGTTGTTGGCAAGGTCGAAGTGGGTGATGCCGTGGTCAAAGGCGTAGTGCGTCAACTCACGACTACGCTCGTAGGGATCCACACTACCGAAATTGTGCCAGAATCCCAGGCTAACCTTAGGCAACATGACACCCGAACGCCCACAGCGCTCATATAACATGCCGTTACTGTAACGGTCCTTGTCAGCATAATATAGTTTCTTCATAACTGTCTGATATATATTATTCCTATTTTAATATCTGTCTATTCTTACCTTGCGGCAAATGACGCTGCCGTCGAACTTGGTCTCGTTGATGATGTAGACACCGTCGAGCGACAGGCTGTGGCGGTCGAAGTCGGAAGCCTGTCCACGGAAGACGACCTGACCCGTGAGCGCATAGACAACCAGCTGACTGCGGGCGTCGAAGATGGTCTCGGAGATGTCAGTAAATCCTGATGCACCGATGACGTATGGGTTGGACAGACGACCGAGTATGCCGTTGCGCACAAAGCCCTGTGGCAACAGTTGTACGTGGGTTTGGCCGTTGACGTTGGCCACGATAATGAGTGGCTCGCCTTCGGTATCGCCGCTGATGAATACCAGGTGCAGCGTGTCGCGTACCGTCTCGACGGTGACTCCTCGCAGTTCGCCATACTGGTCGAAGACCTTGATTTCAACATCGTCGCTAATGGTGCCGTCTGCGTCATGAACAGTACAGAGTGCCATCATGTTATGGGCGTATTTGCGGTTGGCACCGATGCCGGTTCGCTTGTAGGATGCTGTCCTTGTGGCATTTACGGGGAATACCAGCGTCTTCGTCTCAGAGGCTAAGGAGGTGTAAATGTATCCACGACCGGGCTCTATGCTCTTGATGGCGCTGGTCCATCCCTGATCAGTATAGGTACTGAAGCTGAACTTGTCGTTCACAACATCACCTACTACCGGACTGATACCTGCAAAGGCTTCATCAATGGTCATGGAATAGGGCGTGGTGACACCAATCCAGTTTGAGCCTGACTTGATGGTCTGCGGGTAGGCGGCAGGATCAACAGGTGTGCCTACCACCGTCAGCGTAGCAGCTTCCTTCATGTTGATGTTAAACATCATGCCAGGCACTATGGGGCTCAGGTCTTCAGTCCATGCGCCATCCTTATATTCGGCTGAATTGCCGTTAACGTCCATGATACACTCTATCTTGTCGGCGATAGGATTGAACAGATCCATTCCTTTCGCATCTGGCAGGAGGTAGGTGGAGATGAACGACCAGCCGCTGGCGATATGGATGTTCTGAAGCATCTTGTTATCGTTCTCGATGATGACGGGATTGTCCAGGCTACCTACAGCAGTAGTAGAGAATACGAACGACGGTGTAGCTGTAGCCACGGGATATACAATACCCTGAGAAGCATCGTAAAGCTGGAACTCGAAGGGATCGGCAGCCTGATTGTAATCACCTTGGATGAGCACCTGGACGTAATATGCATCCCTGCCGCTCATATAGACGGGCTGTCCGACACCTACACATTCGTTGTGGTAGAAGATGCCTACCATATCGTCGGGATCGGTCGATATAACGCCATCAATCTTAAGCTGTGCTGTCAGTGGCATGTTCGCACTCTTGCCGACAACAGTCCAATCGGGTTTCTCGCCCTCCACCTTCAGGGTGATATCGAGCGGTGTGTCGAGGTTATTGTTACCACGTGCACTGATGGTGGCAAAGTATTTGCCAATGGGGTTGCCCTGAAGCACGGTGAACGTGATGTCCTGAGAGCCGTTCCCCAGGATGGTTCCACTCATGGGCGATGCCTTCAGCCATGTGGGCAGTTCGGTGAACGACCAGTTCTGGTCCTCGTCGCCGATGTTTGTGAGTGTGGCCGTGAAGGTACCCGACTCGCCTGACGGGATGGCGGGCGACAGTTCAGTATGATCCCACATGAGCGGGTTCTGCTTCACCACGAAGCCCCACGTGACGGGCGAGCCGATGTTGCCGTGCTTGTCGTAGTAGTTGCGCAACGTAGTGGTCACGTGGCAGTCTTCTAGCGAGGCGGCACTATGGCTGAGGGTAATATTGACGGTAGTGGCGTTAGAAGCGTATTCGAAGTCGAGGTTGCTCTTCTTCGGTGCCGACTTCAGTCCAGGAGCCAGTTCGCTGGGCGTAGGAGCCACTCCTTCAGAACCCACTAAGAGGTCAGAGCCTTCGTAAGCATTGTAGGCCAGGTTTCTGGTGGTGAATGAGTCGACACGCTGTGCGAAGCCGTCGTATTTAGACACTTCCATTGGATAGTAGCCCACCAACTGGGTCTCCTTAGCAGGATCCATACGGTAATACATATTCTCTACTATGTCGTCCTGCGTGTGGGAGCCGTGCCAGAGTCGTACCTCGTCAATCATTCCCTTCATGCCGTGGGCAAGCCACATGCGTCCGCCCGAAAGGGCTGGTGTATTGTCGGAGGCTATGGTAACTACAGATGTACCATCGACGATGAGGTTGGTCTGTCCCGTAGCGCCCTGAAGGACATTAAGGGCCAGATGGTGCCACTGACCATCGTTGAACTTCAGCTTAGAGTAGTTAGAGCTCTGCTCCTTGCCGTTGACAACCAGATGGAGCTGTCCGTCCTGCAGCAACTTCACATCGAGTTTGCCACCTTCGTCGATACTCATCAGCGGTATGCTGTCAGCGGTATTGGTTGGTTCGGCCAGTGCCCACATCTCGATGAGATAGCTCTGCAGCGCATTGGCAGAAAGCTGTCCAACGGGAATTGCTACAGAGGTTGACTCGTCGAGATTCATGGAGATGTTCTCGCTTTCCAGATACCAGCTAGTGGCAGAGCCGAGCAGCATGTGGCGACTGCGGGCGCGGTCTTCCGACGTTGTGCCGTGACCCTCGTCGAGACGCCAGTAGCCAATGATGGATGGTGTGCTGTGGCTCTTGCCCATATACATCTGTTCCTTGATGGTAGTCCACGTGAGTGCTGCGCTGAACATCGACAGCTCATGCATAGCTCCCTTCAGGTTCTCACCGAGATAGATGATGCCCTGCGACTGTGCCCCCTTACCCACATACTCGTGGTTGAAGAGCGTAGCCTCCTGTTCGCCGGTAGCGTAGTAGGCCGACAGCATGCCAGCCTCGTTATCATAGACAGCTGCAACGTACGACCACTGGCCCTGCGGAATGGCAGTGGTAGAGGTGTATTGTTGCAGTTCCTGTTTGTCGTTGTTGATGAAGACGGTCAGACGTCCGTCGTCCTCGATATTCATGCGGAAGTCTCCGTGACGGAACAATGTTCCGCCCGTACCCTCGTGCTTTACCCACAAGCAGATGGTGAACGACGTGCCTCCCAGGGTCAGCTGCGACTGCGTCTGTGCTACGGCTTTCTCCTGTCCGTCCATTCGCAGAGCTACCTCGTGAGCTACCACATTGTCGTTCAACACAGCCTGGATGACGAAGTTGTCAGCCTTGTTGAGCGCCTCGTTCTCAATATCCTCGTTGAAGGTGATGCTGATATTGTCGCCAGGCGACAGCACACCGTCCGATGGGCTAGGCAGCTGTATGGTCTTTGGCAACGTCAGGTCCTTGATGACCTCGATGACCTGGCTAGAGCCTTCGGCAGCAACACCCGATACGGTGCAGTCGGTAATAGCACGATACTTGTATGTGCCGTCGGGGTAGACGATGGAGCTGCTCATATCGATTAGTGTATCCACCGTGTTACGCAGCAGACTTTCTGTGTCACCCTTTGGTTTGGCGACATAACTGCGCAGCGTGGTCCACACGTCACTACCCTTCTTAGCCTGTTGGAAGCGTACAGCATTCAGGATGCTGCTGGCAGGGTCGAAACCCTTGGCGGTGAGGTGCAGTTGTGGACCTGTCACGGTGTTGACCACCGTCTTATCTACAGCCAGCTCAACCTTTTCGGCTGTAGGCTGGAAGTGGGCCGACAGGTAAAGGTCGTCACTGATAGACAACTGACCTGTTGAATAGAAGCAGATGTGCAGGCTGTCGATGTCGATGACGCCCTTGACGGGCATCACATCCAGTCTGACAATCGCTGAATCCTGCTTGTCCATAAGTGTTACGGGGTAGATGTTACCCTCGGCTTGTCCAGGACCATTGAAATCGACGGAAGCCATAGCGGCATACTTGTCGTTCACTACCTGCAGCTCGTAGTCGATGGCGTTTAAGGGATTGGCCGCAGTGGCGTTGGTGAGCTTGAGGTAGAACGTGGCAGGTTCTCCGGCAGGCACTCCAGTCTTTACAGGATCGGGACAGTAGATGTGGGGTACTTCCAACTGAACAGTAGCCTGCGAGATGACGTGCCGCTCCTCGGGCTCGTAATACTTGGCAACCTTCTCGCCCTCGTACGGACGGCTGGTGACTCCACCGGTCTGGCGGAAGATGAAGGAGTAGCCATCGTGTGCATTGTAGACCGATATGTCGTGCGAATTGTCTAAATCATGGTCGGCCAGCACGTAGTGGAAGGTCTTAACGGAGTCGCCGGAGTGGAAGTATCCAGGTTTACGCTCGTCCCCCCATTCCAGTTCCAAACCGATGTTACGACTTTTGTCTTCTATTTTCTTTGTGCCTGCCACAAGTGCATACTTCCTAGTCTTGTGAAAACTGAATTCAATATTGGCATCCAACTCCCATGCATTGTCTTTTTCCTCGTCGAAACTAACGTCAGCCCCTGGTGTAATAGAATATGCATTCTTGAAATATTTATCCGGATCACGGAAGGCCTCCACCTTGTGGCGCTCGTTTTCGGCCAGGATAAACTCCCAGTTAGATATATCTGAGTTCGCATCCACGATGGCATCCCACTGATAGTCGTCCTTCGTCAAGCCTTCTGGAATGAACACGGTGTAGCTGGGTCCCCAAGCACAAAGGCTGTCGCTGCGCCACGTCAGATAGCCGTCATCGCCCCAGACGTCGTCGTCGTTATCGGTTCCGAAGTTAGGATCGTCGGGTGTCAGGTGGGTAGCATAGATGATGGAGTCTGTCATGTTATGGTAACTGGCTCTCATGCTGACCAGTGAGTCGAGACTTACCTTCAGCAGCCTTTGGTCGCGCAGCTTCTTGAAATTGGGGATGATGGTATTGATGATGTCATATTGGGCATAGGCAAAGTCTGACTCTATCTGTTCGCCCATCACCATCACGTCTTCGACACCAATGGCATAGTGGCCGTTCTGCTGGTCGATGAGTTTCACCTCCTGGCCCTCGCCGAACGACATCATGCTGGAATGGCCAACGAACACATCGCCGTCAGGACCATCGTAGAGCTTGGCAGACGATGTGGACACTTCCTGTTTCCGCGTCACGGTCCATGAAAAATTCTGTGCATTCTCGAACGAGAGGTTATAATCGCTCAACTTGGTTCTTTCGAAATGTGCACTTCCCATTTGAAGAAGGTATGCTCCGGGTGCACCAACAGCTTTTTGAATTCCAACGCCTTTCTCTTTTTCTTTCTCTTTCTTTGCGCTCCATTTCCATGTGGAACTGCGCTTGAAGCCATTGCTGTAGGTGTAACCGGTATTCCATGTGGTATAGGAATCGGTACCGAACGGGTCGCGCAGAATCATGTCGACGGTATCAGGGGCCTTGGTGACGGACGCGTTTCCAGTCTGCTTGGCACTGAACACGACACCCTGCAAGGTTTGCTCGCCGTTGAAGTTCCACGCCCATTCATAATTACTGTCACCCAGCGCCATCGAGATGTTGATGGGCTGCAGGTAAGGTGCAACGATGTTCGGTTCCAGGGCACTGAACTGATAGCTGTACTTACCTTCCGCGTCGAGTGGCACGTTCTCCAGCGTGTCGGCAGTCAGGTCCATGGGATTCTTGAAGGTAAGCAGTCCTTCGCTCGACGGATAATCGTAGTTCACAGGATTCTCAGGATCGGCATCGTAGTTATAGTATCGCTCGAATGAAGAAATGTCGAACTGATAGTGCTGCCATCCCATGAAGATGGGGTGTCCGTAGTTATACACCAGTTCGCCGGTGGTGGCATCGGTATGGTAGACATCCACCGAGTCGCCGAGTTCACCGGCAGGCACACGGGCCTCGCCAAATGCACCCAGGTAGTTGTCGGGTTGTACGACCTGAATCTGGGGCACGGTGTAATAGGTGGGCAGGAACGAGACGTTGTATTGGAACGTCTGCGTACCTTCATCTGTTGTAACCACACTGCTGTCTACTTTGGCCACATTGCTGGCATCCAGCAGTTGCAGGGTGGACAGTGCGGTGCTGGCCTGCTCGTTGTGGTCTACAATGGTGCTGACGTAGTAAGGCACGGGAGGCAACTTCACGGCAAATTCACCACTCACGGGATTGGTTTTGATGGTGATAGTCTTCACAGCATTGCCGCCATCCTTAGAACCGCCTACATATGCTACGCAGCTGTCGGTACCCAAGGTCTCATAGAACAGCGTATCGGTATTCTGGTTGAAGATGCCCTCGTCCTCATCGAGCACCATATTCATACTGCGTGCATTGGCAGCATCGGTGCTGGTGAGCAGTGTCAGTGTGGCGGCTCCGATGTTGGCTACACTCTGTCCAAAGCCCAGAGGCTTGTTGCGCTCCACTGCTCCACCGACAACACGTCCGGCAACAATGGTCTTCGTTACATCGGTAAACGTCAGGTGGCTTACGCTGTCGTTATATTCACGGTCACCCTCGGCAGGATAAAAGCCGTCATACTTGAAGGTATGGTCCTTATGGGCTACGCGGATAACGTGGCGTCCGATGCCCACTGACAGGCGGAACTCACCCTCACTGTTGCTGGTGATGGTGCCATGCTCGTCTTTTTGCAGCACATTATCCACATAGAAGTAACAGTCCTTCACGGGATAGGTGGTATTCTCGTAATACACAACGCCCTTCACGCTGAAGCTGCTGACGTCTTTAAAATCGCGGGTAAACTTAGAGGAAGTGCTGCTGGCCGTAATGCTTTCCTCTGGTTTGTCGAAGCTATGTACACCTTTCGACGGAATGATGCGATAGGTCGTTCCGTTGACACCAGTGAACGGGATACCCTGAATGTAATAGTAGCCGTTTTCGTTCGTCAGCGTGTGCATCGACAGCTGGTCGCGACTGGGTATGATGTCATGCGTACGGCAGCCATGAATAACAAAGGCGTGGTTCTCGTTGGCTATGCCGTCGGTCGACGAGTAGTCGTAGGCATGGAACAGGCTGTCAGCCGTTTCATCCATCGACCAATAAGCCACCAGGTTGTCCTCGTTTCCGCTCATGGTGCGGTCATAATACTTCAGCACGTCATCAGCCTTTAGCTGGCGGGTAAAGAAGCGTACCTCGTCGACGTATCCCCTCAGCGTATTCAGCGTGTCGGCATCGGAGCAGACAGCAATCCTTGCCGTATAATTCTCCTTGGGTTGCCAATTGATGGGCACTCCGCTCATCAATGTATCGGTAACCACCTGACCCAGCGTCTGTGACTTCACCAGGTAGAGCACACTGGTGCCCTTGCCGTCGTAAGCAAAGGTGACGTTGGTGAACTCGCAGGGAGCCACACGTTCTGATGACTTATAAATCGCGTTGTCGTTATCCCCTACCCTGGCGGCAATGCGGTAGCCCTCCTCGTTCTCGTCGCACAGCGTCAGTTGCAGCGTGCCTCTCATATCCAGCAGGCAGGCATTCTCAAGTCCCTTTTCAGGACGCAGATAAAGCTGCATGGAATAGGCGCTCTGGTCGAAGTAATTGGTAAAGCTAACGGCATCCTTCATCCAGACGAGACCACCCGTACTGTTGCTGAAGTAGAGCGAGCTGAGCTTGAAGTTCGAATCCTTGCTAGGTTCCAGCTCCACACGTACACCCTCTACAGCTGAACTACCCGAACCACTGCTGTAGGTAATGGTACCGTCGAGCACTGCCGTGTTGCGGGCAAAGCCGTCGCATTTTAGCTCGAAGGTGTTGCCGCCGTTGTTGGGACGGCCCACCACCTTATACATATAATAAACGCCGCAGACGGCATTTTTGTCCGTATAGCCGACAACGTTGTCCTGATTGTTCTTGAGGCTATCCAGCAGAGTCCATGCCCCTGGCTGCTGATACTGCTGCAAGCCCGAATTGTTGATGGCGTGCCGATACACGTAATAATCAATATAGTCGCTCTTGGTCACCGTAGATGCTGTCCAGTTCAGCTCCACGCGGTCCCCATAGGTGCCGCGCGTAGCTCTCAGGTTGGTAATGGTGATACCATCGAGTGTGCCTGAAGGCTTCGTGGGCAGCGTCTCGCAGGTGGTTTCTTGCACATCGATGCTGATCTTGTATTCGTAGTTCGTATTCGACGTCACATATTCATCCGTATAAGTGTATTTAGTACTCGAGGACGAGGCATCCACGGCGTTTATCGTATCGGTGGATACTAACTGACCTTTGCCGTCGTACGTGAAACGGGTGATGATGAACTGAGTAGAAGAGGTGATATAACTGGAAGGAATCTTTGTGGCCTCCCAGTTCAGCTTATAGCCCGACTTAGCGGGGTCAACGGTGAAATGGCTTATCTGGAAATCGTGGTTCAGTGTGGCACCGATGGAAGAATAGAGCCCCTTAGTCAGCGAATTGTCTGTCCAACCTTTGGGCAGGTAGCCCACGCTGTAGCTGTATTTCTTGTCGTAGTCCACATTGGCGTCAGACCACGATTTTGTGTTACCCTTCAGATTGTCCACGATAACGTTGTCGCGGAAAATCAGGATGGCGTCAGTACTCTTGCCGGTAATATCATCGTAGGGGCTATCGAAGTCCCAGCTAAGATTGATTTTCTTGTTCCAGGCATCCTTCGACTCAACGGTCAGTTTATTAATCGTAGGCAATGCTACCGATGCCTTTTTGCCGTCGTCATAGAAGGTCACCTGGTGGCCGTCTATGTATTCTTCGAATTGGAACTCGATGGAATAGACATTATAACCCATACCCACGTCAACAGAGCATTTATTGGTAGCGCTACCGCTCCAGCTACCACAGATATCACCATTACGACCTTTCATCTTAATGCTGGTAAAGTGGTAGTTAAAGTTCTCAAATGTAAACGTGGTATTGTCTTCACAGTAAAGAGTTCCATTGCCAGCATAAACATACTGATTTGGAGTCATGCAAATTCCGTCACTTAACAAGTTGGTAACACCTTCTGACAGATAAGATAACAGCGTACCAAATCTTTTTCCCGAATCGTCGTTATAGCCAAGATAACCACCATTCCTGAAGAAATGTAATCTAAGCAGTTTGGGCGATTTCGTACGGTCCGTATCATACAAGTCAAACTGGTCGTAGAATCGCTGGCCGATGGGTGTCGGAATCGTATCGTTGTATTTCGCATCTGACCCGTAGTCCTTCGTTGCTGTCAGTTTGCCGCTCGCAACGATGTTGCCATAGACACCGTCGATGATGGGTTGGAATCTGCCTTCGGTAATTTTACTGTTGGCAGAATACGACGGAGTGGTATAGGTCAGTTTACCGGGATTGGTCCATTCCACACTTCCGTAGTTGGCTGTCACGCCGAAGGGAGAGAGAGTCTTCTCCGTCTTCACTGTGGAGTATCCTTCCGGTGAATAGGCTGTCACGTCGCCCGTACCGTTGTCCAACTTAGCCTTACCCTTTACCCAGACGGTGTGGGAGTTGTTGACCTTGTTCTCTACGGGCATGATGTCAATAGTGACATAGTAGTCGTCCTTCCACGTGTCGTTCTGCTGTTTGAAGTTTTTGAACAACGCAATGAAATTGTCAGTGCTCTTGAAACTGCCCCGATAGCGCACATAGAACACATCTTGGCCATCTACCCTGCAGGTCAGGAATTTGTCGATGTCTCCCAAGTCATCGCTGCCTTTGATGCCTTCAAGTTTCAAGGCGTTCTTGTCGCTGTCCAGATAGAGCTTTGGTTCGTCTACCCAGTAGGAATCGGTGTGCTCGGAGTTCTTATACCACAGATAGACCGTGAAGTACGGTCTCAGAGGCGTCACTGAACTCGAGAAGGTGTAGGTGTCGCTAGTGGCGTCAGCCGATGGAATCATTAAACGCGCTTTTTCGTCTTCTGCTTTTACCTGCTGCCAGCCTGTAACGAACAGCATACTTAGCAGTAGTAAATGAAATTTGATACGATTTAATTGATACATAATGATATGATTTTTTTAATTTAGTTTCTCACCTCTTTCCTCCCGTCTCCACATTGACATCCTCCGTGGCGTTGGTGCCGGCCTCAATCACCGTACCATAGTTCGTCAGGCCGTAGTAGATGTAGCAGAACACCGCGATGCCGAGGGTCATCAGGATGATGTACGGCCACTGTTCGTTAGGGAATGCCGCCGTCACCACAATGCTGCCCAGCCCGAAAATGATGATCAGGTGACAGCTCACGCGGATGGAGCGCTGGAACCTCATCACCATCGTGCGGTTGTCGTCCGTCCACCAGCGGGCATTGTCGTCGCTCTGCGGCAGCTGTCCTGTCATAACGCGCACGCGTACAAGCGTATGATAAAATATATAGGATATATATAGCGCGTGGAGGAAGAATATCAACAGTGAAAAGTGGAAAGTGACAAGCGAAGAGCTGGTTGCCGCCGTCCAGTAGGCGATGATGCCCACCACGAGGATCACGATGTCGCGCACGACGATGCGCCGCGTCAGATAGTTCGGGTTCAGCAGCGAGATGTGGCTCCAGCCGAACAGCACCGCTGCCGCGTGGAAGTAGCTCACCGACAGTGCCGAGGCCCCTGCAGGCCATGTGGCGCGCCAGCCCAACCGGCTATGGGCGATGAATCCTGCGGCAAAGATCAGAAACGTCAGTGCCGTCAGCAGTCGCGATCGGCGGTATACCGTATAGTCGCCGTAACTGGAGTTACCCGCCAACAGCGCACAGCCCATGGTTATATTCACGGCTGCAGCAATCAGCAGGATGATGTTGTACAAATTCTGAATAATCATGGCTTTTTCGATTTTTTTTAATGGTGGGGTCTATGGCTGACCCTTAGTTTTCTGCGTATCCTTAAATTTTTATTTTCGACTGCAAAATTATATGTTAAAATTTAATTTCGGTGTCAAAAAACACACAATGGTGTCAAAAAAAAAAGAATCTGGTGTTAAAATTCACACAAATTTAACACCTTTCTTGCCAGTTTTTGCCTTTTTTTGTAATTTTGTCCCCAGAAAACGAAAAAAACGAAAACGAGAACGGCGCCGTGATACCCATCGAGCATATCCAGTTCGCTGCCATCACGCTGACGGGGTTCCTCACCCTGATGCTGGTGTTCATCCTCCCCCTGAACGGCGAGGCGGGACAAGTGTACAACCGTTCGCGCTGGTTCATGGTGGCCGGTACCGCCCTGCTGCCCGTGCAGTTCCTGTTGCAATACACGCTGCATTTCCGTCAGATGGGCGTAGAGCCCGCCGTACTGGTCAATCTGCTGTTCTTCATGCCCTCGGCGTGGCTCATCAGCCTTGCCATCCTCAATTTGCTGCGACAGTCGTCGCTGCGCCTTCACGACTGGCTGGTAGGCCCCAGCAGTTATCTTGTCGTCGTCGTCATACTCCTGGGAGCCAATCCCACGGGTGGTCACGCCATTCTCGACGTCACTCCCCGCCTCTACTATGCCGAGGTGGTCGCAGCCGTGGTCTATGCCCTCATGCAGTTCCACTATACCGGCCAGCTGTGGCACGAGTTCCGTCGCGTGCACCTCGCACTCGACAACTATTTCGACCGCGAGCGTCACGGCATCATCCGCTGGATGCGCAACAGCACCATGCTGCTCTCCCTCTCCGCCGTCTTCGCGCCGATGGTCATCTTCTGGTCAGGACCACTGCTCATCGTCTATACCCTCACCATTTTCTTCTGCATCAGCTATACCGTCGTCAATTTCTACGGCTACGGCTTCGACCGTCATCATCTGAATGCCCTGCAACAGGTCGAGCAGACCATGCGTGAGGACGAGCAGCAGACTGCTGCCAGTGGCCGCGACGACAGCCGCGAACTGCACGAACAGGACCTGAAGCGCATCACCGCCGCTGTCGACCGCTGGATAGAGCGTGGAGGCCACCTGCACGGCGGCATCACCATCCAGACCGCTGCCGACGACATGCACCTGCCGCGCTATCTCCTTTCCGCCTGGCTCAAGTCCACCCGTCAGGGACTCTTCAACCCCTGGCTCACCCATCTGCGCATTGAGGAAGCCAAGCGCCAGCTCACCCTCCATCCGGAATGGAACAACGACACCATTGCCGAACACTGCGGCTTCACCTCCCGCACCTACTTCCAAACCACCTTCAAGCGCATCACCGGTGTCACCCCTCAGGAGTTCCAAACCCGCCAGTAACCTCCGAAAGACAAGAAATATGTACTTTTGCAGGCAGAAACAAAAACTACGAATGATGAAAAAACTACATCTACTTAAGAAAACAGCGGCCCTTCTGTGTGTGGGGGTGTTGACAGTGATGCCCGTTTCGGCTAATGATATCCATGTAGCCACTAATGGCGACAACAATAATGCGGGTACGGTGGAAGCTCCGTTGCTGACCATCGACAAGGCTATGGAAATCGTGCAGCCTGGCGACCGTATCTTGGTGCATGAGGGTACCTATATGATTACCAAGCGTATCAAGATTCCCGCACTGAATACCAATCCTGACCTTCGCTGTGAACTGCGCGCCTGGCCGGAGGATGCCGTTGGCAAGGTGATCATCGACGGCACGAACATGAATACTTCGTCAGAGATAGAATTCAAACAGTCGCGCTGTATCTATGTCAACCACGAGGCGAACTACTGGAGCTTCTACGGCTTGGTGTTGCAGAATGCCAAGGACAATGGTATGAAGATAGAAGGCTCTTATAACATCGTGGAGCGTTGTACGTTCCGTTGGAATAACGACACGGGTCTGCAGATTGGTATGTTCAAGGACTTCTCCATTGAGGAGACCAAGTCGTTCCCCATCAGTGGCAAACCAGCCTTTAACCCCAATTTCAGCTATTGCCGATATAACAAGGTGATTAACTGTGACTCGTACGAGAATGCCGACCTGAAGTCGTATAGCAGCAGTGATGACGGTGGTGATGCCGACGGCTTTGCCGTCAAGCTCTTCCCAGGTCCTGGCACAGAGTTTCATGGCTGTCGTGCGTGGACGAACTCCGATGACAACTGGGACCTCTACATGACCTATCATCCTGTAGTCATCGACCACTGCTGGGCATGGCATGCCGGATATCTGCCTAATGGCAGCGAGGGTAAGAATGGCAATGGTTTCAAACTCGGTGGCGGTGGTTCTGCCGGAGGTGCAGACTTCGACCATTCGGTGGGTGCCCATGTGCTGACCAACTGTGTAGCCTTCGAGAATCTGCACAAAGGCTTCGACCAGAACAATGCCTATGAGGGCATGTATATCTTCAACTGTGTGGCCTGGGGCAATGAGTACAACTACCGCTTCCCCACAGAGTTCAAATATGGCACGATGGATATCCACAACTGTATTGGTTGGGGCGCAACGGCAGAGAAGAGTGGCAGGAAGATTGGTAACCACGAGTTCCTGTCGCCCGACAAAGCCGGCTATCAGGATCCTACTGCCGGCACAACCTACAATTCATGGATTGAAATAGACGGCTGCAGTCCTATCAAGGAAAGCTACAAGCCCGACGGTGGTTCTTATACTCCTGAGACACAAGACCATAGCGGCGAGTTCTTGTCACTGTCAGTTGCTGACTTCATGGCCGACCGTGAACCCGACGGTTCGTTGCCCAACAATAACTTTACCCGTCTGAAGCCCGGCAGCATCTTCAAGGATAAGGGTATGCCTGTTATTGGCTTTACTCCTGCCCGTAAGATGACGGAAGCAGAATGTCTTTCTTATATCGAAGGACTGAACGAGTATATCACGGCAGATGACATCTATATCCCTTATAATGATGATGCTCCTGAGTTTGGAGCCTTCGAGTTGGACGGCGTGCCTGTTCCGTATGTTGTTCCTGACAAGATTGAGGTGAAGTGCAAGACGGCAAACTCCTCACAGGAGATTGTCGAAGGGCAGCCGATTGCCAATATCGTCTACGAGCTGAACGATGTCGCTACGGATGTGGTTGTCGAGGGACTCTGCGCAGGACTTTCCTACGTATTCGATGCTGCCAGCCATACGGTGACCATCAGTGGTACGCCTCAGACGAATTGTACCTTTAAGCTCACCGCCACAGGTAATGAGGCAGAAGGTGTGAAGCCCTACACTACTACGGGTAGCATTGTCCTGGTGACACCCTTCAAGGTGCTTACGGGTGACTGGTATCACTTCCAAGATGCTTGGGACGCACTGCCTGTCGACCTGCAGGGCGTGCTGGAGATGATTCCTGGCAGCAGCAATACTACGTCTTACGATCCTGAGAAGACAGAGAGCAACGGTAGTGTTCCCGGCGGATGCACCAAAGGCGGTTTTGATATTGGCAAGAACAATGGTGGTATCCGTTGGCATCTGACTGATGGTGTGCTGCAGCTGAAGATTAACCTCCACTTCACTGGCGATCGTACCTTTACTGTCAAGTGGACGTTGGCCAATGGTCAGTCAGGATCCTACTCTACTGGCAAATTGAAGAAGACCACCCTGTTGGAGTGGGATATGATTGAAGTGGCTGGCATCAGTGAAGATGTAGCCAAGCAGATTCGCACCATTGAACTGTTGAATGCTGCCTCCGGTGGAGGAGCCCGAGTTTACGATATGTATGTCCGTGTGCCTGATACCTCTGCCACCACTGCCACCACTGCCATCACTGTCACGGCGGCGAAGGCAGCCCTCAGCCGCGAGTGCACTGTGAAGACGATGGAGAATGGCCGTATCGTTATCATCAAGAATGGCCAGCGTTACAATCTCCAGGGGCAGGAACTTTATTGATCCTCAGGTCTACAAAAGCAAAACTCCGAGGTTTTTCCTCGGAGCTTTGAACCTGTTCATCCTGCGGAGAGAACAGGATTCGAACCTGCGAACCAGTTTTGCCGGTTACACGCTTTCCAGGCGTGCCTCTTCAACCACTCGAGCACCTCTCCCTGCGATTTGCGGGTGCAAAGATAGTCAATAAAGTTGAAAGTTGAGAGTTGAAAGTTGATAGTTTAGGGAATTTTAACCATTAACGTTAAAGACGCGGGCGACGTTGGCATTGGTTTGGCGGCAGATTTCCTCTTCGGTGACACCGTAAGCCTCGGCCAGACGCGTGATAACATGACGGATGAAGGCGGGTTCGTTGCGCTGTCCGCGAAGGGGAACGGGAGCCATATAGGGGGCATCGGTCTCAAGGACGATACGATCGAGGGGGACGACGTCAGCCAGCGTCTCGGGCAGGTGACTCTTCTTAAACGTCAGTACGCCACCGATGCCCAACACAAAGCGGTCGAACTCCAGCAGTTGCTGAGCCTCCTGGACATTACCCGTAAAACAATGGAACACGCCTCCGGGCAGGTCGTGCGCGTACCGTTTTATAATGGCAACCATCTCGTTTTGTGCCTTACGACAGTGAATCATCAAGGGCAGCTGCAACTCGACAGCCCAGCGAACCTGCTCCTCGAAGGCTTCCAGCTGTTCATGTTCGAACTCACGACTCCAATAGTAGTCGAGGCCGACTTCGCCGATGGCGATAACAGGAGAGGTGAGTGGTGAGAGGTGAGAGGTGAGAGAATACTTTATGTGACCCAGGACTTCTTTCCAATCTGCCTTGACTTCCTCGGGATGGAGGCCGAGCATGGGACGACAGTAGTCAGGATACTGAC
>JAEEGL013347308.1_pt1 | contig 22480 bp, 18 predicted proteins | sample 9134231 | NCBI WGS metagenome assembly JAEEGL01 (sample SAMN16246548, study PRJNA631951) | gut metagenome | biome: gut microbiome; feature: rumen; material: fiber-attached | host: Bos | place: Iran: Karaj | collected 2018-10
AAGGACATGGTGTATCCGATATCCCCCAGATAGAAGTAATCGTCCAGGGAGGGCTGGGCCATGAAGGAATCGAACTGGGGGCTTTCCGTGTAGCCGCGGTAATAATCCTTGCCCGGTTCGATCGAGCCCTGGCGGATGCCCAGGGAGATGGCGTTTTCGATCTTCAGCCCCAGAGCTGCTCCTATGGCGATCCGCTCCTCGTCCACGGCACGGATGCTCCGGGCGACAGACGGCGTGATGCCGTCCCGGAAGTAGTAGAAGTCGCCGCCCGTGCGCTCGATGAGAGGGGCGTTCATCACGCCGATGACGGACTGGGTGGAGGGACCGCAATCCTGGAGGGTGGTCTGAATGACGCTCTCCGCCGCTTCCAGCCCGGGAAGGACCGGGCGGAGCAGGTCCACGACCGCGGGAGTCTTCTCCCGGGGAAGGGCGGCCAGCTTGCAGCCGGCGGGCAGCTTGTAGAAAACAGACACCCGGCCGGGGCCGGTGAGACGCGAAAAGTAAGGAGAAGTGTGAGTCTCCGCAACGGTGATCCGGGGATCGTCAAAGGAGAGCCCCATGGCGTTCTTGAAGGCAAGGGCGCCCATTCCGCCGCCGGCTATGATCACATAGACCTGTCCGTCCTCCGCAAGGGGAGCGCAGAGCCTTCCCAGCCGCTCGATCCGGTCGGCAAAGGCGGTGACAAAGATGAGCTTCGCACCGGTGAGGACCTCCCTGATGTTTTTGCCGGCATAGCGGATATTCTGAAAGCCTTCCATCACGCCCGTGGAGCGGACGCCGCCCGCCTGAGCGATGGAGGAGAGGACGTCCTGCTTTTCGGGAAGATCGAAAAGGAAGACGTCGTGACCGGCAGCGGACCAGTCAAACGCGGCGGCGATACCGCTGTTTCTCGTACCTAAGACAGCTACTTTCATGGCAATCACCCTATGCAGAAAAGGTTATTTCCCAAAAGCCTGGGGCGCCTTTTTGGTACGTACGGAATCGTAGTTGGAAAGCCTCGCGTCGTTCCGTACGGCTTCAATGAGCGCCTTGGTATCCCGCTCTTTCAGAGCCTGGATGATGGCCGCATGGGATTCCAGGGACTCCAGGAAGTAGGACAGGGTCCCGTCATAGTAGACCAGCAGGATGCAGATGCGGTTGTGGATCTCCTCCAGATAGCGGATCAGATAGTCATTTTTGGAGATGGCGGCCAGCCGCATGTGGAAATCCTTGTTCATCACCGTGTACTCGGGGACGGACAGTTCGTGGACCACAGAGGCGAACTGGGCGTGCATGGCCTCCAGATCCCGGATGTCGCTGTTGGAGACCTGCTCGATGATGACGGGGGCGAGGCCCTCCTCCAGGCACACCCTGGCATAATAGATCTTCTCAATGTCCTCATAGGAGGACTGCACCACGAAAGTGCCCCGGTTGGGCACGATGTAGAGAAAACCTTCATACTGCAGCTGGGCCAGCGCTCTTCGCAGGGGAGTCCGGCTGACCCCCAGTTCACTGGCCAGCTCATCCTCTACGATGCGGTAGCCGGGAAACATCTCCTTGGACATGATCTTGTCCTTAATGTATTCACAGATGCTGTTGACGATGATATTATCCTTCAAAGCCCTTCCCCCCCTTAGGTGGAATCCCGAGGCACGAATGCGGAGGCCTCACCGCATGACGACAAAACGGCATCGAAAAATGCCCATAATTCTATATACTATTTTACACGAAATAGTACCGGAATTCAACCCTTTTTTCAGATAATCCCACAGATTTCGTCAACAGTTGTTCGCAGAAACAGAATAGGGGAGTCAACGACAGAAATGGGAAAATATACCATCGCGAGATTGTCGGACATCGTTATAATGATTGTTCGACAATCAGACGGCCCGCGCAGATCGAAGGCTGCGGCGATTTCCCATTTATTGGACTTTTCCGGAGAATGTGCTATAATATATAATTAGAAAAATGCTCAAACGGAGAAAAGCCAATGAAGAAACTGATTGCCCTTTTGCTGGCGCTGGCCCTGCTGACCGCCCTGCCCGCCTGCGGCGGCCGGACACCCGAACCGTCGCCGAAACCTGACCCGGACGGCCCGTCGGACGTGGTGCCGGATCCGGAACCCGGCCCCGGACCGGACCCCGCGCCGGAACCTGAGAAGAGCGTGGAGGAAAAGGCCAGGGAGATCGCTGCCGGCATGACCACCGAGCAGAAACTGGCCCAGATGATGATCGTGGCGTTCCGCTCGGACGCCAACAACACCAAGGCCGCCGACAGTCTGACGCCGGCCTACGCGGAGCTGCTGAAGAAATACGATTTCGGCGGCATCATCCTGTTCCAGAGCAATATCGTCAATGTGAAACAGACGGCCTCCATGATCCGGGCGTGCCAGGCCGCGGCAAAGAGCTCAGCGCCCGGCATCCCGATGCTGGTCTGCGTGGACCAGGAGGGAGGACTGGTGAACCGGGTCTCCTTCGGCGTCACGGGATCCGGCAACATGGCTCTGGCGGCCACCGGAGACTACAGCCTGACGGAGGAGTGCGCCGGCCTGCTGGGACAGGAGATCCGCGCTCTGGGATTCAATATGGATTTCGCCCCTGTTGCGGATATCAACAACAATGCCGCCAACCCCATCATCGGCGTACGGTCCTTCTCGGACGATCCCACCCTGGCGGCGGAGCATGTGAGAGCCTTTCTCCGGGGACTGCAGCGCAGCGGCATCTCCGGGGTGCTGAAGCATTTTCCCGGCCACGGCAACGTGGGGGAGGACAGCCATACCCATCTGCCCTCCTCAAAGCTCACTCTGGAGGAGCTGAAAGCCTGCGAACTGATCCCCTTCCGGGCAGGGATCGAATCCGGCGCTGACATGATCATGACCGCCCATATCCAGTATCCCAATATTGAAAAAAGCACCTACACCTCCAAAAAGGACGGAAAGAATGTGTATCTGCCGGCCACCCTCTCCAGGACCATCATCACGGGACTACTGCGGGAAGACCTGCGCTATGACGGTATCGTCATCTCCGACTCCATGGTGATGGACGCCATCGCCTCCCATTTCGACAAGACGGACGCCGCCGTGATGGCGATCAACGCCGGCGTGGATATCCTGCTGTGCCCGGTGGACATCTACCGGGAGGGGAACGCGGACACCTTCCCGAAGGTGGACGATTATATGCAGAAGCTGCTGAAGCGGGTGGAATCCGGAGACATCAGCACGGAGGAACTGGACGACTCCGTGGTCCGGATCCTGAAACTGAAAATGCTCCGGGGCATCATCTCCGACGAACCGGAGGAGAGTGCGGAAGAGCAGATCGCCCGGGCGGAATCCCTTGTGGGATCTTCTGAGCACCACGCCAGAGAGTGGGAGATCGCGCAGCAGGGGCTGACGCTGCTGCGGAACGATCGCCACACGCTTCCTGTGGACGGGAACAGCGATAACGTGCTGATCCTGATCCCCAGCGATTACCGGAAAGCGACGGTGGAATATGCCCTCAGGCGTCTGGAGCGGGAAGGCCTGGCGAAGGCGTCGAAAGCCACCATCGTGAACTGGGGCAGACTGACGATGGAAGACCTGAAGCCGAAGGATGACAGGTCCGGCTCGGATCCGGAGGATGATTTCCTGACGGTGCTGGACAAGGCGAAGACCGTCCTGATCCTTTCCCAGGAGGTGGAGCGGAGCACCGTGCTGGCCAATGTGATGGCCCGGGTATATGACAACGGGGGAAAAGTGGCTCTGCTGAGCCTGGATCTTCCCTACGACGCGGCCTGCTATCCGGAAGCGGATGCGGTCCTGTGTGCCTACCACGCCTATGGAACAGCCTGGGATGACGAGGGGAGAGGCCCCTTCAATCTGAACGTGGCGGCGGCGGTCTGCGCGGCGTTCGGCCAGTGCGTGCCGCAGGGAGAACTGCCGGTGGATATCCCGAAGATCACGGGCAATATCATCCGGTACGACGAGATCCTGTTTTCCCGGGGCTTCGGGATCGAGAACTGGGGCAGGTACTACAACTAGAAGGAGACGGAACTGCGGTATCCGGAGAGGAAAGCTGATTCCGGCAGAAAGGGGCGGCGCCATGATCATAGACTATCTGGGACACAGCGCGTTTCTGGCAGAGACGGACAGCGCTCTTCTGCTGTTCGACTGCTGCCTGCCGGACAGACCCCTGATCCGGGCGAAAAGCACCGGAAAGCCCCTGTTCGTTTTTGTAAGCCACGTGCACGGCGATCATTTCGACCCGGCGGTCTTTTCCCTGGATGACGGCAGCCGCCCGGTCTCCTATCTCCTGTCATTTGACATCCGGGGGAATCCCTCCGTTCCGAAGGACCGGGACGTCCGCTATCTGGACGCGGACAGGACGTATGAGATCCCGGGTCTGGGGACAGTGCAGACGCTCCTCTCCACGGATGAAGGCGTGGCTTTTCTGGTGAAGACGCCGAAAGAGATCCTGTTCCACGCGGGAGACCTCCACTGGTGGGACTGGCCGGGAGAGGATCCGGACTGGCTGGAGCGGCAGGAGACTGTTTTCCGGCGGGAGATCCGGAAACTGGAGGGGATCCCCATCGACGTGTCCTTTGCGGTTCTGGATGACCGGCTGGAGGAGAACTATGCCGAAGGGCTGGAACTCTTCCTGTCCCTCTGCCGGACAAGATATGTGCTGCCGATGCACTTCTGGGAGGACAGGAGCGTGGTGGACCGGTTCAGGGAACTGCCCTGCGCCGCAGAAACGACGCTGCTGGATACAACGAGAGAGACCCACTGGGAGATCCGGTGACGGAAAAGGAGAAGAAAAATGCAGTTTAAAATGATCCACGAGAACTACAACGTCCGGGACCTGGAGAAGTCCCTGAAGTTCTACGAAGAAGCGCTGGGCCTCACGGAGAAGAGACGCAATACCGCAAAGGACGGTTCCTTCATCATCGTATATGTGGGCAATGACACCACTGCCTTCGAACTGGAACTGACCTGGCTCAGGGATCATCCCGATCCCTATGACATCGGGGAGGAGGAGTTCCATCTGGCCTTCCGGACAGACGATTTCGAAGCCGCCCACGCCCTCCATGAGAAGATGGGCTGCATCTGCTTTAAAAACCCGTCCATGGGGATCTATTTTATCCAGGATCCGGACGGATACTGGCTGGAGATCATCCCCACACGCTGAAGGAACCACCGGAACAGAAAAGACAGGGCGCGGGAACATCCCGCGCCCTGTCTGCTGCTGACCGGTATCAGACGCCGTTCCTTCACCGGACGGCCATCTGGGGTGCGTATTCGATGGAACGGCTGTGGCGGATGACCTTCCACTCCGTCGTCCGCCTTAGCAGGGAAAGGACCTGCAGGGGAACGAAGGAGGCCATGAAGACCGGGAAGAGGAGGAGCCCCGACAGGCGGATCTTCTGTCCGGCAGCGAGCCGCAGCACTGCCGCCAGCAGGCAGGAGCCGGCATAGGAGAGCCCCAGCGCCGCCGCAGCAGTCCAGACCCAGGCAGGAAGAGTGCCGCCCGCCCAGGCTGACAGGAAGTACAGCAGGAAGGGGATCGGCGAGAGCGCCTGGGCGAAGGGGGTCGTGAGGAAGAAGCACATGTCGGCGCGGCGGATCCGGGAAGCCCGCGTCCCGGTGCGGAGGAGCCGCGGCAGCATCACCTGAGAGGTAGACATAATACCGCTGCACCATCTGCGCCGCTGGGTCAGGGATACACCGAAGGAGGCGGGCGCCTCATCGTATGTGACGGCTTCCGGCACCCACCAGACCCGTTCGCCCAGCTCGGCGCACCGGGCGGAGAACTCCGCGTCTTCCGCGATGGTCACGGTGTTCCACCCGCCCATGCGCTCCAGCACGGAGGCGCGGACCGCCATGCCGGTCCCCACCAGCTTGGCCGACAGACCCAGATTCGCCCGGGAGCGGCTGAAAAAGGTGTCGTTGAAGGCGAAATACAGGGCGTAGCATCCGCTGACCCAGGAGTCCCGGGGATTCTTGACCCGCAGACGCGCCTTCGCCACGCCGGCGCCGGAGAGCATCGCGTCATTCATCCGGGCTAAAAAGTCCGGGTGGACCACGTTGTCCGCGTCGAACAGGCAGAAGGCGTCGTATCCCCGGGGCAGAAGCCAGGAGACCGCCTCGTGTAGGGCGTCCCCCTTGCAGCGGACCGTGTCAAAACAGCGGAAGATCCTGGCGCCGGCGGAGCGGGCGGCTTCTTCCGTTTCGTCCGTGCAGTTGTTGGGGATCACGTAGATGTCGTACAGATCCTCCGGGTAGTTCTGCTCCCGGAGACTGCGCACCAGGGCGGCGATGACAGCCTCCTCGTTCCGGGCGGGGATCAGGCAGGCGAACCTTGTTTCGGGAACGCGCCTGGGATAGGATCCCGGCCGTTTCCAGAACAGGACCGCGGTGAGGAGGAACCAGAGGGAGAACAGCTTGAGAAGCAGCGCGAAGGCCGCGGCGAGATACTGCAGTGTCATGACAGGTGACCCCTTTCCGATAATGTCAGGATCACCATATCACGGGATTCTTAAGAAGGGCGTATGGAGGTTCCTAAGAGAATCTTAAGATTGCGGAAAAGCGGGGGAAGTTAAGAAATCCTTAGGAAACTGCCCCTGTTTTTCTTAGAAAAGCTCTGCTACAATGACAGACAAGGAGGTGGGAGGAACGTGTACAACATTCTGATCTGCGACGACGAGAAGGACATCGTCCAGGCTCTGAAGATCTACCTTTCGGGCGAGGGGTACCATCTGTTCGAAGCCTATGACGGCCGTCAGGCGCTGGACATCGTGCGGCAGAACACCATACACCTGATCCTGATGGACGTGATGATGCCCTGTCTGGACGGCATCGCCGCCACGGCCCGGATCCGGGAGGAGAGCAACGTCCCCATCATCATGCTGACCGCAAAAAGCGAGTCGGGGGACAAGGTGCTGGGCCTCAACGTGGGGGCCGACGACTACATCACCAAGCCCTTCGATCCCGCCGAGGTCATCGCCCGGGTCCGCTCCCAGCTGCGGCGCTATACGAAACTGGGCGCCGCGCCGGAGCCGGAAAAGACGGGCCGCTGCACGCTGGGGCCCATCGTGCTGGACGAGGAGAGCAAGGCCGTGACGGTGGACGGGGAGAGCGTCTCCCTGACACCTATCGAATATAACATCCTGCGGCTGCTCATCCGCCATCCGGGCCGGATCTATTCCTCATCCGAGATCTATGAACTGGTCTGGAACGAGAGCGCCTACGGAGCGGAGAACGCGGTGTCGGTGCATATCCGGCATCTGCGGCAGAAGATCGAGATCAACCCGTCGGAGCCCCGCTACCTGAAAGTGGTGTGGGGCCTGGGATACAAACTGGAGGACAGCAGACATGAAAAAAGCTGACTGGATAAGGCGCACCTGGGTCAAAGCGCTGGCCTTCCTCCTGGCGCTGGCGCTGATCCCTGTGATGGCCGTCAATATCGCGGCGCTTCTGTGCGGTTTCGTGGACGACTGGTGGGCTGAGAAACCCACCGACATGTACCGGACGGAGATCGTCACCGAGGAGATCCGGCAGAACGCGTACCGGGTGATGGCTTGGTACGAAGACCAGGGCAACGATATCTGGAGCATGTCGTTTCTCACCGATCCCGAGACGACGAATTTCCGCTTTTCCGTCTATGAGCGCTCCGGCAACAGCCTGGCGGACACCCTCTCGCAGGACGGGATCCCGATAGACCTGGATTACCCGGTGAACCTGGACGGGAATCTGAGGATCAGGTGCGGGATCGCGAAGGAACTGAAAGCCCAGGATGACATCTACTGGGCCGTGAGGGCGGCGGAAAGGCTCTCCGCCGTATTCAGGACGGCAGTCCCCGTGCTGATCGCCGCCGCGGCGCTCTTCCTTCTCCTGGTGGTATTTCTGGCCTGCGTGGCCGGCCGACGTCCCGGCAGGGAGGAAGCCGTGGCAGGCTGGCAGGAGAAGATCCCGCTGGATCTGTACCTGGCTGCTGCCGGACTGGCTTTTACCGGCGCCGTCTTCCTTGTGGCGGATGCCCGGCAGATGGATCTGATGCGGGGACTGCCCCTGTATCTCCTTCTGTTCCTGGGGGTCGGACTGGGGGTCGCGGCGCTGCTGCTGGGGCTCTGGATGACCTTCTGCACCCGCGTCAAACTGGGCGGCTGGTGGCGGAACATCGTCATTTATCAGGTGTTCCGGTTTCTGTGGAAGGGACTCCGGTGGTGCTGGAGCGGGATCCTCAGGGTGATACGGAGCATCCCTCTTTTCTGGCGCACAGCCCTCTTTGCCGGCGTGTTCTGTGTCCTGGTCTTCGGACTGGCGATGTCCCAGGTCTACGAGGGGGTGTTCCTGGCACTGGCGGCATTCTTCGTCATCGCCTGCGCCGCGGCGGTCCAGCTGCGCACCCTGCAGGCGGGCGGCAGAGCGCTGGCGGCGGGAGATCTGGACAGCAAGGTGGATACGAAGCGGCTGTTCTGGGATTTTCGGAAACACGGCGAGAACCTGAACGATATCTCCCGGGGGATGCAGACGGCCGTTGAGCGGCAGCTGCGGTCCGAGCGCCTCAAAACGGAGCTCATCACCAACGTGTCCCACGACATCAAGACGCCCCTGACCAGCATCATCAGCTATGTGGACCTCCTGCTCCGGGATCCCCAGGGCGAGCATGCCTCAGAGTATCTGGAGGTGCTGGACCGCCAGTCCCGTCGGCTGAAGAAACTGACGGAGGATCTGGTGGAGGTCTCCAAGGCGTCCACCGGCAACGTGGCGGTCAACGCCTCCCGCTGCAGCATCCGGGAACTGCTGACCCAGGCTATGGGTGAATACAGCGAACGGCTGGAGAAGGCGGGCCTGGAGAGCGTGCTGACCGTGCCGGACCGGCTGCCGGACGCCTGGGCGGACGGCACCCTCATCTGGCGTGTCCTGGACAATCTGTTCTCCAACGCCTGCAAGTACGCCCTGCCGGGCACACGGTTCTATATCGACGCGAAGGAGGAGGGTCCCCTGATCCGGGTCAGCTTCAAGAACATCTCCCGCCAGCAGCTGAACGTTACGGCTGACGAGCTGATGGAGCGCTTCGTGCGGGGCGACGCCTCCCGGAGCGGCGAGGGGAGCGGGCTGGGCTTGAACATCGCCCGGAGCCTGATGGAACTGCAGGGCGGATCCCTGTCCCTGACGGTGGACGGGGATCTGTTCCGGGCGGATATCACCCTGCCGTCCATGGACTGACCGCCCTGAAAAACAAACTGCAGAACAGAACCGGAGGGAACGGGCAAAGGCCTGTTCCCTCCGGTTTCTCAGTTTCCGAAGAAAATAGTTTACATAATATTAAATCAAGGAGGCGGACCGCACTGTCAGGGCCTGTTTCCCCCGTCACCCAGCTGCCGGAGGAAACGGACGGAATCCGGCAGGGGAAGGACCTTCACGAAGAGTTTCTCGCAGGCTGCGAGAGGGTCGTCCACGCCGCGCAGAAGGGGATCTCCGCCGGATGAGGGAGAGTAGCGCTCCTTGAAGACGCTGGGGGGAATGCCGACGGCAGCCTTGAAGACCCGGGTGAAATGGAGCGGGGTGATGAATCCCACCCGCTGGGCGACGACGGAGACCGGAACGTCGTGATAGTAGAGCTCCAGCACCGCATGGCGGATCCGGATGTGGCTGAGATACTCCACGATGGTAAGGGAGGTCTCCTTCCGGAACAGGGTGCACAGATACCGTTTGTTGTAGCCCAGTTCCTCCGCCAGGCTGTCCAGCCGGAACGGCTCCGTATGACCCGCCTCCACACAGGATATGATCCGGCGGACCAGTTCCGGGTAGGGGGCGACGTCGATATAGGACGAGCAGTTCCCCGCGATGCTTTTTTCCAGATGGGGGGAGAGGAGGAGGGAGCAGAGGAAGGAGTCCATATAGTCCCGCACGAGGGGATCCTGCCGGGACCAGTTGAAGACGATGTACTGGGTGGCCTTGTCGATGAACCCGGAGGCGGAACGGATCACCGGCCCGTTCTCCCGCAGGACCTGTTCGATCTCCGGGCTGCGGAGGATGAACTTGATCTCCCGGGTGTCCAGCAGGGAGTGGCTGTCGGCCTCCATCTCGTGGTAGACGCCGGGGGGGATGATCAGGCAGCTGCCGGAGGAGGCGGGAACGGCTTTTCCGTCCAGCAGAAAGGTGCCCGTGCCGGAGACAATGTAGAAAAGGTGATAGTAGGAGTGGGTGTGTCCCGCCAGCGGCCAGCCGGCCGGAAGGTCGGAAGAGGCTGCCCAGAGGATCTCTGTGCGCATCGCGGATCCCTCCCGTCTATGTTTTTTCTCAATTATGGCAAGGAGGCGGGGGTTTGTCAAGAAACCATCCGGAGCGGCGCGGAAGGGCCTTCCGGCTGATAGCGGGCTAGATGAATCTCAATACCCCGGCGGGATTGAAGGGGGACCCGGGAGATTGAAAAAAAATGAAACAGTACTTGCATTTTTGAACGGGAAAAAATATCATATTCATACAGCAATTGGCGTTAGATGGATGAGGAAGAAACTCTGTCCACACGGAACGGCGAAAGGAGGCTCCCATGAAGATTTCCCAGCTGGAGCAGGCGGTCGAGGTGGCAAAGACGAAATCCATCTCTCAGGCGGCTTCCAACCTGTACATCTCGCAGCCCAACCTCTCCCTGTCCATCCGCAAGCTGGAGGAGGAGATCGGGACCCCCATCTTCAAACGGACCAACAGCGGTGTGGAGCTGACCTATTTCGGCACGCACTTCATCGAGAACGCCAGGGAGATCCTGCTCCGGATGGATCTTCTGGAGGAGTACTGTTCCAGACAGACGAAACTGCAGCCCCTGTCCCTGTCGGTCATTTCCGGCGGATACCTCTTTGTCAACCGGCGGTTTTCGGAACTGTTCATAAAGTTCCTGCGGGGGCCGATCGAGTTCCGCTATATGGAGGGCAACGGCCCCAGACAGACCCAGGTGCTGAAAAGCGGCCAGGCGGAGCTGGGCTTTACCTCCATGTGGTCTTTCAGCAAAAAGGCCACCATACGCCGGATGAGCAGCAGCGGGATCGAATATCACCCCCTGATGGACGCGGTGCCCGGCATCTATGTGGACCGGACAAACACCGTTTTCACCGAAGCGGATACGGTAGTGGATCTGGAGAAGTTAAAAGACCTGCCCTACATCACGACGACGACGAGCCGGGAGAGCGTCGACGTGTTCTTCAGAACGATCTATCCGGACTGCAGTCTGGAGGACATCTTCGCCGCGAACCACCTCATCTTCACGGAGAACAGCGGCGCCATGCGGGACTTTGTTCGGGCCACCGGGGGATTCTCCCTGGGCACCTACTGCGATTCCGTCTATGCGAGTGAGGGATTTTATGAATCCCTGCGGTTCATCCCCTTCCCGCACGGGATCCTCCAATGCGAGGTGGGCTGGGTCCAATGCGACAACACCGTGCGCTCCCCGCTGGCGGACGAGCTGATCGAGAGTCTCCGGGCCTTCGTTCTGTAGCGCCGGCCGCCTTGCCGTTTCAATCAGATTACCGGATCCCCCGCGCCGGGAGGCGCGGGGGATCTTCTGCGCTCAGCGGGGCGATAAGTGCAAACCAACAAAAACCGGAGCGGATATTCTGCAAAAAACACATATCAAAACACATATATATAGCCATATATGTTTCATCCCTTTAAAGCGCCGCAAAGAACCGCCGGCCGGCTGTTCTGTCCGCTGCAGGAAACCCGAACGCCGCGGAGGACGGCGGGAATCGGTACAGAGAGGGGCAAGGGCCTCTGCAGCCGGCGAAAAAAAACGAGAAAGTGAAATATGTGACAACATTATATATGACCGTCTATTTATTTTTGAAAATTGTGACAAAAAATGTTCGGGGATAAAATTATAACAGGAGCGAAATGACGAAACAGGAGACGCGGTTTCGGAAGAGAAAAGAAAATCGACAGGGAGGAGTTTATATGATTCGGTATGTTCTGAAGAGATTCCTGCTGATGATACCGATCGTGCTGATTGTGACGTTCATCATCTACGCGATCCTGAACTCGAATGTGAACAGCATTCTCTACAGCATCGCGGGTCTGGACGCAAGCGATGAGGTGATCGCCAAAGTCGCCAAGGATCTGGGACTGGACCGCCCCATGATCGTCCGATACATCAAATATATCGGGGATATCGTTCTGCACCACGATTTCGGCCGGTCCTACATGACAAAGCGGGTGGTCTGGAACGAGATCGTCAACAGGCTCCCGATCTCCATCCGGGTCTCCTTCAACGGAATGCTGGTAGCGACGGTGATCGGCGTGCCTCTGGGCATCCTGTCCGCCGTCAAGCAGTATTCCATCCTGGACAGGATCAGCACGGTCTCGTCCATGTTCATGTCCGCGGTCCCGGCCTTCTGGCTGATGATGATGCTGGTGCTGCTGTTCGCCGTGAAGTGGCGCGTGCTGCCCACCAGCGGCATCGACTCCTGGGTATGCTACATCATGCCTGCCTTCGGATTAGGACTGCCGTACGCGGCGTCACAGATGCGATATACGCGAACGTCGGTGCTTGACGCGATACGGCAGGAATACGTGGACACGGCACGGTCCAAGGGCGTGCCGGAGCGGAAGGTCATCACGAAGCACGTGGTGAAGAACTCTCTGCTTCCCATCATCACGGTGACCGGCACCCACTTCGGCGGCCTTGTCGGCGGCGCCGTCGTGACGGAGACACTGTTCGCCCTGCCTGGGATCGGCTCCTACATGATGACGGGGATCAACAGCCGGGACGTTCCCGTGGTGTGCGGGAGCATCGTGGTCCTGTCCCTGCTCTACTCCATCGTGATCCTGATCATCGACCTGCTTTACGCCCTGATCGACCCGCGTATCAAGGCAAGATATGCCAAGAAGAAGGGGTGAGAGTCGTGAGCAAGAAAAAGTGGAAAAAGAGAATCAAGAGCTTCAAGGAGATCTGGCGCCGTTTCACGAAGAACAAGGCTGCCATCGTAGGCATGTGCATCGTGATCGTCTTCGTTTTCTGCGCGGTTTTCGCCGACCTTCTGATTCCCTATGAGAAAGCCATCACCCAGGACGTGATGAACAAGCTGACCCCGCCCAACTCGGAGCACTGGTTCGGAACGGACGGACTGGGCCGTGACATTTTCGCCCGCGTGATCCACGGCGCACGCTATTCGCTGATGGTAGGTCTGGTGACCTCCTTCATCGCCACCATCATCGGCCTTCTGCTGGCTGCGGCCGCCGCCTACTTCGGCGGCATCCTGGATACCATCATCTGCCGCAGCATCGACATCGTCACGTCGATCCCGGCCCTGATCCTGGCGCTGTGCATCGTGGCCGCCTTCGGCGCCACCACCTTCAACCTGTTCGTTGCCCTGACCATCATGTCCATCCCCGGTCAGGCCCGTATGGTGCGAAGCGCCCTGCTGAACGTGGTGAACCAGGAATACATCGAGGCGGCCCGGGCCTGCGGTACCGGCACCTTCCGGATTCTGACGAAACACGTGCTGAGAAACGGCATCGGCATCATCATCGTCAACATCACCATGGGCATCGCCGGAAAGATCTCGACTGCGGCCACCCTGAGCTTCCTGGGCCTGGGCTTCCAGCCTCCCACGCCGGAGTGGGGCGCCATGCTCAGCGAAGCCCGGCAGTATATCCGCACAGCCGGATACGGCATCATCTTCCCGGGCGTCGCCATCATCCTCTCCACCATGGGGATCAACCTGATGGGCGACGGACTCCGTGACGCGCTCGATCCGAAGCTGAAGAACTGAGGGGGGCGACGAGATGAGTGACATTATTCTGGAGGTCAAGAACCTTTCCATCAAGTACGAGACAGAACTGGAGACCGTCTACGCAGTGGACGATATCAGCTTCACCCTGGAACGTGGCAAGACCCTGGGACTGGTGGGTGAGACGGGCGCCGGCAAGACCACCATCGCCAAGGCGCTGATGCAGATCCTGCCCAGCCGCACGGCGCGCATCACCGGAGGGGATATCCTCCTCAACGGCGAATCCCTGCTGACGAAGAAGCGGGAGGAACTGGAGCGGATGCGGGGCAAGGAGATGTCCATGATCTTCCAGGACCCCATGAGCAGCCTCAACCCGGTGGAGACCATCGGGGACCAAATCTATGAAGCCCTGCATTACCACAACACGGAGAACAGGAGCAAAGAGGAACTGAATGCCCAGGTGGAGGAGATGCTGGAGATGGTGGGCATCCTCCCCAGGCGGAAGAACGAATATCCCCACCAGTTCTCCGGCGGTATGAAGCAGAGGGCCCTGATCGCCATGGCGCTGGCCTGCCGGCCGATGCTTCTGATCGCGGACGAGCCCACCACGGCTCTGGACGTGACCATCCAGGCCCAGGTGCTGAAACTGATGAAGGATCTGCGCAACGCCCAGGGCACGTCCATGATCATGATCACCCACGATCTGGGCGTGGTGGCCCTGATGTGCGACTACGTGGCCGTCGTCTACGCCGGACAGATCGTGGAGTACGGGACCCTGGAGGATATCTACAGCGGGGAGAAACACCATCCCTACACGGTGGGCCTGTTCGGAGCCATCCCCAATCTGAAGTCCAAGGCAGCCAGGCTCTCCCCGGTGGAAGGCCTGATGCCGGATCCGACAATCCTGTACGAAGGCTGCAAGTTTGCTCCGCGGTGCAAATACGCCACGGAGAAATGCCGTACCGCACCGCCTCAGTACTTTGAGGAAAACGGGCACAAGATCCTGTGCCACCGCTACACGGAGGGGGGTCTGAACAATGGATAAGCAGATACCGCTGATCGAGACCCGGAACCTCAAAAAGTATTTTGACGTAGGCAAAAAGTCGAAGCTCCACGCAGTGGACGACATCACCATTCAAATCTACCCCGGAAAGACCCTGGGCGTCGTGGGAGAATCCGGATGCGGCAAATCCACGCTGGGACGCACGATCCTCCGCCTGATCGAGCCCACGGAAGGCGACATCCTCTTCGAGGGCAAGAGCATCGTCAAGTACAACCACCGCGAGATGAAAAAGATGCGTCAGAAGATGCAGATCATCTTCCAGGATCCCTACTCCAGCCTGAATCCCCGGATGACGGTGGAGGACCTGATCACGGAGTACATGGTGGTATCGAAGCTTTACAGGACGGAGGAAGAGTACGAGGCGGAGACGCAGCGCCTGATGAAACTGGTGGGACTGGAACAGCGTCTGGCGGAGAGCTATCCCCACGAGCTGGACGGCGGACGGCTGCAGCGCATCGGCATCGCCCGGGCGCTGGCCCTCCATCCCCAGTTCATCGTCTGCGACGAACCGGTATCCTCCCTGGACGTGTCCATCCAGGCACAGATCCTGAACCTGCTGATGGACCTGCAGGACGAGCTGGGACTGGCCTACATGTTCATCACCCACGATCTGTCCGTGGTCAAGCACATCTCCGACGAGATCATGGTCATGTATCTGGGCCAGTGCGTGGAATTCGCGGAGACGGACGATCTGTTCGAAGCGCCTCTCCACCCCTACACCCAGGCCCTTCTGGACGCCCTCCCGGTGCCGGCGCTGGAGACCCGGGACAAGGAGATGTCCATCATCAAGGGCGAGGTCAGCAACCCCATCGACCCGAAGCCCGGCTGCCGGTTCGCCCCCCGCTGTCCCTTCGCGACCGAGCAGTGCCAGACCGAGACGCCTCCTCTGCAGGAGGTCCGCCCCGGCCACAGGGTCGCCTGCTGGAAGGTAATAAGCGAGCACGCTGAGTGACCGTTTATTATAGAAGCAACCCACACTATAAAACAGGAGGAATGAAAATGAAAAAGACACTGGCACTGTTTCTTGCCGTGCTCATGCTGCTGTCCCTGGTAGCCTGCGGCGGCGGAGGAAACACTCCGGAACCCGAACCGGAGAAGAGGACTGACGTGAATCTGGTCATGGCTACTGTGCTGGGCAGCAACGACGTGCAGCAGAACAGCCAGATCAACGGTCAGCTGCTGATGTGGAACGTCTATGAACCCCTGTTCTACGTGACGGATGCCGGTACGCTGGAGCCCCGCCTCGCTGAATCCTATGAGGTGGCAGACGACAACGTGACCTATACCGTCCATCTGCGCAAGGGCGTCAAGTTCCACAACGGCGAGGAGTTCAAGGCTGACGACGTGGTGTACTCCTTCGAGAGAGCCCGGAACTATCCCACTTACGCAGCCGCTTATTCCACCGTGGCAAGCTGCACCAAGATCGACGACTACACCGTGCAGTTCGTCTCCACGGACGTGATGGCCCGCTTCATAGCCACTACCAGCGACATCAAGATCGTCAACAAGACCGACGGTGAGAAGTTCGGCGAAGACGCCGGCCTGGACCTCGAGCACACCATGGCAGGCACCGGCCCCTATTACTTCACCGAGTTCAAGCCCGAGACCTCCATCCAGCTGACCGCATTTGAGGACTACTATGGCGGCGCTCCGGCGATCAAGACCGTCAACTATAAGGTCATGACCGACGCCTCCACCATCCTGGCGGCTCTGGAAGCCCACGAAGTGGACTTCGCCAGCATCTCGACGGCCAACGTCCCCGTCGTGGAAGGCGATGAGGGCCTGAAGGTCGTCCTGAACCCCAGCACCCACGACTCCTACATCAAGTTCGACTGGATGGAGAACGAGGTCCTCGCCGACAAGCGCGTCCGTCAGGCCATCTGCTACGCCCTCGACAAAGAGAAGATCATGTACGGCTGCTATGACGGCTACGGCGACATCGCCGAGAACTTCGCCCGTGAGGGCCTGGTGTTCGGCGCTACCAACGACGGCGTCAACACCTATCCCCACGATCCCGAGAAGGCCAAGGAGCTGCTGAAGGAAGCCGGCTATGAGAACGGCGTTGATATCGGCACCCTGTGGGCTGTGTCCACCCTCTACTTCGCCCAGGGCGCCCAGATCATGGAGCAGCAGCTGGCCGAAGTGGGCATCAAGGTCAAGTGCGAGCTGCTGGAGCAGAAGACCGTTGAAGGCGCCATCTTCCGCGGTGAGGCCGACTGGGATATGGCCTTCCACGGCGGCGCCATGTCCGTGGACTCCGACCGCTTCTTCGACTGGCAGTTCAACCCCGTCGGCGGTACCTACTGCGGCAAGGGCTCCGGCGGCCAGATCTTCGACATCAACCCCGAGCTGGTACGTCTGGGCATGGCGGCCAAGACCGAGCTGGATGCCGCCAAGCGCGAGCAGCTCTACCACGAGTTCTGGAAGCTGGCTCAGGATGAGGCCTATGTCATCGCCATCTTCCACCGCTACAACGCCTATGGCATGGACGAGAACCTGAACGCCAAGCTGCAGACCAACTACTACTACATTAACGAGTGGTCCTGGAACTGAGGAGAAGGACCTGACAGGTAACATGAGGGAATAAGGTCCGGGGCGCCGGACGCATCTGCCCGGCGCCCCGACCGATCAAGGGAAGGAAGGGTATGTCCATGCTGGATCTGTTGATTCAAAACGCGCTGGTCTTCGACGGTACCGGCGCAGAACCTGTCAAGGCAGACGTGGGAGTGCAGGACGGCAAGATCGTCCTGATCGGGTCCGCCCCGGACGCCAATGCGGCTGTAGAGGTGGACGGGACGGGGCTGTCTCTGGCTCCGGGATTCATCGACGTCCACACCCACTCCGATACCCAGCTGTATCCGGATCCGTCCCGCTGGTGCAAACTCAAGCAGGGCGTGACCACGGAGATCGGCGGACAGTGCGGCTGGTCGCCGGCGCCTTACCCCGCCGATTCGCCTGCCAGCTGGCGGGAGTATCTGGGCAACTCCTCCAACAGACAGCCCTTCTTCAACACCTACCGTGAGGCCATGGAGGATCTGGACCGGAGGAAGATCGGAGCGCACCAGGCCTGCTTCGTAGGCCACCTCTATCTGCGCGGCATCATCGCCGGCACGGAGAACCGGCCGCTCACCGCGAAGGAAGTCGAGCGGATGTGCGCTTACGCGGAGGAGGCCATGCAGTCCGGTGCCATGGGCTTCTCCACCGGACTGGTCTATCTGCCCGGCATCTTTTCCGACACCGAGGAGCTGAAGGCTCTGGCCAGGACGGTTGGCCGCTACGGCGGCATGTACTCCACCCACATGCGCGACGAGGGCGATCACGTCATCGAGTCCGTGGAGGAGGCGATCGCCATCGCCAAAGCGGGAGACATGCCCCTGAACATCTCGCATCTGAAGATGATGTTCCCCCAGAACTATGAAAAGATCAACAGGATCCTGGAGATTATTGACTACGAGAATTCTCACGGGATGCAGATCACCTTTGACGTATATCCCTACACCGCCTGCTCGGCAGGGATCATGTCCACCCTCCCGCCCAGCTATGTCGCCAACGGCATCGACTGGATGGTGGAGCACCTGCAGGGCAAAGAAAACATCGAGATCCTCCGCAGGGCGATCTATGAACCCACGGAGAAGTGGGAGAACCCCGTGGCCAAGATCGGCCTGGGGAACCACCTGATCGTGAGCGCCAACGTGACCAAGGACGCCATCGGCATGACGATCGAGGAGTATGCCGAAAAACGGGGGATCGACGGGATCGAAGCCTATGCCGAACTGATCTGTCTCAACAAGGGACGGATCGGCGACGCCCGCTTTGCCATGTCCGAAGAGAACATCGAAAAACTCTACGGACATCCCATGTGCATGGTGGGTTCGGACGGCCTGTACCGCGGAAAAGGCACGACAGCCCACGTCAGGGCGTTCGCCACATTCCCCCGGTATCTGGGCCGCTACATCCGGGAAAAGAAGATCCTGCCGTTCGCCGAGGGCATCCGCCGGCTCACCGGCATGCCCGCGGACATCTACGGCCTCACCGGAAAGGGATATATCCGCGAGGGTTATGACGCAGACCTTGTTCTGTTCGATAAAGATACCATCATAGACAGAGCTACCTACATCGATACGGCGATCCCCAACGAGGGCATCCGCATGGTGTTCGTCAACGGCAAAGCGGCCGTGGTGGACAACCAGATGACGGGAGTCCTGGAGGGAAGAAGGATCCCCCGGAATCCCGGATGACCGCCGTGCCTTATGGCCGCAGGCCCGGCGGTCCAGCTCTCCCGCCGGGCTTTCCGAAGGAGATAGTTGCCCGGAAGGGCGGCTATCTCTTTCGCCGCAGATTGCGGGAATTCCGGAAAAATCGGAGCGGATCCGGCGGAAAAAATGCTTTTCCCGGGGAAGGTGTGCTATACTTTGTATACAGGACGAATGAGGAGAACCGGGAAGGCGCCTCAGAAAGGCGCAGGATCACGTGAGAAAAGAGGCGGCTATGGATATTGATTTTTTGAAGGAAGCCGAGAAAATCCGGGAGGAGATCATCGCTCTGCGGCGGGAGATCCATCAGAACCCGGAACTGGGAAATCAGGAGTTCGAGACCTCCCGGCTGATCCGGGAGTTCCTGGAGAAGAACGATATCGAGACGCAGACGCTGCTGGACACCGCTGTGGTGGGCATCCTGCGGGGGACTCATCCCGGCAGAACGGTGGCGATCCGCGCCGATATGGACGCGCTGCCCATCCAGGAGGAGACCGGCGTATCCTACGCGTCGAAAAACCCGGGCATCATGCACGCCTGCGGACATGATACCCATGTGGCGGCGGCTCTCGGTGCGGCCAAGCTGCTGGCGCGGCACCGGGATCAGCTTCACGGCAACGTGAAATTCTTCTTCCAGCCGGATGAGGAGGGCTGGGGCGGCGCGGAACGGATGATGGCGGCGGGGTGCATGAAGGATCCCGACGTGGACGCGGTCTTCGGCACCCACATCACACCGGGGCTGCCCACCGGCGTATTCGCGGTGAAGGCCGGCAACAAGTACGCCGCCTCCAGCCTGTTCGAGATCACGGTCCACGGCAGGATGACCCACGGGGCCGCCCCCAGCAAGGGGATCGACCCCATCGTGGTAGGCGCGCAGATCGTCATGGCGCTGCAGACGATCGTCAGCAGGCGGGTGGATATCATCAGCGATCCCACGCTCCTGACCATCGGGGAATTCCACTGCGGGAGCAGGTACAGCATCATCAGCCCGGAAGCCAGGCTTTCGGGCATGCACAGGACCTACGGCATCGAGAAGAGGGACCAGATGGACGAACTGGTCCGGACGATCGTGCAGGGCGTGGCGGAGGCCAACGGCGCATCTGCGGACATCACGTTCAGGCACGGGTTTTCCGGGGTGATCAACCACAGGCACGGGGCGGAACTGGTGGCCAGATCCGCCCGGGAGCTGTTCGGCGAGGAGAGCGTCCGGGAAGACCTGCCGAATCTCGGCACAGAGGATTTCGGATACTTCATCGCGGAGACCGACGGCGCTTTCTACATGACCGGCGCCGGCAATCCGGAGGTTTCCCCCTACTATCCGGGGCACAACAGCAGGTTCATGATCGATGAGGACGCCATCCCGAAGATGGCGGCGCTGCATGCGCAGATCGCCGTCAACTTCCTGAATGAATGAGCGGGAAGAGACTTGGGAATCAGGGGGGAGAGGAAAACATGCTGAATGAGGAGAACGGAGGCGCCGGACCTCTGCGGGGGATCCGGGTCCTGGACCTGACCAACGTGGTGGCGGGCCCCATCGCCACACTGTATCTGGCAAGATGCGGAGCGGAGATCATCAAGGTGGAGAATCCCCGTTCCGGAGGCGACGTGAACCGGGCGGCATCCACGGACGGGAACCGGTGCAACCCGCGCTTCTGCACCATCAACCACAACAAGGAGAGCATCGTGCTGGACCTGGCCTGCGGCGAGGGAAGGGACCTGTTCCTGAAGCTGGCGGAAAAGGCCGACGCGGTGGTGGAGAACTTCCGCCCCGGGGTCATGGACCGGCTGGGTCTGGGATTTGAGACCTTGAAAAAAGTCAATCCCCGGATCGTCTGGGGCAGCATCTCCGGGTTCGGGGACACGGAAAGCCCCTACCGGAACCTGGCGGCATATGACGTGATCGCCCAGGCCATCAGCGGCATCACCATGCTCAGCGGTTCCGAGGGAGACCCTCCCGTGAAGATCGGGACCTCCATCGGCGACGTGATCGCCGGCATCAACCTGGCTTTCGCCGTGGTGACGGCACTCCGGGAGGCAGAGAGGACGGGACAGGCCCAGCGGACGGAGGTGTCCCTGGTGGACGCCATGATCTCCGCCGCCATGATGGACAACTGTGCCTGCCTCAACGGCGGGACCATCCCGGAACGAATCGGAAACCGGTACCGGGAGTGGAGTCCTTACGGCATCTACCGGGCAAAGGACGGCTGGTATGCGCTGGGGACCGGGACGGAGGAGTTCTACCGCCGGCTGGTCACCAATGTGCTGGGCCACCCGGAACTGCTGGAGGATCCCCGGTGCGCTTCCCAGGCGGTCCGCGCTGAGCACCGGGAAGTGACGGAGGACATCCTGAACGCCTGGGCGGCGGAGCACACCGTGGAGGAGGTCCACCGGATCCTGGACGAACAGGGGATCCCCAACGCCCGGGTGAACACCATCCGGGATGTGGCGGCGGACCCCCATTTCCGGGATATCAGAGGGCTGTTCCCGGCTTATGAGCAGCCGGGATACGGCACGGTCCGGTTGACGGATCTGCCGGTCCGGTTCACCGGATGCAGCCTGCCCGGGATCGCTCCGGCCCCCGGGATGGGAGAGCAGACCGACCGGGTGCTGCGGGATCTGGCCGGGTGCAGCGAAGAGGAAATTGCGTCCCTGCGGAGCAGGGGCGTGGTGAAGTGACAGGGAGGAACCGGTATGGACGAAGTGAAAGCTCTGATCGGAAGATATTGGGAAAAAGTCCGGGAGCACCGGATCTGGCTGCACCGGCACCCGGAATGCAGCGGGCAGGAGAAGGAGACGGCGGCCTATGTGGCGGGCGTACTGCGTGAGATCGGTCTGGAACCCCGTGAGAACGTGGGAGGATACGGCGTGACCGCCCTGATCCGCGGAAACGGGGAGGGCAGGTGCGTCGCCCTGCGGGCAGACATGGACGCCCTGCAGATCACGGAAAAGACCGGGATCGATTTCGCCTCGGAGCACCCGGGGCTGATGCACGCCTGCGGTCACGATACCCACACCGCCATGCTGCTGGGAGCAGCCTATGTGCTGAACGAGCTGAAGGATACCTTTCCCGGCACGGTGAAGCTGGTTTTCCAGCCCTCCGAGGAGAATTCCGCCGACAGCGGCGCGAAGAAGATGATAGCGGAAGGGGTCCTGGAGGATCCGAAGGTGGACCTGATCATCGGGCAGCACGTCTCGCCCACCGTGACCGTGGGGAAGATCGCCCTGCGAAACGGAGCCATGTCGGCTGCCTCGGACCGGTTCTTCATCACGATCCGGGGAAAGAGCAGCCACGGCTCAGAACCGGAAAACAGCGTGGACGCCGTGGTCATCGCCTGCCAGGTGGTGGGAGTCCTCCAGTCCATCGTATCCCGGAACGTGAGCCCTCTGGACGGGGCGGTGATCACCGTGGGGAAAATCAGCGGCGGGGACCGCTACAATATCATCGCCGAAGAGGTGACCCTGGAGGGGACCTGCCGCAACCTGAACC
>JAEEGL017047075.1_pt1 | contig 22479 bp, 28 predicted proteins | sample 9134231 | NCBI WGS metagenome assembly JAEEGL01 (sample SAMN16246548, study PRJNA631951) | gut metagenome | biome: gut microbiome; feature: rumen; material: fiber-attached | host: Bos | place: Iran: Karaj | collected 2018-10
GGAGGCGCCGGAAAACGTAAGCGCGGCGGGCGTCCGGGCCCACCATCTGATCCCCGGCGCGGCGGGGGAGAACGACGTCCCCTGCGCGGTCGTCCGGGTGATCGACGATACCTTCTCCACGGTGGTGATGCTGGCCACCCCGGGAGGCAGTACGGGCAGAGCCCTCCTGCGGCTGGAGCTGGACAAGGAGCGCTGGGCCGCCCTGGGCGGTCCGGAGCGGCTCACCGTCCACGTGCCGCCGGAGCAGGTGATGGCCCTGACGGGAGGCGGTCTGTGATGCGGGACGGGATCGGAAGGACCATCGACTACCTGCGCCTGTCGGTGACGGACCTGTGCAACTACCGCTGCCTCTACTGCATGGGGGAGGACGGGGTCCCCAAGAAGGACCACCGGGAGATCCTCTCCATCGAGGAATTGGCGGAGATGGGGCGGGCGGCCGTGGCCTGCGGCGTGCGGAAGATCCGGCTCACCGGGGGCGAGCCCCTGGTGCGGCGGGGGATCCTGGCGCTGTGCCGCGACCTGCGGGCCCTGGACGGCCTGGAGGAACTGACTCTGACCACCAACGGCTCCCTGCTGCCCCGGATGGCGGCGGACCTGAGGGCCGCCGGCGTGGACCGGCTGAACGTGAGTCTGGACACGCTGGACGAGGAGAAGTTCCGCCGCATCACCCGGCGGGGAGAGCTGCGGGAGGTGCTGGACGGGCTCCGAGCGGCGGAGGACGCCGGCTTCCGGGACATCAAGATCAACACGGTGCTGATGGGCGGCGTCAACGACGATGAGATCCCCCGCCTGGTGGGTCTGACCCGGAACCGGGCCGTCAGCGTCCGGTTCATCGAGCTGATGCCCATGGGCCCCTGCGCCGGCTGGCCGGCGGAGCGGTTCATCGGCGCCGACGCGGTGCTCCGGGCCGTGCCGGAGCTGGAGCTGGACCGCACCGACGGGGTAGCGGAGGTCTACCGCGTGCCCGGCTGGGCCGGGACGGTGGGCCTTATCCGGCCGGTGAGCTGCGGCTTCTGCGACCGGTGCAGCCGCATCCGCATCACGGCGGACGGGCGGCTGAAGCCCTGCCTCCACTCCTCCCGGGAGATCCCCCTGCGGGGATTGGAGGGCCAGGCGCTGGAGGCGGCCATCCGGCAGGCCGCGGCGGCCAAGCCGGAGCGGCACTATCTGGCGGAGGAGGGCCGCAGCCGCACCGCCAGGGATATGAACGAGATCGGAGGATAGACCATGGACTTTACCCATTTCAACGACCAGGGCCGGGCCCGGATGGTGGACGTGACCGACAAGGCGCCCACCGTCCGCACCGCCACGGCCATGGCGTCCGTGAAGATGTCGCCCGCCACGGCGGAGGCCATCCGCACCGGCGGCGTGGCCAAGGGCGACGTGCTGGCGGTGGCCCAGGTGGCCGGCGTCATGGCCGCCAAGCGGACGGGCGACCTGATCCCCATGTGCCACCCCGTCGCCCTGACCGGCGTGGATCTCCGCTTCGCCGTGGGGGAGGATCGGGTGGACGTCCTGGCCGCCGCCCGCTGCAGGGGGGAGACCGGGGTGGAGATGGAGGCCATGACCGCCGCGGCCGCGGCCGCCCTGACCATCTACGATATGTGCAAGGCCCTGCAGCGGGATATGGAGATCACGGACGTGCGGCTGCTGGAGAAGACCGGCGGCAGGAGCGGCACGTTCCGAAGGGAGGATATCGTATGGCCCGAGTGACGGCTGTCTGCATCAGCGAGAAGAAGGGCGTGGTGAAGCGGCTGGTGCCCTGGATCGACGTGCGCCGCCGCCACGGCGTCGTGGGGGACGCCCACGCCGGGGACTGGCACCGGCAGATCAGTCTGCTGGCCGACGAGAGCGTGGACACCATGCGCGCCCTGGGCCTGACGCTGGAGGCCGGGGCCTTCGCCGAGAACATCCTGACCCGGGGCATCGAGCTGAAGACCCTGAGCGTCGGCACCCGGCTCCGGGTGGGGCCGGCCCTGCTGGAGGTGACCCAGATCGGCAAGGAGTGCCACAGCGACTGCGCCATCCGGCAGACCACCGGCAGGTGCGTCATGCCCACGGAGGGCATCTTCGCCGTGGTGCTGGAGGAGGGCCGCATCCAAAGCGGCGACGAGATCACCATCGAGGAGGCGACGAAATGAAGCTGATCCCGACCCGGGAGGCCGTGGGCCACGTGCTGTGCCACGACATGACCCAGATCATCCCCGGCCAGTATAAGGACGCCCGGTTCCGCAAGGGCCACGTCGTCACGGCGGAGGACATCCCGGTGCTGCTGGCCATGGGCAAGGAGAACCTGTACGTGTGGGAAAAGACGGAGGGGATGCTCCACGAGAACGAGGCGGCGGAGCGGCTGGCGGCCCTGTGCCGGAACGAGCACATGAGCGCCACCCCCGTCAAGGAGGGCAAGATCGAGCTGAAGGCGGAGATCGCCGGCCTCTTCCGGGTGGACGGCGCCCGGCTCCGGGCGGTGAACGCCATCGACGAGCTGATGATCGCCACCCGCCGGGGCAACACGCCCGTCCGGCCGGGGGACAAGCTGTGCGGCACCCGCTGCATCCCCCTGGTCATCGACGAGGCGAAGCTGATCGCCGCCGAGGAGGCGGCGGGGGACCGGCCCATCCTGGAGCTGCTGCCCTACAAGCTGAAGCGGGCCGGCGTCATCACCACCGGCAGCGAGGTGTTCCACGGCCGCATTGAGGACGCCTTTACCCCCGCCGTGGAGAAAAAGCTGAAGGAGTACGGCATCGCCGTGACGGAGCACGTGACCGTGGACGACGGCCTGGAGCACATCCGCGCCGCCATCGACGAGATGCGGATGACGGACGTGGAGCTGATCCTCTGCACCGGCGGCATGAGCGTGGACCCGGACGACAACACCCCCGGCGCCATCAAGCGCAGCGGCGCCCGGATCGTCACCTACGGCGCCCCCGTGCTGCCGGGCGCCATGTTCCTGCTGGGCTATTACGGCGACGGCAGGCCCGTCATGGGTCTGCCCGGCTGCGTCATGTACGCCGGGGCCACCATCTTCGACCTGGCCCTGCCCCGGATCGCCGCCGGCGTGGAGATGACCCGGGACGACTTCGTGGACATGGGCGAGGGCGGCTTGTGCCTGGGCTGCGGGGAGTGCCGTTACCCCGTCTGCCCCTTCGGAAAGTGAGGAGAGGGATATGTTTACAGCCAGAGTGATCACCGTCAGCGACCGCAGCTACCGGGGGGAGCGCCCCGACGCCGGCGGCCCGGCGGTGCGGCAGATGCTGGAGGAGGCCGGCTACGCCGTGGACGGCGTGGTGATCGTGCCGGACGAGGAGCCGGAGATCCGGCGGGCCCTTGTGGAGGCCGCCGGGGCGGACGTGGCCCTGGTCGTCACCACCGGCGGCACCGGCTTCGCCCCCCGGGACGTGACGCCGGAAGCCACGGCGGCCGTGTGCCAGAAGCAGGCGCCGGGGATCCCGGAGGCCATGCGGGCCGCCTCCATGGCGGTGACGCCCCGGGCCATGCTGTCCCGGGCGGCGGCGGGCATCCGGGACAGGACCCTCATCATCAACCTGCCCGGCAGCCCCAAGGCGGCCCGGGAGAACCTGGCGGCGGTGCTGCCGGCCCTGGGCCACGGACTGGAGGTCCTGCGCGGCGGCCCCATGGACTGCGCCGCCGCCCGGGATTGACAAGGGACCGGTTCTCCGGTACAATGACATATGAAGGATAATTCATCTGTTGGGAGGCGGAGAGATGGCCGGCAAGTATAAGCCCCACGGGGAGGAGATCCCCCGGCACCCCCTGTCCTGCGTGGGGGAGGACGAGCTCAGCGACCTGGCGGAGCTGTTCAAGATGTTCGCCGACTCCACCCGCATCAAGATCCTGTACGATCTGACGGCGGGGGAGAAGAGCGTGTCGGAGATCTGCGAGGACCTGGAGATGAACCAGTCCGCCATCTCCCACCAGCTGAAGCTGCTGAAGACCGCCAAGCTCATCGCCTGCCGCCGCAGCGGCAAGCAGATGATCTACTTCCTGGCCGACGACCACGTGAAGACCATCCTGGCCATGGGCAAGGAGCACATCGAGGAATAGACGCAAAAAGAGAGACCGCCGCGGCGCGACGGTCTCTCTTTTTTCTTTCGGGGATATGGGGTCATTGCCGCAGCAGGGCCTGCCGCCGGCGATAGTCGGGCATCCAGCGGGCCACCTCGGCGTAGAAGGCGGGGCTGTGGTCCTTGTGGCGGATGTGAGCCAGCTCGTGGACCACCACGTAGTCCACCGCCTCCGGCGGGTACTGCATCAGGTAGAGGGAATAGCAGATGCTGTTTTTGGCCGAGCAGCTGCCGAACCGGGTGCGGGCGGAGGTGATCTTCACCCCCGCGGGCTTTACCCCCATGCGCTGGGCCCACCAGGCGGTGCGGCCCGGCAGATATGCCTTGGCCTTGGCCCGGAGGGCGGCGATCTCCGCCTCGGAGAGGGGCGGATGGGCCGCCAGCCGCTCCCTGCGCCGGGCCAGATGGACCTCGATCCACTCCCGGTGGCCGTCCACGAAGCGGCGGATGGCCGCGTCGGAGGTCCGCAGCGGCGCGCGGACCAGGACCTCCGCCTCCCGCGTGATCTCCAGGGCCATGGTGCGGCGGCGCGACCGCACGACGCGATATTCCATAGACGAACCTCCTCTCCGCGGCGTTTTTTCAAAGAGAGCATATCACAAAACGGGAAAAATGAAAAGAAAAAACGAATGGGCGGAAAAGACTCTTTACGGCTCCCCGGAATATGGGGTATAATCGTCATATATGAGGGAGGTGAGGGAGATGATCCAGTCCACCCTGTGCTATATCGAGAACGACCGGGGGCAGTATCTGATGCTGCACCGGGTAAAGAAGGAGCACGACGCCAACCGGGACAAGTGGATCGGCATCGGCGGCAAGTTCGAGGACGGGGAGAGCCCGGAGGAGTGCGTGCTCCGGGAGACCCGGGAGGAGACGGGCCTGACCCTCACCGACTACCGCTACCGGGGCCTGGTGACCTTCGTCAGCGACCGGTGGGAGACGGAGTATATGCACCTGTTCACCGCCCGCCGCTGGACCGGAGAGCTCCGCGCCTGCGACGAGGGGGAGCTGGAGTGGATCGGCAAGGCGGAGCTGCGGGCTCTGCCCCAGTGGGAGGGGGACCGGATCTTCCTGGACCTGCTGGACCGGGACGCGCCCTTCTTCTCCCTGAAGCTGCGCTACGAGGGGGAGCGCCTGTGCCGGGCCGCCCTCAACGGAAGAGAACTGGAGGTGGGCCGGTGAGGATCCTTATCAGCGCCTGCCTGCTGGGCGCCGTCTGCCGGTACGACGGCCGCAGCAAGCCCCATCCCCCGGCCGAGACCCTGGCCCGGGAGCACCAACTGGTGCCGGTGTGTCCGGAGCAGCTGGGCGGCCTGCCCACGCCCCGGGCCCCGTCGGAGCGGCAGGGCCGGCGGGTGGTCACGGCGGCAGGCGCCGACGTGACGGAGCAGTACCGCCGGGGCGCGGAGGAGACGCTGAAGCTGTGCCGCGCCCTGGGCTGCGAGGCCGCCGTGCTGAAGGAGCGGAGCCCCTCCTGCGGCTGCGGCCGGATCTACGACGGGACCTTTACCGGCACGCTGACCGACGGCTGGGGCGTGACGGCGGAGCTGCTGCGGCAAAACGGCGTCCCGGTGTACGGGGAGAGCGAAATCCCCGGGCTCTTCGGCGACACGACGGAAGAAAAACGCTTATCAAACGTGGAGAATAGAAAGGAAGGATTGCTTATGAGACGCAAGGACAGGGAGATCACGGATCTCGCACAGATCAGGGACATTTTGTCCAAGGCCAGGGTCGTCCACCTGGGACTGGCGGACGGCGACAAACCCTACGTGGTGCCCATGCATTACGGCTATGAGCTGGAGGGGGAGAAGCTGGTCCTGTACGTACACAGCGCCCAGGAGGGCCGGAAGCTGGACGTCATCGCCCGCAACCCCAACGTGTTCGCGGAGATCGATACCGGGGAGATCCTGATCCCCGGCGGCGATGATCCCTGCGACTACAGCGCCGCCTATCGCAGCGTCATGGGCGAGGGGAAGGCGCTGGTGCTGGAGGATCCCGCCGAGAAGGCGGCGGCCCTTCAGATCCTGATGAAGTCCCAGACGGGCAAGGACTTCGTCATCACGGAGGAGATGGCGGCCCCGGTCACCGTGATCAAAATCCAGCTGGATTGGTTCACGGCCAAGAGCCGCCCCGTGCAGAAGAAGACCAAGCGTCACGTGGGCGGAGAGGCCCTGCTGGGGCTGAGCAACCAGGAGCTCTTCTCCATCCTGGCCGGCGACCGCGGCGTGATCGCCCAGGCCGCGCTCCATGAGATCCTGAAGGAATACCGCGCCGACCACCACAAGATCGACGCGGATCTGCAGACGATGGTCCGCGAGGTCCTGTCGAAGGAGGAGTGATCCCTTTTCCGGGCAGGATGCGCCGGGGGAGGGCTTCCCAAAACAGAAAAAAGGCAGCGAGGCGTTTGCCTCGCTGCCTTTTGTTCTATTCGGCTGATCTCGATGCGCGCCGCCGCTGACGGCCCGGATCAATAGGAGCCCATGTCGGCGGACTTGTCGCCCTGGGGGTTGGAGCCGAACTCGTAGTCGTTGCCGGGCAGGACGGCGTTTAGGATGACGCCGGCCAGAGCGGCGATGGCCAGGCCGGTCAGGGTGATGGCCGCGTCGCCCACCATGAAGGTGACGCCGCCCACGGAGCTGAAGCCCAGGCCGCTGACGAACATGACGGCGGCGATGATCAGGTTGCGGGACTTGGTCAGATCCACCCGGTTCTCCACGATGTTGCGGACGCCCACGGCGGAGATCATGCCGTAGAGGATGAAGCTGACGCCGCCCACGATGGCCGCGGGGATGGAGTTGACCAGGGCGTCAAACTTGGGGGAGAAGCTGAGGATGATGGCGTACAGGGCGGCCAGGCGGATGACCCGGGGATCGTAGACCCGGCTCAGAGCCAGCACGCCGGTGTTCTCGCCGTAGGTGGTGTTGGCGGGGCCGCCGAACAGAGCGGCCAGGGAGGTGGCCAGGCCGTCGCCCAGCAGGGTGCGGTGCAGGCCGGGATCCTCGATGAAGTTGCGGCCGGTGGTGGAGGAGATGGCGGACACGTCGCCGATGTGCTCCATCATGGCGGCGATGGCGATGGGGGCCATCACCAGGATGGAGGTCAGGTCAAACTTGGCGATGACGAACTTCTGAAGGCCGATGAAGCTGGCGCTGCCCACGGCGGAGAAGTCCACCTTGCCGGCGATCAGAGCCACCACGTAGCTGACCACCACGCCCAGCAGGATGGGGATGATCTTGATCATGCCCTTGCCCCAGATGTTGGCGACGATGATGACGGCGATGGCCACCAGAGCCAGCCACCAGCAGGTCTGGGCGTTGCCGATGGCGGAGCCCGCCAGGTTCAGACCGATCATGATGATCATGGGGCCGGTGACGATGGGGGGGAAGTAGCGCATGACCTTCTTGGCGCCCACCAGCTTGAACAGCAGGGCCAGCACCAGGTACAGGGCGCCGGCCACCACGATGCCGCCCAGGGCGTAGGCCAGCTTCTCGTCGCCGCTCATGGAGGCGTACTTGCCGGCGTCCAGCTGGGCCACGGCCTCGAAGCCGCCCAGGTAGGCGAAGGAGGAGCCCAGGAAGGCGGGGACCTTCAGCTTGGTGCAGACGTGGAACAGCAGGGTGCCCAGACCGGCCATCAGCAGGGTGGTCTGGATGGACAGGGGCAGGCCGTAGCCGCTGACCAGGATGGGCACCAGCACGGTGGCGCCGAACATGGCGAACAGGTGCTGCAGACCCAGCACCAGCATGCGGGGCACGCCCAGGGTCCGGGCGTCGTAGATGGCCTCCTGGCCGAGATCGTGTTTCTTCATGTTTTGACCTCTCTTTCTCCTAACATATTGCACAACTGATTTGATGACAGATCCGGGAAACGCGCAGAAAAAAAGTGGCCGGCAATACCGGTCACTTGGAAAAATCACAGATGAAAGAGAAGATGGAGCGGCCTGCGGGGACTTCACGGAGTCTCTGCAGCGTCATGGCTCTCACCTCCTCGGATTTTCTTGCTTATTATACGAGTCATCAGGGAAAAAAGCAATACGTTTCTTACCCAAGGTTGCCGCGGATTTTACCCGCGGAATTCGTCGAAGTTGCACAAACGCCTCCGAAGGGCCGGACAGACCGCCGCGGCCACGGCAATCTTCGCCCCGTCGCCGGGCAGGAAGGGCAGCATCCCCAGCTTCAGAAGGGCCGCCGCGCCCAGTCCCTTGTCCAGATAGACGTTGAGGATCAGCGCCATGTAGGGCACCCCGATCAGGTACAGGACCGCCAGCCCCGCAAGGCAGGCCAAAACCAGCCGGAGGGGGTCGGAGCGGCGGCGGCACAGGGCGCCGATCACCCAGGCGCAGGGGATCAGCCCCAGCAGAAAGCCGAAGGAGGGCTGGAACACGTAGCCGGGCCCGCCGCCGGCGGTGAAGACGGGCAGGCCCGCCAGCCCCAGCAGCACGTAGACCAGCTGGCTCAGAGCCCCGTACTTCCGGCCCAGCAGGATGCCGGCCATGGCGGTGAAGAGGAACTGGAGCGTCACGGGCACCGGCCCCACGGGGATGCGGAGAAAGGCCCCCACCGCCGTCAGCGCGGCGAACAGGGCGGTCAGGATCAGGGTCCGGGTACGCATAGTTGTAAACCTCCGATGCAACGATAGGTTTACAATACGCCCCGGAGAGGGAATTGTCAACCCCTTCGGCGGGAAAACCGTTTACAATCCCGCCGCTTCGTGGTAGAGTTAGGAAAAACGAAGGGAGCGGAGGTAAGACCGTGAGCCGGGAGAAGGTGTATCGGGCTCTGGCGGCGCGGCCGGGGGAGTACCTGTCGGGCCAGGAGCTGAGCCGGGAATTGAACATCAGCCGGGCGGCGGTGTGGAAGGCCGTGGAGGGCCTGCGCCGGGAGGGCTGCGCCATCGAGGCCCGGTCCGGCTGCGGCTACCGTCTGACGGCGGCGGACCGGCTGGACCGGCGGGAGGTGGAGGCCTGCCTGACCGCGCCCCGGTCCGGCTGGCAGGTGCTGCCGGAGGTGGACTCCACCAACACGGCGTGCAAGCGCCTGGCGGCGGAGGGCTCGGCGGACGGCGCCGTGGTCATGGCCGACTGCCAGACCGCCGGCAAGGGCCGGCGGGGCCGCAGCTTCCTGTCCCCGCCGGGGATGGGGCTGTACCTGTCCGTCCTGTGGCGGCCGGACTGCCCGCCGGAGCGGCTCCTGCCGCTGACGGCCCTCAGCGCCGTGGCGGTGTGCCGGGCCGTTGAGGGGCTGGGGGGCGTCAGCCCCCGGATCAAGTGGCCCAACGACCTGGTGCTGAAGGGCCGGAAGATCTGCGGCATCCTGACGGAGCTGTCCCTGGAGGGGGAGAGCGGCCACGTGGAGTATGTGATCGTGGGCATCGGCGTCAACTGCCGCCAGCGGCCGGAGGATTTCCCGCCGGAGCTGCGGGAAATAGCCGGGTCCCTGGACATGGCCCTGCCGGTGACGGTGCGGCGCCCGGCCCTGGCCGCGGCGCTGATGGAGGAGCTGGATCTCCTCCGCCGGGAGGTGATGCTCCGGCCGGAGCTGTGGCTGGAGGAATACCGCCGCCGCTGCCTGACGACGGGCAGCCGGGTCCAGGTGATCCGGGGCGACAGCCGCGCCGAGGCCGAGGCCCTGGCCGTGGACGACCGGTTCGGCCTGACCGTGCGGTATGACGGCGGGGAGACGGAGACCCTCCGCTCCGGCGAGGTGTCGGTGCGGGGCCTGTACGGATACGTGTAAAGGAGAGAGTGTGTTGAGGGAACTGTTGGAACTGTTCGTGACCTTCGCCAAGGTGGGGGTCATGACCTTCGGCGGCGGCTACGCCATGCTGCCCATCCTCCAGCGGGAGGTGGTGGAGAACAAGGGCTGGGCCACCGACGAGGAGCTGGCGGACTATTTCGCCATCGGCCAGTGTACCCCCGGCGTCATCGCCGTGAACACGGCCACCTTCATCGGCCAGAAGAAGCGGGGCGTACCCGGCGGCGTGCTGGCCACCCTGGGCGTGGTGTTCCCGTCCCTGGTGATCATCACGGCCCTGGCCGGCGTCATCGCCACCCTGTCCCATCTGGCCGTGGTGCAGCACGCCTTCGCCGGCATCCGGGCCTGCGTGTGCGTGCTGATCTTCAACGCGGTGTTGAAGCTGTGGAAGAGCGCGGTGAAGGACCGCTGGGCCCTTGTCATCTTCCTGGCGGTGTTCGCCGGGGCGGTGTTCCTGAAGATCTCCCCGGTGGTCTACGTGCTGGCGGCGGCTGCGGCGGGCATCCTCATCGAGACGATAAGGGGGCGGCAGAGATGATCTATTTGCGGCTCTTCTGGGAGTTCTTCAAGACCGGTCTGTTCGCCGTGGGCGGCGGCCTGGCCACTCTGCCCTTCCTCTACGACATGGCGGCGCGGACCGGCTGGTTCACCGCCTCCCAACTGGCGGATATGCTGGCGGTCAGCGAGTCCACCCCCGGTCCCATCGGCGTGAACATGGCCACCTACGTGGGCTTCACCAGCGCCGGCGTGGGCGGCGCCGTGGTGGCCACCCTGGGCCTGATCACCCCGTCCATGATCGTGATCTCCCTGGTGGCCCTGGTGCTGAAGACCTTCCGGGACAACCGCTGGGTGAACGCCGCCTTCTACGGCCTGCGCCCGGCCTCCACCGCCATGGTGGCGGCGGCCGGCCTGTCCGTGGTGCGGCTGACCTTCTGGAACGCAGAGCTGGAGGGCCTGGCCCGGCTCAACGGAAAGGGGATCGCCCTGGCGGCGGCGCTGCTGATCCTGACCCGGTGGGTGAAGCCCACCAAAAAGCTCCATCCCATCGTGTTCATCCTGGCCAGCGCCGTGGTGGGCGCCGCGCTGGGCTTCTGAAAGGAGGACGGCCATGATCCGTACCGTGACCATCGTGAGTCTGTCCAGCGGCGTTCTGGGCGAGCCCTTTGCCCGCCACGAGCTGGACATCGGCGTGAGGCGGCTGGAGGCCCGCGGCCTGCGGGTGAAGCTGGCCCCCCACGCCCTGGCGGGCCTGGACTACGTGAAAGATCACCCAGAGGACCGGGCGGCGGACCTGCTGGCGGCCTTCCGGGACCCGGAGACGGACATGATCGTCACCGCCATCGGCGGGGACGATACCTACCGTCTGCTGCCCTACCTCTTCGGGGAGGACCAGCTGCGCAGGGCGGTGACGGACAAGGTCTTTCTGGGCTTTTCCGACACCACGATCAACCATCTGATGCTCCGCAAGGTGGGCCTGCCCACCTTCTACGGCCAGGCCTTCCTGCCGGACGTGTGCGAGCTGGACCGGGAGATGCTGCCCTATACCCGGCGGTACTTTGAGGAGCTGATCGCCACCGGCACCGTGGCGGAGATCACCCCCAGCCCCGTCTGGTACGAGGAGCGGACGGATTTCAGCCCAGCCGCCGTGGGGACGGCCCGCCCGTCCCACCCCGATACGGGCTTCCGGCTGCTGCAGGGGCCGGCCGTCTTCTCCGGGAAGATCCTGGGCGGCTGCATCGACACCATGTTCGACATCTTTGACGGCGGTCGGTACGCCGACATGCCGGTGTTATGTAAACAATACGGCCTGTTCCCGTCCCCGGAGGACTGGCGGGGCAGGATCCTGCTGCTGGAGTCCAGCGAGGAGCAGATGCCGCCGGAGAAGTACCGCCGGGCGGTGGAGGTCCTGAAGGAGGCCGGCGTCTTCGGCGTGGTCAGCGGCGTCCTGGTGGGCAAGCCCATGGACGGGCGCTACGAGAAGGAGTACTGGCAGATCCTGCGGGAGGTGGCGGACGACCCGGCCCTGCCCATGGTGGGGAACCTGAACGTGGGCCACGCCACGCCCCGGTGCATCATCCCCTTCGGCGTGGAGGCCTCGGTGGACGCCGACGCCCAGCGGATCACCTTTGCGGGGAAGCGATGACAAAAGAGAACGATCCGGAAGGGGAGGACCCCCTTCCGGATCGTTTTTTCTGTTTTGTGGCTCAATAGCCCCGGATCCAGGCGGCCAGCACCCCCACGATCTCCCGGGCCCAGTAGCCGGGGGCCAGGGGCCAGTAGGAGGGGCAGCCCACGGAGCAGGGGGTCAGCCCGGCCCGCCGGGCGAAGTACTGGCCCCGGTACTCGTGGAAGTTGTCGGTGGCGATGGCCACGCGGGTGTCCAGCCCGTTGGCGGCGATGACGGCGGCGGAGAAGTCCAGGTTCTCCCGGGTGGAGCCGGAGCGATCCTCCAAATAGATCCGCTCCGGGTCGATGCCCATGGAGATAAGGGTGCCGCGGATGCAGGCCGCCTCGGTGACGGTCTCCGCGTCGTCCATGCCGCCGGAGGCCACGCACACGGCGTCCGGGTGGTCGGAGAGATAGCGGTAAGCGGCGTTGATCCGGTCCCGCAGCATCCGGCTGGGCCGGCCGTCGGGCCGGACCTGGCAGCCCAGGACGACGACGGTGCCGGGGGGATCGGCGGGATCGGGCCGGTCCAGGGCGGCCCGGGCCATCAGGACCAGGATGGCCAGCGCCGCGGCGGCGCCCACGCCGATCAGCACGGCCATGACGCGCCGCAGCCGCCGGGGCAGCCGCCGGGGCCACCGGGGAAAAAAGCACACGGAGGCGGCCAGGACCAGCAGGGCCGCCGGCCAGAGCATGCCGATGTGGAGGATCCCGACCCCCAGGGGCAGGAGGAAGAAGACGGCCAGTAGCAGGCAGACCGCCCCCAGCGCGCCCCGAAAAACGGTCTTCATGTCAGTCCTCCGCCACATGGTTGGCGATGCGCTGCATGATCAGATCCAGGGCCACCAGGTTGTGTCCGCCCTCCAGCACGATGATGTCGGCGAACTTCCGGGTGGGCTCCACGTACTGCTCGTGCATGGGCTTGACGGTGGTCAGATACTGGTTCACCACCGACTCCAGGGAGCGGCCCCGCTGCTCCACGTCCCGGAGGGCCCGGCGGAGGATCCGCACGTCGGCGTCGGTCTCCACGAAGATCTTGATGTCCATCAGATCCCGCAGCTCCTTGTTCTGGAAGATCAGGATGCCCTCCACGATGACCACCTTGGTGGGCTTGATCTCGATGGTCTTGTCGGTGCGGTTGTGGATGGAGTAGTCGTAAACGGGGCAGTAGATGGTCTGTCCGGCCTTCAGCTTTTTCAGGTCGGCGATCATCAGCTCCGTGTCGAAGGCATCGGGATGGTCGTAGTTCTGCCTGCACCGCTCCTCGAAGGGGCGGTCCTGCTTCTTGTAGTAGTTGTCGTGGTGGACGACGCTGATATCCGCGCCGAAATGGGACGCCAGATGCTTGGTCAGCGTGGTCTTGCCGCTGCCGGTGCCGCCGGCGATGCCGATGATCATGGTGCTCATGGTGCTCCGTCTCCTCCCGGGATATTATTCCCCTCCATTATAGAAAACCGGCGTGGGAAATGCAAGGACAGGAGGAAAACTTGCAAAAAAAGATCGTTTTTCCGGGAATGACAGTTGACGGGCGGCGGGTTTTTGGTTATTATGTAAATGCAAGATTCTGACCTTATCCACGCCGTATGAGACGTTTTTCGGAGGGAGACCCATGAGTCTGTTGAAATGCCCAAAATGCGGAGAGATGTTCTCCGACAGCTATAAATCCTGTCCCTTCTGCGCGGAGGACGAGGCCTTTTTTGACGGCGGCGTGAAGCCGCCGAAGAACCCCAGGGGAGGCTCCCGTCTGAAGCCCCACGGAAAGGGCCCCAGGATCCTGGGCCCGGCCCTGATCGTGGTGATCCTGCTGCTGGCCGCCGTGCTGGTGTACGCCTTCTTCGGCGACAAGATCGCCGCCTTTTTCCACCGGAACGACCCGAAGCCCGTGGAGGTGACCCTGTCCGTGGAGCCTGTGGAGGCGGAGCTGACCGTAGGTGAGATCCGCGCCCTGATGGCCAACGGCGTGGAGACCGTGAAGTGGACCAGCAGCGACGAGTCCGTGGCCACCGTGGACGAGAAGGGCAGCGTCACCGCCGTCGGCGCCGGCACCGCCACCATCACCGCCACCGACGAGGTCAGCAAGCTCACCGCCAGCTGCGAGGTGACGGTGAAGGAGAGCCAGTCTCCGGATCCCCAGCCTACGCCCACCCCGGATCCCACGCCGGACCCGACGCCGGATCCCACCCCGGATCCCACGCCGGACCCCACCCCCTCCACCAAGAAGCTGGCTATCGGCGCCACGTCCATCAGCGGCCCTCTGGCAAAATCGGACGACCGGTATGATATGACCCTCAATTCCGGCTCCGAGCACCTGATCATCATCGACACCGGCAACGGCAACAAGGTGATCGACGCCTCCAAGGTCACCTGGACCAGCAGCGATTCCAGCAAGGTCACGGTGGATGCCGACGGCGTCGTCACCCGCAAGGCCAGCGGCCAGGTGATCGTCACCGCCAAGGTGGAGGGCCAGACCCTGGAGTGCATCATCCGGGGCTGATCCCCATACACGCAACAGAAAACCGACATACACACAACAAAAAACCGACCGGACGGAGGTCCGGTCGGTTTTTTATGTCGCTTGCGGTTTTCAGAAGTCGATGGTGCCGTTGATGACCCGCAGGTCGTAGGGCTCGAACACCACATTCCGGTAGGCCTCCACGTCCAGGGGGACGCCGGTCCAGTCGGAGTGGAGCTCGCCGTTCTGCTTGATGATGATGTCGTAGAGGATGTCGTAGGTGACGCCCTTCTCGTCGGTCTCCACGATGGTGGAGTAGGGGAGGGTCTTGTGGTAGGTCATGTGGAGACCCTTGTACTCGAAGTGGAAGCCGTTGCGCATCCGGCAGCCGTCCAGACCCTTGTAGGTGAAGAACCGCTTCAGATCCTGGAGGATCCGGTCGTTCTCCTCCTCGTACAGATTTTCCGGCGTGGTCTCAGTGTAGTCGTACCGGAACTGGACGGGGATGTGATAGCGGAGGAACCGCTCCACGAAGGCGGGCAGCTTGTCCACGGGATAGTGGCGGTAGAGGACGCAGTTGATGCGCTTGGGGCAGGCGATCCGGGCGATGACCTCGTCCGGGGACTCCTCCACGTACTTCTGCAGGTGGCGGGAGATGTTCACGCAGGAGATCTTGTCCTTGTTCCGCTCGGTGAAGGCCAGCATCTCCTCCAGGGTGGTGGTGCCCTGGACGGGGAAAGTGGTGTTGATGTAGATCTTGTGGGTGGCGGGCACGGTGTCCAGCATCTGCTGCAGGGCGTCCAGGTTGGCGAAGGGCTCGCCGCCGGTGAACACGAAGTCGCACCGGGGGGTGATGGCGTCCATGACGCGGATGCTCTCCAAAATAGCCGGCAGGCTGAAGCCGCTGCAGTCGGCGTACTCGCGTTTATTGATGCAGAAGGGGCAGTTGTTCTGGCAATCGTAGGGCACGAAGACCGTCACGGTGGCGCCGCCCGCTCTGGTTTTGTAGGGATGGATCATTTCGTGTGGGTCCCTTTCCGTAAAATGTCGTGGAACATTGTATACCGAACCGAACAAAAAATCAAGAAATTCTGCGTAAAAAAGCTGGTTTTTATTCCCGGGCGGCGGGTTATCAGTAGGCGCTGTCCTTAAGCTCCTCCCGGATGCGGGAGAAAGCGGTCTCCTCCCCCTGCTCCTTCAGCAGCAGCAGCCAACGGTCCAGCAGCTCGCTGGTCTCCGGATGGATGAGGATGTGGCCCTTGCTCTTCTGATAGTAGTCGTAGGGGGAGGCGTCGGTGTACTTGTCGCCCTGGTAGACCCGGCAGGCGGCGATCCGGTCGCAGAACATCTCCGCCACGTATTTCTTGGGCATCTTGCACCCGCCCACGTAGACCTTGCCGTCCTTGTCCATGCAGTAGTCGATCCAGTACTCGAAGTGGTGGCGGTTGCGGCCCTTGTGGTGGAGCCAGGACAGGCTGACGCCGGTCTCCATGCGCTCCTGGTCGTTGGGGGAGCGGAAGCCCTGGTAGTATCTGGCGCCCCGCCAGAACTCCACCGGGGAGTACTTGGACAGGTCGTGGGTCAGACCCTGCCACACCAGGCCCAGCTTGAAGCAGTAGGCGCGCACCAGCGAGCGGTGGCGGTTGACGGTGCGCCAATGCTCCTTCACGTGCATGGCGAGACCCCCTTTCCCCTTTGATGGCGCTATTATATCACAAAAAATCCCCGGGCGGAATAAAAAACGCGGCGCCGCGGAAAAATAACCGAAAAACAGAACGAGCCTGCCTTGCGGCAGGCTCGTTCGCCCCTTGGGAAGGCCTTTTTTTTACAGACCCTTCTCGTAGGACTCGATCATCTTCTTGACCATCTGGCCGCCCACGGAGCCGGCCTCGCGGGAGGTCAGGTCGCCGTTGTAGCCCTTCTTCAGGTTCACGCCCACCTCGCTGGCGGACTGCATCTTGAACTGGTCCATGGCCGCGCGGGCCTCGGGGACGTTCAGCTTGCTGCTGTTCTTGCTGGACATAATCGGTTCTCCTTTCACATCGTTTGAGCAATACGCTCGCTGGGTATCGCACCCCTATCATGCCCCGTGGGGGCGGCGATATGCGTGAAAGGAGCTGGTAATTTCGGGAAGGGCGGCGCTTTCCTTACTTGCCGGCCTGGGTCTCGCAGTAGCGGCAGCGGTAGACCCGCTTCTCCCGGTCGGTCAGCACGAACTCCTGGGGCAGCTCCTGCTCCACGGAGGTGATGCACCGGGGGTTCTTGCACCTGAGCACGCCCCGGATCCGCTCCGGCAGCTTCAGGGTGCGCTTTTCCACCAGCTGGCTGTCCCGGATGATGTTGACGGTGATGCTGGGATCCACGTAGCCGATCAGGTCCCAATCCAGATCCATCTCCCGGTCGATCTTGATGATGTCCTTGCGGCCCAGCTTGCTGCTGGTGACGTTCTTGAGGATGGCCACCGTGCAGTCCAGCTTGTCCAGCCCCAGGATCTGATACAGCTCCATGGCCTTGCCGGCGGTGATGTGGTCGATGACGATGCCGTTGTGGATGGAATCAATGATCATTGTGTCGCACTTCCTTTCTCATTCGATGCCCAGCAGCTTCAGGATCAGCGCCATGCGGATGTACTTGCCGTACTGGACCTGCTTGAAGTAGCAGGCCCGGGGATCCTCGTCCACGGCCACGGAGATCTCGTTGACCCGGGGCAGGGGGTGGAGGATCCGCAGATCCGGCTTGGCGTTGAGCAGCTTGTCGGGGGTGAGGATGTAGCTGTCCTTCAGCCGGAGGTAATCCTCCTCGTTGAAGAAGCGCTCCCGCTGGACGCGGGTCATGTAGAGGATATCCAGCTCCGGCATGACGGATTCCAGATCCGTGGACTGGACGTAGGGGATGCCGAGCTTCTTGATGTACTGCTCCTTCACGTAGCGGGGGAGCTTCAGCTCCTGGGGGGAGATCAGCACGAAGCGGACGCCGGGATAGCGGCTCATGGCGGCCACCAGGGAGTGGACGGTGCGGCCGAACTTCAGGTCGCCGCACAGGCCGATGGTCAGGTTGTCGAAGCGGCCCTTCTCCCGGTGGATGGTCAGCAGGTCCGTCAGGGTCTGGGTGGGGTGGTTGTGGCCGCCGTCGCCGGCGTTGATGACGGGCACCAGGGAGTGCATGGAGGCCACCAGGGGCGCGCCCTCCTTGGGGTGGCGCATGGCGATGATGTCGCTGTAGCAGCTGACGGTGCGGACGGTGTCGGACACGCTCTCGCCCTTGGCGGCGGAGGAGCTGTTGGCCGAGGAGAAGCCCAGCACCTTGCCGCCCAGGGACAGCATGGCGCTCTCGAAGCTGAGCCGGGTGCGGGTGGAGGGCTCGAAGAACAGCGTGGCCAGGATCTTGCCTTCGCACTTGTGGGCGTAGTCGGCGGGGTGGTCGATGATGTCGCAGGCGGTGTTCACCAGCTCCATGATCTCCTCGGGGGACAGTTCCAGGATGTCGATCAGGTTCTTTTCCATATCAGTTGTTTCCTCCTTTATTGATCCAACTTTCGTCCGACGGGTCGTCCCGGAAGGCCAGCAGCCGTTCCACGTCCGCGTCGGTGATATACTTTTCCTCCGCGCCCACCCGGGCGACGGTGTCCAGGTCGGTGAGACTGACGCTCCGCACGCCGGCGGCCGCCAGCCGCTCCCGGCCCTTCTTCATGCCGTAGGTGAAGATGCTCACCACGCCCAGCACCTCGGCGCCGGCCTGACGCAGGGCCTCCACCGTGTCCAGCACGCTGCCGCCGGTGGAGATGAGGTCCTCCACCACCACCACCTTCTGGCCCGGCTCCAGCCGACCCTCGATCTGGTTTTTCCGGCCGTGGTCCTTGCTGCCGGAGCGGACGTAGCCCATGGGCAGGTCCATCAGATGGGCGGCGATGGCCGCGTGGGCGATGCCGGCGGTGGCGGTGCCCATCAGCACCTCCGCCTCCGGGAACTCCAGGCCGATGACGACCGTCAGAGCGGCCTCCACCAGCTTGCGGGCCTCCGGCGCGGTGAGGATCAGGCGGTTGTCGCAGTAGATGGGGCTTTTGATGCCGCTGGCCCAGGTGAAGGGCTCGTCGGGCCGCAGGAACACGGCCCCGATGGAGAGCAGACTCCGGGCCACCATGACTTTCACGTTCTCGTCCATAGGCAGATTCCTCCTCTTCTGTTGATAAAGCGGAACGCTTTGCTTACCTGTGTGCTTCAGCCGACGAACTCCGCCAGGCAGCGGCGGTAGGCGGCTGCGGGGTCCCCGGCGCGGGTGATGGGCCGGCCCACCACGATGTAGTCCGAGCCCAGGGCCCGGGCCCGCTGGGGGGTGGTGACGCGCTTCTGGTCGCCCGCGTCGCCGCCGGCGAAGCGGACGCCGGGGGTGACGGTCAGGAAGTCCGCGCCGCAGCGGTCGTGGACCTGCCCGGCCTCCAGGGGGGAGCAGACCACGCCGTCCAGCCCGGCGCGGCGGGCGTTCTCCGCGTAGCGGAGTACCACCTCCTCCAGGGGGTGGGGGATGAGGAGCTCCCGCTCCATCCGCTCCTGGTCGGTGGAGGTGAGCTGGGTGACGGCGATCAGCAGGGGGCGGGTGCCGTCGGGCCGGGTCAGACCCTCCAGGGCGGCCTCCATCATGGCGGCGGTGCCGGCGGCGTGGAGGTTGACCATGTCCACGTCCAGGGCGGACAGAACGGCCATGGCCTTCTTCACCGTGTTGGGGATGTCGTGGAGCTTCAGATCCAGGAAGATCCGGTGGCCCCGGGCGCGGATCTCCCGCACCACCGCCGGGCCCTCGGCGTAGAACAGCTCCATGCCGATCTTCACGAAGGGCTTCTCCTCCGTGAACAGGTCCAGAAAGCCCAGGGTCTTCTCCCGGTTCTCGAAATCCAGCGCGACGATGACGTCCTTACCCATTGTGTGCTCCTCCTATGATCTGGTTGAGATCGGAGACGCCGTACCGCTCCATGGCGGCGGGCAGCTCCGCGATGATGTCCCGGCAGGCGAAGGGCTCCACCAGGTTGGCCGCGCCTACGCCCACCGCCGTGGCGCCGGCCAGCATCAGCTCCAGCACGTCCTCGGCGGAGCTGACGCCGCCCATGCCCACGATGGGGACGGAGACGGCCTCGTAGACCTGGTAGACCATGCGGACGGCCAGGGGGAAGATCCCCGGGCCGGACATGCCGCCGGTGCCGTTGCGCAGGAGGGGACGGCGGCGCTTCAGATCGATCCGCATGCCGGGCAGGGTGTTGATAAGACTGACGCCGTCGGCTCCCGCCTCTTCGCAGGCCCTGGCCACGGCGGCGATATCGGCGGCGGCTGGGGACAGCTTCAGGATGATGGGCTTCTTCGTCACGGCCCGCACCGCCCGGGTCACCGCCGCGGCGGACCGGGGATCGGCGCCGAAGGCGGCTCCGCCGCCGTGGACGTTGGGGCAGGAGATGTTGACCTCCAGCCAGCCCACCTGCTCCTGGGCGTCCAGCTTTTCGCAGACCTCCGCGTATTCCTCCGCGGAGAAGCCGCTGACGTTGGCCATCACCGGCTTGTGGAAGACCCGGGCCAGCCGGGGAAGCTCCTCGGCGATGACCGCGTCCACGCCCGGGTTCTGGAGGCCCACCGCGTTCAGCATGCCGCCGGCGTACTCGGCGATGCGGGGGGTGGGGTTGCCGTACCGGGGCTCCCGGGTGGTGCCCTTGAAGGAGAAGGTGCCCAGCACGTTGATGTCGTACAGCTCCGCGAACTCGCAGCCGTAGCCGAAGGTGCCGCTGGCGGGGATGACGGGATTGTCCAGGGGGATGCCGCAGAGGGTCACCCTTGTGTTCACCATACGATCTCCTCCTTTTCCAGAACGGGGCCGTCCCTGCAGATGCGCTTGCTGCCGTATTTCGTCCGGCAGGTGCAGCCCATGCAGGCGCCGAAGCCGCAGCCCATCCGCTCCTCGAAGCTGAACTGGCCGGCGGTGCGGCAGGCGCCGTACACCGCCCGGAGCATGGGCTCGGGGCCGCAGGTGTAGAGATACGTGTATTCGCCGGCGGCGGCCATGCCGTCGGTCACCAGGCCGGGGATGCCGGTGCTGCCGTCGGCGGTGGTGAGGATCACCTCCGCCCCCAGGGCCCGGAACTCCTCCGCCAGGAAGATCTCGGCGGCGCGGTTGAAGCCCAGCACGGCGGTGACGGTCCTGCCGGCGGCCAGCAGCCGTTTGGCCAGGCCGTACAGCGGGGGGATGCCCACCCCGCCGCCCACCAGCAGGGGGCGGTCCCCGGCGGGGGCGAGATCGTAGCCGTTGCCCAGGCCCGTGAGAACGTCCAGCTCCGCGCCGGGCGCCAGACGGGTCATGGCCTCGGTGCCGCGGCCCAGGACCTTGTAGATCAGGGTCAGCCGCCCCGGCTCCCAGTCGCACACGGAGATGGGCCGCCGGAGGAAGAACCCCGGCAGCTTCAGGTCAACGAACTGGCCCGGCGCCGAGATGGCGGAGGTATCGCCGGAGAGGACCAGACGGAAGATCCCGTCGGCCAGCCGGCTGTTGTCGGATATGGTAAGGCTCGTCTGCTTCATCGGATCGCCCTCCCGTTCAGCCGCTCCTCGTCCCACCAGGCCAGGCGGCCGTCCGCCGCCGTCAGCAGGCAGCGGCCCCGCACCTGCCACCCGGCGAAGGGGGTGGCGCGGCCCTTGGAGAGGAAGCTCTCCGGATCGACGGGGTAGGCGTCGTCCAGGTCGAACACCGTCACGCCGGTGTCCTCCGGGATGCCGAACCGGCGGCAGGGGGCGTCGTGGAGCAGCTCCATCAGCCGGGGGAAGGAGATGACGCCGGGCTTGACCAGATAGGTGTAGAGCAGGGGGAAGGCCGTCTCCAGGCCCACGACGCCCATGGCGCTCTTCTCCAGACCCCGGCTCTTCTCCTCGGCGCTGTGGGGGGCGTGGTCCGTGGCGATCATATCGATGGTGCCGTCGGCCAGGCCCTCCAGCAGGGCCTCCCGGTCCGTCCGGTCACGGAGGGGCGGGTTCATTTTGAAGCGCCCGTCCTCCTGCAGGCAGGAGTCGTCCAGCAGCAGGTAGTGGGGGCCGGTTTCGCAGCTTACGTCCAGCCCCTCCGCCTTGGCCTGCCGGATCAGGGCCACGCTCTCCTTGGTGGAGATATGGCACACGTGGTAGCCGCAGCCGGTCTCGCGCACCAGCTCCAGATCCCGTTTGATCTGGCCCCACTCGCTCTCGGAGCAGATGCCCCGGTGGCCGTGGGCCCTGGCGTAGGCCCCGTCGTGGATGTATCCGCCCCGGAGGAGGGCGTTGTCCTCGCAGTGGGCCACGATCAGCTTGCCCAGCCGTTTCGCCTCCGCCATGGCCGCGCGCATCATGTCGTCGCTCTGGACGCCGTGGCCGTCGTCGGAGAAGGCGGCCACGCAGGGGGCCATGGCCGCCATGTCGGCCAGCCGCTGCCCCCGCTCCCCTCTGGTGATGGCGCCGTAGGGGAGGACGCGGATCACGGCGTCCCGCGCGATGGCGTCCAGCTCCGGCTGCAGCGTCTCCGGGCAGTCCGGCACCGGGTCCAGGTTGGGCATGGCGCACACCGCCGTGTAGCCGCCGTGGGCCGCCGCCAGGGAGCCGGTGCGGATGGTCTCCTTATAACAAAAACCCGGTTCCCGAAGATGTACGTGTACATCGACGAGACCGGGCAAAATCACAAGGGAGGAGGCGTCCACGCTGCGGGGGAGGGCGTCGCGGGAAACGGGACCGGCGAGGGAAAGGGAAACGTCGGCGCCGACAAAGGCGCCCCGGCGGAAGGTCTGTGCGTTCTTGAAAACGATGGTCACGGTTACCGCCCCTTTTCTCTCACAAATTTTTAAAATCGTATCACAGCCCGGACCGCTTGTCAAGGCGGAAAATATGCCGCTTTTTCGCCTCCGCCCCGGCAAAGCGCCGCCTGCCGGGGCCGCGAAAAACGCCCGCCCGCCTTGCCGAAAGACGGGCGGAGCCTCTGCGCGTTGACATAATATCGAGCATATTACAGCCTTTTCCTTCGGGCGGAC
>JAEEGL016777887.1_pt1 | contig 22478 bp, 19 predicted proteins | sample 9134231 | NCBI WGS metagenome assembly JAEEGL01 (sample SAMN16246548, study PRJNA631951) | gut metagenome | biome: gut microbiome; feature: rumen; material: fiber-attached | host: Bos | place: Iran: Karaj | collected 2018-10
ATCTGTCTTGCTTATCAAAGTATTTGCACGGGAATTGCCCGTGTCTGTTTTTTTTAACGAAACGTCCCCTCGCCATCTAGGGGAAACGGCGAGGGGACAGCTCGCAGAATCAGAATTTCTTTCTGCGAATAAGAGCGATGCCGGCAGCGGAAGCAGCGGCGATCACACCTACTATAGAAAAAGCATCAAACGTTGACGGGCTCCCCGATCCGCCGCCAGAGGATCCGTTTTCAATGACATCCCCAAGCTCCAGGTTAAAATGCCTTGAAACGTGGTTGATGTTGGCGGCAGTACCTGCGGCCGAGATCAGAGTGTTTCTCGCTCTCGAGCCGTCGCCTTCATTCTCATAATAGGTGAGGCAGAGCAGGAAATGATCGCCCTTGACCGGTACGCTCTTGTTTGAAGGAACGATCTGATTCCATTTCAGAGCGAGCTCAAAGACAACTTTGTGCCCGTTTGCGGTCTCTGTGACCTTTGCGGCGGAAGCACCGACGTCACCGGAAACCGACTGGTTGAGCGACGGGACCTTTGCTTCGATCCTGTCTATTTTCGTCTGGAGCTCGCCGTCCGAGTTAAACCATACCAAAAGGCGGTTGGGAATATCGATTCCGGGCTTTTCGGGGCCAAAGACGGTATCGGAAAGATCCGATGTGAATGTGATGAGCATGTGCGATCCGCCGAACCATGTGTTGTTGACGGTAAAGCTCGGGGTCTCAAACTCTGCTGCTATGTAAAGATAATCAGCGTCGTAATTAACATAGAACGTGCTCTTGTCGGGCAGGTCGTCGATCGATGATTCAGCGACATCCTTTGTCAGAGAGTAATACTCGGCAAAATTTTCGGAGCCCTTGGTTATGACTCTGACGGGACTTCCGTACTCGCCTGACTTGATTTCCCCGTCTATCGTCGGAGCGCTGCTCAGAGCGTTTATCGTCTGTTCTATACGTCTTGATCCGGCAGCAGTTGTGCTGAAAGCCATGGAAAGCGCAAGAAGCGCAACAGTCGCTATAATAAGAAAGCGTTTCATTCTTTTCTTCTCCCTATTTTTTATTATTTCCGGCGCACCCCTATTTTGCACCGGCAAACATCGTTTTCAGCCGTCCCTCGCTGTCATAGACGAGCCCGTCTACGCAGGTCGCGTTGTCATATTGCGTCCCGTTCACATAAAACGTTCCGCGCTCAATTCTTCCCGAGCCGTCCACGGATTTTTCCGGAGCGGTCGCATTTAAAATTACAAATCCAGCCATTTTAACCTCCTCCGGTCGTCATGAAAGCGGAGTAAGAGCTTCGCTTCCGAGGGCCGCGTGACTGACTTCACCGTATGCGATGTTTCCGTCAGCGTCAACAGAGAAAATACGATAATAAATGTTCCCGTCGGCGAAAATATTCACGGGCAGATTCTGCCAGTAAACGGCTATCACGTCGTCTCCTTCTTCGCCGCCGAGCCCGTCTATCCCGGCGGTTATCACGGGCGCGTTCCCGTCCGTGCCGGGATAGCATCCGCTCTCAAGCAGCGCCGAATATCTCTTGCAGACGCGCGAGAACAGCGGGTTGCCTCCGTCAGCCGCAAAGCGGGCGTTGTCTTCACTGTCGGCGAATATAATTCCGTATTGTACCGTATCGTCGGAAGCTGCCGGAACCGTCCCGTTTATGTAAAGGTGGGAAACCGTCCCGTCTACCGCCCCCGAATGGGAGAGCACGGCATTTCCGAGCGCCGGTTGGTCAACGTCATCCCCGAGGATGAGTTTGAAGTGCTTTGAAACGTGGTTGATCCTGGCTGCGGTCCCTGCTGCCGAAATAAGAGTGTTTCTTGAAGGGCTCCCGTCACCGTCGGCCTCATAGTACGTGAGGCAGAGCAGGAAATTGTCGCCCTTGCCCGGGACGTCTTCGCCCGAAGGAATGATCTGATCCCATTTCAGTGCGAGCTCAATCGCAACCTTGTCGCCGATTTTACTATTGCCGTCTGTTATTTCCGTAACTTTAGCGGCAGACGCTCCGACATTGCCGGCAACCGACTGGTTGAGCGCAGCTACGTTTGCCTCGGTCTTGTCTATTTTCGTTTGAAGCGCGCCGCTGCTGTTAAACCAGACCAGAAGGCGGTTCGGAAGGTTGATACCAGGGTCGTTTTCACCTATCGCCGACATGTTCGAAGAGAACGCGATCAGCATATGAGACCCGCCGAACCATGTGTTGTTGACCGTAAAGCTCGGAGTTTCAAACTCTGCCGCTATATAAAGATAATCGGCGTCGTAATTTACGTAGAAGGTGCTCTTGTCCGGAAGATCCGCAAACTCGGACTCGGCGTTGCCATTGATCAGAGAATAGTACGAACCGAAGCCATCGGCGTCTTTGCTTATGACTCTGATCGGGTCTCCGTACTCACCCGAATTGATCTCTCCGTCTGTCGTCGGAGCTTTGCTGAGAGCGTTTATCGTCTGCTCTATACGTCTCGTGGCTGTTGCGGCATATGCTCCTGACACCATGGAAAGCATCAGAAGGACCGCTGTCGCAAATATTAGAAAGCGTTTCATTTTTTACCTCAAATATAAGATCTCAGCGCGCATATTACGCGTGTTTTTTATCCCTTTATTGCCAGGTTCAAATCGTTGATCTTGCTCTGAGCCTGTTCAAGAGTCGCCGATATCGTCGAGCTGAGATCGCTCGAATACGTACGGAACAGATTCATCAGGCCTTCGTTATACCCGCCGAGCTCGTAAATCCAGCCGAAATCGTGAGCGCGGGACGCAAGAATGAGGTCGACCATACGATGCGAATCCTCATCGCTTGTACTTCTCTGCTTGAGGATCTTATCGTAGTATGCGGGCGTTACAAGGCGCTTTGACTCGTACCCGAGAAGCTGGGTTATAAAGCCTATCGCGTCAAGGTCTTCCTCGCTGCCGTTCGAAGGAACAACGTAGTACATCATATTGAACGGTGCGATCGGGGAGATATATTTTGTCTGACTCTCATCATACATCGGGAACGGAAGTACTCCGTATTCGGATTCCATGTCGTTTCTGAGAAGCGTGCAGATCCAGATATTGGAGAAATAGAACAGCGCACGGTCATCTCTGAAGGCTATGAGGCCGTAAGACTTGTCGTATCCGTTTCTCTGATATGCGCAGGTCAGGTCCGTATCGTACAGGATGCTTGAGTATTTGTCGAACACGCTGAAAAGCTTGTCCTGATTTTTGTTCAGTGTGAACTCAAATTCGCCCGAATCCGAGATGCCAGCACATTTTACGTCGGACGCGTTTATGAATCCGAGGACCGCGTCGTCCCACGTATAAACTGGATAAATATCGTCCGGGTCGTTCTGATGCTGACCGTCCTTGTCCACGTCTCCGTCTACCGCCGCCGCCTTGCGAACGACCTGAAGAAGGGTGTCAAGAGTCCACGTCTTGTTATCGACATATTCGTAAAGGCTGGGAAGACCGTAATCATTTGCGAGCTTTTTGTTGAACTGCATCGCAAACGTCTGGTTGTTGTCGATATATGAGATGTCCCCGGTCATGAAATAAAGTTTTTCTCCGACTGTACAGTCCACGACACAGCTCTGATCCCACCAGCCGCGGCTCAGATCGAGGTTCGGTATGGAATTGAGGTCTGTCAGAAGGTTTGAGAGCATTGCGTTGCCGGCAGAATACGAGGACAACGACGCGAGCGAGTAAACGTAATCGCCCGCTACCATGTAATTGTTGAGGACCGCCGCGCCGTCACGCTTTCCCGCCGTCAGTTCCTCGACGATTATTTCAATGCCGAGCGCATCCTCGACCTTAAGCTTGCGCGCGTAATCCGCAGACAGCAAAACGTCGGAGGAGTCCTCCTCAGCCTCAAAATCCTTACCGGCCGCCCCGCTGTGCTGCAGGATGACATAGGAATAGCCGTCGAATTTGCGATCCGGATCAAGTCCCGGGCCTGTATCCACAGGTTCGGTGACGACGTCGGTTTCGGTCCCCGACACCGTGCTGCTTGGCACGGGATCCGTTCCGGCGGGCGTCCCGGTCTGAGAACAGGCCGTCGCAAATCCGGCGAGCACCACGACCGCAATCAGCATTGCCAATAGTCTTTTGGTTTTCATAGAATTCTCCTTTTTATTTTTATGCTTTTTAAAAAGCACATTTACTTTTTCGGTACCGGCTGAGGGACGGTCGTCGGCCCGTAGACCTCAATCCGGTCAATCCCCGACTCGGTAGGGACAAAACGTACCCTGTCGATATTTATTGTCCTCGGCGTTGACGAGCCGGTCGAACGGTGAGTGTGATATACGATGAACAGCTCGCTGCCGTCGGGGGATGAAATTATACTGTTATGACCCGGGGCGTTTGTTTTAAATGTTTTAAGAAGGATCGGGTTTGCGTCATATTTCTCGTAAGTCCCGAGAGGCGAGTTTGACGTTGCGTATCCGACGGCATATCCCGCGCTCAACGCATTGTTGCCCGAGAACATCAAATAATAGACCCCGTTGTGTTTGACGACAAAGGGAGCCTCGGTAACGCCGCCTTCCCAGGTTTCGTTCGCTTTGAAGACCGTTCTTTCGGTTCCGGGGACGATCGCCAGGTTTTCATTCAGCTCGCAGCCATGTATACCCGCATTGACGTAGTACAGATACAACCGGCCGTCGTCGTCAACAAAAATGTGTCCGTCGATCGCTCGCCCGTCGATAAGATAGTCGTCCTGCGGGACAAACGGTCCGCCGGGCGAGTCGGATTCGGCTATCACCGTTCTCTGATTTACCGTGGCGACCATCACGAACCTGTCGCCGATTTTGTAAACCTCGGGCGCCCAGTAGGTCCCCGACCCCGCGCCGAACCACGGACCGGCACATTTTTCGCCGACGACCCAGTTTACAAGATCCGTGGACGTCCAGTACCAGAAGCCTTCGTTAAACGGCGAATACCCGGAGCAATACAGATAATAAACTCCGTCGTGATAAAGAACGTACGGGTCGGCGCCGTTGTAGGGCCCGAATATGGGATTCTGATACGTATTCCCGGGGTCTGTTTCAGACAGAGGCTCCGCCCTGAAGCCTTCAAACTCCGCGCCCTGGCCGTTATCAAAATATCCGATGCCCGTCCCGCGCAGGTCGAGCTCAAACTCAAATTCCGGCCACGGCTCCGTCCCGTGTGGATCTTCACACAGATAACAGCGGACGATCCCTCCCGCGGCCTCGACCCTCAGCTTTCTGCCCGTCGATCTCTTAAAATCTCCCGACGGCAAGTTCGCAAGCTCGGTGACGGTCATTTTTGTCGCAAGGCTTCTTACCTGATACAAAAAGACCTTGTTGTTGAAAAGCGTGAAGGCATATCCGTTAAAGCCTTCGTTACCTTCCGTTTCAAATGCCCCGAAAAGAAGGCCCGCGTTCGTCGCCTTTGACCTCGGCGTCACCGTGACCTCGACGCTGAAACCGTTTTCGCACATCGGCTCGTTTCTGAACGCGCCGCCGTAGACGGTCGAAAGTATATCGGCGGCCGATACCGACGCCGTGGCGGCGGTCCCGTTTATCACATAATTTGAATCGGCATACGAAAAGCCGTCCGGTAAAGCGACGTCCGTTTCTGCCGAACTTCCGGATACGTCGCCGGAGCTGCCTGTCTCATCCCCCGGTCGCGCCGGGCTGCAGCCCGTGCCCGTAATTATAAGAGCGAGCAAAAGCGTCAGGGTGACAAAGAATTTTCTGAATCTCATTTTTTCCTTTTTCGGCGATCACGTAAGGGCTTTTCTTCTGCCTATACTTCAACGCCTGCCTTTTTTGATATCAGCCGGCCCAGTTCCGATGGGTTCTTAAGCGTGATGACCTCGAAGCCGACTTCGCTTGCCGCAAGGGTATTGACCTCCATATCGTCGATGAAGCAACATTCACGCGGGTTTTTGTCATATCTTTCGGCAAAAAGTTCAAATATAGAATGAGACGGCTTGACCATCTTCTCCATGAATGACGCGAGTCCGCCATCCATCAGGGGGAAAAACGAACAGTTGCCGATGATATACTCGTAATCAGAAAGGTTAGTGTTTGACAGATAATATAAACCGTATCCGAGCGATTTGAGTTTTCTCAGGATCTCGGTATTATACCTGTATTCGACAAGCATACCGGGTGCGCCGTCGATCAGCTTTGCCATGTTTTCCGCGTCATCCGGGTATTTCCCGATCAGTTCCGCTCTAGTGTGATCCCTGCCGAAAGCGCCGACGCCCTCGTCTCTCCATTCCCGGCTTTTGAAAATCCTTGAGTCGTATTCGCGGGCGGTTTCTTCGGTGCATCCGAGAACCGACATGATATACGGTATGGGATGCCAGTCGACAAGGACGTTTCCGAAATCGAAAACAAAATTCCTGATCATCTGAAATCGGCGCTCTCCGTCGCTGCGCGTCCGTCGCGGCTTTCGACCGCCGCGCGTATGGACCACCCGTTTTCAGAAAGCCTCTTCTCCGCCTCCGCTTCTCCGCAGGACAGTATCTCGCTCACTATAAGCACGCATCTCCGACGGAGTTTCTCGTTCGTCGGTCTGAGGTTTATCATCATATTCTCGTAGACCATCCCGAGTTTTATCATAACGGTCGTTGAGATCATATTACAGATGATTTTCTGAGCCGTCCCGGCCTTCATTCTCGTCGAGCCGGTTATGGGTTCCGGGCCGGTATCCGATACGATGGAGAAGTCCGGCTCAAGATCGAGCCTGCTTCCGTAATTCGACGTGATGCCCGCGGTCACGCAGCCTATCGACTTCGCGTATGAGAGCGCGTCGGCAACGTATTTTGCGTTTCCCGATGCTGAGATGCCAACCACGGAGTCTTCTTTTCTCAGGGAAATTTTTTTCAGATCAGCGATGCCGTTTTCGCCCGAGTCCTCTGCGTTTTCCGAGGCGCGGACCATACATTCATATCCGCCGGCGATTATCCCCGTTACAAGTCCCGGGTCCACGCCGAAGGTAGGGGGGCACTCGGCGGCGTCAAGGACGCCCAGTCTGCCTGACGTGCCGGCGCCGACGTATATGAGGCGCCCGCCGTTTTTCATCGAGCGTGCTATCGCGTCGCAGGCGGCGGCGATCTGCGGGATGGCGGCCTCTACCGCCTTTACCGCCTTTTCGTTTTCACGTTGTATGATTCTGAGGACCTCGTCAGTCTGACACCTGTCGATATGCATCGTGTCGGGGTTCCTCATTTCGGTTTTCCCGATTTTTCCGCCGCTGATCATTTCTGGCTTTTCCGGGAAAGATTCCTTGCGATAAGGACTGCTCCCTCAACCGGCTGCTGCTCAAGTATTTTTATATCAAAGCGGGACGTGTCGCCCAGCGCATCCGTCAGATACTTCATTGTAAGGGACTGTTCGGTAAGCCCGCCGGCTATCACGACCGGTATTTTTTCAAGTTTTTCGGGGAAAAAGCCCGCCGCGGAACGGATCACCCTCGCGACCTCTTTCATGTTTTTTTCAAGGATCCCGCAGGCGACGGCGTCCCCGGCCTCCGCCTGCTCGTAAACGACCTCGGCAAAGGACGCTATCATCTTCTTTCCGTTCTGATAAACGTCGTTCAGAAGCCGCATCCCGTCTCCGCCGGCCATCTCGGATATCCGCCTTGTAAGCGGACTTTCGGCGCTTGACCCGTCATACGCGGAGTAATAGACACTCAGGGCGTCTCTTCCGATGTTGTATGCGCTTCCGCCGTTATCTATGAGATATCCCCATCCGGCAATACGGTGCCTTTGCCCGCCGCATACCGCAAAAGAGCATATTCCCGTTCCCATGATGACGGTTATACCGTCGCTGTCTCCGAGTCCGGAGGCGATGATATTTTCATTGTCGCTCCCGATCTCATATCTCTCGAATCCGAACTCGCCGAGATATTGATATACCGAATCCGCGAATACACCCGATTTGAGTCCTGCCAGCCCGGCAAAAATCGACACCGACGCCATCGGTATACCGTCGCATAGCTCAACGATCCCCGAATGAAGGATCTCCTTTGTTTTTTCGATCCCGACGTCAAACGGGTTCGACGCGTCAAGGCGCAGCTGACGTATTATTTTCCCGCTGCAATCGGCAAGCGCGAAGGCGGTCTTGGTGCCTCCGCCGTCAACGCCCAGAAAAAAGCGCCTTTCGCTGTCTGTAAACAGCGCGTCAAGGTTCACGTGAAAAATCGCCGCCAGCCGGAAAAGCGTGTCGACGGACGGGATATTCCCGTCGGTCTCCCACTTGCTTATCGTTTTTTCGGAATAACCGGTCAGGCGGGCAAGATCCTTCTGCATCATACCGTGCAATTTTCTGAGGCGCCGAATGTTTGATGAGAAAGCCTGTTCGTATAAAGTCATTTCATTTCACCTGATCGACAAATATAATGGAATATTCGTCATGCGGAATATCTATTTTCAGCCCGGAATCTGTTTTTTCGGTCTTCAGTTCGAACCCGTCGGGAGAATCCGAGGTGTACGCGACAGCCCTGTCGGCGTCTGAGTCAAGCAGGATCACGGAGCCGTCTGCGCCGTTTTTGTTGACCGACGCGATCAGCTGACCTTTATCGGTTTCATAACGCCGCAGTATGAAGCCGTCGGGAATATCTCCGAGCCCTACGGTGTCAAGGAATCTCCCGCGGCCGAAATTATCGAGCCAGAATCTTCTCAGGCGGATCATGCTGATGAGCTTATCCCGCTGTTCGGGATCGCGTTCGAACGTGTTGTCGTCGACAAGGTCGTAGATCCAGAAATACATCCCGTCGGCAAAAGCCGTCTGCATGAGCCTGTCGGAATTCTGTTCGACGAAAACGGGCCTCATGGCCAGGTTCTTCGACGGATACAATGCGTCGACAAGGATGTGATCCGGGAATGTGTACCTGTAAAGCTCCGGGAACACGCCGTTTCTCAGCGCATAGAAGCTCTGATCAAAGTTGGCGGCGCAAGGACCGAACTCATCGCAGACAAACTCGCCCATGGTCGCGAGCCCGAGCGGCGCGAATGAGTCGAGGATATGCTTGTAGCCTTTGCACCAGTCGCCCGGCTCATGCCCGTGTTCCTTTGAGAAACAGTATTTTGCCGGTCCGCTGAGCTGATCGAGGTACACTCCGTCAACGCCGTATTCGTTTTTCGCCCTCTCGACGATATCGAGCAGTTCGCCCTGCCAGCCGGCGGACGAGGGGCACATGACCCCAAACGTTATATCTTTATTTCCGTATTGTTCGGTCAACGGTTTGCCATCTCTGCAGATGACGATCCTGTCTGAGACGTCCTTATATTTCATATTCGCGATGCGCGAGTTTATGTAAAATGACACATGGACCCCGTCGTCGGATCTGCAGCCGTCACGCAGCTCGTCGACCGTGCCGAGCTCCGGATCAAAGTAGTATTGCGGGAATCCGTTGTCGAATCCGTCAATATGCCAGCCGGCGAACAGAAGATGATCGAGGCCGTAGCGCTTCGCCTGCTCCTTCAGCCCCGGGATGTCGCTGTATTTGTGGACCACCCCGCCGTTCTGATATCTGAAATCATAGTGAGCCAGCAGCCCGACCCCGTTTTTGAACCATTCGGGCTGCTCAAGTCCGCCGCCAAGGCGGGATTCCTTGTATTCACGGTAAATGTCCGCCCCTTCATGCCAGTCTCCGCCGTGGATCGCCGTTACAACGTCCGGGCTTGACCATCCGCAGCCTGAGGACCCGGTTATCTCATACTGCGCAAAGAAGCACATGCAGGGCTTAAGAGGACCGGGCGTGGATGCGCCGAGCGTTACGAGCGAGGAGCTTTTGCCGTGCGACGCGAAATACAGTCCGGATGTGTTGTCTGAATAGTCAAAGAACGACATCGAAAGCCCGCCCGGATAAAGCGAGCTCACGGTATACATTCCGTTGTCGTCCTTCCTCCCGCAGCAGCTGTCGACCCTGTATGAATATCTGTATTCCTGCCAGCGCCATTCTATGATGCTCTGCGGACGCGCAAAATATTCGACGGGATTTTCGTATCTGCGACCGGCTGCCGTTGGGTAATACAAAACGTCGTCCTCCCACGTTTCGCCGAGATATATCCCGTTCAGACACGGAAAGCGCGCGAACGAAAGCTCCGGGGAGTCGGTGATGTTGAGGTTCCAGTAGAGCTTAATGCCGTCAAAGCGCACGGTATACGACACGTCGACCGGGACGGGTGTCCCGTCTCCGCCGTTAAGAAAGCGATACCGCACGGTGACGCCGTCTTCCGAAGAGGCGATTTCGCAGGCAAGTTCCCTGTTTCTTATGATATCGTCCGTGTGAAACGGAGCCAGCCTTTTTCCGTCCGTGCAGATAAGATAAAAGGGCTGCTGCATTGAAAACATGGAATTTTTAATAAAGTTTTCTCCGGTGACGGAATCATGCAATTCAAGTATTTCCCCTGACTGAGAGTCCAGCGCGATTTCGACAACACCGTTCGAAAAATGTAACCTGCTCTTATACATCTTTTTGCCTCCTGTTAACGGAACATTGATATTATATCTTCACAAATGACCCATGTCAACCGAATTATATTAGCAAAATAAAGGGCTAAATCTCACCAAATGAGAACATACTCGCGGATTTTCAGCTCCGCCGCTTCTCCTCGTCCATGCCGGATCTCATCCAACGACTCGGGGATGCTCAGATTAAATACAGAAAAAGACACGCCCACGCGTGTCTTTTGTTTATAATTTTTTCGTGCGGAAATCGGGTTTCCCGTCTTTCTTCACTCTTTTTTCGCCTCGCCCTTGGTCTCGCAGTATATGCAGCGATAGACGTGATTTCCGCGGTCCGTCAGTCTGAATACGTGAGCGAGCTCCTGCTCGGTCGACGTGATACAGCGCGGATTTTTGCACTTTATGACGTCAGTCAGAAACAGTGGCATCTCAATGGACTTTTTCTCGACGAGTTCGCCGTCACGAATGACGTTCACCGTGGCCCCCGGGTCTACGTAACCGATCACGTCCAGGTTTATCTCCTCGACGCCGTCGATCTTGATGATGTCCTTGCGGCCCATTTTGGTGCTCGTGACGTTTTTCATGATGGCGACCGTAGCCTCCGGGTCGTCGAGGCCCAGCAGCTCGTATATCTGCATTCCCTTACCGGCTGTTATGTGGTCGATGACCACGCCGTTTTTTATCGAATCAACCGTCATATCGTCCCGGCCTCCCTCAGAAGTTTAAGAATAAGCGCCATGCGCATAAATTTGCCGTTCAGCACCTGTTTGAAATAGCATGCACGCGGATCGCCGTCGACGGCAACGCTTATCTCGTTTACGCGCGGCAGCGGGTGCATGATTATCATATCGTTTTTCGCTGTTTTAAGTTTTTCCGGCGTGAGGATATAGCTGTCCTTGAGCCTCACGTAGTCCTCCTCATTGAAGAACCTTTCTCGCTGGACGCGTGTCATGTAAAGCACATCCAGCTCCGGCATGGCTCCCGTGAGATCCGTCGTCTGAGAAAACGGTATGCCTTTTTTTCTCAGGACGTCGTTTTTCACATACGACGGGAGCTTAAGCTCGTCCGGCGATATAAGGACGAACTTTACGCCTTCATACCGTGAGAGGGCGTTTATAAGGCTGTGCACCGTCCTGCCGAACTTGAGGTCTCCGCAAAAGCCGACCGTCAGATCCCCGAGTCTTCCCTTTTCTCTGTAGATCGTTAGGATATCGGCGAGAGTCTGCGTCGGGTGGCAATGCCCGCCGTCGCCCGCGTTAATGACGGGGACGAGCGCGCTTTTCACGGCTACCCGGGCCGAGCCCTCCTTCGGGTGTCTCATCGCGATGATGTCGGCATAGCACGAAACGGTACGGGCCGTGTCGGCTACGCTCTCGCCCTTTGCGGCTGATGAAGACGCCGCGCTCGCCACAGAAAGGACGTTGCCCCCGAGCTCGTACATCGCCGCCTCGAAGCTCAGCCTTGTACGTGTGGACGGTTCAAAAAACAGCGTGGCAAGCTTTTTGCCCCGGCACGCCTCCGAGTACTTCCGCGGATTCTCTATGATGTCACACGCCTCGGCGATCATTTCGTCGAGTTCACCGACCGAAAGATCGAGAATATCTATGATTCCTCTCATAAAACGCCTCCGTCAGTTTTTCTTCCCTGCGCCGCTTATCCACGACTCATCGGAAGGATCGTTTCTGAATTTTATCAGCCTGTCCACGTCCTCGCGGCTTATATAGCCCTCGTCGGCCGCGACCTCTGCTATCACATCAAAGTTCGTGAGCGAATGATTTTCGACGCCGGCCCCCCTCAGACGCTCAAAACCCTTTTTCATATTATACGTAAAGATCGACACGACGCCGAGCACGTCGGCGCCCGCCTCGCGTAGGACGTTCACGACCTCGATCACGCTCCCGCCTGTTGAGATCAGGTCCTCGACGACGACCGTTTTTTCGCCTTTTTCGAGCCTGCCCTCGATCTGATTTCCGCGGCCGTGATCCTTAGCCCCCGACCTCACGTATCCCATCGGAAGCCCGAGAATATGGCCTGTTATCGCCGCGTGCGCGATCCCGGCCGTCGACGTGCCCATAAGAACCTCCGCCGTGGGGAAAAACTCCCTGACTGCCCCGGCAAGCGCGTTTTCAATGTCGTTTCTCACCTCGGGAGCGGTCAGCGTCAGCCTGTTGTCGCAATATACCGGGCTTTTTATCCCGCTTGCCCAGGTGAAGGGCTCCTCCGGTCTGAAGAACACCGCCTTTATCTTCAGCAGGTCCGTCGCGATCAGTCTCTCTCTTTCAGTCATCTGTATCCTCCGTAAATTCCTTTACCGCCCTGAGATACGCATCCCGCGGGTCGGCGGCTGCCGTTATCGGGCGTCCCATCACAATATAGTCGGAACCCGCCCTTCTCGCTTCGCGCGGAGTCATTACTCGCTTCTGGTCTCCTTTTTCCCCGTCGGCGAACCTCACCCCGGGGGTGACCGTCAGAAAGCCGTCGCCGCAGACGCTGTGCACCCGTGCAGCCTCGTGCGGCGAGCAGACGACGCCGTCGAGCCCCGACCTTTTCGCGTTCTCCGCGTATTTCATCACGACGTCCTCCATCGGCTCCTTTATCAGTATCTCATTTTCAAGTGCCTCAGCGTCGGTCGACGTGAGCTGGGTGACCGCGATGAGCAGCGGACGGGTGCCGTCCGCCCTGGTCAGCCCCTCAAGCGCCGCTTTCATCATTGCCGACGTGCCCGACGCGTGCAGATTTGTTATATCGACGTCGAGCCCCGAGAGGACAGCCATCGTTTTTCTGACGGTCGTCGGGATGTCGTGAAGCTTCAGATCGAGAAAGATCCTGTGTCCGCGTCTCTTGATCTCGTGCACGACGGACGGGCCCTCGGCGTAGAAAAGCTCCATGCCGATCTTCACAAACGGCTTGCCGTGCCTGCCTGCCCCGCTTTCAAAGAGATCGAGAAAATCAAACGTCGTCCCGGCGTCCGCAAAATCGCACGCCACAATCACGTCCCTTGCCAATTCCTTGCACCTCCGATAATGTCTCTCAGACGGGTTATCCCGTATTTTTTCATAGTTTCGGGAAGGTCGCCTATTATATCCCTGCAGACGTAGGGGTCAACCAGGTTAGCCGCGCCGACCTCGACCGCCGAAGCACCCGCGAGCATCATTTCGATGACGTCCTCGGCGCTCGAGACTCCGCCGCACCCGACGACGGGTATTTTGACCGCGCCGGACACCTGCCATACCATGCGGAGCGCCACCGGGAAGACGGCTGGCCCCGAAAAACCGCCGACCGCGTTTCCTATGACCGGTCTCTTTGTTTTAAGGTCGATCCTCATTCCGAGCATCGTATTTATCAGGCAAATCCCGTCGGCGCCGGCGTCCTCGCAGGCGAGGGCTATGCCGACAATGTCGGTAACGTTCGGCGAAAGCTTGACGATAACGGGCTTTTTCACGACCTTTCTGACGGCTCTCACGACCCCGGCCGCGCTTTCCGCACTCGTGCCGAAGCCCATTCCTCCCCCGTGAACGTTCGGGCAGCTGACGTTGATCTCGAGCCAGCCGACCTGCGGCTCTCTGTCCAGTTTTTCGCAGGTATAGGCGTATTCTTCAACCGAAAATCCGCTGACATTCGCTATCACCGGCTTCGAGAAGCATCCGGCGAGCCTCGGCAGCTCCTCGGAAATGACCTTTTCGACTCCGGGATTCTGCAGCCCTATCGAGTTTATCATTCCGGCCGTGCATTCCGCTATGCGCGGAAGAGGGTTCCCGTACCTCGGCTCGGCCGTTGTTCCCTTGAAGGAGAACGTCCCGAGGACGTTTATATCGTAAAGCTCGGAAAACTCGTACCCGTATCCGAAGGTCCCGGACGCCGGTATGACCGGGTTTTCAAGCTCTGTTCCGCAAAGTTCGACTCTCAGATCTTCCATTTCAAAAGTCCCGCGGGCGTCCTGCGCCTCACCACAAGAGCTCCTTTTTTTCAAAAACCGGACCGTCCCTGCAAACCCTTTTCGGTCCCACCGCCGTCATTACGCTGCAGCCCATACACGCGCCGAAGCCGCAGCCCATCCGTTCCTCGAGGCTGAACTGCCCGTCGGTCTCCGCCTTCCGGAAAACCGCCTTCAGCATCGGCAGCGGGCCGCAGGCATAAAAATACGTATATCCGTCCGGCAGAGCGTCGGTCACGAATCCCTTTGCGCCGTGCGTCCCGTCGACCGTCGTCACGATAACGTCGCAGCCGGCGGCCCGGAACTCCTCCTTGAAAAAAACGTCCTTCGCCGAGTTGAAGCCAAGCACGGCCGTCGGCTTCGCACCGGATTTTACAAGTTCATTCGCGAGCAGGTAGAGCGGCGGCACGCCGACTCCCCCGCCGATGAGCAGCGGCCTTTTGCCTGCTTTTTTCATATCATAGCCGTTTCCGAGCCCCGTGAGCACTCTGAACTCCGACCCGGGGGCAGCCTCCGAGAGCCTCGACGTGCCCTTGCCGACCACCTTGAAGATCAGGGTCAGCTCACCCTCCGCGACGTCGCAGACGGATATCGGGCGTCTGAGGTACAGGCCGTCGATCGCCACGTTCACGAACTGCCCGGGGCGCTTTATCTCCGACGTGTCGCCCTCAAGTCCCATCATGAATACGCCGTCGGCGATTTTTCTGCAATATACGGTTTTGAATATACCGTCTTTCATTTCAAAATCTTTTCCCTTCGGACCGCGCTTTTCAGGCGTCGATCGTTGATATCGTGAGCGTCGTCTCCTCGAGCACGTCAAGGAGGACCTTCACGGTGTCGAGCGACGTAAAGATCGTCACGTTGTTTTCCGTCGCGAGCTTCCTTATCTCGACGCCGTCGCTCAGTCCGACCTTCGAGCCTATGTCACGGGTGTTGATCACATACGCGATATGCCCCTGCCTTATCGCATCGGGGATATCGCGGCTTCCCTCCGAGATCTTTCCGAGAACGTGCGTGCGGATGCCGTTTTCCTTGAGGAAGCGGCCGGTGCCCGCCGTCGCCTGAATGTTGAATCCCAGGTTGTAGAAGCGCCTGATGAGCGGCAGAGCCTCGTTTTTGTCCCTGTCGGATATCGTCGCGAAGACCGTCCCGTAGTTCTGGAGATGCATGCCTGCCGCCTGGAGCGCTTTATAAAGCGCCCTGTTCAGCTTGTCGTCATATCCTATCGCCTCGCCTGTCGACTTCATTTCCGGCGAAAGGTAGGCGTCGAGCCCCTTGATTTTGTTGAAGCTGAAGACCGGGACTTTTACGTAATACCGCTTTTTCTCCTCGGGATACAGGCAGAATATTCCCTGTTCCTTGAGCGAATTGCCGAGAATGACCTCAGTCGCTATATCGGCGAGGCTGTATCCCGTCGCCTTGCTGAGGAACGGCACCGTGCGCGACGAGCGGGGATTGACCTCTATGATATATACGTTTTCGTCGCCGTCAACGATGAACTGGATGTTGTAAAGTCCGACGATGCCGATACCGAGACCGAGCCTCTTTGCGTACCCGAGGATGGTCCCCTTCACCTTATCCGAAATGCTGAACGTCGGATACACGCTGATCGAGTCTCCCGAATGTATGCCGGTGCGCTCGACAAGCTCCATAATACCAGGCACGAACACGTCGCGGCCATCGCATATCGCGTCAACCTCGACCTCCTTGCCGAGGATGTATTTGTCGACAAGGACGGGTTTGTCGGCGTCTATCTCAACGGCTGTTTTGAGGTAATGCCTCAGCTGATCCTCGTTTGCAACGATCTGCATCGCTCGCCCTCCGAGAACGAACGAAGGCCTGACGAGCACCGGATATCCTATCTCGGCGGCCGCGCTTACCCCGTCCTCGATCCTTGTGACGGCGCGCCCCTTCGGCTGGGGGATGCCGAGCTCAAGCAGTATTTTTTCAAAGCTGTCCCGGTTCTCGGCCTTTTCTATCGCCGCGCAGTCTGTACCTATTATTTTCACGCCCCTGTCGACAAGCGGCCGGGCGAGGTTTATCGCCGTCTGACCGCCGAGGGAGGCTATGACCCCCTCGGGCTTCTCGAAGTCTATGATAGCCATCACGTCCTCGGGAGTGAGAGGCTCGAAATAGAGCTTGTCGGCCGTCGTGTAGTCAGTCGAGACGGTCTCCGGGTTGTTGTTTATTATGATCGACTCATATCCGGCGCGCCCGATTGTCTGCACGGCGTGCACGGTCGAGTAGTCGAACTCCACGCCCTGCCCGATCCTTATCGGACCGGCGCCGAGCACGACGATCTTCTTTTTACCGGAAAGCCTGGATTCGTTTTTCCCGGTGTATGACGAATAAAGATACGCGATATATTTCCCGGTATGGAGCGTATCGACCATCCTGAAGACCGGCACGATACCGTGCTTTTTCCTTTTTTCACAGACGCTGAGCTCATCCGTTTTCCAGAGCGCGGCTATGTATTTGTCTGAAAAGCCCATCTTTTTGGCTTTTTCAAGCACGGCGACATCGTTTACGTTCGCCGTGAGCTCTTTTTCCATCCCGACTATTTTCCCGAAGCTTTCAAGGAAGAGTTCCGTGATCATCGTCGCCCTGTGTATCCTCTTGACGTCGGCGCCGCGGCGCAGAAGCTCGCACACCGCGAAGATGTTGTCGGCTCTCGTTTCGGAGATATAGTCGAAGAGCTCCTCTTCCGAAAATCCGTCGAACTTCTGAAGTCTCAGGTGCGTCACACCGGTTTCAAGCGAACGGACGGATTTCAGGATGCACTCCTCAAGGTTCGATCCGATGCCCATGACCTCGCCGGTCGCCTTCATCTGCGTCCCGAGTATATTCGGCGCAGACGTGAACTTGTCGAACGGGAACCTCGGGAACTTCGCGACGATATAGTCGAGCGAGGGTTCCATCGCCGCGTTCCCTCCCGCGACGGGTATCTCCTCGAGCGACATTCCGAGAGCGATCTTCGCCGTCACCCTCGCGATCGGATATCCGCTCGCCTTCGACGCGAGCGCCGACGAGCGGGACACGCGGGGATTGACCTCTATCAGGAAATATTCGCTCGATTCCGGATTGAGCGCGAACTGAACGTTACAGCCGCCCTCCACGCCGAGCTCGCGGATGATCTTTAAAGCCGAGTCGTTCAGCATCCTGAGATCGCTGTCGCTCAGCGAGAGTATCGGGGCGACGACGATAGAGTCCCCCGTGTGGACTCCGACGGGGTCGACGTTCTCCATGCCGCAAATTGTTATCGCGTGGTCGTTCGAGTCGCGCATTACCTCGAACTCGATCTCCTTATAGCCTTTTACGGACTTTTCGACAAGCACCTGAGAAACCGGCGAGAGCCTGAATCCGTTTTGAGCGATCTCCGTGAGCTCCTCCTCGTTTTCAGCGAAACCGCCGCCCGTCCCGCCGAGAGTGAACGCCGGGCGGAGAACGACGGGATAGCCGATCTCAACGGCCGCCGCCTTCGCCTCTTCTATGCTGTACGTTATCCTGCTCGGGATGACGGGCTCGCCGATCGACTCACACATTTCCTTGAAGAGCTCGCGATCCTCGGCGCGCTCGATGCTTTCCGCGGGAGTTCCGAGAAGCTCGGTCCCGCATTCCTTGAGTATGCCCTTTTTCGAGAGCTGCATGGCGAGGTTCAGACCCGTCTGTCCGCCGATGCCGGGGACGATCGCGTCCGGCCTTTCGTATCTCAGTATCTTTGCGACATACTCAAGGGTGAGCGGCTCCATATACACCTTGTCGGCGATCGACGTGTCCGTCATTATCGTCGCGGGGTTGGAGTTGCAGAGAATGACCTCGTATCCTTCTTCCTTAAGCGCAAGGCATGCCTGCGTGCCCGCGTAGTCGAACTCGGCGGCCTGACCGATGACTATGGGACCCGAACCGATTATAAGCACTTTTTTTATATCTGTTCTCTTTGACATTTTATTGCCTCCGGTACTTCATTGGGCGGTATAGACGTTCCTGCCGGAAAAATGCGTAAGAACGCATTTCCCGCGGACTCCCCGGCCTTCGAACGGCGTCGATTTCCCCTTTGACAGGAAATCGGCGGGGTCGATCGTATAAAACGCGCCGAGATCGAAGACCGTGAAACCGTCGCCGAGGGGTATACCGAACCTCTCCCTCGGATTTATCGCCATAAGTTCGACAAGCTTTTCGAGCGTGATGACGTCTTCCCTCACAAGATATGTGTAAAGAAGCGGGAACGCCGTTTCAAGGCCGACCACGCCGAAGGGACTGCCTGCAAGCCCGCGCGATTTTTCCTTCGCGCCGTGAGGCGCGTGATCCGTGGCTATCATATCGATCGTCCCGTCGCGAAGCCCCTCGAGCAGGGCGAACCTGTCACCTGATCCCCGCAGCGGCGGATTCATCTTGAATCTCCCGTCTTCTCTGAGATCGTTTTCATCCAGCAGGAGATAGTGCGGCGCGGTCTCGCAGGTGACGTCGACGCCGTCCCTTTTCGCCTGCCTTATGAGCTCGACGCTCTCCCGGCAGGAAACGTGACAAACGTGATACGGCGCGCCGGTCTCCTTCGCAAGCTCAAGGTCGCGCTCGATCGGACGCCATTCGCTTTCCCGGCAGATCCCCGGGTGCCCGTGCGCGCGAGCATAGTTTCCCTCGTGGATACAGCCGCCTCTCAGAAGCGACCTGTCCTCACAGTGGCAGACGGTTATCTTACCCGCGTCCTTTATACGGAGCATCGCTTCGCGCATGACTTCGCGCGACTGTATCCCGACCCCGTCGTCCGAAAACGCGACGACCTTCCCGGCCATTCTATTTATCTCGGAAAGATTTTCGCCCTTCTCGCCGACTGTGATCGACCCGTAAGGAAGGACGTCGATAACGGCGTCCCTTCTTATTATCTCAAGTTCCTTTTCAAGATTCTCAGCCGTGTCTGGGACCGGGTCAAGGTTCGGCATCGCGCACACAGCCGTGTAGCCGCCGCGCGCCGCCGCGCGCGACCCGTCGGCTATGGTTTCCTTATAAGAAAAACCCGGCTCTCTGAAGTGAACGTGTACGTCACAAAAGCCGGGAAAAACCGTCAGACCTTCCGAAACCGGAAACGCCGATATATCGTTATCTGAAAGAACCGGAGAAAATGAGTGGATCCTGTCGCTCATGAATACAGAATACCCGGGCATTTTGTCCTTCATAATTTCTCCTTCGTCTTGACAGCCTCTCTGTGCCGTCTTAAAGACAGGTCCGGAAGCCAGTCCCGAACCGTTCGCAATATTATATCACACAATGCCGTTCATGGCAAGAGGAAAATGTTCCTCCGGAATAAAAAAATCTCGATCCCATCGGGCGCCGTGACAGGTGTTCCGGATCTTTATCAGTCAAAAACGATAAGCAATTATCACGAACCGTCTGTCAAACAGAAACGGCGCCGGATTTTCCGTCCGGTGCCGTTTTTTATGACGTTTTAATCCTATGATTTCAACCTGTATGTTCTGTTACGGTTTGCGCCCTCGGCTATCAGTATTCCTTCCGAAACGAGCTCGGAAAGATAATCGCGCGCTCTCGACGCTTTCAGCTCCGCAACCTCTGCAATTTCAGAAGTCCGGACCGTGGGATGATCAGTAACGTAATCTATAATAAGCTGTTTCCTTGCCTCTTTTGTCATGAGTTTATCGCCGATTTTTATCGCCGATTTATCGCCGGCTGTCGGTGATAAAACCAGCGATAACGTCGTTCTGTCCGGTTCAAAGGACTGTGTAAACGTCGGTTCCGCCCAGTTCTGATCGTGCCATACGCGGAATATATTTGGTATTCCGCTTCCCGCGCGTTCGCCTATATCGATCATGTTCAGCATTTTGAAGATCGTCCCGTTTCTCGGATCGGAGAAGCCTCCGCCTATTGCCGCGTCTATTCCGATGCGGAAACTGCCGGGGTTGCTCAGCGTAACAGATTCACGCTTTTTAATGATAACAACTCCGCCTCTGCCGTAATAGTCCGCGTTGACAAGACAGTTCGCGAGTGCCTCGCGGATGGCCTTGTGGACAGGCGTGTCGTCCACACGAAGTCCGCCGTTCATTTCAAACGGCACTTTCAGATCAAGCTGAAGTTTGTTGTATGCGCGAAAATAGAAATCGTATACGTTGCCGCTCCAGTCACCTGAAGAAGATATGAATCTGTCCGTCCAGCGGTAAACGTCGTCATATTCCTCGCGATAATCAAGAAAATAGTTCGGAAACTCGCGGACTATATCATATTCGTTTCCGAACATCAGGAGGCCTGCCGTCGTCGGGTGCTTTTCCCCGTCTTCGCCGATCCCGGCGGCTCCGAGTTTTATGAGGAATTCCTGATCCTCCAGCGTGTCCCAGATGTGCCCGGGGCGGGACAGTCTCATACGCTGACGGTATGAACGGAGGCTTTCGGAGTTAATGACGTCCATTCCGAAATTGTCGAGAACAAGCATGTCCTGCGTTCTGACAGACGCGTCGCGATACATCGACTTCAGTTCCTCGTCCGTGCACTTATAATCGCCTTCTCCGTTACGGCGGTAGCTGTTGAGCGGGTTGCCGTCGATGTACACGGGTTTGTACGATCTTTCGGCGCGAGGAACGTTAATGACAACGATGTGTTTGCCGTCAACGATCTCCTTCGAAATGTCTTTGCCTGAAAGTACGTTCACGCTTGCCTTCTGAGTATTGTTGACCATTTCCCAGAATTCTTTGATCAGCTTTCCGGGATCCGGAAGATCTACTGCGTGAAGCGATTTGTCAGGATACTCTTCAACTCCGAGCAGAATGATTCCGCCCAGTGTGTTTGCAAAAGCTGAATACGTCTCCCATATACTGTGCGGAAGCCCGCCGAGCGCTTTCTTTGCTTCTATCCGGTTGTTTTCCCTGTATTTTTCAAGGTGGTTCAAATCTATCATCCGAATTCCGATCCTCTGTTTCTCCGCTGCGCCGGTTTCGGAAAACCGTCCGCCCCGCGCCAGGCTCCGGCGTTTCCGGCGGCTGACGGTCGCCCGATACACTCGTTTTTTTGGTCAGCCCTTCGTGAAACAGGCAGCTGAAAACGCCATCCGGTTTTCATCATCCGAAACGGAGCTCGCTGCCGGTATATCTTCAAAAAGCCCGCCGATCCGACGCCTATTATTATATCAACAGTCGTTCATTCAGTCAAGTCGATCTGAACGCACTCAAAAAACCGTGAAGACCGGTTTTTCCATTACGATGATGAACAGAACGTGTCAGGTATACAACAAGAAGCGCGGTGGAGCCTGTACCGGAACCGGTACGGCTGCCGCTTATCTGTGAGGTAAGAAATGAAAAAACTATTGGCGTTTGTCTTTATCGTTTCTCTGCTGACGTCGGTTTGTTCGTGCGGAAATACGGGAATTGTTCCATCGGAAAGCACATCCGGGTCGGCGAGCGGTTCTCCGCCGCTGTTTTTTTCAAATCACTAAAAAACATCTTGACACCGTGTCAATATCGTGGTATAATACGAATGCTGACACGGTGTCAGAACAATTTCGGGAGGCAAAAAATGGTTAAGAAAACAGCGGAGCAGATCGCGTCCCGCCGCGAGGAGATCGTGAACGCCTGTGAAAAGCTATATCAGACTATGAGTTTTAAGGAGATCACACTGAAAGAGATCGGAGAAGAAGTCCCGTTCTCGCGACCCACGATATACAACTCGTTTCAAACGAAAGAGGAGATATTCCTCGCGCTGTTCAAGCGGGAATACGACCGCTGGAACGCGGCGCTCACCACGATCATTGAGGATAACGAAAAGCTCGGCAAAGAAGAAATTGCGGAAAAGATCGCCGCGTCGCTTACCGACCGTATACAGCTTTTGAAGCTGCTTTCGATGAACAACTACGATATGGAAAGAAGCAGCCGTGCGGAGCTTCTGACCGATTTCAAAAAGTCCTACGGGCGTTCCATGGAGCTTTTTTGCATGATCCTCACGAAATTCTGTCCCGAAAAGAGCGCCGCGGATATTCAGAATATCATCTATATTTTCTTTCCGTTCATGTTCGGTATCTATCCCTACACTGCCGTAACCGAAAAGCAGCGTTCGGCGATGCGTGAAGCCGGCGTCGATTACGTTTATCAGTCTGTTTATGAGATAACTTATAATTGCCTTATCAAGCTGCTTTGAAATTAA
>JAEEGL014978150.1_pt1 | contig 22477 bp, 12 predicted proteins | sample 9134231 | NCBI WGS metagenome assembly JAEEGL01 (sample SAMN16246548, study PRJNA631951) | gut metagenome | biome: gut microbiome; feature: rumen; material: fiber-attached | host: Bos | place: Iran: Karaj | collected 2018-10
AACTTTAGTAGGAATTTTCAAAGCTTGAAAATATTCAATTTGAGAAGCATCCATTCCAGTAGGACCAGCAGGAATAATAACTTCAATAGGAGATAATTGACCTGGTTTAGCTTGTTTTTCAATAGTAAATTTATTAATAATTTCAGTAATTTCACTTAATTCTTTATTTGTAAAAATCATCATTACTTGAAGTTTTTGTAATAAATCTTTCATTTTTTTTAAATTTTCTTCTGACAAATGTTTTGGTAATTTATCTTTTGAATGTTCTAAAAAATCATTTATTGATTTTACCATCACTGTTGCTTTTCCACATATAGTTTCTGTGTCTTGTTTAAGTAATAAATGACGAATTTTATGAACTACATCTGCAGGAAGTTCTTTTATGTCACATAAAAGAATATTCTTGTATTTTTGAATCAATTCTTGAAATTTTGTATATACTTTTACTTTGTTTTCTTTCTTTCCCGACATTGGAGTTTAAATATTTTTTATTAAGATTTTTGGATTTATTTTTTTTTATTTAATTATTTTAATTTATTAATTATTCTTTTTTATTTTAATTAAATCAGGTTTTTTATAATTTAGATGTGAATAAAAAAATATAATATGTTAAAAAGAAAAATATGTATAATTAAACAATTATATAAAATTGTACATATATCACAATATTTAAATCAATTTATGGTAATTCCCATTTTATTTTAAACTACTTTTTTACACTTATATAAAAATTCATTTTGATATAATAAATAAAATTCAAAATTCATCTGCCCAATTTTTATCATAATCAGGAGGAACATAATCTTTTTTTCCTTTTTTAATTGTAGAACTATTACTAATATTTTCATGAGAAACAATATTTTCATAAGGAGAATTAATTTTCAAATATTTATTTAAATCAACATTAGGAGGAATATAATTAGGAGTATATTCAAAATTATTTAATTTCTCAAAATCAAAATCTTCGAAAAACTTCATTTGTTTCAAATTATTAATATTACAATTCCTCTTATTAACTTTCTTTGTAAGTAAATTAGTAATAAAATCATTAACATTTTTAAATTTAGTATTATCATCAGGAAAATTAAAATCTTTATGTAGAACTTCTTTATAAATTTCAATAACTTCATGAGCATGATTTCCAAAAGGATAAACCCCATAAAAAATTTCATACATACAAATTCCAACAGACCAAAAATCACAACTTAAAGAATAACCTTTACCTTGTAATATTTCAGGAGCAATATAATGTGGAGTTCCAATAACAGTTGAAGTATAATCTATTAAAACTTTGGCAGTACCAAAATCTATCATTTTTAAATATCCATTTGTATCAATCATTATATTTGCTGGTTTAATATCTCTATGTGCTATAAATTTCTTTTGTAAATATTCTAACATCAATAGCATTGAACCTATATAAAATTGAGTTTCAAATATATTTTTAAATGATAATCTATTTGATAAATAATCTGATAAATTTTTTCCATTTACATATTCAATTAAGAGAAAACAAAATAAATTATTTTTCATACTTTTTACCATTTTAGCAATGAATGGATGATCTAAAGTTAACATTACTCTTCTTTCATAAACAAAATATTTAGCTAACATTTTCTGCTTTTCTACACTTTTTCTTGATATTGCTTTTATTGCATAAATATTTTTATGATTATGAACTAAAGAAACAGAACCAAATTTTCCTTTACCTAAAAATTTAATATAATGCAAATCTTTTAAGGTAATTGAAGTATCTTGTAAAGCAAATTTTTTTAATAAATAATTTTTAACATTTTGTTCTTTTAATAAAACATCAAAATCAGTTTTAAATAATAAATAACAAACAACTTTATCAATTGCAGTTACAGTAGCAGTTCTTTTAACATGATTCATAAATAATACATTTTCTCCAAAACAATTTCCAGCTTCTAATTCTCTTATATAAACTCCTTCTTTAGTTATTTTAACTCTTCCTTTAGAAATTAAAAATAATTTTTCTCCTTTTTCTCCTTCATGAACTATTATTTCATTTTCTTCATATCTTTTCTTTTTTAAATTAGAAGCTATTGACTCTAAAATTTTGTCAGATAAATTTTTAAATAATGTTAATTTCTTTAATTTACTTAATCTATTTAATAAATTTAATGGTTTTTCGCCATTTAAATCTATTTTAATTAAATTTGATATTGATAAAATATCAGCTTCTAAACTAATTAAATCAGGAAAAACTTTTAAATTTTCTAAAAGAGGTTTTTTATAATCTTCAAAAAATTCTTTTCCTATACAATCACCTTTATTTGCAATTAATTCATTATTTTTATAAATAGAACCTTCAATAACAAAAATAATTCTTTTTGGATTTTTCTTATATGTTGAAGCATTATTTTCATCATAAATTTTTTCATCTTTTGAATAAATTCCAGTAATGAATAATTTAAATAAATCATCAATTAAAATTTCAGGGAAAATAATTTTTAAATTTTCAGATTGTTCAATACAATTTTTAAAAAAGCAAAATAATAAAATATCAATATAATTTTGACCTAAAGCTTCAATTAATTCATCTTTAGATAATTCAAAACAAGTAGTTTTTTCCAAAGCAAAAATATCCATTCCTCTTTTAGCATTAATTAAAATAGCATTTAAACCAAAATAATCATGAACTTTTAATTGCCTAACTTCATTATCTCCAATTCTACAAGAAACTAAACCTTCTTTAATAATATATAAAGTTTCACCTTCTTCTCCCATTTTAATAATTTGATTTCCTTGATTAAATATTTTTAGGGTAACTCTTTGAGCAACATTATATTTAGAAATAGAATCTAAACATTTAAAAATAAAAATAGTATTTAAAAAATCAAATCTTTCTTTTAAAATTTGTTCATTCATTCTTTTCTGAGTATCTCTAAAAGCTATTCCATCAAAAGAAAATAATTCTACATCTTCTAAACATTTTACAGTCTCTTCTCTTTTTTGTTGAGTAATTAAACTTAATTCTCCAAAACAATCCCATTCTTTATATTTTTTTTTAAATTTATTTTTTTCACTTGCTTCAATTTTCCCTTTTGAAATCACATAAAAAAAATTCCCTTCTTCACCTTCTTTATAAATAATTTTATTTTTTGAAAAAGTACAAAAAATGCATTGATTAATACAAGAATTTAAAACTTCAACAGTAATATCTCTAAAGACAAAATGATTAGATAAAGCAAATCTTAAATTTATTTCTTCTTCTTTAGTCATAATATGATTATTATCATCTTCTTTAATTTTTTCATTATTTCTATAAGATTCAATTTCTGCACTTTTAATACTTATAATAGATAAATTACTATTATTTTTCACATCTAATCTTTTTATATATAATGATTGTCTTCTTTGTTGAAAAATTTGATGTAAAGCATATTCTCCTCCTTTATTATATAAATTATCACATGATTTTTTTGATGTTACATTTTGAGTATTTGAAATTTTTATTGCTATTGGCTTTGGTGCTATTAATGGATTTATACTATTATAATTTTTTTTTAATGGTGATGGTTTATTTGGCTCTGTATTGTTATATGATACTTTTGACTCTGTCTTCTCTTCCACTGGTACTTCACCTACTATTGTCTTTATTGCTATTTCATGTTTATATATATTTTTTTTTCTTACTTTTACAACATGTTGTTTGCATTAGACCCATTTGTTTTAAAAAATTTTTTTGAGAAATTATTTATATTTATTTAAATTATTCTTTTAATTATTTTTATATATTAATTTTTTCTTTCTTTATCTAATTGAAGTTATTTCTTGTAAAAATTCTAAAAATAAAAAATTATATTTAAATATTATTAAATTTTTTAATTGTTTTTTTTTTCTAATTGTTTTATTAGATATTGGGGATTGGGCCCAATCCCCAATCCCCATTTTTTTGAATGAACCTTTAATATATTTATCTTTTTTATAAATATTAATTAAATATTAATATTAAAACAATTCAAATTTTTTTATATATTTATACTTATTATGATTTATTTTTGATTGTAATACTTTATTGAGTTTTTCAAGTTAAATCATTTATTTCGTTCTATTATATTAGAATTATTTTTGGTAAAAAAGATTATAATACTTAAATTAAATGATAAATTTATTAATTCTATTTATATATCCCTATTCTTTACTTTTTATATTACAGAATCTACTTTGATATTTTATATAAATTTAAATCATTAAAAATTATTTTTTAAATATATAATTCAAATTCTACTTTAAGATTTTTTCAAGTTTATATTAAATTGTAAATATGAATAATTTATTTTATTTTAGAGTGGTGCAACTAATAAATAATTATCTTATTAAATAATATGAAGTTCATTAATAAATAATAAAATTATACAATTAATTTTATAAAAATAATTAATAAAAATATTATAAATAATAAAATAGAATTTTCTAGAAATTCATTTTATATTATTAATACAATAACCACAAAAAATAATAATAATAAAATGAATAGTGAATTAAAACATGATACAAGAAGTAAAAAAGGAGAGAAATTGTATAAAAATGTGTATCATCATATTCCACATTGTCTTATGTGTCATTCAGATAAATTTTTTCAAGTAAAAATAAAACATTTCTCTTATTATAAAACATGTGATTTTACTATATATGATTTTAATTATAAAAAAGTTAGAAAAGCTAAAAATGCAAACATTCTTATATAAATAACTATAAAATAATAGTTAAAATTGTTAATAAAAATTGTTTTTGAAGTCTATTGTTATTTAATTTAATAAGTGAAAAGTATTCTACTTTATTAAAAATTAAACTAATAATTAAAATAATAAATAGATATAACATTCATATTTTAACAATAATTATTTTATAAATATTTAAAATCATAATTAAAAAAATTCAAAATTTAAACTTTAAAAAATCAATATTAAAAAACAAAAATCAAAAGTCAACAATTCTTAAAAATATAATATTTTATATTTGGATTTCTTCAATATTCACATCATTATTATCATTAATTTCATGTTTTTTTATATTAGTCTTATTATTATCTTTATTAAAATCTTTATAACTTTTTCCACTTTTTTCTTTTAGATTTGATTCAATATCAAAAATTTGATAAACTGTTTTATTATAATTCATTCAAAGAATGTTCCAAAAAATATAATAATTTATTATAATTAACCCTAAATTTTCCAAATTTCAATTATAATGAATGAAAATTTTGATTTTGAAAAAATAAAATCAAAAAACAAAAACATAGATTCAGTCTATTTACAGGATACAATATTAATAGACGAATTAAAGGCAAAAAAACAAATTTTATTAAATTTAAAAGGAATTCAAATTTATTTCCCATATAAACCATATGACATTCAAATAAAATATATGGAAAAAATAATCGATTCATTAAATAATAATTATTTAGCAGCTTTAGAATCACCTACTGGTACAGGAAAAACTTTATGTTTATTATGTGCAACTTTAGCATGGATGAAATTTATGAGAGAGAAAAAAAAAAAACAAATTAGAATGTATTATAGTACAAGAACACACTCCCAAATATCAAATGTAATTAAAGAATTAAAAAAGACTGTATATCTCCCTATCACTTGTATTTTATCATCAAGAGACAAAAGTTGTGTTAATTACAAAGTAAAAAATAATAGTAAAAATTTATGTGTTTTAAATAGTTTTTGTAAAAAAAATAAACATAATTGCTCTTTTTATCGAAATGTGAATAATATTCCAATTTTGTCTAATAATTTAATAGATATTGAAGAATTATATGATTTAGGAATAAATCAAAAATTTTGTCCATACTATTATGAAAAAGATAAATCTTATAATAGTGATATTATTTTTTCACCTTTTAATTATATTATTGATAAAGAAATAAAAGATACTTTAAGAATCAGTATTGAAAATTCTATTTTAATTATTGATGAAGCACATAATATTGATAAAATATTGGAAGATAATTGGTCAATTGAATTAAAAACTAATTCTTTAAATAATATGATAATAGAATTAAATAATATTATATTAGAAAAAAGAAAAAATGATAAATATTTTTCTCAATTTTCTGAAAATGATATATTAAAAGAAATTAATATAATTAAAAATATAAAAAAAAAAATTGAAGAAATAAGTGAAGTTTTAAATGGAGAAGTTTATCCTAATAAAGGAAAAATTTTAAATTCAGATGAATTCTTTAGTTTATTTATTCAATTTCATATTAAAAACCAACAAATGAAGATAGAAGACATGTTTAATAATAATAATTATGAAGGATTAACATCAAAAAATATTAACAAACATTATAATTTTTTATATAGTTTAAAAGAAGAATATTTAAATGTTAATGAAGAAAATTTACTAACACCTTATGTTAAAATGTTAGAATTAATAAAATTTTTATTTTTCAATTCAGAATATTTAAAGTCATTTTTATTTTATGTATATGATTCATTAATTGAATCACAGAATATAAGAGAAAAAGTAAGAATATTAAAATTATTTTGCTTTGATTCAGGTTTTGGTTTTAAAAAATTATTATTAGAAAAACCAGTTAATATAATATTAACATCTGGAACTCTTTCTCCAATAGAAACATTAGAGTTTAATTTAAAAGTTCCAATAGAAATAAAATTACAAAATAATCATATTATAAATTTAAATAACTCCAAATTTGAAATAATAACTTCTATTAATTATAATGAGAATAAAATAAAATTTCAATTTGATAATACAAATCGTCATAATTTGGAAATGATTGAATGTTTAGGAAATACCATCTTAAATTATGTAAAATCACTTTCTAAAGGAGGAATATTAGTTTTTTTTCCATCATTTAATTATTTAAATAATTGTTATTCAAAATGGGTTTCTTCAGGTTTAATGAATAAAATATCAAAATATAAAACAGTTTATTATGATAATAAACATGATAAAAAATTACTAAATAAAATTATCTTAGATAATAAAAAAAACTCAATTCTATTTTCAGTAGTAAGAAGTTCAATTTCAGAAGGAATAAATTTTAGTGATGAAATGGCAAGAATAGTAATTTGTGTAGGTATTCCTTATGCTAATTTTTGGGAAGATAAAATAAAATTAAAAATGGTTTATTTAGATAAATATATAAAATTAAATAAAGATAAAAAAAGTAAGTTAATATCTGGAGAAAGATGGTATAAAATTGATGCAATTCAAGCGGTAAATCAATCTTTAGGTAGAGTTTTAAGACATAAAGATGATTATGGAATGATGATTTGTATTGATTCTAGATTTGAATTTTCTAGTATTAGGAATTTATTTTCAAAATGGATGAATGATATTTGTGAAGTTAAATATATTGATAACAATCATTATTTTCAAAATATTAAAAATTTTTTTGATAAAATGGATGAAGATTTTAAGAAAAAAAAATTTAAGAATAATACAAAGAACATTATAATTGAATATGAAAATAAAGAAGAAAATAATCACAGATTAATGACAAAATTTAATTTAAAAACTGATAATAATTCTCATTTAATTTCACCATTTAAAGATAAAAATGGTTTTATTAATATTAAAGAATTAAACAAACAAAAAAATAAAGGAAAGAAACTTTACTCTCATTTTGAAAATCAAGGAATTTTAAATTTCAATACTTATAATTTTTTAGGTAAGAAATACAAAAAAGAAGAATCAAATCAAGATTCATTAAAATTAGAAATGACGAAAACTTTTAATTCTCATGATATAATCAATAATAACAAAAAAGATAATATTTCAAATAACCAAAATAATGACACAGAAACAGAAGATTCAAATAATTATATTTGTAATTTCATAGAGAATAGAAATAAATATGAATTAAATTTAATACAATCAAATACAAAAAGTGAATTAGAAAATGAACAAAAAAAAGAATTAATTTTAGATAATAATAAGTATACAATTGAAAAAGATGAAGATTATTTAAATTGTCCAATTTGTTTTACAAAATATAAAGATATAGATATTCAATTTTCAATATCTAAATGTGGACATATATTATGTAATAATTGCTGGTTAAAATGGCTTAAAACAAAAATGGAATGTCCTTTATGTAAAAAAAAGTGCAGAATTAAAACTTTAAAAAGAGTAATTAAAAAATCTTAAATTTAACAATTTTTAAAATAATTAAAAAATATATACTAAACAAACATAAATATTTTTAAATTTAAATATGAATTATTATTTTTAACTATTAATAGAATATCAATATTATTCATCAACATAAATTCTAACTTTTTCTTCATGTCTTCTATCCATATTTTTCATTTGACTATATAATCTTAAAACATGATAATCTAATTTAATATCATCATCATCTTCAATATATTCATCATAATTAGTATTATCAATTTTAATTGAAGATAAACCTTGAGTATCAATAGAACTTTCAATTTCATTTTTTCTACAAATACTACAAATTACAATTTCTCCTTCATTACTATAATTTTTAATTGCACATTTATCATGTAATAAATGTCCACATTTAAATACAATTATTTTTTCTTTAGAATTTATGCTTTTATCAAAATCTTTATGACATTCATCACATTGATTTAAAGTAAAATTATTTCCATGAGAATTTAATTTTTTATATAAATCTTCTCTATATAAAATATTATTTTTAAGTAATTTTTTTGCATTTGTTAATATTGTTTCTTGTGTGCCATTTGAGTCAAGCATATTTAAAAGAATTGCTTTAAATTCTTTAAATTCTGCATCTTTATAATTTGCAGATACAATTTCAATTATTTTCTTTATACTTACATAATTACACATTGTATCTAATAAATCTGAAATTTGTTTAGATAAATATTGATTAAATTCTTTATATTGTTTATTTTTATTTTCAAATTTATTTAATTCTGCATTTATTGAATATAATTCCATTAAAAACATTTTCCATAAATCATTTATTTTTTGCTCATTGTTTTTACAAACATAATATATTTGTTCTATATTAAAATCAAATTGTTTTAAATTTTTGTCATAAGAATTTTCATCATTGGAAGATAAATTATTTTTTATTTTTTCAAAATATTTTCTTAAATTATTTATACAAATATTAATTGCTCTTTTTGGATCTCCTGTTTTTAATAAAACATAAATACAAGCTTGAATAACATTATGTTTTTCTAAAGTATCTATAATTAATTCATAAGGATATATTTCTAATAATTTTAAAGAAGGTAAAATTTTATCATAAAGTTTTAACTGACATAATAATTCAATATGTGTTTTTAAAATTTGTTCAATAAATAATTGATCTTCTTCTATTAGTTCATTGTCATTTAATTCTATTTTAATATCTTTTATTATTAATTCTATAAAATTTAATTTCAATTGTGGTTCAGATATTTTATGTAATATTTCGTATTTTTCTTGAGGAAACCATGTAAAAAGAAATAGTTTAAATTTTAAAACAGAAATCTGAATTATTGGATTAATATTTTTTAAAATTAATTCTTTCATTTGAGAAAACTTATCATTATCCTTTTTTGTTGTTAATTGAGTTAATATCATATTTAACCAATTAAATAAGTTTTCTTCTCTTTTTTCAATTCCACATTTTTCATTGATAAAAACATTTAAACATTCTGAATAATTTTTTAACTTTTTAAGAATATATAATTTGATTTCATCAAATAAATTATCATGAATATTATCTAAAATTTTTATAAATTCATCTTCACTGAATTCATAATTAGATTCAAATATATTTTTTAAATTAATACATATTTCTTTTATTTCTTCATTATCAATTTCTTTCATTAATTTAACATAATTCTTTAAAATAAAAGAAGAAAATTCAATAATATTTTCTTTCTCAAAATTAATACTCTTTGAAATGTATAAACAAAAATTATATAAATATAATAAAATTTCATCATTGTTTAAATTTTTTATCATTTTTATTAAATACTCAATTAAACTTTTTGGGTTTGCATTTTCAATTGTTGAAATATTATTTGATAGTTTCATTAAATTTAATTTCTTCTCATCATTTTCTTTATCATTATCATAATCTTTTAAAATCGTATATAACTGTTTATTTAAAAATATTTTTTTTAAAAGAATGAAAAAATATTTTGGTTCAAATTTACATAATTCATATAAATTTTTTTCAGTAAACATCCAAAATATAATTTTAGGAATTAATTCTTTTATTTTTTCTTCATTTATTTTTTCTTCAAAATTAGGAAATTTTCTCCCTTCAATACATAAATTTATATACCACAATAATTTATGTCCATGATATTCCTTACTATTTATTATTTTATCTAAAGGAACATCTTTTAATAAATTATAAGAACTAAAGTTTTCTAAAGAATTAGATTTACAATATAACTCAAATATCTTTTCTATAGGATAAAAATAATTTTCATCTTTTCCATTCATATATAAATAAATTAAAGGTGTGATTAAATTTAATTCTTCTAATTTTTTTTTAATTGTTTCATTTTCCAAACATTTGATATTAATATGAATAAGTAATTGATTTAATTTATCTAACCTTTTTTCCTCTTCATATGTATTAATTATTTTTAAAACTAATTGTTCATCTAAAATAAAATGAATAATTTTATCAGATAAAATATAAGGTTCTAAATCTTGTAAAAATACTTTAGAATAATTTTTATTTTCAAAAACTGGTTCAAGTTCTTTAAAAAGACAATCAAAACTTTCAATTTCAATACAAAATTCTATAGTAATATCAATACATTCTTTCATTTTATCATTATCTATATTTTCCTCAATTAAAAATGAATTTGAATTTTTTGTTTCTGAAATAACATATTGTGAAATCAATTGTTTTAAATAATCACCAATAAGTTTTTTCCTTTCACTTATATCCTGTGGAATATCTGCTAATGCTGATAATTTTCCTTGATAAATTTGAATTCCTACTGATAATAAGTCTTTCCAATTATTTTTAACTTTAAAAGAATTTAAACATAATTCCCAATTTAATAAAGATATTCTTGTAATTTTATTTTTTCCTAATAAATATAGTGTATTATTATTTTCAATAATAGAATATATGAAAGTTTCTCTAGAATGTCCTTTCCCTGATTTTAAATAGTTTTGTCCTTTAATTTCAATAATTGTATCTTCTAATTCTGTTAATTCATTATTATTTATAATTTCAGGTTCTAAAAAATCTTTTGATAAAACTAATTCCCCAGAATCAAAATTTCTAGTATTTAAAATTTTTAAATAATGTCTTTTATCATATAAATATAAAATAGAATTTGTTAAAAAGCCTAATCTTTGAATGATAGAATTATTAATATAATGACCTAATAGATTTCCTTCTGAAATAACATTATTTTTAATAATTAACTGATAAATATAAATGACAGTTCCCCAATTAATTGCCATTAATAAAATATTTTCAGGTTCCTTGTGGTTAAAAAAATCAATTTTTTCAATTGGTTTACCAATACCAATAGAAGCATCAGGTATCATTGCATCTAATAAATATTTTGGTTTAATCATGTAACAAACTAATTCAGTTTGAGGTTCCATTCTAAATATTCTTATAATTTCTAAATCACCAAAAATTGCATATTTACCTAGATTTTGAAAATTAGGAAAATTTTCTTTTGAAAAATCAATAGTTTTAATAAAAAAAGTAGGATAATTTAATCTTTTTATTAAATTTTGACATATTATTAAACTATACTTAAAATAAAATTCTTTTTTAATTACAGAAATTTTAACATCACCTAATGAATCACTAGATATAATTTCATAGGTTTGATTTGCCGTATTATATAATTTTATATCTATTATAGGATTTTTTCCTTCTTTATCTTTATTAGGATGAATCTTATCAGATAAAAATTTATTTTTTTCGGAATTAAACTCAAACATTGAGATTGATCCATTCATATATCCAACAAATAAAAAGTCTAATTCAGGAGTTAAATCCATACAAGTTACTTGAGTAAAATTAGTTTTTGATAAAGGACATTTAAAAATTTTTGGAATATGATTTTTTAAATTTTTGTAATTATAAAAATTTACATTACCATATATATCACCTATCCCAATATAATCATCTTTAGCTATTAAAGTTGTTATTTCTATATCTTTAAATTTACTATAAATTAAATTACTTAAGTCATTTTGATATTCTACTTCTAATAAATTGAAATTTATTTTTTCATTTAAAATATGTTGATGAAGATAAAAAGTTTTTGTTAAATTTATTATGTTTTTATTATTAGGTTTTTCAATATATTCAACAAAATCTAATGGATTTTTTATTTCTGGAAATTGATTTATTGAAGTATTAATTTCTTCATTTTTTTCTTCTTTTATTTTTAAATTTTTTGTATATTCTGCAAGTATTTCTTCTTCTAATAATTGATTTTCATCTAATTCCATATCATTTAATTGATCTTCTTCATTATTTTTGAATTTTACCATATTTTCTTCTTCTGACATAGTTTTTTTTTCTTCATTTGATATTTCTTCTGTTTTTTTTTCTGTTTTTTCCTCATTATTATCTTTTATTTCATTTTCTTTTTTTTCACTGATTTCTTCTTTTTCTTTATTATTATTATTTGCTTCTTTTAATAGATTATCAATCATGTATTCATATTCCATTTAATATGGATTTATTAAATTAAATTATTTTTATTGGTAATTAATAATAATGTTTTTTGTAAATTATTGAATTAAAGAAAAATTATTATATTTTTATTTCTTTAATTTTTAATAGATTATTTTAATATTTTTAAATTTTCAATTAAAATGGGTTGTTCTCCTTCTTTTTCTAAAGAAAGAAGAGTGTCAATCGTAGAAATTCAAAATAACAATCCTATTTATTCAATAAAAACAGCAGAGAAAGATATTTTAATATTACAAGAAAAACAAGACCCTTTTATGTTTTATTCAATTGTAGAATTCATAAAACAAAGTAAATATAATTTAGTCTATAAGGTAAGACTTAAAAAAAGTAATGAGATTAGAATGATGAAAATTTTCAATTTACAAAATAAATCTAATGTTACTGAAAAAGATATAATGAATCAAATAGATATATTAAAAACATTATCACATCCAAATATTATAAAATTATATAGAGTGTTTTATTATGCAAATAAAATATATTTAATATATGAATATTGTCCAGAAGGAAATTTATTTGAATATATAGCAACATCAGATTCTCTGAATGAAAATAAATCACGTCAAATCATGTATCAAATTATCAGTGCATTAAATTATCTTCATCATCATAAAATAATTTTATGTAATTTATCACCTGAACATATTGTTATTCAAAATAAAAATAAAGACGATAATTCTTTATGGGTAAAAATAATAGATTTTGGAGCATTTAATTTATTAGCATTTAATAATAATAATATTGTGATAACATCAGGTTATAAAACTGTTTCAAATTTAAATGTTGTTCCACCAGAAATGAATTTAAGTTTTAAAACAGATATTTGGTCTTGTGGTGTAATAATGTATTTTTTATTATCAGGTGATTATCCTTTTAAGGGACATAATATTAAAGAAATTAGAACTCAAATTTCTATTTTCAATAATAAAACCATTAAATTTGAAGGTGAGATTTGGGATGATATTTCAAATGAAGGTAAAAATTTTTTAGGAAAATTATTAGAATTTAATCAATATTTAAGACCAAATTCACAAAATTTATTAGAAGAACCTTGGTTAAAATACGATAATGAAAAAGGAGAAAAAATTTTTTCTTCAAATGCTTTTAAAAATGCTATAAAAAATGCAAAAAATTTTCATAATAAAAATCAAATTAAAGAATGGTTAATAAGTTTTATAATACGTCATTTAGCGAAAACTGAAGATTTAGATTCTTTAAGAAGTTGTTTTGTTTCTTTAGATAAAGATTCTGATGGTATAATTTCTAAAGAAGATTTATTAATTGGATTAAATAAAATTATGACACCAAAAGAAGCAGAAGATGAAGCGAATATTATTTTAAATAATATTCATTGTAAGAATGGTGAAATTAATTATGATGATTTTATTAAAGCTTCTGTTAATAAAGAAGACTTAATTAATGATAAAAATCTAACCATTATTTTTAAATTAATTGATAAAGATCATAGTGGAAGAGTTTCAAAAGAAGAATTAAAACAATTTTTTTTAGCCAACAAAGAAGATGAAGAATTAAAAAAATTTTTGGAATTACAAAAAAAAAACAAAAATGATATTTTCACTCAATTTATAGATGAGTTAGATATTTCTGGAGATGGGATGTTAAATTTAAAAGAATTTAAACAATTAATGGTGAAATGTTAATATTAATAATAATAATAATTTTATTATATTATGGAACTATAGTAGTTGGATGTATATATTTATTTTAATGTAATTTTTAATTTAAAAGGAAATATTATTTTAAATTAATCAAAAATAAATATTAGACAAAATAAAAAAATAGAATATTACTTTTATTTATTCAAAGGATTATTATTAATTATCATTTTTATTCTACATCTTTAATTTCTTTTTTAAGATTTCTTTAATTATTTTATTTTTTTTTTGTTTTTTCAAATATATATTATATGGTTCATCGTTATCAAAAAGTAATCAAATCTTTCATTAGAATTTATTGTTTTAAAATTATAAATATAAAAAAAGAAATTCATTTTATAATTTATATTAATTGAAAAAATTATCTGAAAAATTATTATTTATATATATTCTATTAATATATCATATAATTTAGTTCCCACGATAATTAGGATTATCTTTAATTATAAAGCTTTTTTTAATTTCCTTATGATTTATACTTTCGGGTATTTCATAAGTCACCATTGGTTGATTTAATATATCAGTTATTTTTTCTCTCATTTCACCAAAAAAAGTTCCTTCAAATAAATTATTTCTTTCACAAATACTCTTTTGTTGAATTTGTCTAATTTTTTCTTTAAATTTCATTTTAGCTAAATTTTTTTTGATTAAAAAATCATCATTTATTTCCGAAATTTTATTTTCTTTTTCATCTTTTATTTCTTCAATTAATTCTTGATTCTCTTCTCCATAAATTTTTTTTATTTCATATAAGCAATAATCATATTTAAATTTTATTTCTCTTAATTTATTATATTTTTCTAAATAAATAAGGTCTAAATTTTTAGAATATTCATTTTGTGCTTTATAACAAGAATCTTCAGAGTCAATATCAATTTGAGACATTGATAAACTTAAATCTGCTATTTTTTCATTTGATTCATCTAAAATTAATTGAATTCTTTTTTTCATTATATCCAATGGATCAATTGTAATATGAGGTTCATATAAATTAAATTTTTTCTCCGGTTTAACTGAATTTTTTGTTGATTTTATTTTTAAATTATTTTTAGATAGATTTTTCATTGAACTTGAAGTTTTCAAACTAAAAGGAGCAACTTTATTTCCTTCTTTTTTGTTATTATTTTTTTGATTTGAATTTTCTTGATTTGTACTACATTGAGTTTTAATTGAATTACTATTTTTTGAAAAATCATGAGATGAAGCTTTTTTCTTTTTTAATGAAAATGTTGAATGAATTGTATTTTTATTTATTAAATTTTCTTTAGTTGGAGTTGAATAATTAACTGAATTTATTGTTTTGTGATTCATATTAATTATTATGATTAGAAAAAATATAACAATTAAATTTATAGATTAAATTTTTTTTTATTAATTTATAAGAAATTCATTAAAATTCAATTTATCTTTATAACCTCTTCCTTTCCAAGCCTCTTTTAATCCCCATAAAACCATTATTATAATAAAGAACAAACAAAGAAAAAAAATAAAATATATATAATATAATTCACAAATAGAAAAAATTTGTATTTCATGATATAAATTCTCACATACTTCTTTAATTTCTTTTTCAAAAATTGATTTTGTACCTTCACTCTTAAATTTTTTAATTACTTTTTTAAGTTTAAAAACAAATCCAAATGAAATTATTAAACTTATTATTTCTTTTATCATAATACAAAAAAAATTTTGATCCTTCTTATTAACTCCACAAATTTTTGCAGTTCCAATAAATAAAAAAGCTCTTCCTATATTAAACTTAGTCAAAAAAATAATCCAATCTTTCCAATATAATAAATTATAACAAATTGGGGGATTTTTTTCTTTTAAGTTTTCTTTTTTATATTTATAAATATTATCTTTTGGAATACAATTTTCTATTACTTTTATCCAATAAATAGAATAAAATAAAGTTGGAATTGCTACTATATATTCTATCATATTACATAAACAATCTGTTATTTTATTTTTAATTCTTTTATCCTCTATAATATTAAAAGTATCTATAGTATCAAATGTTTCATCATCATCATCATCATTCTCAGTAAATTCTTCTTCATCATTTTCTTCATTATTTTCTTCTTTATTTTCCTCATTATTTTTCTTATTTTCTTCATTATTATTCAACATAATGAATTTTTAAATAGATAAATCAGAAATTAATTATAATTAATATATTTCTATTTAAAATAAATAAAATTTAAATATTAATTAATTAATCTTTTCTTTTTTGTTCTTTAAAATATCATTTTTTGTGTGAACATGATGTTTATGATATTTATGGGAATGGATTTTTTTTTTTGGTTTTCTTTGAGTAATACAACAATATTTTATAATAAAATATTCAATAATCATAAAAAGAATTAAAATTAAAACAATAACAATTGACGTATAAAATCTATTCCAAACAATACCATAATCTTTACTTGTATCAATTAAAAATTCATTAAAAACATTAAAAATTTTAATTAAAAAATCAATATAAGTCATTGGCTCCGGAAAATGATTTTTTTCTTTATTTTCATTATTTAAAAAATTAATGATATTATCATATGTAATATTATTGTTCAGAAATGACATTTCATTTTTTTCAACATAAATTATTTTAGGTATATGATCAATATCAAATCTCATCATTGTCCATAAATTTCCTCCACAATCAAATTTTATTAATTTAATATTAGAATTTTTTTCAATTAAATAATTTTGAACTTTTTCAAATTCTTTGATAACATTATTGCAAATTTTACATCTTATTACAGTAAATAAAATTAAATATGGATTATTCATTCCTTTATTAATAATTCTATCAAAATTAGAATTATTTACAGTTTCAATAGTTGAATTAAAAAATAAAGATGTATAATTAGTTCTATTTATTACTTTTGATAATGATATATATGATAAATTCAATAAAAAAACAAATAAAAATATTATATTATTCATTTTGAATTTAAAATAAAATAATTAATTAAATTTGAAAAAAAAATAGAAAAAAATGGAATGTCTTACTTTAAATGAACATTTAATTTTTTCATCTAATATAACTGCATCATTTAATGGAGCAGAGTCTTTTGAAGCAATGTTACTTTTATCAATAGAAGCATTATATTTTTTTGAAAAAAAAAATAATCAATTGAAAGAAGGACCAGATATTTTAGAATCTCATTTATTATTTAAATTTAAACATGAAGAAATTTGTTTAAAAAATATTTTATCAAATGATGATTCAATAGAATATTATATCCTTAAAAAATTCGATGATTTTTTTCCTGAATTTTTTTTAAAATTTTCAAACCAACCAAAAGGAAAAGACTATGTAAAAATTTTAATTTTATTTGAAGGATGGAAATTTGCACTTAATTCAATTAAAAGATTATTATATAATAATAAAAATGATATTAATAGTGAAGATTATGATAATGAAAACAATTCTTTTTTTAATAATGAAATAAGTGAAAATTCGGATGATGAAAATGATAATAAATCTTCATATTATAATTCAACTGAAAGAAGAGAAGAAATTACTGAATTTAATGTTGATAAACATTATTTGTTTGAAATTATTGAAAAATTTATTTGTAATGATTTTACTCTTATTATAGACTATATATTTTTAAAATTGGAAAAAAAATGTAAAGGATTTGTAAAATTGTTTTTTAATTGTATTTGTTATTTTCAAAAGATTCAAATAAAATTATTATTTGATGATGAAATTAGTAAAACTTTTAAAGATTTTATTCCTAATGATGAAATGAAATTTTGTTTACGATATTTAAATTTAAGTTCTGCTAATTTAAAAGATAATTACGCAGAATCAATTTTAATTCCTTTAATTAATAATTCACCACATTTAGAAAATCTTAATATATCAAATAATAATTTAACAAATTCATTTTTAAATATAATGATTGAAGAAGTTAAGCCAAATATCTTTTTAAAAACATTTAATATTTCATATAATCAATTAACTAGTGAAAATTTATCTAAAATTATTTATCAAATTTCCAAAATATTTTTAGCAATTAATCTTTTTGATTTAAGAGGAAATAAAATAGATAATAATTTTTTAAATTATTTTGAGCCAAAAAATTATGAAGAATTACATTCTAAAATTCAAGATTTAATAAATTCATCTAATAGTTCAAAAGAAATAATTACTTTTGATTTAAGAGATAATGAAATTGAATTAGAAAAAACATCATTAAGATTTCATTTAAAAAAAAAAAAAGAATTATCCACTCATTTAGAAATTAAAAATATATTTAATGAAGAATTTGAATTTAAATTTTCAGGATTTGATTTTATGAGATTTATTTTTGATATATATTTTTTTAAAAAAAATTATAAATTTAATGGTGCGTCAAAAAGTACTTTTAAATTAAATATAAATGTAAAATATTATCAATTAAGACTTCAAAATTCAAATAATAATAAATTAGTAAGAAAAAATGTGAATAACAGAAATTTTAAATTTATTACTTATATAAAAGATAATAATAATGACTCAGAAGAAGAAGAGGAAGAAGAAAATGAAGATACAGTAATTTCAACAAGTCGAAAACCAAAGGTTAAATTTCAAAAATTTAATAAAAAAAAAAACTTTGAAATTAAAAATGAAATAAATGAAATTCCAGAAGAAGAAAGTGTTTTAAGTGACAAAAATAAAAAAAATGATAAGAATAGTGACAATATAAAATTAGAGCCTAAAAATTTAAATAAAAATTTTGAAGATAGTATAATTGTTGAAGATGATTATGAAGAAGAAGAATTAGATGAAGAAAAAAGAGAAGAAGAGAAGAAAATAGAAATGAGAAAACAAAGAAAAAATTTACTTTTATCAAAAAAAAGTCGTTTCAGTATATATGATAAAAAAAGAACAAAGCAACATGAATTAGAATTATATAGAAAATTATTTCAATATTTTTTCCTATTAGATTATTACTTTGATCCAATATTGAATTCTTTTTCTACATATAATTCAAATTATATAAAAAGAGGAAATGATTATATGAATATTAAAAATCAAGATGAAAGATATGCTCAATTGAGAATGTCAATAAATCCAAAAGAAAAAAATGTAAATAATGAAAATAAAAAAATAAATCAAAAAGAAAATACAATAGAAATTCCAGAAGAAGAAGCAAGAATAATGTATTATGAATATAAAAATCATTTAAATTATATTCAAACTCAAATTTGCCGTGATAAAATAATAAAAAAAATAACAAGAAATCAAACACCACAAGATATATTAGAAGAAATTTATAAAAATATAATAAACACACAGTCTTTGTTTCCTAAAAATATTAGATTTAATCCAAATGCATATATTGATCATTTAAGTTATATTTATTTATTTTTATCAAGACCACATGATTATAAAATAAAAATACCATTTACAACATTAAATAAATTGATAAGTAGAATTAAAATTGAAAGTGTTCTTTGTTATAGAGAAAAATCACATAATTCTTTAGGTGCTCTTTCTAAAATAACTAAAGGATTAAATTTATCTCTTCAAGAACAAATAAATAAGAAATATAATCAATTATGTCAAAAAGCACAAGTGATAATAAAAGGGTTAACTAAAATATTAAATTTTGAAGGAAAAGAAAAATATTCTCATATTAGGAGTTTTATTTTTGAAAGTGGGAATTTTTTAGATATATTTATTAAAAAAGCAGATGAAATAAATTTAGAATGTGATTTGGTTAATATTGCAAAATATGTTCAATATTGGAGAGATAATTATTTAAGAAATGAAATACATAATTTTATTATTGATATTTCAAAAAAAGAAGAATCACCTTTAAGTTGTGATATGAATGAGGAATTTTCTCCTGCAAATAATAAATTTAAAAATTGGAATATTACTAAAATGAATTTACCAAAAGAAATTAAATACAAAGAATTTTCTCTACATCCTTCAAATTTAGATTATTTAAAATTAAGTGAATGTGATTATAATGATTTGAAAAATGATTTAGAGGAAATTACAAGATTAATTAAAGTAGATCAAACATATGGAAGAAGAAATGTTTATGATAGATTAAATTTTTTATTTTGTAATTCTTCAAAAATTAGGAAAAATAAAACAAATTATTATAAATTACATAAAGGAAATATATATTTGAAAATAATGAGAGTATTATTTAGGTATTTTAATAATATTGATTTTAATGACTATTTAAGAAGAATAGAAAATAAAAATTATGAAATAAAGTCAATCCCATCGTTTTATATTTTTAATTCTTCAACTTTACAAAATAAAATTTTTACTAATCATAATATTAAATTTATTGATGAAAATTCTATTAATAAATATGATATAGAAGAAAGTTTAGAAAATGTTGCTATTGAAGAATTTAATTTAAGAATGATAGAATTCAAAGATATTGATTATACAGATTTAAGTGAAGTTCAAAAAAAAAATAAATCAAATATTCGATTATTAGAATATAGTGAAAATTATACTTTCCCTGAAACATTATTAAATATTGATGATAGTCCTTTTTCAAATGATCAAAAAAGAAATTTTAAAAATATTGCCAAAAATATTATTTCAAAATACCATGATAAACTTAAAAATTTGAATGAAATAACAAAACCAAAATTTGTAATAATTGTAAGACATTTTATATCATATTTTTTATTTCTTAAAAAAAATTTTTCAAAAGAAAAAAAATTTTGGGAATTTATAAATTTAGAATGTTTCTATCAATTATATCGTTTTGCCAATAGAGATAATTTTTCATATAAAAAAGAAAAAAATGAATATGATTATCCTTTTATTATGTTATATTTAATGTGTCATTATTTTGAATTTAGCGAATCAATGATAAGAAGAATAAAAGGTTTTGTATATTATTTATTTTCAAACATGAGTCATAGAAAACATTGTAAAGGAATAATAAAAGCTTTAAATAATCCTTATAGATACGATTGGGTTATGTCCACTTATGAAATTTATAAAAAAATAAATTGTGAAAATATTGTAATTGAAATTTACTATCCTTCTAATAATAATAATTTAAAAGAAGAATTTGAAATAAATGAAACAACAACAACAGGTAAATTATTTGAAATTATCAAAGAAAAAAGTTTTGTTTTAAAAGATTCTGTTGAAAAAGAACAATATTGGATTTATTATGTTTCTAATGACAATCCTATTTCTTTTCAATTTATAAATTATGAAGAATTAATTTTAAAATTGATTTCTACTCAAGAAGAAACTGAATCAAAAGATTTTTTTGATAATTTTTCTCTATCAAATGATGTTAAAACTTATAAGACAGTTGTAAATTCAGAAAAAAATTCTTTAATAAATGAAATAAAAGAAATTCAAGATTTAAATTTTTCAAATGAAAAAAAAACTTTTCAAAATATGCATTTTGAAATAAGAAGAAGGATATTTTCCCCAAGTTTATTTAAAGGTGATATATCAAATATTAATTTTTATGAACAAGAACTTCTCTTTAATCAAATTAAATCAATTTTTTATTATTCAAATATAGTAGATTATACTTGGTATGAAATTGGAGAAGAATTAGCAATTATATGTTACTTTGAAAAAATTGCAGATGATAAAAGACAAGAAGTTATTAAAAGTAAACTTGAAATGGAAAAAGAATTAATTAAAAATAATAGTAATACTTTATTATCTCAAAATATTGATATGGAAGAAATTGAAAAATTAGATTTTCCTAAATTAAAATATAATTTTAACATTCAAAATGGAATGGGAAGGGATTCTAATTTTAGTGAAAGTAATCTTAGTAATAATAATAAAGATGAAGAATCTAAAAAACTTATGGAAGAAATAAATAGTTTTTATCCTAAAAATTTTGGTGAAAAAGAAGGATCTTTAAAAATTTCTTATGAAAATATAAAAAAATCAATCCACAAATTAAAAGACCCTAAAAAGCAATTTTTTGAAATAATAAAATTAAAACCTATTTTATTGTCGAATATATATGAAGTTAATGTAAGACAATGTAATGATACTTTCCCTGACAAATTAATAATAAGTATATCATCAGAAAAAATAGAATTTTTATTTAGAACAAATTTTAAACAATTTTTTGAGTTTAAATATGATGAAATAGTA
>JAEEGL016992937.1_pt1 | contig 22477 bp, 19 predicted proteins | sample 9134231 | NCBI WGS metagenome assembly JAEEGL01 (sample SAMN16246548, study PRJNA631951) | gut metagenome | biome: gut microbiome; feature: rumen; material: fiber-attached | host: Bos | place: Iran: Karaj | collected 2018-10
AAAAGCGAGGGAAAACATATTCGCGTATAGATTTTTATTCAAGTCAATCATTAACACCGCGGCGCAATTAAAACCCGCTGCAAATGTACATTTGCAGCACTCGAATTCAGCCGCGGAGTATGACTGCAAATTTTTAATTAAACCTTATTCGCGAATATGTTTGGACCCACTTTTCTAAAAAGTGGGCGGGGGTGCAGGGGGCAGAGCCCCCGCATACGTTTGCCTATAAACAATAATCTGATTTTCAAATTACGGCATAAAAGAAGGACTAAAGCACCATAAGTGCGGCAGTTTTTTTAGATAAGGATACAGAATAAAAAACAAACCGTAATAGTATGAAAAAATCTATAATCTATTGCAAAAATATAATTTGTGTGTTATGATATGTATAATAATTTAATATTATAAAAAACCACATATTTATAGTAAAATAATAAATAGTGATATAAACATTTTTTTACAAATTTTCTTCATATTATACAAAGGACAAAGGTGTCTTTTGGGAGGAGGTATTTTATCTATGAGCAGAATCGACAAAGTCAACGAGCTTATAGCGCGCAGACAGGAAAAGCACTCCAAGGAGAGGCTTCGTCTGGACAAGCTTTTTGACGAAAACAGTTTTGTCGAGATCGGTGCGCATAATACCGATGCAGGTGTTGTAACGGGCTATGGTACGATAAACGGCGCACTTGTGTACGCCTTTTCACAGGACGGCGCGGTAAATGTGGCGCACGCGACCAAAATAGCCAATCTTTACAGTCTGGCTATAAAAATGGGCAATCCCGTTGTTGGTATCATGGACAGCAAGGGTGTGGATATGACAGAGGGTCTTGACACACTTGAAGCGTTCGGCATAATAATGAAAATGCAGACCGAGGCAAGCGGTGTTATCCCGCAGATCTCCGTTATTGCGGGCGATTGCATGGGTATGGGCAGTTTTATTCCCGTGCTTGCGGATTTTGTTATAATGACAAAGACAAACAGCACCTTGTTTATGCAAAGCCCGTCGGTATTTTCGGGTCTTGAGGGCAAGGCCAATGCTCCCGCAGACCTTAATGCGAGCAGACACGCCGAAAAAACGGGTCTTGTACATATGGTGGGCGAAACGGAAGAAGAGTGCTTTGAGCTGACAAGAAAACTGCTTGCATATCTTCCCGAAAACAATCTTGAAATACCTATGGTGCAGCCTACGGACGACATTAACCGTATAGATAACCGTCTTAACGAATTCCTGCCCGAGGATAATGAATCGCCGATAGATATGAAGTATCTTATAAGCTCCATTGCCGACAACGGCGAGTTTTTTGAGATACACGGCGAGTATTCGACAAATCTGATCGAGGGCTTTATCCATCTTGACGGTATGACGGCGGGGGTTATCGCTAACAACGGTCTTATGAACATAACCGCGACTTTAAAGGCGGGCGAGTTTGTAAATATCTGCGATGCGTTCAATATCCCGATAGTAACGCTTACGGATGTTGCGGGCTATGAAAGAAAGCTCAGCGAAGAGATAAACGGCATAGAAAAGTACGGCGCAAAGCTTATCTACAGCTTTGCAAACGCTACAGTGCCCAAGATAAACATTATTATCAGAAATGCTATCGGCAATCCTTATATGCTTATGAACAGCAAACATATCGGCGCCGATATCGTATATGCGTGGCCGTCGGCGTGTGTTGCGCTTATGGAGAAAAAGGCATATACAAAGATAACGGGTACATCTTCCGAGGATTACGATGCACTTTCAAGCCCATACAATGTTGAGGGCATGGGTTATGTGGACAGCCTGATAGTGCCGTCAAATACAAGAAAGCGTATTATAGTGGCACTGGAGATGCTTATGACCAAGCGAGAGAATAAATCCGCAAGGAAACATTCAAGCATAGAGTTCTGAGAGGTGGATTTTTATGGAAATGACTATGGCAGACAAGCTGTTTGAGGGTCTTGCGATGTCTCTTATGGGCTTTATAATCGTGTTTACGGTGCTGCTTGTTATAATGGGCATACTCAGTATTTTTAACCTTGTTGCAAAGCGCGGCGAGGCGAAAACTACCGAAGAAACACAAGAAACCGCACCCGCACAGCCGGTACAGCAGACACAGGAAAACCTTGTTGACGATACACAGCTGGCGGCTGTTATTACGGCGGCCATTATGGCTATGCAGGCCGAAAACGGCACCGAAACAGAGGGCACGGACGGCCTGGTAGTAAAAAGTATCCGCCGCGTAAATGCGTGGAACACGGAAGCATTGCAAAATAATGGTTTTTAACCTCATAAGTAAGTCCGCATGGACTTACTTATCTTCGGCAGGATGTTAACTCCTGCCGAATGGAAAATTGTTTGCAATTTTCGAGATTATGAGTATGTAGCAGAAATTTATTTCTGCGGAATACGAATGTCACTTAATATTTTTATAGGGAGAAATCAGAGTATGAAAAGCTACAGAATTACCGTAAACGGTACAGTATATGATGTTCAAGTCGAGGAAACAAGCGGTGCTTCTGCACCTGCACCCACAGCCGCACCCGCACAGGCGGCAGCACCTGCGCCTGCTCCTGCTCCTGCGGCAGCACCTGCACCCGCACCCGCGGCATCCGGCAGCGGTACACCCGTAACAGCGCCCATGCCGGGCAATATCCTTGATATAAAGGTAAATGTGGGCGACAGCGTAAAGGAAAATCAGGTAGTGATAATCCTTGAAGCTATGAAAATGGAAAACGAGATAATCACTTCTGTTGCGGGCAAGGTAACGGGCATAAACGTTACAAAAGGACAGACGGTGGCAAGCGGCGACACACTTATCACAGTGGGATAAGGGGGTCATCGTATGACTATAGGACAAAAAATACAGGACAGCCTGATGGATTTTGTGTTACATTCGGGCTTTGCGCAGTTTTTTGAGCCGGGCGGCTGGAAATTTGCTGTAATGATATTTATTGCGTTTTTCCTTTTGTATCTCGCAATAGCAAAGAAATTTGAGCCCCTGCTGCTTTTGCCGATAGCATTTGGTATGCTGCTGGCAAACCTGCCCATAAGCGGCGTTATGGAAGCACCGAAAACACCTGTTTTTGATATTATAGGCCTTAAAAATACAATTTTCGGCCCGATGCAGACTACATATCAAATAACCGCACATTACGCCTCGGAGGAGATGCGAAGATCGACGGAAGCAAACGGCGGTCTTCTGTGGTATATCTTCCAGGGTGACGAGCTGGGTATCTTCCCGCCACTTATCTTTATGGGGGTTGGTGCATTGACAGACTTCGGACCGCTTATCGCCAATCCCAAGAGCCTTCTTCTTGGTGCTGCGGCACAGTTTGGTATATTTGCGGCTTTCCTCGGTGCGCTTGCACTTGGATTTTCCTTTGAGGAAGCGGCTTCTATCGGCATTATCGGCGGTGCGGACGGCCCTACGGCTATTTTTACAACAACACAGCTTGCCCCGCATCTTCTTGCAAGAGTTACGGTGGCGGCATACAGCTATATGGCGCTGATACCTATTATTCAGCCGCCTATCATGCGTCTTTTGACAACAAAAGAAGAACGCGCGATAAAAATGGAACAGCTTCGTCCCGTTTCCAAGCGCGAAAAAATTCTTTTCCCGATAATCACGGCTACGGTCGTAATACTTATACTTCCCGATACGGCATCCCTTATCGGTATGCTTATGCTCGGCAATCTTTTAAGAGAATCGGGTGTTACCGAAAAGCTTGCTCACCATGCAAGTGAGTCGCTTATGTATATTATAAGCATTTTTATCGGTATAAGTGTAGGTGCTACAACACGCGCAGATGAATTTCTTGTGCCCGAAACGCTTAAAATACTTGCGCTCGGTCTTGCTGCCTTTGCTTTTTCAACGGCATTCGGCGTTATTTTCGGCAAGATAATGTGCAAATTAAGCGGCGGCAAGATAAATCCGCTTATCGGTGCGGCGGGCGTTTCCGCTGTTCCCATGGCGGCAAGAGTTGCGCAAAACGTCGGCAAGGAAGAAAATCCAAGCAATTATCTGCTTATGCACGCTATGGGCCCGAATGTTGCGGGTGTTATCGGCTCGGCAGTTGCTTCGGGTATATTCCTGTCGCTTTACAGATAATATAACGGAGGTATTTTAAATGGCAATAAAAATTTGTGACTGTACACTTCGTGACGGCCAGCAGTCCCTTATCGCAACGCGTATGCGCATAGAGGAAATGCAGCCGATACTTGAAAAAATGGATGCGGCGGGCTTTCATGCAATGGAAGTGTGGGGCGGTGCGACTTTTGACAGCTGCCTGCGCTATCTTCGCGAAGACCCGTGGGAAAGACTTCGCTCTTTCCGCTCCGCATTAAAGCACACCAAGCTTCAGATGCTTTTAAGAGGACAGAATATCCTCGGCTATAAAAATTATCCCGACGATATCGTTGATACTTTTGTAAGAAAAAGTATTGAAAACGGTATCGACATAATCAGAATATTCGATGCGCTCAACGATGCCCGCAACCTTGAAACGGCAGTAAAGGCAACAAAGGCAGAGGGAGCACACGCTCAGCTTGCTATCAGCTACACTTTAAGTGATGTACATACACTTGACTATTATGTACAGCTTGCAAAGGACTATCAGGATCTGGGTGCGGATTCTATCTGTATAAAGGATATGGCGGGTCTGCTGCTTCCAAAGGCGGCTTATGACCTTGTAAAGGCGCTTAAAGAGGTCGTAAAAGTACCTATAGAGATACACAGCCACTATACGAGCGGTGTGGCTTCCATGACCTATTTAAAGGCTATAGAAGCGGGCGCGGATATAATTGATACCGATATGTCACCTTTGAGTATGGGTACGGCACAGCCCGCAACAGAAGTTATGATAGCCGCTTTAAAGGGCACGGAATACGACACGGGCATTGACGAAAACACACTTAAAGAAATAGGCGACTACTTCAAGCCTTTGCGTGAAAAGGCGCTTGAATCGGGTCTTTTAAGTCCCAAGGTACTTGCTGTTGATATAGCTACACTTATGTATCAGGTTCCGGGCGGTATGCTTTCAAACCTGGTAAGTCAGCTTAAAAACGCAAATGCCGAAGACAAGTATGACGAGGTATTGAAAGAAATACCGCGCGTAAGGGCGGATATGGGTTATCCTCCGCTTGTTACACCGTCGAGTCAGATAGTAGGTACAAAGGCTGTTTTGAACGTACTTATGGGCGAAAGATATAAAATGGTGCCCAAGGAGTCAAAAGATCTGGTACGCGGTATGTACGGCAAGACACCCGTAAAGATTTCGGATGAGATAAGAAAGAAGATAATAGGAGATGAAGAGCCTATCACCTGCCGCCCCGCAGACCTTTTGGAGCCTATGCTTCCTAAGGTGCGCGAGGAGATAAAGGACTATGCCGAAAGTGAAGAGGACGTATTGAGTTACGGTCTTTTCCCGCAGCAGGCAATGGATTATTTCAAGTTCCGTCAGGCGCAGAAATACGGGGTAGACCCCTCGCTTGCAACAGGTGACGGCATTTATCCGATATGAGAAAAAGCGAAAGAGTAAAAACAGTCCTTGCGCTGCTTGACGAGCATTATCCGACGGAGGATAAGTGCTATCTTCACTATGAGAACGACTGGCAGCTTCTGTTTGCGACGATAATGTCCGCACAATGTACGGACGACCGTGTAAACATGGTCACGAAGGACTTGTATAAAAAGTACATTTCACTTGAAGATTTTGCTCGGGCAGACCTTGAGGAATTGGAACAGGATATTCGTTCCACGGGTTTTTATCACAATAAGGCAAAGAATATAATTGCGGCGGCGGGTCAGCTGCTTACGCAGTACGGCGGCGTTATGCCAAGCGATATAGAAAGCCTTACTTCCCTTGCGGGTGTAGGGCGAAAAACGGCAAATGTTGTGCGCACGCATATTTTTCATATTCCCAGTATAGTGGTGGATACCCATGTAAAGCGTGTCAGCAATCTGCTTGGCCTTGTAAAGGAAGAAGACCCCGTAAAGATAGAATTTGAGCTTATGAAGCTGTTTCCAAAGGAGCATTGGGGCAGGTACAATACCCAGGTCATTGCGCACGGCAGAGCGGTCTGCAAGGCAAGACGCCCCGACTGCGAAAACTGCTGTCTTAATGTCTGCTGTAAAAATTATACGGGGAAATAAATAAAAATACATTAGCGCCTATTGAAACATGGGCGCTTTTGTTGTATAATGGAAAAAGAGGCGGGGAAACACTGATTTTTTTAACCGTAAATCAGTGCTTTCCTAATGGGGAGGAAAATGAATATGGATCTCAAACAATTTGAATATGTACTTACGGTAATGGAAGAAAAGAACTTTTCGCGTGCGGCAAAAAGGCTTTTTATATCGCAGCCTTCGCTCAGTCAATATATCAGCAGACTTGAAAATCAGCTTGGTTTTGAGATATTTGACCGCTCGACCGTGCCGCTTACCCTTACTTACGAGGGCGAACTGTATGTTGAAACGGCGCTTAAAGTTATAGAAATGTTTGACAACCTGAACAGACGTATAAGGGAAAGCTCACAGCTTAAGGCGGGCAGGCTCAATCTCGGCCTTACACCGAGCAAGGCATCAAATACCCTGCCTGTTGTCCTGCCCGTGTTCAAGGAAAAATATCCGGGTATAGAGCTCAATATAACGGAGGCAACATCATTTCAGCTTGAAAATATGCTGATGGACGGTAAGGTCGATCTTTGCATGATGAATTTGCCCATACAAAACAAAAACATCGCGTATGAGCCTATTATATCGGAAAATCTGTTTCTTGCGGCTCCGCCCGATTTTGTTTCGCCTTATGAGAAACCCTCGGGCAGCGGGGAATATCCTATAATTGAGCTTAAACATCTGAGGGATGAGAATTTTATACTTATGCATCCCGAACAGCGTATAAGACAAATATCCGACAGCACATTTTTAAGTGCGGGCATAAGACCAAAGGTAGTAATGGAAACGGGAAGCATCGACACGGCGTTAAGGCTGTCCGCAAGCGGTGCGGGCTTTTCGTTCGTGCCCGAAAGCTCGGCAAGATTTTCGGGTCTGGCTAAGCCTCCCAAATATTACAGCATTTCCGAGGGCTTCAGCTGGACACTTGTTGTCGCTTACAAAAACAACAGCGCATCCAACAAACTGAGAGATGCGTTTATCCGGACCGTAAGATCGGTCATTTAACCAATTAAGTAAGCATCTCCGCTTCTTAAGCGGGGTGCTTACTTAAAATTCAGCGGGTCAGCATTTTTTGCTGCGCAAAAGCCCGGCAAAGTCGGTTTGCATTTATCTTTGCAATGTGGTGTCCAAGCTCCCGCTGGATTTGGAATTGCTTGCAATTCCATTGGTTATGAGTATGTAGCAGAAATTTATTTCTGCGGAATACGAATATCATTGATAGAAAGGCAGTACTATGTACACAGTAGTGGATTTTGAATTTAATCAGGCGTTTGATTTTGGCAGCGGCAGCGTTGAAACAGACCCTGCGTGCAGATTTGAGATAATACAGATAGGTGCAGTCAAGCTGGATGAGAATTATAACGAGGTCGGCAGATTTTCGGCCTTTATCAAACCCGAGCTCTATAAAAGACTGCATCCTTACGTTGCCAAAATGACGGGCATTACCGAGGCGGAGCTTAAAAATGCGGCCTCGTTTGAAGAAGTCTATGCCAAGTTTTGTGAATTTGCGGGCGAAAACCGCATCTACTGTGTATGGGGCAACAGCGATATAAGAGTGCTGTATAGAAATTTAAGCTATCACGGCATAATAAAAGGCGATATTATCGCGGAATATATTGATGTTCAGCAGATAATGGCAAAGTATCTCAAATACGGCAGGGGCAGAAGCATAGGCCTTAAAAACGCCGTCGAGATGCTGAAACTTGAAATAGATATGCCTTTCCACAACGCACTCGGCGATGCTGTCTATACGGCAGAGGTCTTTAAACGCATACATGACGAGGGCATGGGTATAAGGGTCTTTAACTCCAAACATATCCCCAAAAGAGAAAGGAAGAAAAAATAAACCGCGAAGCCGTATGGCAGACGGTTTAAGATAGGTGTGGAAAGACAGGGGGACGATTCTTTGTTTCTGTACAGAAGCCGCTTAAACAGCGGGACAGACAGAGAATCGTTCCCCTGTCCTGCTTTTTTTTACATCATTTCGGGCAAAACACCGGAAAAATATACATCTTAACCTTAATTATAATTAAGGTTTTTGCTTGGACAAAATAACTGTTTTTTATTGACATTTTGTTAGATTTTTATTAAAATTGTTATATAAGATGCGGAAATGTTTTAAGACATTACGGCAAAAAAAACGAGAATTATTAAAAAGGGGCTGACAAGTTATGCAAAATGATGTATCCTCAAGCAAACGAGCAAGCGAGCAGAATATAAAAAAAATAAAGAAAGGTATGTATCTTCTTCTTGCGGTGCTGACCATAGTCTATGCTTTTATGTCGTATGTTTTTATAGAGTCCGATCTCGAACAGCGGATCATGCCTCAGGTGGAGCGTGCGATCACACAGGTGTCAAAGCTTCTCCCTCAGCTTGAAGAAAACGAACAGGCAGTACGGGATGTGTATGAAAAACTCGAAAAAAAGCGTCAGGCGACTTATAGCAAGAACGATGCGGTTCTTGAGGATCATCAGCAAGAAAGCGGAGATGTCGAGAAGATCATAGACAAAACACTTTCATGGATGAACCGTGTTATAAAGCTGCGTGTTGGCCGTCAGGGTCATGTGATCGTTGTATCACGGGATGATTTTACCATTCTGGCGCATGAGAACGAGAAATATGTCGGAGAGAAACTGCGCCCTATAGGCAAGGTGGATACAGATGCCTTTATGGATGTTTCGGATATCGAAAAGGTGAATTTGTCCGATAAATGCCATGCTTTTTTCCCCGCAACTTTTTTTGATGATAAGATAAGCACAGAAACCTTTTTGGATGCGGCAGACGCAGGCATATACGGAACGGGTTTTGCCTACAAGGACACCTATATTTTATGCGGTACGACTCTCGGTGAGACAACGACATTCATTTTTGTCCGCTGTTTCTTTTCCACGCTGTTTTTCTTTGCATTGGCGTGGCTTCTTGTTCGTTTTATCGGCTTTTCTCTGAGCTGGCAAAAAGAAATGCCTAAGGTATTCAAAAGGAAGATAATGTCATACTCCATGGTCGGGGTCGTTTTGCTGTTCATTGTTACGTGGTACTATCAGACGATGATGGACATGACAGGCGATATTGCAACCATGAACGAGCATGCCAAGGTTGCCGTTGAGACGTTAAATACCTATCAGGATTATCGCAATGAGCTGTCCGAATGGATGGACGGTCAGTATCTTGAACAATGTCGGCTGGCGGCAGAGCTGGTGAAAGCCGAAGGCAAGCAGAACCTTACAAGAAAGAAGCTTGATCAGTACGCTAAAGATCTCGGCGTAGAATATATTGATGTTTTTGACAAAACAGGCGCGGTCATTGTAACAAATTCACCTTATGACCACATGAAGATAAGTGAAAACAAGGATGATCCGTCTTACGTATTCCATCCGCTTTTGGACGGCAGGGAATATGTGATACTTGAACCGATGACAGACGAGGAAATGGGCGAAGAGAAACAGTATATCGGCGTCAGCCTGCGCAATGAAGAAGATCTTGCGGACGGCTTTGTGCGTATCGCGGTCGATCCCGACTTAAAAAGACGGCTGCTGGCACCCATTACCGTGCAGACGGTACTGGACAATATGGTAATAGGAATTCCCGAGTATGCGTTGGCGATAGATAAAGAAACGATGCAGATCGCCGCTACTACAGGCTTGGGAACTAAAAAAGAGAATATAGAAGAATTAGGGATAGATGTAGAAAATATCAAAGCCAATTTTAACGGATTTTTTACAATAGGAGGCTATGAATACTATGCAGGTGTCGGCGAATCAAAGGATATGTATTTGATGCCTCTGGTTCGCAGTACGGATAATTACGGTTCCTTTGCCATAAGCGTTATGCTGACGTTAGTATGTATGGCGGCATTGTTTATAATCATCGTTATGGCTATTAAAGGCTATAATAAAGTCATAGAACTTAGTGCGGCCGAGTCTTTGGAAGCTTCCAATGCGGAAGAAACCGAAGAGACAAAGGATGGCGAAAGCGAACAGAATGTGCTTTCGGAAGAGGAAAATGACGACGATAATGACGAAGATTGGAGTCTTCTCTCAGGTATGTTAAAGACGCAGGAAAAGTATGGCTTTGACCGCCGCTGGAAAAGAGAAAATGATATCCCGCCCGAGGAGCAGCCGCCCGAAAAGCGTGCATGGGTCATTGTTTACCGTATGCTCCTGATATTTTCGACAGCCGTACTTTTGTTTGAGATCAGCATTATCGGTCTGGGCGCAAAAACGCAAAGTCTGGATGGCTTTTCCTATGTATTATTGGGAAACTGGCAAAAGGGCATTAACCTGTTTTCGTTCTCGTACTGCCTGTTTTTATTCTGTGTACTTTATGTATTCAGGGCATTCTTTAACCGCGTATTATATCATCTTGCAAGGATCTCGGATCTTCAAAAAGAGACCGTCTTTCTTTTGCTCAGGAATGCTCTCAAGTACGCAAGCGCCATCATCTTTTTGTACATCGGACTGGCACAGTTTGGCGTAAATACGAAAGCGCTGTGGGCTTCGGCGGGCGTTCTTTCTCTGATGGTCGGCTTTGGAGCCAAGGATCTGATCAATGATATAATTGCAGGTATTTTTATCATATTTGAGGGAACGTATAAAATCGGCGATTGGGTCTCTGTAGGAAGCTGGTGTGGCTCGGTGGAGGAGATCGGTCTGCGTTATACCAAAGTTTCGTACTATTCCGATACCAAGATCTTCAACAATTCGTCCATGCGTGATATTGTAAACAGCGACGGCGATGTGGCGAAGGAAATGGTAAAAGTGCCTATCCCCTACGAAACAGATCTTTTAGAAGTCGAGAAACTATTGGAACAGGAACTGCCCCTTATGATGGATAAGATTCCGGGGTTGGTAAAGCCGCCGAAATATGATGGGGTCGATTCTCTTGAAGATAGTGATGTGCTTCTGCGCATAAAGGTACTCAGCATTCCGTGGAGGCGCAGAAAAGCAATGCGAGGCGTTTTAAGAGAGATCAAGCTTTTGTTTGACCGTGAGGGCATCCATGTGCCGTACAACCATGTCGTTGTAAGCGATTATGAGAAAGAGGCCAATACTTATACATTCACTCCGAAAGAGGAAACCGAAATAACAGAAGAGTCTTCCGAAAATGACTGATCATACAGCTGCGCGTATGAGAAATGGCGGATGTTAAGAAAAGAAAGGAAAACACAAAATGAAATTCAACTTTGGGAAAACGGTTTTGGCAGCGGCGTGTGCTGCGGCTATGGCGCTTACGGCGTGCGGAGGCGGCGGTTCTTCACAGGCGGCAGATACAAGTGATATGCCGAAAGCAGATGATATAAACACGGATATAGACCTTGAGGGTTTGCAGAATTCGGCAGATGCGATAAAAAACCTTGACCTCGGTACGGGTAAAGCAAAGAGTGATGACACGGCGGAAGAAACCAATTTGGCAGCCGAGCCCGAGGGCGAGAAAACAGAGTACAGCTATACCGATGTATACAGGTCGGGCGACGATCTTACGGTCATTCCGAACGGAAGCATAAACGGCTCGGCGGTATTGTACGGCGGCAAAGACCTTAACGGTTTTCTTGACTATGTGGATTCCGAGGTACTTGAAGAAGGCAGAAATATAGACAGGGACCTTTTCTATGATGTATTGGCGATAATGCTTGTGGACAAAGACCTTAGCTCCGATATTGAGAGCATAGAGAAAAATATGATAATGGCGCTTGCTATGGCAAATAATTTCTATGATGCGGATGTAAAAATAAAGTCCTGCTATCTGGATGCCAATAATGCGGCAGACTATCATTACGCTCTTACCGCTTACGGCAAGGACGACACATGGATAGTGAATTACGGAAAACGCACGGTTTATATGAATAACGGCGCTACGGAGTACAGCTCAGATATGTTTAAGGACGAAAATCTTGCCGTTTGGCTGACAGCAGTTGAGGAGTATTACGGCATCAACTGAAAGTGCAAGTTTTGTTTTGGGAACTTGCAAAAACGGAATAAGCTTTTATTTCGCAAATAAGCCCGAAAATATAGCTCGGATTTTGTATTTTACGGGTAAAGACGAAGCTTGCTTTTATAATGTTTGAATAAACAGGCCAGGATTTATTCAAAATCTATTGACAAGAGATGAAAAAAGATATAAAATATAGTTTATAGTTGTTTTTTATAGTAAGCGAATTAAATAATTGGACTTAAGCTCGCTTGAGTACAATTATTTATGAGCCCCATCATATCGTGAACGTCCAAATATTTTTGACGTTCACGATAGAAATAATAATGAGGGAATTTTATTAAGAACAGAGGTGAGCATCGTTGTTTATATTCAATTCAAAGACAAATCTGCTTGAACGCGGCGAGACAAACTATCCTTTGCAGGATGTGGACAAGCCAAATCTCTATGATAATCTTTATAATTATGACGAGGTGCCCAAAATCGCGTTTAACCACCGTATCGTGCCTATAGATATGCCTAATGAGATATGGATAACCGACACGACATTCCGCGACGGTCAGCAGTCGCGCGAGCCTTATACGGTAGAGCAGATAGCAAAGATATACAAGCTTTTACATAAACTCGGCGGCCCCAAGGGCAAGATACGTCAGAGTGAATTTTTCATATATTCAAAAAAAGACCAGGATGCCGTTTACAAGTGTCTTGAACAGGGGTACAACTTCCCCGAAGTCACAACCTGGATAAGGGCAAGCAGCAAGGATTTTGAGCTTGTCAAGTCCATAGGTGTCAAGGAAACGGGTATTCTGGTAAGCTGCTCGGACTATCATATTTTCTATAAAATGAATATGAAGCGCAGCGAAATAATCGAATACTACATGAAGACCATAAGACAGTGTATAGAATACGGCATCAGACCGCGCTGTCATTTCGAGGATATAACAAGAGCCGATTTTTACGGCTTTGTAGTGCCTTTTGCAAGCGAACTTATGAAGCTGTACGAGGAAACGGGTATGCCTATCAAAATCCGTGCCTGCGATACAATGGGCTATGGCGTTACTTTCCCCGGTACCGTGCTTCCGCGAAGCGTGCAGGGTATAATCTACGGTCTGCATCACCATGCGGGCGTTCCGAGCGAACTACTTGAATGGCACGGCCACAACGATTTTTACCGCTCTGTCGTAAATGCTTCGAATGCCTGGCTTTACGGCTGCAGCAGCGTAAATACATCACTTTTCGGCATAGGCGAAAGAACGGGCAATACACCGCTTGAAGCTATGGTCATGGAATATGCGCAGCTTCGCGGTACGCTTGACGGTATGGATACGACTGTTATTACCGAGCTTGCCGAGTATTTTGAAAAGGAGATAGGCTACGAGATACCGCCTATGACACCTTTTGTCGGCTCCAACTTTAATGTTACCCGTGCGGGCATACACGCCGACGGCATACTTAAAAACGAGGAGATATACAACATCTTCAATACCGAACTTCTGCTTAACCGCCCCGTTAAGATAGCGGTCAGCAAAACATCGGGTCTTGCGGGTGTTGCGCATTGGATAAACACCTATTACAAGTTAAAGGACGAGGACGCTTACGACAAGAAGCACCCCGTTGTTGTAAAGGTAAAAGAGTGGGTGGACAAGCAGTATGAGGACGGCCGTGTGACCGTTATAAGCGACAAGGAGCTTGCAAGACTGAGCGGCATCGTTATGGAACAGTACGAGGCCGAAATGAGCAAGTACCACCACACACCGAAGCATGATGAAGATATTTAAAAAAAGGAGCATATAAGATGAACAAAATCGAAATTGCAAAGGAAAAATTCGGCAAGCTTATAGAAGAACAGCTTGCAAGAGTGGAGAGAATGAAGCAGGATAAGGATTTTATCGACTTTTCAACTCTTCCCGTTATCAAAATAGGTATCTGCGGCGGTGACGGCATCGGCCCCGCTATTACCGCACAGGCACAGAGAATACTTGAATTTTTGCTTGCCGATGAAGTAAAGAGCGGCAAGGTCGAATTTAAGGTTATCGACGGCCTTACTATCGAAAACAGAATTGCAGCGGGCAAGGCTATCCCCGATGATGTGCTTGCACAGCTTAAAGAGTGCCCCGTTATCCTTAAAGGACCTACTACCACACCCAGAGCGGGCGACAAGGTAAATATCGAGTCCGCAAACGTGGCTATGAGAAAGGAACTTGACCTTTTTGCCAATGTTCGTCCCGTAAGAATACCCGAAGAGGGCATTGACTGGACTTTCTACCGCGAAAATACGGAGGGTTCTTATACACTCGGTTCAAAAGGCTTTGATATTGACGAAGATCTTGCTTTTGACTTTACCGTTGCAACAACAGACGGTACGGAGAGAATTATCCGTGCGGCTTTTGACTATGCAAAGAAGAATAACAAGGGCAAAGTTACCTGTGTTACAAAGGCAAATATCATCAAGACGACGGACGGCAAATTCCTTAATATGTTCAAGGAGATCGCCAAGGAATATCCCGATATCGAGACAGACGACTGGTACATCGACATTATGACCGCAAAACTTATCGACGAGAAGAGAAGACGCGATTTCAAGGTCGTTGTTCTTCCCAACCTTTACGGCGACATCATCACAGACGAGGCTGCCGAATTCCAGGGCGGCGTAGGTACTGCGGGCAGTATCAACATGGGTAAAAAATACGCTATGTTCGAGGCTATCCACGGCTCTGCACCCAGAATGGTGGAAGAGGGCAGAGACAAGTACGCAGACCCCTGTTCTATCATCCGTGCGGCAAGTATGCTTCTTGCACATATCGGCTACGGCGACAAGGCTGCCAAGCTTGACGAGGCTCTTGACATCTGCACTCAGAAAGAAAAGAAAATTCAGATCACAGGCCATGACGACGGCTGCACAAGCGCAGAACTTGCAGACTACATCATGGAGACCATTCAGAAGTTATAAGAAAAGCAACAGGGGACGGCAGGCGGCTGTTCCCTGTTTTTTATGGAGAATTTAAATATGAATACATTTATTTTTGCGGCGAACTCGGTCTTGCCGATAATTATTACCATTGTTTTGGGCTACATACTGGGGCAGACGGGCTTTTTTGACGGCGGTTTTTTAAAGACGGCCAATAAGACGGTCTTTCGCGTGGCTTTGCCCGTTTACCTTTTTTACAATATCTATTCGGTCGAGGGCTTCGGTGCGGTAAACTGGCCGCTTGTGCTGTTTGCAATGCTGCTTATTCTGGCAATTTTCGTGATAGCTCTTGTCTGTGTTTGTCTTTATACAAAGGATAATAAAAAACGCGGTGCGCTTTTGCAGTGCAGTTTCCGCTCTAATTTTGCGATAATCGGCGTTACCCTTGCCGAGGCTATGGGCGGGGTGGAGTCGGTGGCGGCGGCTGCGGTCATTTCCGCATTCAGCATACCGATATTCAATATTCTTGCGGTAGCCTGTCTGACGGTTTTCGGCGACGATACCAACAAGGGTATAGATATAAAGAAAATTTTGAAAGGCATTGTTAAAAATCCGCTTATTATAGGCGTTTTTCTGGGTATAATAACGCTTTTGATAAGAAGTAAGATACCTATGAAAGACGGCGAATATATTTTTACGATAAAAAATCAGCTTCCGTTTTTGTATAAGGCGATAAAAAGCATAGGCAGTATGGCTTCGCCGCTTGCGCTGCTTGTTCTGGGCGGTCAGTTCAAGTTTTCCGCTGTGAAGTCTTTGGCAAAGGATATTGCTTTCGGTACTGTATGGCGCTTGATACTTACGCCGCTTATCTGCATAGGCGGGCTTATACTTATCTCAAAAACGGGCGTAGGTCTTGTGGTTTCAAGTGTGGAGATGCCCGCGATAATCGCACTTTACTGCTCGCCCGTGGCCGTTGCATCCGCAATAATGGCAGAGGAAATGAACAGCCACGGCGAACTGGCAAGACAGCTTGTGGTCTGGACGAGCCTTTTATCCATATTTACAATGTTTTTTACGATAGCGCTTTTCAGACATATAGGAATGATTTGAAAAAGTCTTTACAAACGGGGCTTTTTGTTGTACAATAAAACAGATTGCTGAATTTCAAAAGAAATGAATTGGGAAATGAATTGAATGAAAGAAACTGTTTTACAGGCGATAGAGCAGCTGAGGGGCTTTCCCGATGAGCTGACGCTGATAATAATATCCATACTGCCCATGTTTGGCATAAGGGGCGGGATGACGGCATCCTATTTTCTGGGTACACCCGTTCTGAAAGCGGCTTTGCTGTGTGTTTTTGGCAATTTTATACCCGTGCCTTTTATCTTTGCTTTCGGGCGGTATTTAAAGGATATTTTCAAGAAAAAGCATATTTTGGAAAATGCCATACACAAACTTGAAAAAAATGCGGACAAGCGTGACGGTCTGATAAAAAAATACGGCTTTTTGGGAATAGTGCTCTTTATTGCGCTGCCACTGCCCGGGACGGGCGCTTATATGGGTACTTTTATATCCTCAATATCAAGTATGACCGCTAAAAAAGCATTTTCCGCTGTGCTCTGCGGTATGGTATGCTCGGCGCTTATTATGTCGGCGCTGGTAAGTTTGTTTTAAAGGAGAAAATTATGGAACATCTGGTACAAAGTGCAATAGATTTTTTGCATAATCTCGGGCTTTCGGCCGAGGGCGTGGTATTTTTTATTTCTATGCTGCCGCTGCTTGAATTAAGGGGCGGCATACTTGCTGCATCGTTTTTGCAGGTGGATTATATAAGGGCGGCGCTTATCTGCCTTGTGGGAAATATTATCCCGATCCCGTTTATCCTGCTTTTTATTACGCCTATTTTTGACAAGCTTAAAAAGACAAAGCTTTTTAAACCCGTTGTCGAGAAATTGGAAGCGCGTGCTATGGGCAAAAGCGACCAGATACAAAAGTACGAGTTTGTGGGTCTTTTGCTGTTTGTCGGCATCCCTCTTCCCGGTACGGGGGCGTGGACGGGCGCACTTATTGCGGCACTTTTGGACATAAAGCTCAAAAAAGCAGTGCCCGCTATCTTTTTGGGTATTCTGCTTGCGCTTGCAATTATGAGCTTTCTTGGTTATGGTATACCATACATTATTTCGTCTTTTGGTAAATAATTAAAAAAGTTTAATAATGTATGGTAAAACCATACAAAAAGATAGTTTTAAAATGCGAATATTTTTATAAAATTTGGATATATTTATTTATTGACAAATCGCCCGATTGGGTGTATTATATATATAGAGTTAATCAATAGTTGGCAAACTTATTGAAAGGTAAGGACGCAAAGCCAAGGGTCTAAAGCTCATAGCTATGACAGCCGGTTGCATTTGTTTGTTTTAGTTGCCGACTGATTTGTCCGCAACTTTTTTGTTTATGTTTCAGGTGGTTTTAAAGCTGTTGATTAAGCTCACTCTCCTTTATTTTTTAATAATATCCCCCCTAAAAAGCAGTCGTTCCTCCTAAATTAATGGCTGCTTTTTAACTTGCAAAAAAACTGTCCTATCAACGGGGCAGTCTTTTTTTTATCTCGCTTCCGACCAAAAGAACGAAAACGCATTTAAGAATATCAATTAAAATAAAGGGGGCGCAGGCTGTCATAAAGGCCTGTTTCATGCTTGTTTGCATAACAAAGGCAAACCACGGCACACCAATGCAGTAAACGGCGATCCCGCCAAGTATCATACCTAAAAGGTGCATATATTTTTGACTGAATTTTTCGATAAAAATGCCGCTTATCAAAGCCAAAATGAAAAATCCGATAAGACAGCCGCCCGTAGGTCCGAGAGCCTTTGCAAGGCCGCCCTGAAAGCCCGAAAACACGGGCAGCCCGAAACAGCCGAGTATGTAGTATATCAGATAACTTAAAGTGCCGCGCTTTAAGCCAAGCAGGTAAACACTAAGGCATACGGCAAGGTTTGTAAGTGAGACAGGCACAGCGCCTATCGGTATGGTCATAGGTGCAAGTATACATATAACTGCGGTCATTAGCGCGGTTTGGGTCATTGTTTTTGTTTTCATTTCTTTCCTCATATCTCAAAATTATTTTCAATAAACATTTTTTTGTCGGCGGCAATATTGCTGCCCGTGGTGGTGAGCATATCACCCGTTATTGTCGAATCCGCTCCGCTTAAAAAGGCTTTTATGCCGTTGTTTTCAAGCAGTTTTCTGCCTGCCGCCATACGTATTTCGGCCTTTGGCACTATAAGGCGGAAAAGGGCGGTGGTGCGCAGTATCTCCTCGGCTGTGAGCTGTTCCGCGTTTTCAAGCGGTGTGCCCTTTATTGGCGTAAGCACGTTTATCGGTATGGAAGAAACGCCGAGTTCGCGCAGTTTAAATGCAAGGTCGATACGGTCGTCAAGGGTCTCGCCCATGCCGATTATGCCGCCGGAACAAATTTCCATTCCCGCTTTTTTTGCGTTTTCTATGGTTTTAAGCTTGTCGGCGTAGGTGTGGGTGGTGCAGATCTTTGGAAAAAATCTCTCCGAAGTTTCAAGATTGCAGTGACAGCGGCTGACACCCGCTTCTTTAAGCTGTTTTAACTGATCGTAGCTTAAAAGGCCGTGAGAGGCACAAAGCTGTATTTTTGGACATTCTTCGTGCATACGCTTATATGCGGACAGAGCCTTTTCAAAATTTGCGGCAGATAACGTCCTGCCCGCCGTAACTATGGAATAGCGGTGTACGCCCGCTTTTTCATGGTATTTGCAGTCGTTTATTATTTCTTCCTCATCCGTAAAAGTGTGAATATTTGTCTGTTTTAAACAGGCTTTTCCCTGGGCGCAGAATTTGCAGTCCTCGCTGCACCCGCCGCCTATGCCGTCTATAATGGCGCACAGGCTTATTTTATTGCCGCGGTAATGAATACGCAGCTTGTTTGCCGCCGCACATAAAGAGGCCGTATCCGCCGCCAATAACGCAGGGATATCATCTTTTTGCAGCATTGTACCGCTTATTATTCTGTTAGCTGTATTTTCAAGCATATTTATCAACTCCAATGAATAAATGATAACATAACAAAAAATAATTGTCAACCCAAAAAATAAATTGGGTTAACAAATTAAATCGGGGCAACAATAGGTGGGAATATCAAAATTATTTGAATTTATACTTTATTATAATGTCAAAAAGTGGTATACTGTTTATAGGAAGGGGGCGGTAATATGTATTTTTATAAATCAAAAGGCCATAAAAAGCCGTTGTTTAAGGCTGACGGACGCAGAATAATAATAGACGGCAGGGAATATACGGCAAAAAATATACGCGATATCCGTGTTACGGCAAGTCTGGGTAAAGTTTTTCCTTTGAAAAAATTTTATGACAGGATAGACCTGCTTGTTGAAAGACCGCCTCTTCATGCACTGACGGGGCGGATAGAAATAGAGACCGAGGACAATAACTACGTTTTTGAGCGTGTTTACAGGGCGATGGAAGCGTTTTTGTTTTTCAGACGCATTTTTCCCGCCGCAAAGGCTTTTTACACATTCAGAAACAAAACCCTCGCATATCGCCACAAAGGCAGTATCGACCTTGACAATTTGAAAAAAGACAGAAATCACTCTGTGGTTTTTGTGCTGGATAAGGAAAATATGCCGCCGCAGAAATATATAAGCGATATAAAAGATGCGTGGATAAAAGAGTGCGGTTTCAGGCATTGCAAAGAAGATGAAAGCAGCTGTTTTGATGAGATGCTGCTCTTTGGTGCCGATGACCCGTGGATAACGATATATGACGACTCTGTCGAAAACCGCTATGTGTGGGGTGTGGATTCGCAGTGCAGGATCTACGGCGAGGAAAACAGGGACAAAGATGTGCTGCTGCTTTCGGTTTATAAGGAAAGGACGCTTGTGCTTGCTTACGGCAAAAACGGCGGGACGGATATATATTGCTGCGGTGATGCCGAAGATCTTGAAAATTTAGGCTGCGGCGATATAGAAATATCCAAAGACTACTCAAAACTTGAACTTTTAAAGGCGGAAGACACGCCGTATACCTTTGAACAGCTGTTTGAAAGTAAAATGGAGATGAAAGAAAGGCTGGAGGGACTGGCGCACAGATTTGGCATAAACGACTATTTTGTGAAAGTCGGTTTTTATGATATATCGGTAATGAATCATTCCCAGTTTGCGGAACTTGCAAACGGCTATAAGTCGGTGAGGTACCGCATAAGGCTTGACGAAAATAAAGTAGAGGGCGTGTATGAAAATGTAATGCAGGGCTCACCCGCTTTTGATGCCGTTTATTCGGATAATGTAATAGTCCCCGGGGAAAATTTTCGGGCTGTATTTCAGAATGTGGGTAATTCGTCAAAGGGCATAGCGCTCGCTTTGAGAAGTAAAACTATACATAATGCGGTATCAAAGGGCATCGCATCGGGCGATATACCTATAAAAATAAAGGATCTCACGATAAGCAGCTGGATATTTGACAGGAAAAACGAGCAGTATATTTGCAGCAAGGTCGAAGCCGAGGCAGCATGGCGTATGTTTTTCGGCTCGTATGCCTTTGTTTATGAAAACGAGGATATTACAATAACCGAGGGGGCTGTTGCAAATCCCAAAAATATTAAAACAAGTGCCGACAGAGCCATTGCGGATATGGCGGCGGACTATGCCTCCATAAATGTCAGCTTTACGCTTGAAACGCCGTATGACGACGATTACGAACTATGGATCCTGCCCATGGGGAATGTGTACAGCGGCGGAGCAAAATTTTATTTAAAATCTGAAAGGAAGAAGTAAAAATGAAATTATGGGAAGATAAAATAAGACAGGTAGTGCCGTATGTGCCGGGCGAACAGCCTCAGATAAAAAATATAGTCAAACTTAATACCAACGAGTGCCCTTATCCGCCCTCGCCAATGGTGGAAAAGGCGATAAGGGAGTACAATACGGACGAACTGCGCAAGTACCCCAGTTTTGTTTGCAGGGAACTGAAAGCGGCTTTAAGAAAAACTTATCCCGTTACGGACGATATGCTGTTTTTGGGCAACGGCTCCGACGAGGTGCTGGCGCTTTGCTTTATGACGTTTTTCAACAGCGACAAGCCCGTGCTTTTCCCCGATATAACATACTCGTTTTATGATGTCTGGTGCGACCTTTACAATATAAAGTACAAGAGAGTGCCCGTTAACGAGAATTTTGAGATAACACCCGAGGATTATTTCGGTGAAAACGGCGGTATAGTTATCGCCAATCCAAATGCGCCGACTTCTATTTGTATGCCGCTTGAAAGCATAGAAAGGATATTGCAGAATAACCGCAATGTTATTGTTATTGTTGATGAGGCATATATTGATTTCGGCGGGGAGTCGGCTGTAAGCCTGCTTGATAAGTATGACAATCTTGTTGTGGTGCAGACATTTTCAAAAAGCCGTGCTCTTGCGGGTATCCGTGTGGGTTATGCTATGGCGGGCAAGGAACTTGTGGATGCGCTTGAGGCCGTTAAAAACAGCTTTAACAGCTATACTTTGAACAGCCTTTCGCAGACTGCCGCTGCCGCTGCCGCAAATGATACGGAATATTGGGAGGACTGCCGCAAAAAGATAATGGCGACGCGCGCCCGTATGATAAATGAACTTTCGGAACTTGGCTTTGAGACTCTCCCAAGCAGCGCAAACTTTATTTTTACCACAAATAAAAACGTAAAAGCCGCCGAATTGTTTGAATTTTTAAGGAGCAAGGGTGTTATAGTGAGATATTTCAATAAGCCGAGAATAAGCGAATATCTGCGTATTACGGTAGGTACGGACGAAGAAGCCGACAGACTGATAGAGGAAGTTAAGAATTTTATAGGGTAACCCGCGGGATAGCCGACAATGACTGTGCATTAAATTAAAAAAAAAACGCCCATTAAGGGCGTTTTTTGTGTTAATAATAATTATTTAGGCTGCTTGCCGATGTAAGCAAGGATACCGCCGTCTACGTAAAGGATGTGGCCGTTAACCGCATCGGATGCATCGGATGCAAGGAATACAGCGGGGCCTGCAAGCTCTTCGGGCTTTAACCAACGAGCAGCGGGTGTCTTGGCAACGATGAAGCTGTCGAAAGGATGTCTTGAACCGTCGGGCTGTCTCTCACGAAGAGGAGCAGTCTGAGGAGTCTCAATATAACCCGGTCCGATACCGTTGCACTGGATGTTATATTCGCCGTACTCGGAGCAGATGTTTCTTGTAAGCATCTTAAGACCGCCCTTTGCAGCTGCATAAGCGGAAACTGTCTCACGGCCGAGCTCACTCATCATAGAGCAGATGTTGATGATCTTGCCGTGACCCTTCTTGATCATTGAGGGGATAACTGCCTTTGATACGATGAAAGGTGCATTAAGGTCTACGTCGATAACCTGTCTGAACTCTGCTGCTGTCATCTCGATCATGGGGATTCTCTTGATGATACCTGCG